>Ga0209825_1000217_pt1 | contig 55974 bp, 42 predicted proteins | sample EN8Hudsemesocosm_FD_184631 | JGI IMG/M metagenome (GOLD analysis project Ga0209825, IMG submission 184631) | Methane-oxidizing microbial communities from mesocosms in the Hudson Canyon - EN8B Hudson Canyon (SPAdes) (version 2) | ecosystem: Environmental > Aquatic > Marine > Cold seeps | place... | reverse complement strand
GCGTTGATCACTTTCTTTCGAATATCGGTTGAGTAAGGGGCTGGCACAAAAATATTATTGGGAAGCGAGAAAAAGGAAAACTATATCACATTGAGGTGTAATGTATTAATACGGGAAATGTAATACCAAGGCCTTGTAATAAAGCACAAAGCCATTATTTTCCCAGAAAAGGCATTTGATCTTATTTCGCCGTTTATTAGTAAAAGCGTACAAATGCCCAGCAAAAGGATTATGACCTAACTCACATTCAACAATAGCAGAAAGACCGCGGTGAGATTTACGGAAATCAATGGGTTGACGATACAAATAGACTTCAGTTAACGTAGCAGATGGCCGCATAACAACAGTCATCGTAATAAGGAAAGTAAAGGCTGAATAAGCAACAAGTTATCCTACGTAATACCTTCAATGAGAATCTCATTATTAAAGCGTAACGATAAACCACGTCCACTACCAGAGACAGAAGCAGTAGAAGCCGCTGCATTCACTTGAACGCGTGAAAAGCCTGTAGATAGCTCAGTTTTATCATCACAAAACATATCAGATTGCCGCTTTCGATAGCTAAATTTTTTACGACATAAACTATACTGCCGACAATAATCAGCCTGGGACAGACCCGATGAATGCCATTGTTCAAGATGTTCTGACCAGAAATGTTTTGCCTGTTGTTTAGCTGTTGATACCATCAAAATTCCCTACTGTTAATCACAGAGGGTAGTGTGGCATTGTTTTTAGTGACTGAGAATTACGCCTAATAATTAATCGCTTACCAACTACCGACTTTAAGTTATTAACAGCGACTCAAATTGAAGAAGCTCCTATTCTTAGTCAAGTCATTGCCTCGGACGCAGTGCTTTGCACTGATGGTAGCGCGAGCCTTATAAATTCTGCGCGTCAGGCTGGTATTGCCCACCGTGCTTTAAATTTATCTAAAGGAATTCGCGTGCTGGCAGGGGTTTACCATATTCAAAATGTGAATGCGTATGACAGTCGTCTAAAAATATGGATGCTACGATTTCATGGGGTTGCGACGAAATACCTTGAAAACTATTTGGGCTGGCGACGGGGATTAGAGCGATGGGGTCAACAAATCACCCCTAGCGTTGTTTTGCAAGCGGCTGTGGGGCGTTACGGACATTTTCAACTATTAACGCAAACATAGCCCTTATTTAAACCCGATTGCCCTGCAAACTTAATTGAAAAATATACCTCCTAAGCTCTTTCCTTAATAAAACATCATTCCAAATACAGATCTTCATTGGCAGACTCTAATATATTCATCTATATTTAGTTTGAGAAAAAATACTTATAAACTGCAATACCAACAACAACTAGTACTACAACAGCCCAACCGATAATATCCATATATTGTCGTAGTTTATTTTCTAGTTTTTCACCACCTGCAGCAATTAGCATGGCAACCAGAAAAAATCGGGCTCCTCTTCCCACCATTGAAGCTAATATAAAAGGTATAAAAAACATTTGTAAAGCACCAGCAGCAATGGTGAACACTTTATAAGGTATGGGCGAAAAACCTGCTATAAAAATAGCCCAAAAGCCCCAATCTTTAAACCAGTTTTCTGCCAATAAGTATTTCTGCCAATAATGCGTTTCCTGCAACCATGGCGAAATAGCATCAAACATAAAATAACCAATACCATATCCTAACATTCCACCTAAAACAGAAAAAATAGTGGTTAATAGGGCGAACCTAAATGCTTTACTTGGCTGAGCCAAGGCCATAGGCGCTAACATAACATCAGGGGGGATAGGGAAAAAGGAGGATTCAGCAAAGCTTAATCCACATAAGTATTTTTCTGCGTGCTTATGTTTTGCCCAAGTTAAGGCTTTATCATATAGTTTTTTAAACATTAATCTCTTCCTGATAAAAATGGCACAAAACTGACTGCCTCTAACTCTTCATATTCATATCCGTCTTCAGTGCGTGTTACTTTAAATAATTGCTGTTTATTTTTAGAGCCAACAGGAATCAACATAACACCACCTATTGCCATCTGCTCTAATAAAGTATCAGGGACTTTTTCAGGTGCTGCGGCAACAATAATGCCATCAAAAGGTGCTTGCTCTGGCCAACCCCAACCACCGTCACTATGCTGATAACTTATATTTTTAAGTTTTAAATCCCATAAATTATTCTTAGCTTTTTTTAGCAAAGGCGCAATTCTTTCCACTGTATAAATTTTGTCGACTAAAGGTGCCAATATTGCTGTTTGATAGCCACAGCCTGTCCCTATTTCTAATACCTTAGATAGAGACCCACTTTCCAGCAGAATCTCTGTCATTTTAGCCACAATATAAGGTTGAGATATTGTCTGATTGTGTCCTATCGGTAATGCAACATCATCATAGGAACGACTTTCTAAAGCTTCATCTACAAAAATATGTCTTGCCGTATGCCCCATTACTTCAAGAACCTTTTCATCCGTGATACCTTGCTTTTTTAACCGTTCCACCATACGTGTTCTAGTACGGTCTGAGGTCATCCCTCTTCCCTTCAATCTCGAATTCACTCTTGATTCCCCTGTGATAACCACTGAGAAATTTCTTCCATTCTATCGTAGCGGGTTAAATCTAGTTGTAGCGGAGTTATTGATACATACCCCGTTTTTATCGCATAAAAATCTGTGCCTGGCCCAGCATCCTGTTCTTTTCCTGGAGGCCCTACCCAATAAATTTCACTTCCCCGTGGGTCTGAAGATTTAATAACAGGCTCAGCTTTATGTCTCTGCCCTAGTCGTGTTGATTGATACCCCTTTAATTCAGAATAAGGCACATCAGGTACATTAACATTTAATAAAGTATCTTTAGGAAGTGGGTTTTCAATAATCTTTTTTAATAATGTCACAGCAACTTTCCCTGCTGTTGCAAAATGTTTAGGATCATTAGATGCCATTGAAATGGCTACTGCAGGCAGTCCCAAAAACCGACCTTCCGTAGCCGCTGCAACCGTCCCTGAATACAACACATCATCACCCAAATTTGAACCGTGATTAATGCCAGCAAAAACCATATCAGGCTCATGATCTAATAGACCTGTAATCGCTAAATGTACACAATCAGTGGGCGTACCATCGACTCGAATATAACCATTTTCGGATTCGTGTGCTCTAAGCGGCATTTCTAACGTTAATGAATTACTTGCAGCACTACGATTTTTATCAGGAGCAACAACGGAAATATCAGCAAATTCAGCTAAAGATTCCGCCAAAACAGATAAGCCTGTTGCTAGATACCCATCATCATTACTTATTAATATGCGCATAGACCTTTAACCTAAAATGAACTAAATTAACTTACCTTTCTACTGATCCGTCTCTTGAACTACATTTTGGTTCAATCAGGTATGTGTAAGGTAAAGTTAAAAATCAGCTATTTTAGCAAATAAATCAAATACATTTTGCTTAATCATGCTGTAGCAATGATTCATACAAGATAAATAACGACCAAATCAGATACCATTTAAAGTGGCACGGATTTTTGCGAATAGCAAAAACCGTGACGCTTTAAATGGTCAGCTGGATTTTTTTGTTAGCATTTTTCTTTGATTTTCAACATATTCATCAAGTAATTGCCTAATGATTTTTTGATATTGCATATGATGTGTTTCCGCAACATCTTTAAAATAAGCTAGGCTATCAGAACTAAGTGAAATAGTAATTTTTGTATTTCTATTTTTTAAAGCCAACTCAGAAGGAGAAGGTAAAAAGTCTGTTACCAATTTAAACTCTCCAATGGGTTCATTGCTATATTGAATTTGTTTGCTCATAAGTTTTTTTGCCTTTTCGCCAATAACCTGCACCGAAAATTCGGATGCACCCAGAACGATAAGTAAAACGAACAGTTAGAATTCCTGTTTTGTCTTGATTTAAACCAAAACAATAATAACGACTTTCTTCTTGACTATGAATTAAGTCTTCAGCAATTACACGCTTTTCATCCATAAATGCAAATTGAGCTTCGTTAAAAGAAACACCATGCTTTCGTTGGTTTTCAATATTTTTGGTTTCATCCCACTCAAAGTTTGATTTACCCATAACTACAGAGTAACAATTATATGGCTAATTATCCATATTTTCTTCAAATACTAACAAATAGGTAATCGCCTAGTTATTCAAATACGCTCAGAAGGAAATATATTTACCTCTTATTCATTAACCATTTTTTTAGCTTTTCTGATAAACCTCTGCAAATAAAGACTCATTAGCTAAGAATAAACGCAGTAATTCTGGGTCAAAGTTTTCAGGTTTAGTTCGACCATCGCCATGACGTAATATAGAAATCGTTTTATCATGATCAAAGGCTGGTTTATAAGGTCTTGGAGACCGTAAAGCATCGTAAACATCACATAAAGCCACAATACGTCCTCCCATAGGAATATCACTTCCACTCAATCCACTAGGGTATCCACTTCCATCCCAACATTCATGATGATTTCTTGCTACTTCTGCCCCTAATTTAAGATAAGGAGAAATACTAGCGTTAGATAAAATACTTTCACCTATCTTCGCATGCTGTTTTATTTGTGAAAACTCATCGTCAGTTAAAGAGCCTGGTTTCTTTAAAATAGCATCAGAAATAGCCAATTTTCCAATATCATGTAAAGCACTGGCATAATAAAGTGCATCAATATATTCTTCAGGTAGTTGTTTTAATTTCGCTAATTTTTTTGCATACAAACCAATACGCCCAACATGGACGCCGGTATCATCATCACGGTATTCGGAAGCAATAATTAAGGTACGAATTGTTTCAATATGACTAAGCTGAATGTCTTCTGCATCTTGTTTAACCGCACATTCAAGAAGAACTTTCTCAGATAACAACTGATCTTGATACGCTTTTACTTTTATAGTATTTCTTACTCGTAACCAAAGCTCTTCTCTGTCGATAGGTTTACTCAAAAAGTCGTCAATCCCTAATGCCAAGGCTTTCAACCGTGTTTGTCTATCAGTAAGTGAGCTAATAATTAATATCGGTGTGTATTCAACAGATGATGTATTTCTGATACTTTCAATGACATCATAACCAGTGACTCCAGGCATCATCAAGTCAAGTAAAACCATATCAATACGATCATGTTTTAAATATTCTAAAAAGTCTGAGCCTGAATTAAAACAACGCACTTTATAACCTTCATGTTCCAGCAAAGTACTTAACAGACTAGTGACACTCCTTTCATCGTCAACAATCGCTATGATTGGTGTATTGTTCGGTTCAATCTTCATGATTTAATATCTTATTAACCAGATTTAAAAAATCACGGTAATTAATTGGTTTTGACATGTATTCATCAAACCCATTGGCCAAAATTCTTTCCTTATCTCCTTGCATTGCAAAAGCCGTTAAAGCGATAATTGGCGTGAATTCCAAGCTCTCTTCCTTTCTCATAATACGACAAGCTTCCATACCATCCATTTCAGGCAATTGAATATCCAGTAAAATCAAATCGGGTAATATTTTTTTTGCATTAATAATGCCAGCTTCGGCATTAGTATCTACAGTCACTTGGTAGTTTTGTTGCTCAAGTAACATAACCATCAATTTAATATTATTAGGGTTATCTTCAATTAATAAAATATGTGGGGGATTATTGACCATCATTTTTCCTCAACAATTTTTCGATATACCCTACAAAACCTTGCTGATCAATATTATATTTCTCGATAATGTCCTTAACTTTACCTGAAAGTTGTTGAATATCTTCATCAGTAATAATTTTAGCTGTTACAACAACAACAGGAATATGATGTAGATTTTTTGACTGCATAAATGCCACTACATCAAACCCTGTTATTCTTGGCATCATTAAATCTAAAATAATTAGATCTGGAGCAGCTTTCTCCAATATTTCTATAGCTTGTTCTCCCGAATAAGCCTTTTTTATTTCAAGATTGTCATGTTGCAAATACGTGCTAATTAAATTTATTGAATTAGGATCATCATCAACAACTAATACTGTATAAGATTTTTGTAACTTTTCATCGATGGGAATGCCTGAGTTTATAACCGCTCGTATTAAATCATTTTTTCTTATAGGTTTATTAACAATTCCTTCTGGTTGAATCGCAACTCCAGCCATATCCATTAGCCCTAGCTGCACTAGAATTAAAGGCATTGGATTCTGAGCATCACTAAAACATCTATTTTTTTGTAATTGTTCCAGTTCTTGTTCCCCGACTTCAGCAATAACTGCATCAATTTTATGTTGCGTTACATAATCAGTTACTTCGGATGGTTTAGTACACCGATAAACCTCAATCCCTACTTCTTCTAAAATACTCCTTACCATAATGGCATCATTATCATTTTTATTAATCACTAGGACACTTTTTTTATCCTGTAAAAAATGATTCAGAGTATTTTCTGTTGATATAGAACTGTTTTCAATCGGTAAATAAACAGTAAAACAACTGCCTTTCCCTAATTCTGACTTAACCTTAATACAGCCATGATGTAGCTCTATTAAGCGTTTAACCATAGCTAAGCCTAAACCGGTTCCTTGGTATTTTTTTGATAATGAACTGTCTAATTGCTCAAAAGGGACAAACAGTTTACTGAGACTCTCTTGCTCTATTCCTATCCCTGTATCTTCAATTGCAATAGAAATAAAATCACGTCGCCTTCTATCTGTAGTTTCACAGTCAGGAACTTCATTTAAATGTAAATGAGTCGAAATAATTAGGCTACCATTATCATGTGTAAATTTGGTTGCATTGGAGAGTAAATTAAACAATACCTGCTTAATTTTTCGCTCATCTGCTGAAATATTCCCTAGCTCAGGATCTAGGTTTAGAGTAAGGTGAATATTATGCTTATTTGCTTTTTCTTTAATAATAGATAAAGAACGCTCCACCACCTCATTAAGTTTAAAATTTGAGCAATCCAACTCCATTTTTCCTGCTTCAATTTTGGATAAATCAAGAATATCATTGATTAAGCTCAGTAGATGTTGACCACTTTCAAAAATAACAGCTAAACCTTCTTCTTGTTTGTCATTTACATCACCAAACATGCTATCTTTCATTGCTTCTGAAAAACCGAGAATCGCATTAAGTGGCGTTCTTAATTCATGCGACATATTAGCCAGAAATTCTGATTTCATCCGGCTTGCTTCATCAAGCTGTTTATTCTTCAACTCTATTTCATCATTTCGCTCGCGTAATTTTTCAGTCATCACCTTCATATCTTCATATTGCTTAAGGTTGTGTAAGGCAACTCCTGTTTGCACACATAAACGATCAATAAAATTAAGCTCATCTATTGCTGCATTTTCTCTGGAAACCATTAAAAATACACCCAATCGTTTTTGCTGGTAAATAACGGGGCTAAATATGACTGTTTTAGGAATGATTTTGGCAAAGCCAATATCAATTGCAAAATTATCAAGGTTTAGATCATTGATAATAATTCTTTTATTTTTTTTTGCACATTCGCCAACTAAACCACTACCCAGCTCATAATCTTGCTGGATAGCCTTATTTAAGCCGAATGAAGCTTCACAATTTAATTTACCAGTCCATTCATCAAACCGATAAAAAGCACTCATTAAGTAACCATTATTTTCAGCCAATATATTGAGTAAATGGCTAAGGACAACTTTTCGATTTTGAGATGAATTAAATTCTGTTAATGCTTTATTATGAGTCGCGTCATACTGAGCAATCTTGGATATACGTGCTTCTGTCTCTTTTTGAACAGTAATATCCCTAGCAGCAGCAAACACGCCTTGTACTTTTCCATTTTCATCACGATAGATTGAGGCGTTATACAATACATGAGTAATATGGCCATCTTTACGCCGTATAGATAAAGGGTAATCAGTCACAAACCCTTCAGTAAAAACCTTTTGATAACCCTCTCGTGCTTTATTGGGTTCTGTAAAATAAGTTGAAAAGTCACTGCCTATTAAATGGGAACGATAAACACCTGTCACTTTTTCAGTGGCATTATTAACATCCATAATTTTACCGTCAGCACTGATGGTAACAAATGGATCAAGGCTTGACTCAATCAAACTCCGAGTATACTTCCCTACTTGCTTAGTTTTTTGTTCTGCCGCTTGTTGTTGGCTAATATCCCGAGCCGCAGCAAATACACCTTGCACTTCGCCTAGTTCATTTTTGTAAACCGAGGCATTATATAAAACAGGGGTTATTTGTCCGTTGGCATGCCTAAGGTCTAAAGGATAATCTCTTACAGAACCTTTCTCATAAACTTGCAGGTAGCCTGCTTTGGCATATTCAGGATCAGTAAAGTAATTTGAAAAATCTGTGCCTATTAACTGTTCTCGTTTAAGACCCGTAACTAATTCTGTGGCTTTATTTACATCTGTAATTGTTCCTTCAGGTGCAATAGTTACTAAAGGATCAAGACTTGACTCAATCAGACTCCGAGTATATTCCCCAACTTGTTTGGTTTTTTGTTCTGCTGCTTTTTGTTGACTAATATCTCGAGCTGCTGCAAATACACCTTGCACTTCACCCAGTTCATTTTTGTAAACTGAGGCATTATATAAAACAGGGGTTATTTGTCCGTTGGCATGTCGAAGGTCTAAAGGATAATCTCGAACAGACCCTTGCTCATAGACTTGGCGATAGCCTGCTTTGGCATATTCAGGATCAGTAAAATAATTTGAAAAATCAGTGCCTACGAGTTGCTCTCGTTTAAGACCCGTAACTAATTCTGTGGCCTTATTTACATCTGTAATTTTGCCTTTAGCACTAATCGTTACAAAAGGATCAAGACTAGCCTCAATTAAACTACGGGCATAATCAATAGTATTTGTAGCTGTCTTTGACATATTTCCCCCCAGAATTATACCGCGTAAGCTTATGATTACATGTTTATTGTATTGTCAATTATAGACTATAGACAAAGGTTTAACCATAAAGTTCTTCTGGTTAATAAATGGGGGAGTAATTACAGAATATGATATAAAGGAAAAAGCCCACCCTATCTGTATTTATATTCAACAAATTAAATAGAAACACTATAAAATCAATCTCTTCAAAAAATACAAATTTAAGATCTAATTATCGTGGCAAAGAAAACACTTTCTTCAGAAGACTCAGATTTATTTAGACAATCTATTGGTAAAGTCAAAGCCGTAGAAAGTGATACTTTACAATTAACTCCCCACGAAAAACCAAAACCTTACCCTAAAGATAAACCTGTAGATTCTATTAAACCTTTTGACTCAGGCAATATAGAAGTTGAAAAACTATATCAAGAAGATAGCGTTAGTTTTCTTGCACCAGGGCTACAAAAGAATGTGATTAAAAAGTTGCGTAAAGGCTATTACGGCTTTGATGCATCCATTGATTTACATGGCTTAACTAGCCAGCAGGCAAAACAGCAATTAACTAAGTTTTTACATTTTAGTATTGAAGATGGTTATCGCTGTGTACATATTATTCATGGTAAAGGTTATGGTTCATCTAATAGCCAGCCGGTATTAAAAAATGATATTAATCTCTGGTTACGTCAGCATTCAAGTGTACAGGCTTTCTGCTCCACCCCGCCAAAAGATGGTGGAACAGGTGCTGTATTTGTTTTATTAAAACGAGGCGAGAAATACGCTGAAGAGGAAGACTCCGAGTATTAAACGATAAAAAACAAAAGGCATCATGCCTATTTTATCCAGTAACTTTAAGAACCAGCCAATAGAAAGGTAAGCCATTACTGCTGACAAACATACACCTATTGAAATCATATCCCATTGTACCGGGATTTCTGATTTATACAGCTCTAGTCCTTTTACCATCCCAGCCAAGGCTATTACAGGTATCGACAATAAAAAAGAAAAACGGGCTGCATGTTCTCGTCTGAGACCTGTCATTAATCCTGCTGTTATTGTTATACCCGAGCGTGATGTTCCTGGGATTAAAGCAACTGCTTGAAACATCCCAATAATGACAGCATCTAATAATGTTATTGTGCTACGTTCTTCTTTCGCTTGTTTTTCTGCAAACCAAAGTAAAAAAGCGAATACAATTGTTGATCCTGCAATAACTAATGGAGATCGCAAAACAGTTTCGACCACTTCAGGTAAGGTAATCCCCACTAAACCAACAGGTATTGTCCCCAACACTACATACCATGCTAATTTAGCATCATCAGTCATGCCTTTTCCCACAACTGAGCGACTCCATGCCACTATTATTTGAGCAACATCTTTGCGATAAAAAGCCACAACGGCTGTTAATGTTCCTACATGTACTGCAACATCAAATGCTAAGCCTTGGTCTTCCCAACCAGCTAATACAGGTAATAAAATCAAATGCGCAGAACTTGAAACAGGTAGAAACTCAGTAAGACCTTGTAGCAGAGCAAGAGAAATTGCTTGAATAATATCCATATTTATTTAACGCAGAAAATTTAAAAAAAGCTATTTTACCTTATTATTAGTTAGCTGATATCTACAATCTTAAATCAGCGGCAACTTATAAACTTGTAAAAAATCATTTATTTTTTATATCTTTAAATAGCTCTTCAGCAGCTACTGGTCGTCCATAATAATAGCCTTGATACCTATCACAGCCTTTTTGTTTTAAAATTTCAGCCTGTTCTTTAGTTTCAACACCTTCAGCAATAACATTTAAACCTAGATTATTGCCCATATTAATAATGGTTTCGACAATAATAGTATTTTCTGGATCAAGGTTAATATCTCTAACAAAACTTTGATCTATTTTTAACTGGTCTATTGGCAATTGTTTTAAATAAGATAATGATGAGTATCCTGTTCCAAAATCATCAATTGAAATTTTAATACCTAATGCTTTAAATGCATTCATTTTTTGAATGGTATCGTTTATATCATCAGCAACAATACCCTCTGTTAATTCTAAAGTTAATTTGTCGGCCGAGATTCCATGCTTAATGATGGCTGCACTTACTTCATCAACAAAATCATGCTGTTTAAATTGGCGAGCACTCACATTTATTGCAATATGCTTAAGCGTAGTACCTAGCGTATCCCACTCACTTATTTGTCGACATGCTTCATTAACCACCCAAAGTCCAACAGATAAAATCAAACTACTTTCTTCAGCAATAGGGATAAAGTCAGCTGGCGAAATTAAGCCTTTTTCAGGGTGTATCCATCGAATTAAAGCCTCTGCGCTAATAATATGGCCTGATTCATCAACTTGTGGCTGATAAAATAGACGAAGTTGATTATTATTAATAGCAAACCTTAATTCATTTTCTAATAACAGCCGCTTATCTGCAGTTTCTTGCATACTTGAATGGTAAAAACTTATACAATTTTTACCTTTATCTTTTGAAAGATACATAGCTGTATCTGCTTGTTGCAAAATTGTTGTCTCTTGATCACTATCTTCAGGAAAAATAGCAACCCCTATACTACAACTAAAGGTATGATCTACATTATTTATATCATAGGTTTCACTAAGCAAAACTCGTATTCTTTCCGCTACATAAATTGCTTTATCCGCTGCTGATTCAGCTGTTTTACCTTGCTGAGGAAGTAACACAACAAATTCATCCCCTCCGAGTCGAGATGCTGTATCGCCATCTCTTAAAACAGATTTTAAGCGTTGACTTACTTGTATTAATAATTCATCACCCACATGGTGACCTAATGAATCATTTAATAACTTAAAACGATCTAAATCTAAAAAGATCACAGCACCAAAACATTGTGTTCTTTTAGCTTCAATAATTTCTTGTTGTATCCGATCTAATAACAATCGCCTATTGGGTAGGTTTGTCAGAGGATCATAAAAAGCCAAACTTCTAATTTCATCTTCTGAAGCCTTTTTTGCAGTAATATCTGAAAATATACCCACAAAATGAGTCACCTTATCATTATTATCTTTTACTGCAGTAATAGTGATCCATTCAGGAAAAACATCTCCATTTTTTCTACGGTTCCAGATTTCCCCTTCAAACCGTCCAGTTTCATGTAACTCTTTCCATAAAGCGCGATAAAATGAAGCATCTTGACGCCCAGACTTAAGAAAGCTCATATGCTTCCCTACCGACTCATCTTCGCTGTACCCTGTTATTGCTGTAAAGGCATGATTAACTTTTAACACTATTGCATTAGCATCTGTAATAGTTATACCTTCAAGTGTTTCAAATGTTGTAGCTGCTAATCGTATTTGTTCCTCAGCATAATGTTCTGCAGTAATATCAATCATTACACCGACTAATTCAGATACTTTGCCATTATCTGTTGCCACATTAACATTATCTTTGATCCAGACGACCTCATCTGATTTTGTTAGCATACGATATTCAAAATCATATTTTTGAGATTTTCTGGCCGCAGATAAAGTATAAGCAAGTGCTTGTTGACGATCATCGGGATGAATATGATTTATCCAAAAGCCTTTTTCAAACCACTGCTCATTTGAATACCCTAATAGACTTTCTGCTTCATCACTAACAAATGTAACTTTATCTAAAAGTAAATCATAACGCCAGACAATAGCAGACTGCGTTTGCACTAACTTTCTAAACTGATATTCGCTATCTTGTAATTTTTTATTTGTAGAGGCTAAGGCTCCGTTCGTTTTCTGCAATACATAATTAAGCTGCTCCAGGTCTTTTGTTTTTTCTTCAACCGTTTTTTTAATAACAAAACTTCTGCCAGATAGCACTAATAAAAAGCCAGCAAACATTGCTGTAAAAGTAATACCTCCTAATAAAACCAACCACGTTAACCTACTTTTAACTGGGTAAGCATGATCATTGGATGAATAAATGACCCACTGCCTATCTGCAATAAATAATTTTTGTTGATAGCTAGTTTTTTCATTTAAACTCACTTCGCTTTGATTGCTATAAAGTAACTGAGGATGATCACTTATTGTTTGGTCATACAGTTGAAAAATAGTTTTTTGCTTATCACTCTTAGTTAAAGTTGTATCAATAAGATCACTTACATAAATCACACTCGCAACAAACCCCATTAGAGTTTCACTTTGATTATTTTTCCCAGATAACAAGTGATTCTTTTTGTAAACAGGGTGATAAATAACAAAACCTAAGCCCTTACTATGATCTTGTATTAACTCTATTCCTGGTGTTATTGCTATGTATTTAGTTTTAATTGATTTCAATAAGGTTTCTGCTACATTTTTATCAGATAATATGTTTAAACCTAGTGCAGCTTTATTTTTTTCAAAGGGTTCAATATAGCTAATAACAAAATAATCATCATGTCGAGAAGAGGATATTAATGGTGTTTGTTTATCAAAAACTTTAAAATTAACAAAACCGTCTTTAATAACTTGCTGTTCAAATAATTGTTTTTCTGAATGCTCAACATGTTGAACCCAAGCAAAGGCTTGAATATCATTTTGTTGTTTTAAAATACGTTTGGTAAATTGCTGAAATTCTGTTCGTGTAACATTTTCAGATTGTTCAAAAAAACTAGCAAGAACATGAAGACTTTCTTGGTGGTTATCGACCTTGGTTTTAAGTTTGTTGAATAACTTAGACGTATTGTTTTTTGACTCTAGAGTTTGCTGTTTATGCTCTTGAATACCAGCATAAGCAAAAACTGACACGATAATTATCATGGCCACAAAAAGTGGAAGTGCAACCGAGTATTTTTTTGATTTCCATTGCTCACGTGGCTTTGCAAAAAAAATCAGGGTAATGGGGGTAAAAATAATAACCCCAATAGCATCCCCTAACCACCAAACTAACCAATTAGTAAAATATTGTTCTACAGAAATAAAACCTGCAAAAACCAAGCTACTAACACCAATACTTGAGCTAATCGTACTGCTAACAGCAGCACCCAAGCATAAAAGTTTACAAATCTCTTTTGAGGTTTGAAAGAATTGCCTGTCTACAGATGATTTTGTAATTAGATAATGGGCTATTAGTGCTTGTAAAACAGCACCCAAACTAATCGTCGAAGCCAATATAATTGAATTTTGAATAGCTTTAAAACTACTCAAATCAAAACCTATCCAGCCATTAATAATAAAGGCGCCAAAAAATATCCCAGGCCAAACACCTCGCCCCCAAATAAGACAAGCCGCCAATGCAATACCAGAAGAAGGCCAAATAGCCGCTGCATCACTTGCTTGCACTGTTAATAAATCAGCTAAAAACCCAAATATTGCATAACTAATAGCGATACAAATATTTACAAGAAAAATTGATTCAGTTGTTTTTATTTCTGACAAAGGCTTTTGAACAATTGTTGTATTCACGTTTTTTAGAACTAGTGCTTATTTAAAGCATTAATAAGTAATAATATTTCCATTTTCTTAGCCTAATAATTGATGAATTAACATTTACCTTAAGATAATAGTGCAAATATCCCAAAAGTATAGGGTACTAAAATATAAGTAATTACTTACACAAAAAAGTGTGTTATTCATCACACTTTTAATACTTTACTATTCCAAATAGTAGATACTGGGTTAAACCTATTGTTAAAGCGCTTCAACAAAAAAATCCCGTTATTGGGGGCGCTGGCTTTAGAGACTGTGAAAGTATTAGCTTTTAGCTCCCCCCTTTGGAAAAGAGGGGCTGGGGGAGATTTTATTATAAAAACAATACGTTTAATATCAATTGCTTATTGTTTTGTAAAATCCCCCTCATTCCCCCTTTTCCAAAGGGGGAGGTTAAAAGCGATATACTTTCACAGCCTCTTTAGCCTGTTCTTATGCTCAAGAATGCAGGTTAATACCTGCGTCCCAAAAGGCAGTTAATAATGACAATATATTTGTTAAAACTACACATTTAACTCATTACCCAAAAACAAACTTATCAAATTTAAGCCAATAATCATTTAACTTGTAAATCCCCGGAATTCAGGAAAAAGTAGATAAATTAGAGTTTGGTTATTAACAATAAGTATAATGATGACCATAACAACCTACCCCAAACTTTACGGAAAAATTTTGATCTCTATTGACCTTATTACCGTTTCAATCGTTTTAGTAAGTTCATTACTTTTATTAGCCAGTAACCGTTTACCTGCTGATACAGTGTTATTAGGCGCTTTATGCATACTGTTACTAAGTAACATTCTGACACCTACAGAAGCCTTAGCTGGATTATCTAATCCTGGTATTGCCACGATAGCCATTTTATATATTGTTGTTTCTGGGGTGCGCAAAACTGGAGCAATAGCTTGGATTAGTCGCTTATTATTAGGTAGACCACAAAATCAAACTTTAGCTCAATTAAGACTTTTAATCCCAGCAGCAACTATTAGTATCTTTATTAATAACACCCCTGTTGTTGCCATGTTTACCTCAGCAATACAAGATTGGTGTAAACGCAGTCAATTCAAACCCTCTCATTTTCTGTTACCTTTAAGCTATGCCTCAATTTTAGGTGGGACTTGTTCATTAATTGGCACAAGTACTAACCTAGTGATTGATAGCTTAATTCGCCAATCAGGCCTACCTGGTTTTAGTCTATTTGAACTTGCTGCAGTTGGTATTCCTATCACCCTTGCTGGTTGCTTATATCTGATTATCGCCAGGCCTTATTTACTAGTCGATAGACAAGGCTCTACAGAGAAATTTAATGATATTCGCGAGTATTTAGTTGAAATGCAGGTAAATCCCGTATGTGAATTAATAGGTCAAACCATTCAAGATGCTGGCTTACGACACTTACCAGGGCTTTTTTTGATTGAGATTATTCGTAATGGTGAAGTATTTCCAGTGGTATCACCACAAACGATTATACAAACTGATGACAGACTGGTGTTTGCTGGTGCTGTTGAATCAGTTATAGAGTTGAGACGTATTCGAGGACTTGTACTTGCTTCGGATCAAGCGTTTAAACTTGAAAGCAAAGAACATGAACGACGTTTATTTGAAGCGGTTATATCAGCTGAAAGCCCTGTTATTAGACAAAATATTCGTAAAGCAAGGTTTAGACACCGATACAATGCCGTTATTTTATCTATTGCTCGAAATGGTCAAAGAATTAAAGGCAAAATTGGAGATATTCAATTACAAGCAGGTGATACTTTATTACTAGAGGCGGAAAAAGGCTTTTTATTTAAATTTCGTAATAGCCGTGAGTTTTTATTGGTCAGCAAATTACAAAATTCTACAGCTGTTAGACATAACCGAGCACCTTGGGCTTTAGTTATTATGCTGATAATGATTATATTAATGGCTACGGGGATTATGAACATTCTTCAAACCGTCATTCTTGCAGCAGTTGCTATGTTATTTAGTGGTTGTATTACGATTGAAGATGCTCGTCGTAGCATTGACTATCAAGTTTTATTAGTTATTGCATGTGCTTTTGGTTTAGGCACAGCCGTTCAAAAAGTAGGTTTAGCTGACCTTATTTCTGAGCACGCCCTATTAATTGCAGGGGGTGATATTTGGTTAATGTTAGTGCTGGTTTACTTTTCTACCGTTATCTTAACTGAAACCATTACCAATAATGCAGCTGCTATTATTATGTTTCCCATTGCTGTAAGTGCTGCCAATACTTTGGGCGTTAATGTCACACCTTTTGCTGTTGCTGTAATGATTGCTGCATCGGCAAGCTTTGTTACCCCGATTGGTTACCAAACTAACCTGATGGTATTTGGGCCCGGTGGTTATCGATTTATAGACTATATAAAACTGGGGCTTCCTTTAAGTCTGATTGTTGCCTCTATTGCGCTATGGATAATCCCTATTGTTTGGCCTTTTTAAACACTCTATACACAAAAAAATACAATTAACCTGTTATCATTAATGTTTATTTAAACACTTAATATATAAATAATTAATGGATTGGTTTATCAACCTGCTCACCGGGAACTCGGTGGCACATACTTTATTAGTCATCAGCCTTGTTATTTCCGTTGGTTTAGCACTCGGTGAAATTCCTATTTTTAAAATTAAAATGGGAATTGCTGGGGTTTTATTTTCTGGTTTAGCTTTCGGACATTTTGGAATGACTATTGATGGCCATATCATGCATTTCTTGCGTGAATTTGGTCTTATTCTTTTTGTTTACGCCATTGGCCTTCAAGTTGGACCTGGCTTTGTTAACTCTTTCTTACAAAATGGTGTCAGACTGAATATTATGGCCGCTAGTATTGTAATACTGGGTGCTGTAATAACCGTACTTATCAGCTATTTTGGTGGTATTGAGATTCCTGTTGCAGTTGGCTTATTTTCAGGTGCAACCACAAACACCCCCTCTCTAGCTGCTGCGCAAGAAATACTCGGCGGCTTACCGATGATAGATGATGAAACCTTAAAGCATCCTGGACTTGGTTATGCCGTTGCCTACCCTTTTGGCATCATGGGTATTATTTTAACCATGTTGCTTACTAAGTATATTTTTAAAGTCAGTATACAGTCAGCAGAAAGTTCTTTTATACAATCACAAAAAGAAAATGCAAACCAACCTATTTGGGTTGATTTAAAAATTGAGAATACCAATCTAGATGGTTTAACAATTGATGAAATTCACTTCTTTGAATCAATGGATGTTGTGGTCACGCGTATTCTGCATGATGGAGAAGTTCAAGTTGTTAATAACCTAACCCAATTAACAATAGGTGATAGTATTCGATTAGTCGGTGAAAAGAAAAAGCTTGAAGAGTTAAAAATGCTTATCGGGCATGAATCTGACGTTAACTTAAAAGATATTTCATCAAACCTATTATTTAGTAAACGCTTTGTTGTCACCAATAAAGAAGCTATTGGAAAAACAGTAAGTGAACTTCGTACCTTTTATGGCGTGACAATTCCTAGAATTAAACGTCCTGAAGTTGAATTAACACCCAATGGTTCGGTACATATTCATTTTGGTGATGAGTTACATGTTGTAGGTACGGAAGAGTCACTTACAAAGGTTGAACAGATTCTTGGTAATTCATTAGAAACAATGAATCACCCTCAAATTGTCCCTATTTTTATTGGGATTACCTTAGGTGTTATTTTAGGTAGCTGGCCTTTCTTTGTTCCTGGTATTCCTTCTGCCATAAAACTCGGTCTTGCGGGTGGCCCTTTAATTATAGCTATTATTCTTAGCCGTATAGGTAACTGGGGAACGATGACTTGGCACTTACCTAAAAGCTCTAATATTATCTTAAAAGATATTGGAATCGTATTGTTCTTAGCTTGTGTGGGCTTACATTCGGGTGATCAGTTTGTAAATACCTTGGTTAATGGTGATGGTTTTTACTGGATGGCCTGTTCAGTATTAATTACTTTATTACCCTTGCTAATCGTAGCATTTGTGGCAAAAGGCATTTACAAAACAAACTATCTTTCAGTCTGTGGATTATTAGCAGGTAGTATGACTGATCCACCCGCACTTGCTTTTGCTAATAGTTTAAGCAGTTCATCTGCTGTATCTATTGCTTATGCAACTGTTTATCCACTAGTGATGATTCTTAGGATTATCTCTGCACAATTGATTATTTTACTTTTTATATAGTTATTCAATACTACCTTGACTCTATATACTCAAACCATATTAAAGTAGTCTATAGGGCAGTTCTATAAATTTAGATTCACAAAAACGTCCTGTTTGGGGCGCAGTGCTTTAGAGGCTGTGAAAGTATACCGATTTTAACCTCCCCCTTTGGAAAAGGGGGAATGAGGGGGATTTTATAAAACAATAAGCAATTGATATTAAACGTATTGCTTTTATAATAAAATCTCCCCCACCCCCTCTTTTCCAAAGAGGGGGGCTAAAAGCTAATACTTTCACAGTCTCTTTAGCCTGCTTTTTTAAGATATTGCAGGCTAAAGCACTGCGCCCCAATAACAAACTCGACTTCATAAACCGTCTTTTGTATAAACCGTTCTAAAAACTTTGGCTTTGCGAATAAAAAGTAAAAGTTAAAGAAAGTCGCTTTATTTTACTGATGCGTTATGTGACATAACACCCTCAAATAATAAAAAACTACCTGCACTATATTTTGATTTAATTTCTTGCTCTTGATCTAAAATCTTAATGTGTACTCCGGGATAAGCTTCTTTTTGTACACTGATTTTACCGGCACCAGCCGTTGCCATTAGGGACTCAATTTCAGTTTTTTGTTTAATTAAATCATTAATAGTCTCTTTCATGGCTTCTGTCTCTATTTTAAGCTCATGAAGCTGTTCATTTGCTTCTTCTGTATGTTTTTTTGATAAGCCAACCATCACACCCAGTTTTTTTATCAATTCCTCATCATGCTTGGTTATTTCTGTTTTTATTTCCTCAAATTGCTTTAAAAACTCAGCCTTACAAACAATAGCAACATGCGTTAATGCACAACCTGACGACCCCAAGACCTCTGCCCTAATTAATGACCCAGCATTAACGTGGCCACCAACAATGCCACTTTTTTGTTGCCGATGATTACCAACAATAATTTGATGCCCTGCATTAATCTCACAATTTGATACTCTAGATTTTATTAACACATCCCCTTGAACATCAGCCAAGGCATTTTCTAAATAAGCAGCAGTTAAATTTCCTAAGCAATTAATATGCATGGAATTTTCAGCATTAGGGTCATCTGCATGGCCTATTGCCCCAAGTTTTATATCAATATTCCCCTCTGCTTCAATTGATGCATTTTCAACCATACCAAAGATTTGAATATCCCCAGTCACTTTAATTTGCATACCCGAAACAACATCACCTTTTACAACAACAGAGCCATCATAATCAATATGTCCTGTATGTAAATCAACTTTTTTTACAGTCAGAACCTTGTCTACACTAACGCCTCTTTCCGCAATAATAGGTTGTCCTTTTATTGCTGCTACTAATAAGTCTTGATCAATGGGGCTAATAATCGCCCCTTTGCACTTTTTGAAAGTAAGCCTTTTTGCTATCCTTGCAACAATCTCAGTACCCGTTACAGTCCTGCCACTCTTTCCTATTTTTGGTGGGAGTTTTCTCATTAATTCACAGCCTTCATCAACAGAAGGGATTTCACCCAAATCATAATAATCGAGTGTTCCATCATCTCGCTCATGTGGCTTACGATCCATGCCGCCTTCAACCAAACACTCAAACTGAGTGTCCCTACCATGTTCAGGCGGAGTACCTTTGGCAATAACAACTTCTATCGTTTTACCAGCTTCAACCATTTGAGACTTTTTAACCAATCCAACAATTCTTTTTTTATTAACTAATTGATGATCAATTCCCTGCTCATCGATTGCAGTAACCAGCTCTGCTGTTCCAACGGTCTTGCCACCACATGCTGCTGTAATTCTTAAATTAGCTGATAACAAGTCACTAGATACAATAACCTCAATTTTTGCATCTCGTTTTACACCTACTTTTACTCGACCAGAATGATTTTTATTATAAAGCTCTGCTATATCGCTATGCGCTGTTTCTAAAATACTTAAACCCGAAAGTTCTAGTTTATCCAACTGTTGGGTTAGAAGGTCTTCAGAATATTCAACCTTTTCTTCATCAGCAAGAATAACCGCAAAAACAGTGTCTTTATCATCAATTTCAATGGTCAATTTTTGTAAGACACTGTCATCAGTCATGATCAAATCCCCTTAACTATTGTTTATATAACTATAGCGGCTATTCCAGTTTTTTCATTAACCGAAGAAGCAAGTCAAAAATCAGTTTTTTACAGCGGCTACTACAGATATCTCAACCAGTAATTCAGGTCTAGCCATACTTGCAGCAACACATGCCCGTGCAGGTGAAAATCCTTCAACAAGCCATGCATCCCAAACTTCATTCATTTCTGCAAAGTAACTCATATCTTTAACATAAATGGTTGCAGATAAAATATGTTCCCGATCACTTCCTGCTTGTTTTAATAAGTCATCGACTTTATCAAGCATAGTACTGGTTTGTTCTTTAATGCCTGCATCTGAATCTTTAGCTACCTGACCGCATAAATAAACCGTATCATTATGAATAACGATTTTACTCATGCGTCTGCGATCTGTTCCTATTCTTTGAATTGTCATTATTTTTCCTTACTCTATTTAAAACGACCGATATGAAAGGGTTGTATGGGAAGTTCAGACTGACCATCAAGTATCAACTGAGACATAACTTTCCCAATGACAGGTGATAACTGAAAACCATGCGCGGAAAAACCAAAGGCATGGTAGGCGTTATCGTGTGTTTGAGATTGACTAATGACAGGGATATTATCTGGCATAAATGATTCAATGCCAGCCCATGCCCTAACAATACGCACATCTTTTAACTGAGGAAAAAAACTAACCACAGTCTCTGCACTTTCAGCTAATTGAGCCCAATCAATATCTGTTTTTTCTTTTTCAAAATCTAGTTTTGCAACTAGTGCCCCACCAATAATTAAACTTCCATTTTGCATTTGTTTAAAAGACAGTTTTCTACTGGCTGCCCCCATGACAGGATCTACAAAATGAGGAAGTTTTTCTGTTACCATCAACATTAAAGCTTTTGCTGTTAAGGGAACCGATTCGTCTAACATGGTTGAAATTTTATTTGCCCATGCACCAGCACAGTTCACTAAAATAGAACTATTGAAAATACCTTGAGAAGTTTTAACCTGCCAGTTTTCCCCTTCTTTTTCTACCCTATAAACTTCTGTAGATGAATAATACTTTACACCCACTGATTCAGCTTTACGGCGAAAAGCAGTTAAAGCATGATAAGGACGTGCATAACCATCGGTACGGTTTATTAACGCACCGACACAGTGGGGTGAAATAGCAGGTACTAATTGATAAAGTTCTTCCTTACCAATAATTTCTTCATGTTCGTAGCCAAGTGAACGGACTAAAGCAGCACGTTGCTCCAACTTTTCCATATCAGCTTTATTTTCTGCCACCCTAATTTGCCCAGGGAAACGTGCATCACAATCAGAACCAAGTAGTGATTCAATATCACGCCACATTTTAGAGGCTTCAATTGATAATGGGATTTCTGCAGGATCACGATTTAATAACCGCAAACCACCGGCACTAACACCTGATGAATGACGACCAGGGCTGTCTTTTTCAATAACACTACAGCTACAGCCACGCATGGCTAATTGCAATGCAATAGATGAGCCCATCAAGCCGCCGCCAATAATAATTACATCAGAATTCATGAAACCTCCTTATTTTTCAAAGAGGCTAATTGCTCTAATGTTAGTGGAGCAACAGGTGGTCTGCCCCGAAAATGTCCCACTTTTTCTACAGACATATCTTTTTCATCTGCCACAATATGCGCGACAGCATTAGTACATTGTCGCCCTTGGCATGGCCCCATACCACAACGAGTAAAAAACTTAACTTGATTACTATTGTCGTGTCCGTTTTTAACCGCTTGTCTAATTTCTCCTGCTGTTACTTCTTCACAACGACAAACAATAGTCTCATCATCTGCTGTGGCTAATAACTTTTGAGGTATTTGATAATATTTTTCCAAAAATGGACGAATATGCCGTTCATCTTGCATCCATTTCCTATCTTTAGCTGCTTTACTATCCCGTTCCTTTTGACTAATAATATCCAACGCAAAGAGCGCTTCGAAACCGGCTAAGCGTCCAGCATGTTCGGCTGACCTAGCTCCATTAATGCCAGCGCCATCACCTGCCACTAAAATCCCGTCAATATCAGTATTACCCCATTCATCATGCTGAGGTCGCCAACATTGTTGACTACCATCCCATTGATGATGGCACCCTGCTGATTGTGTCAACCAAATATGAGGAATAACGCCAAAATGTGTAAGTAACAATTCTGATTCTATAGTCTTTTGTTTTCCCGAATGTTTAAAGCTAACACGTTGACATTGATCATCCCCTTCAGCTCGCAAATCACTCACACCAAAAAGCATTGGGATTCCAGCTCGTTTTAACTCGATTTGGTAGCCAATGCCTTTAGTTAAGTAGTGATGAGCTAAAAGTGCTCTAGGGAATTTAGGTAAGGCAGTTATATGATTAGCCAATGGCGTTACATCAAGTAAGGCTTTTACTTCAACACCAGCATGTAAGTATTGCCATGCCAATAATAATAAAAGAGGGCCTGAACCAGCTAACACCACACCATTATCAGGCACTATACCTGCAGATTTATATAAAATTTGTCCCGCGCCTGCTTGCATTACCCCTGGCAATGTCCAGCCAGGAAAAGGAACAGGCCTTTCTAGTGCACCACTTGCAACAATTATTTGATCAGCAGTAATAACACTTGCCTGATCATTTTGTAATATGCCTACTTCACGTTCATTATTAAGTGACCATACTTTGGTGTTGGGGTAATATTCTGCTGAACTTTCCCTAAAAGTAGTCGCTATTTTTTTACCGCGTAAATATTCAGATCCTAATTTCTGCGCACGTTGGTCGGGAATAGTTTCTATTGATCGATAAATTTGCCCACCTAACATGGCTTGTTCATCTAATACCGCACAAGAAACACCCTGCTCAGCAGCCGTTGTTGCCGCTGCAAGTCCAGCAGGCCCGCCACCAATAACAAGTAATTGATAATGGCTTTTCATTGATTATTCTCCAGATCTGGGCCAACACCTTGTTGAATATCAATTTTCATTCCATTTTCAACATAAGTGGCGCAAGATCTTTGGTTAGCTTGGCCATTAATAACCATTAAACAGTCATAACAAACACCCATCATACAAAAAGGAGCTCGCTTACTATCTGAAACAGGCGTTGTACGAAAATATTTTTCGCCATAACTTAAAACTGCAGCTGCAACACTAATACCTTTAGTCACTTGTATAGCTTGTCCATTTAAAACAATTTCTACTTTATCTATATTATCGTCAACAAGTTGTTTAAACATGACTTACAACCTGATTTTACTGATAATATTATGATGCTCAAAAACCATGGTTTCTTGCAAGGTAAGTTGTTCACCTATATGTGATGATTTTGCACGTTCAAACATTGCTTGAGCAAGTGCTACATCCACATATGACAAACCTACCGCATTAAAATAAATACGTTCATCTTCAGATTCACGCCCAGGTTTATGCTTTGAGACCAGTTCATGTAAATCAGCATGAATATCATTATGAGATAACAAACCTTCTTTATACATACGGCTTAATGTTTGCGTACGATGAGTCACTGTTTCCCAATCATCACAAACGATTTTGTCACATTGCTGAGCAACAGCATATTCATCTTCCCAACCACCAATATGGCTATAAAATGCGCCGGGCTTCATCCATTCAGCTTTTAACAACGGGCCTTGTGCACTAGTTGCCGTGACTAAAATATCAGCACCTTGCATTGCATCTCGCGCCACCGTATTTGCACCAATAAAAGCCATATCTGGGAATAATGGAGATAATTCAGCAATAAACTGCTCTTCCTCTACTGCAGTTTTTGCCGCTACCCGACATTCCTTTAAACTAGGACGAACCACTTTCATCGCTAACAGATGCATTTTTGCTTGTTCACCTGCTCCAATAAAACCAATACTTTCACTGTTTTTTCTTGCCAAATGTTTTGCAGCTATGCCACCCATGGCCGCAACTCGCATATTAGACGCTAAAGTTCCGTCCATTACAGCAACGGGAAAACCTTTTTCTATCTCCGATAATATAAAAATCGCTGATAAATTTTGCACATCATATTTCTTTGGATTTTTAGGAAATACGGAAACCCATTTAGCACCACAAATTTTTTCATCCATTAAAGTTGCAGGTAAACAATTAATACGATTTTGAGTGACTTGATCGAAAATTTGTACTATTTTTTCAGGGAACATAATGCGATGATCCTCAAAAGCAAGCATAGCTTTTTCAGAAACTTCAATAGCCATCCGTATGTCAAAACAGCCTGCATCTAATAGATCTTCTTGAGATAAATAGGTAAAGCCAAGGCGATGAGAAGCCATAATTTGTCCTTATAAAATAAGAAACATTATACATTGAAAGGTTAACAAAAACCGAAGCTTTGCTCTTCTTCTACCTCTATTTTTGCTTTAAGTTAAATAGCTATGAATCTAATACAGGTTATCTATTGTAGGGCGGACTTTAGTCCGCCATAAAGGTAGTTATGTTAAATGATAGCGGACTGAAGTCCGCCCTACAGCATTCTATACTCTCATCTTGTTTTATCTGAGCTTGTGTCATAGCCATGTTAAGTTATGATGTTTTCATGCCCTACACTTTTGAAACCTATAGTAAGTATTTTTGCTTACAAGATAAGAAATACCAGTAAATATAGCGTGCTTTACAATCTTTCTTTATAATATGGTGATATTTATTCATATAAATTAAATCCATTCTTCCTTGATCAGTTGCTAGGTAGTATCTCAAGGAGCAGTCTTAAATCTATTCAAGTCTATAATTAATGAAAATTGTTAAAGGAGAGCTTGCCATAGGCCGGTTTCTCGTTCCTTATCGTATCTATGGTGAATCTGAAAAGCACATAGTTTGTATCAGCGGAGCTAAACAAACTATGGCGGCTTGGCGTTCATTCGTTAGCCATTTTATTGCTGATTATTCAATTGTTGTATTCGATTTACCAGGGCAAGGTAGAGCAACTATTCTATCAGGTGAGCCTGGCATTTCATTTGATGAACAAATTGAAGTTTTGCACACTGTTGTTTTAGAAACCACACCTAACAATAACTCAACAATTTTAGCAGCGGCTTCTTGGGGAACCATCATTGCGGCAGCACTGGCAGCACGTTACCCAGATATTGTTGACAAAATGATTCTAGGTAGTTTTGGCGCAAAACCTAGTAAAGCTGTTATTTCTGTAATTAAAGAAGGCCAAGGTCTTTTTGATGGCGATAAATCTGATGAAATTGCACCATTAATGATTCAGAAATTTGGCCAACAGATTCCTGATTCACATAAAAAACAAATGATATTGCAATTCAAAGGTATGAGTAGAGAAGACCTTCTTAGCTTTTATGAACATTGTAAATTTGTTGAACAAGCAACAGATATTGAAGAATTTGTAACATTGAGTAACATCACTGCATCGACATTTATTGCGATAGGTGAATTTGATGCCATTATTGATATAAGTGATATTGAAGAAGCATCTACTAGAATCCCTAATTGTGAATTTAAAATGATACCTGGAGCTGGCCATTTTCTGCATTGGGAAGAACCATCAATTCTTAATTACTACAGTGAATTTCTAGCTAAATAAAGACTATGTCAGAATCAGAGCAATCAACAAGTACTTTAAAATTAACTGAAATTGATAGAGTTAAAACTATCAGTCGAGAAGATTTTTCTGATTCTTTCTTTACACCTTTACGGCCATTGATTATTGAAGATATTGCTCAATCATGGCCTGCATTAAAAAAATGGACACCTGATTTTTTTAAACAGCAACATGGCGACAAACAAGTTAAAGTCTACAACGAAAGCTTTGTTGAGGCTGGTGACAACTATATGTCTCAAGCCAAGTCCATTTCTTTAAAAGAATTTATTGATGCGATAATGACAACCTCTCAAGATTTGAGAATGTTTCTTTATAACATCAAATCTGGCATTCCTGAGTTAGTTAATGACGTTGTTTTTCCAGACTTGGTAGATGGTTTATCAAAACAATTTATTTTTATGTTTTTTGGCTGTAAAGGTTCAGTCACTCAAATGCATTTTGATATAGATATGTCTCATGTTTTTCATACCGCTATTTTTGGTCGAAAAACAATAACCTTATTTCCCTTTGAACAAGGAAAAAACCTACACCACTACCCTTTTACCTGTAGAAGTTATGTTGATGTCCATCAAGCTGATTTTAATGAATACCCAAGACTTAAAAATGTTGAGGGTTATCGCGTTGTATTAGAACCAGGTGAAACCTTATTTATCCCCAGTGGCTACTGGCATCACCTTGTTTATGAAGAAGCATCTTGCGCAATATCACTTCGTTGCCCTAGCCAAACATGGAAAGGTAAATTTCAAGGTTTTTATAACTTGATCATTATGTCGTCTATTGACCGCCTAATGAATAAAATTTCACCTCAGGGATGGTTTAACTGGAAGAAAAGACAAGCACATAAGCATCATAGCTAGAGTAGCAAAACCAACTTCTAAAAATTGTGATACATCCTTTTTCTTTTCTAAGCTGCCTGTGCAGCAGTGAACTTAAATTTAGATACAACGCCCAGCGTGATACATTTCTAAGCTGCCTGTGCGGCAGTGAACTAAGGAAAGACAAGCCTAGATTGTTGTTTAAATTTCTAAGCTGCCTGTGCGGCAGTGAACAAACAGCTATTGGGGTAGGCACTGCTATTACTTTTCTAAGCTGCCTGTGCGGCAGTGAACACCATCATTGGTCAGCACACCTCTTTCCGTCATTTCTAAGCTGCCTGTGCGGCAGTGAACTGTGCTACAGGTCAGTGTGTAAATGTACACATTTTCTAAGCTGCCTGTGCGGCAGTGAACAAAGGGTAAATTAGCCATTATTCCACCGTATATTTCTAAGCTGCCTGTGCGGCAGTGAACTCTTATTGTATTTCTAAACTGACCTATTGAATTTTCTAAGCTGCCTGTGCGGCAGTGAACGAAAAGAAGAGGCACCAATAAGTTCACTTGAATTTCTAAGCTGCCTGTGCGGCAGTGAACATAATTGGATTTAGCGGGTCGTGTTATCGCATTTTCTAAGCTGCCTGTGCGGCAGTGAACTGCTAATTTTTCGCTTAAATGCTCATATCCACTTTCTAAGCTGCCTGTGCGGCAGTGAACCTCTTCTTTTGCTGGGCTTATAGTGTCGGTTGTTTCTAAGCTGCCTGTGCGGCAGTGAACAGACGGGCAAGCCGCTTAACTCATGGTTATAATTTCTAAGCTGCCTGTGCGGCAGTGAACTAGGCTATTTGGCAAAAGTTGTTGCTATTAATTTTCTAAGCTGCCTGTGCGGCAGTGAACACTCATATATTAAGGATTTAGGATGGAAAAAATTTCTAAGCTGCCTGTGCGGCAGTGAACTTTAAATAAATTAAGGCTCTCAATGAATCATTTTTCTAAGCTGCCTGTGCGGCAGTGAACGCTTAGTCGCTGTACCTGCGCCTGAACCAATTGTTTCTAAGCTGCCTGTGCGGCAGTGAACTGGGGTAAGTTACGTCGTGAGGCGTGTCATTATTTCTAAGCTGCCTGTGCGGCAGTGAACTTGAACTGGATTACACGCCAGGAACATATCAATTTCTAAGCTGCCTGTGCGGCAGTGAACTTTAGCTCTTCGTCTTTAGCATCAAGGTTAGCTTTCTAAGCTGCCTGTGCGGCAGTGAACATGTTAAGCGATGGTGGGCGCTATTCAAGCATTTTCTAAGCTGCCTGTGCGGCAGTGAACAATTTCACGGCATCGGCTTACGGCAATACAGCTTTCTAAGCTGCCTGTGCGGCAGTGAACATGGAACGCCAGAAATAGTACTTTATACGCGATTTCTAAGCTGCCTGTGCGGCAGTGAACTAGCGTCATAGTGTTGGCCTTGATATGTGCCTTTTCTAAGCTGCCTGTGCGGCAGTGAACAACTAATGATACCGTATGCTTTTGATGATTTTTTTCTAAGCTGCCTGTGCGGCAGTGAACCGTTATCTTGCTGGTAAAACACTTTTAGATTCTTTCTAAGCTGCCTGTGCGGCAGTGAACCAATATCACAAGAAAGTGAGCCGCTATATATCTTTCTAAGCTGCCTGTGCGGCAGTGAACTGTTCGTTATGTGAGCGTAGACCCGTTTGAGTTTTCTAAGCTGCCTGTGCGGCAGTGAACCAGAAATATTAGTATTTTTGATATTTGTATGTTTTCTAAGCTGCCTGTGCGGCAGTGAACGCGGCCTTCGCAGCATGATTGTTATTATCTTATTTCTAAGCTGCCTGTGCGGCAGTGAACCCGAAGCCCTGGAACAGACTTTACCCAGTACATTTCTAAGCTGCCTGTGCGGCAGTGAACTGGGACAATCCCCTTGGGTTTTTGTACCATCTTTTCTAAGCTGCCTGTGCGGCAGTGAACGAGCAAAATACGGGAAAAGCATTTATTAAACATTTCTAAGCTGCCTGTGCGGCAGTGAACTCTCCTACCTCTTCGTCTACCATGCCCTTATATTTCTAAGCTGCCTGTGCGGCAGTGAACTGGGGCGATAGTCCTTTGCATCGTGATGATGGTTTCTAAGCTGCCTGTGCGGCAGTGAACAAATCAATTTACCGTTCTATCGCACTAGATAATTTCTAAGCTGCCTGTGCGGCAGTGAACAATTAGGGGGCTGTATGGCTCGGCTGTTTAATTTTCTAAGCTGCCTGTGCGGCAGTGAACCGTTCGATGAAGAGCTTTCGCTACAATATCACTTTCTAAGCTGCCTGTGCGGCAGTGAACAAATGGTAGAAAAAATAGATAAATATCTTAATTTTCTAAGCTGCCTGTGCGGCAGTGAACTGGTTTTCATACTCCAACGCTGTGTTATGAATTTTCTAAGCTGCCTGTGCGGCAGTGAACTGTTGTGTATTTTATTGCTGTTTTTATAGGTTTTTCTAAGCTGCCTGTGCGGCAGTGAACATGATATTCCCAATTTAATCGGTATTTATCTGTTTCTAAGCTGCCTGTGCGGCAGTGAACGTATTATAAATACAAAAAAATCAATTACAACAAAAACTTATAGGGAAAATTTACTTTTTACCCAATAATTTATAGCTTACTGTAACTGATTGTTTTAATTGAATTGTTAAAGAGCGAGAAAAACAAAGGTCAAAACCAGGGGATTGAAGCTGTTTTACTTAATCCAAAAAAGTCAAACCTCCCTAAATCTTTTGTTTCTGATATTTCTCCAAAAGCTAAATACCGTCGATGTTTATGCCCATTCGACGTACTTTGCAATTCAAGATAAGGATTACTCATTCCTTGTTGAAACATTTTAGATTTATATTCTTTAATTTTTTCCTGAGGAATGGAGTTACGTTTTATTAATCGCCTTAATTTTGCTTCAGTCATATTCGATTGTTTACGTGAAATTATTCGGTAAACAACTTCAGCAGGAATCGCTTGTATAGTACTAACATCACAATAGCCACTTAGACCGCCCAGCCAATTTATTGCTTGTAACTCCGCCAGTTTAGTTTCCGTTCCATGTATTCTAAGCGTATTACCTAAAATAACTTTATATTGAGGAAAGCTAATCCCTAACTCGGTTGAGTTTAGGGTGCATAATGCCTTATGGAGCTTAGTATAAACTTTATTAAGTAAGACATTTTCACGCATTTCCTCATCAGGTTTAATAATAATATCAATATAGTGGTTCATTGCTTTAACTCCCTTATATCAATATCTTGGGAAATATAGGCTAATCCTTTTTTACCTAAATAAAAACTAGAGACGCCTGCATCTTCGATCATACCTCTAATTTCCTTTGCTTTATCTCGGCTAATATCAAGTTTAATTTCAAGTTGCCCGCTAGCTTTGGTCATTAACGAAACCACTTCACCCACACCTTTAATTCTTTCTTTTCGAATATATGGGTTTCCCCATATTTTCTTCTCTCCACCTGTCACAAAGTTCTTAATAAAATCTCTTTTACCATTAAAACCTCTTTTAGAAAAACCAGTTACTTTTCCTGCTTTAGTTACCGCAGACTCCATATCAAATTTATTTTCTAGCCTTTCTAATTGAAGATAAAGCGCTGCAGAATAAAGCCTTATAGGTTTAACAGATCCCGAGTTTTCAATGTATGGAGTTGGAGATTTATCAGTGACGAGCTCAGGGAATTTATTACATAATTTTTCAATCACACTTGTAACCATTCCTTCATTATCGATATTCTTCTCTTTAGCTAGAAATTCTATTCTTTCTACCAAAACTATAGGGTTTAAAGAAACTTTTGCACTTACTTCAAAACTCTCACTAGTAATAAATTCACAAACCTCTTTAACATCCAACCCTAATACCCCCCAAAACTCCTCCGAGTAATCTGAGGAAAACTTAGCATCATTTGTTTTTATCGCACCTGTAAATGAATTTTGATCTGTACTGCCTGAAGTATTTCTAATGTATGTCATTTCATTTGTTTCAAGTGCATTATCTTTAAATAATACCTTGTCAGTCTCGGCAAAATCGATGCCTTTAAAGAAATAGTTTGCATCATTTCTTGATTGATATAATTTACGCTGATCACCAATAAGTCTATTTAGAATACCCATGACAGTGTTAAGCGTTACTTCTCGCTTTATAAAGTTTTCAGGCTTTTTTAAATTGGTCATTGAGCCAACGAATTTACGCCCTTTTTTAGGTAATGGTTCATTATTATTACCCTCTAAAAATGAGTTACGCCATGATGATTCATAATCTATGATTATTTTCATAACTCTCTCCTTTATTTGGCATAAAAATAAACGCCATAATCCGAAGTGGGTTGCTCAGCGATATCACCTTCACTTTGCTTAATACGCATCATTTTATGACTATCGTTATAATCCACTAATATTTCATCAACGTACATATAGGACTTTGCCTGGCGTATAGAAAGCTCTGATATCATTTGCAATGTATGTTCAATCAGCACTTGTACCGCATCATTATTAAGTAAAATACCATTTTCCCCTTCTTCAAAAATGGTTCCTCCACGGACGTAGTTGCTGTGAAATGTGGCCTGAGGTTTTAAATTTGAGTTAAGTGATTGAATATATTCCTGTACAGCTTGTGCAACTGCTTCCCCTTGCCCCTCTTTAATGACCATGGCACAACGATCAAACTTTTTATCCAGTGATATAAATTGTAATTGTTCAATACTGATTGAACCATAAGACGTATATTTTGTGTCGCCAAAGGTTGTTTTTGAGTAGAACGAAGAACTATCACGTTCACCAGCCTGTCCAAATTGTTCAAAATTACCATTACCTAATTCATCAACAAAATCTTCCAGCAATAATGGGCTAGTACGTTTGCATTGACTGGAGGGTACAACATAGCCACGAATTAATCCTGTAATAGAGGCTAAAACACCTTGTAGGCTTTTTTCTGCTGCAAAATGAATATCAAACGCTTGATCTCTAAACAGGTGATGTCTAATGCAGTTTTGACTGATATATAAAGGCGTTTTCTTAAAATCTATATCGGTCGCTTCTTTTTTGTATTTGTAGCCTGTATCATCTTTAATCTTACCTGTCAGGTTGGTATAGCCTCTTAATTTTGGCAGCGTATGATTATCAACGGTTTTTCCACCATCTCCTGTTAAGGTTGTAGGGCCATTCCAATTCACCACCCCATGACCTAACGCTGTTATTTTAAAATCGACACTTCTAATACCTTTTACTTGATTCATTACTTGTTCCTTTTGATGTTGTTTTTCTTAAAAAATAGGGTGATATCATTTAGATCTTTTATGTATTTTATTTCAAGGTTAATTAAGCTCCTTATGCTCGGGCATAATCAATTTAACGTGAGGAAAATAAGTGCTAAATCGACCTTTATCACGAGTTATTAATGGATAAGCTGAAACAGCTGCATGTGCGCCAATAAAGAAATCGGGAAGTACATTGTTTTTTCCGCCTTTTCGTCTTTTGTACTGAAGGAATGCTTTGCCAGCCAAAAACAAAGCCTCCTTTGGTAAAGGTTTAATAGCAAAACCTAGGTGCTTAAATAAAATCTCAACTTCTTCAATTTTTTCAAACCCCACAGAACATTCCGTATAAATAATAGGATTAATTATAAACGTATGCGTTTGATCCAATTCCTCCAGTGTTGTCGCGCTCCACTCAAACCAGTCACTATTTGAATCAGCTAAATCCGTAATGACACAAGTATCTATTAATATGGATGTCATATTAAGCCCTAGTCAGCGCCATAATTTCATCGGTACTCATGGTGATCGATACAGTTTTATGAGCAGATCTAAATCGGCTGGTACCACTTTTTAAGGGTTTTGCTTTTGAAATATACCAACGGCCTTGCTCATCTTGTAAAAAGTCCACCTCTGTTTCTGCGGGAATAATTCCCATACTTTCTCGTACATCACGTGGAATTGTCACTTGCCCTTTACTGGTTACATGCATTGCTCCCTCCTTTTAGGTAATACTTAATAGTAATACTTTTTTAGATTTTATCAACTTTCTTTTGGATCTTCTTGAATCTGGCTTATTGATATTGCACCAATAACTTGGCTCATACCTTGCGCATAGTAGATTGCATAAGGGTTGGGATTTGCTTCAACTTTCTTTAAATCTTCTGGTGTATAACTTAAATAAATAGGGGTTTCAGGACTTCTTGCTTCACCTAACAATACACTGTCTTTATATGCTTTTTTCACTTGATCTTTAATGTTGTGATGTTTTTTTACCATAAAAGCTAATAAATTTTTCTCACTATTACCATAGCCACAAATTGTTTCTACCGCCATCGTTAAGTTTCCTTGTTCATCACTTTCATCATAAGCATATTGGTTGGGGAATTCATCTCTATCATTCCCAATATTCCACAAGGCCATTTGCACAAAACGATTATCGCCTCGTAATGAGTTTTTCTTTATTTTTGGTTTATCGTCTTTAGGTTTGTTTTTATTAGGGAATGAAACGGGATCCATTATTTTGGCATTAATCACATCAACACTCTTTTTTAAAGCAGCTAATAAATCTTGCTCAATTGCTTCCCTACATTGTTCATTATTATAAAAATCGTGATAAATCTGGTATACATCAGAAATAGTTAGGATAGGTTTATCAGTTATTATATCGTTTAAGAATTCATACCAGGCTTTGGCACTTTGCAAACAGTTGGATTGATTTAAAAAACGTGCGCATGCTCCACTTTGTTTACCATTTGCAAGTGTCTCTGGTATTGCAGTTATATAGATGTTTTCTTGTGTACTTTCTCCAAACCTATCTAACCGCCCCATCCGTTGTAACCAATTTTCAGCATATGTAAATTCTGTGATCATTTTGTCGCTAGTAATATTTAGTGATGCTTGAACAATCGGACCTGCTCTTAAAATAGAATATTCTTTAGAGCCTTCTTTTTTAAATGTACTGAACACCTTCTCAAATAACTTTTGTTTATCTGATTTCTTGTATTTAGAATGAAACAAAAGCGCCTTTTCATTCGTCTGATTTTTGATAAAGCTTTTTTGTGCCGTGATTGCAGTATTGCTAATAACAATAGTGTTATCAGGCTGTTGTTGGTAAAGCGGGTTATTGTCTTCTTTGCCTTCAACAAAGTTTATAAAGTCAATTTTATATTGGCTATTATTAAAGCTATCAATGCCAATAATATCGTCTTTATTTAACCCTAATAATTCTTCAATAAAAAAATAATTGGGAGTAGCTGAAACCAATAGTGTATTGGTTTTCTTACCCTGCATTTTTTTACACTCTACTAGCTCAGCAAATAATAGATTGAACGCAGGCATATTGATATATTCATGATACTCATCAAAAACTACATGAGCATTTATATACTGGACTAATCCTGTCACTTTACTATGTGTAGTAATGGTATTAATCACTTGGTCTATAGTGGTTAATACAATATCACCTGAGAATTCTTTGTTTTCCGCTGTAGAGTCTTCTTTACCCTGCTGATAAATAGTTTTAAACTCACCCGTGCAAATTTCAATTTTAGTATTAGGCAGGTATTCGCTACTGATTAAGTCCTTTACCAAGCCTTGGCAGACTTGTACTCGTGGACAAATCCAAATAATTTTTCTGGCATGAGTATTAGCTGCCCATTCCAAGGCAATTTTAGTTTTACCGCAACCAGCCGGTCCCTTTAAAACACCTACAGCAAGCTCTCCATCTGATAACTCCAATGCAGCTATTTTTTGTTGTTTGTTTCTATTGCTGTCTGGGTATGTTTTCTCAAACCCTTCTAAACAGGTTTGGATTTGAGACTTTAGTTTTCGGTCATTTGATAAGCTGTCTTCAAGTAAAACATTTAATGTGCCTTCTTCAATATGATTATTTAATGCTTCAGCACTTAATGCAGAAACTAATCTATCAGCCGTAATAACAGCGGTTCTAGCTATATTATTTTTTGCATTTTCTAAAATATTTGTTTGATAAGCGCTGACACTTAATTTTTCAGAATACCCTTTATATTTTGGCAATCTGGCATCTTCAATATCACTTAATTTATCCTCATTAGCTGATGAGTATGCTCTATCAATCAGCATACTTTCATCATTAATATAATTTTCTGAAATGAGGTTAATTTGATGGGTTATAGCGCGCGTTGTCTCAAATATTTTCTTTAGGTTTTCTGAACCAATTTTTTCTATCAGCTTATTTTGAACCATATCAAGACTAAAGCTTTTAGTGGAGCCATTCTTTTCTGCTCCACGAAACCATTTATCATGATGCCAAAATATGGCATGTTCAGCATATTTCTTAGCATTTGAGTTTGGGAATGATTGCTTATTTAGCAAATAAAATAGTAGAAGTGATATTTCATTATGCCTTGGGTAGTTTTTAGATTTTTTATCATCGTGCTGCCCTGTCTCAGGTACTTCTATATCCAAAATACCTTTCTTTTTGAGTTCTTTTGCCAACCAGCCTTGAAAACTGGGATCAATCTTGCCCATATCATGCCAACATCCGGCAACAAATACGGATTTAGAAAATTTGTCACCTTCATCAATAATTCCAAGTTCTTTTATAAGAAGATGAGCCACATAACCTACTGCAAATAAATGTTGGGCTAGTGGCTGTTGCTTTGTATTCGCATAATAATTTTCAATATTCACGTTTATTTCATCCATTTTTAGTGCATTAATTTGACGAGTGTAATTTACTGCTACATACCCTTGGGCGTTAAACTCACTTTTCCTACCCACCACCCAAATAAACTCACTACGACTACGGCTTCTAATCCAATGACAGCTCACCGCTGTATTTTTAGTGGCTGATTTTCTCAGTAATTTCTTAACCGCTTGCAAGCCTTCTTCGGTTATCACCGTTTGCCATGTGTTTGTACCAATGCGGTTGGCAAAGGCATCTAGCACGCGCCGTGTTCTATTTAATGCTTTGTGTTCACATTGGGAGACAAAGGTGACCATCATAGGTCTTTACCTTCTTGGCTTGCTTGTTTTACGGCATCAAACATAAAATCGAGTGCTTTGTGTTGGGTAAAGTTTTGTAGGCATTGTTGTCTAAACTCTTGCTCGGTAGCTTGTTCTTTGGCACAGATAAATGCCCACGGTAATATCAAGGTATCCTTGATTAAATCAGCAACATCAAATACTAACGCGCCACGGCGAGTTTTTCCGTGCATAACAGCAAAGCCATGCGGTATACCTAGCACCCAAAGCGTAGTTGCGGCTAACCCATAGGCCAAGTAGTTTCCGTGATTTAAAAATGCGTTAGCATCATTTGTGCTTTCATGCTGACGTGTAAAGTCTTTTTGTTTGGTGTTGTTGGCGGCTATTTTATACAAAGCTTTGGTGAGTTGCGCTTCGACTAAGAGTAGATTGGTAACATTGGGGCAGTGTTCTATTTTATTGCTAAAGTTTTCGAGGGCTTGTTTTATGGCTAAATTATCTAGCGTGAAGCCTTCGTTTTTTAGGTCTTTGTCTTTGCCCCAGACTTTTTGTAAGTAGCTAATCCGTTGTTGCTGAAATTGTTTGGCGACCTTGAGTCGTTTATCTTCTTCAAACCAAAATGCCATCCAACCTTGTATGTATTCTGTGGGGCGGTATTCACTTTGTGGGGTAAACCATTCTATTTCATTGGCTGATATTAAGGGGGTGCCACCACTACCACTAAAGCCAATTAATACGCCTGCAGAAGCTAACATTCTTACCGCTGCTTGGGTGATTGATGTACCTGTCCCCAATAAGATGCAGGTGGTGTTGGCAATGGGGATATTCCAGTATTGTTTTTCTGTATCTGCTTCCGTTAGATATAAAACGCGCCCATCTTTTTGCATAACACGACATTTATCTAGGTAATAAATATTTGCGCGCTTCGAATGTAATATAGCTTTTAAGTCAGTAAGTTGTTCCATATTTCTTATTAATCTCCTTTTTATTTGGCTATATCACCGTTAAGTATAGCTTTTGATAGTTGGGAAAATCTACTCGATAAAACTATTTTAATATATCTGATTACCCATGAATTTCAGCTAAACTTGGAGAGTGGTGCATAAGTTTTTCACCTAAGTCCTCGCCTTAGATGACGCGAGGAAGGGGGTGAGAGGAATAAAGAAATGCTCTTCTGCAGCCTTTCTTTTCTCTATCATTTAAAGAGGAAAAACTAAGGAAGAAGAGAATGTTTTTATTCCCCTCATCCCAGCCTTTTCCCCAAAGGAGGAGAAGGAACTAAGAGCATCGCCATTTTTATAAGATGTGCAATTACAGAATACTTGTGTAGATACCAATGCCTCAAGGGAGAAGGAGCTATATGTGAGAACTTTTGCAACTATTAATATAAACCATTCTTTTAGCCAATCATCCTTAATCCATAAACCAAAGGCTTAACCAAGGCACATAAGTAATAATAAGTACTGCTAGCATTAATATAACCATAAATGGCAAGGTTGCTCTGTATAGCTCTGTTATTGATTTATTAAATCGATAGCTGGCAATAAACAAGTTCATTCCTACTGGCGGTGTAAAATAACCAATTTGCATATTTGCCAAAAAGATAACACCTAAATGAATAGGATGAACCCCATAGTTTATGGCAATAGGTACAATTAAGGGAACGATAATAACTAATGCTGAGAATATATCTAAGATTGCACCTAGAACAAGTAGAAATATATTAAGCAGTATCAAAAAAGTAAGCTTGCTATCTACATTACCCTTAATCCATTCGAATAAATGCATAGGGATTTCTGCATCAACAATATAGTTGGTAAAGGCCAAAGATACCCCTAATATTAGTAGAATCCCTCCAACCATCGTCATCGAATCGACAACAACTTTCTTTAAGGTTTTTAGTTTAATTTCTTTATAAATAAAGACTTCAACTATCGTTATGTAAAGAACTGTTGCTGCAGCTACTTCTGAAATAGCCAGAAAGCCACCAAATATTCCAACACCAATAAAAATAGGTAATGGAAGCTCCCAAGCTGCCTCTTTAACAGCTGCAATAGCTTCGCAGGCTGAGAAAGGTGTTTTTTCTAATTTTATATGCCTTGATTTCCAGGCTGCCCACATCGCCAACATGACAATCATTAAGGTTGCAGGCAATAAACCAGCCATAAATAACTCAGGCAAAGTGAACTTCTGTCCTAAGTTCATTTGCTGAACAATAATGCCATATAAAATCAAGGGGATGGATGGAGGTAATAACAATCCTAAGCTGCCACTGGTTGTTACCAAACCTAAACTGAAGCGTTCTTCATATCCGTCTTTGATTAATGCAGGCAGTAACAATGCACCTAAAGCAACAATTGTAATCCCTGAAGCACCTGTAAATGCAGTGAAAACCGCACAGATAACTAATGAAACAATAGCTAAGCCTGTCGGCATCCAGCCAAAAAATACGCGAGTAAGTCTGAGCAATCGTTCCGAAGTATTACTTTCAGATAAAATATATCCTACAAAAGCAAATAATGGCAAGGCTATTAACATGGGAGTTCCAGCCAAACGATAGAGCTCGGCTGTAATAATGGTGTAATCAACTTCGGCAGTATAAAACCCCAACATAGTTGCAGCTAAAATCATGGCAAACAAGGGTACACCCATGAATCCCAAGAGGATAATCAAAATAACTAATAGTGTTATCATCAGTTCTGCTTCTCAGGCTGGTTAATCAATAATGCCGATACAAAATAGCGCATTGCAATAATAAATAATGAAATAGGGATAATAGCCTCACAAAGCCAATGAGGGATAACACCGAAGGCAATACCACCATATTGATATTCATCAATAACAAATAACAAACTATACCAAGCAATAACAAAACAGATTAAAGCCGTTATCACTCGATTCAAACGCATTACAATATATCTAATTTTCTCTGGCAATTTATTAACTAAAACATCAATTGCTATATGGTCGCAATTTCGACTAGCTACCATTGCTCCTATAAGAGCTAACCATAAAACAGTTATACGCAATAGAGATTCAGCCCATATTAAGCCTGCTCCCATAAAGTTTCGCATCACTATTTGTGTCACAGCAATAACAACCATTAATAGCAATAGGCTCACTAATAGATTGGTCTCTGTTTTTAATAGAAATTGATGAAACTTCTTTAAAGCACTTCCACTCATTGTTTTGCACTTCTATAGTCTGAGAGTAATTTGTTCATTTTAGCTACTGTTTCAGCTGTTAAATTACCACTTTTTTCTAACTGTTTATTGGCGCCAACAATTTTATCTCTAAGTTCTTCTGCTGCAGCCTCTGATGGTTTGATAAATTGAATACCTTGTTTGATCATCACTTCTTTTGCATCAAAATTATCTTGTCTATTTTTCTGATCAAGCTCATGTGTAATTTCAGCCATTATAGATCTAACGACAGCCTGATCTTGAGCGCTAATTTTTTTAAACACTTTTTGATCAATGACTAATGCCCCAAAAATATAAGAAAGAGGAAGGTCTGTGACGTATTTTACTTTTGTATGCCATTGCAAAGCTAAGGCTGCTACTGGAGAACCCGCTACAATATCGATCATATTGGTTTGCAATCCCATTAAAACATCACGTAAAGGTAATGGAATCGGCGAAATAGAAAATGCTTTAAGTGCAACCAAAGCCAGTTCATTATTTTCTGGTACCCATGCTTTACGAGCACGCATATGCTCAAGCTCCTGAACAGGCTCTACCGACATAATATATGCCATACCAATTTCAGCAAAACCAAGTGATACAAAGCCTTTTTGCTCCAAACCTTGCATTAACTCTGCATCCATTTTTTGTCTAATAAAGTCGACTTCGTCTAAACCTCTGAATTTCAGAATTAAATTATAGATTTGAATATCAGGATAAATATGACTCATTGAGCTGCCCGTAATTGCAGCACCATGCAACTGACGTAACCTTATTTTTCGTAGTACATCTTTATCTTTACCCATCACACCACCAGGGTAAAATTTAAACTTGACTCTCCCTTCTGTTTTTTCTGCTATTTGCCCTGCACCTTCACGCATTTTTTGCATCCAAAAAGACCCACCAGGTGACAAAGTAGCAATTTTAATGGTTAGCGCAGATGCACTACTGGTATAAATAAGGAATAACAAAGGCACTAAAAAAGCCTTCTTTAATAGATTTAATATCATATATAAAAGTCTGTGGTTTAAAGTATCTGTATAAAATTATGGAGCTTAATCAATGGCTATGTCACCGTTAAGCCTGGGTTCTGTTAGCTCTTAAGTCCTCTCCTGCTGGAGAGGGTTTGGGTGAGGAGAAAACAAACAGTATGTAATTCAAATTTTCTTTGATTTCTTGATTTATAAGAAAACATTAAAGAATAAGAGAATTATTTTATTTCTCCTCACCCCACCCTCTCCAGCAGGAGAGGGATTTTAAGAGCGATTTCAACTTTTCAACACCTAACGGTGACATAACTTAATCAATAGCATCTTAAAAATAATCATCTGCACTCTGCAATAATTTTTCTGCCATTTGCTTCGCTAATGTATTACTTAACGTTAAGTCTTGCTGATCTGCTTGTGTGTTAATAACTTTTTTTAATAAAGTGTCATGTAAATCACGATCAAACATCATCCTTGCATAATGTTTGGCATATAGGACATACACCATTAAATTCTTATCATTTGATAACTTTACGGCTTTATCAAAGTTATGCTTGGCTAAATCAGGCTTTCCACCTAAAGCAGGTGGCACCAAACTTTCCATAACAGCAGCATATAAATAGGCTTCACCTTGCTTATAATCATCTTGTACAGAAATAACATGATTAATGATGTATTTTACTTGGGCAAGCTGTGCAATAGCATTCCAGTCAGTACTATTAGCTTGTATCCAACCAATCCATCTAGTCCCTACACTATATAATATGTCTAAATCATCAATATCCTCATATTGATCGATAATCGGGGTAAACTCATCAAATTTTCTATCATTCAACTGACAAAAATCTTGCTCATGCAAACACGCTGCATTCAGCGCTAAATCAAATGCTTTTTGGCTTATCTGTTTTTTTCTTTTCGTCGATATATTCTCAACTAAATTACCGTATGAAGAATATAAGTTTGCGGTACTCATTAACAAGACTTCATTCTCTGGATCATCCAATAACAATGCTTCTTGTAACAATAAATAAGTTGGAATAGCATCTGCTACTATCTGAGGGTCATTATGGTTTAAAATTGCCTGCTTTAAGTTGTTGCCAAAATTCTCCGTTGCGGAGGACATTAGGTAACTACAGCCATTTGCAAACAGAAGCAAACATATTAGAAGACTTCTTCTGATTCGAACCATTAAATCTATCATAATTAATTAAGTATTTTTCCACTTCCAAAGTGAAAGTTTATAAGTAAAATAAGATAGATTTCCCTTAACTATCTAAATAACATGCATTGTTACAAAGTTATCGGGCTGATTTTACAGTAATTTAATACTTAAGTAGTAATACTCTTCATTAGTTCAATTTATTTTGACTCCTAGCAATCTAATTTGCTTTGCTAACTAGCAACGTTTCCTTGTTTTATATTTTCTGAAAAAATATAGCCTGCCTTTGTTTTTTTTGCCTTGTACATTGCCTCATCGGCCAAATGAAGAAGCTCTTCTGCATTTTTACTATCTTGAGGGTAAATAGCTATTCCAATGCTGGTACCCAAGGTATATTCCTCACCTTTTAATATATAAGGTGTTAATAAACTTTCTAACACTTTCTTAGCCACATTCTCTGCTGCTTTAGTTCCTGTATCTGGTAGGATCAAAGTAAACTCATCTCCTCCCATCCGTGCTGAAACATCAGAATCACGCAAATGTCCCTTTAATCTTCTTGCTGTTTCTTTAAGCGCTTCATCACCAACTGAGTGACCTAAGTTATCATTTATTTTCTTAAAATGATCCAGGTCTAAAAACAACAATGCCATTGATTGTTTATGTCTGTGAGACAAAGCAATTAATTGATCAAGCTTCTCTTTAAATAACCGTCTATTAGCCAGGCCCGTTAAATCATCATAATACGACAACCAATTTAATCGTTCCTGAACTTTCTTTACTTCAGTAATATCATGAGCAAGACCATCTACTCCAATATACTCACCCTGATCATCATAAATAGGGGTCTCTAGTATGGCTAAGCGATGTTTATGACCTAAGTTATCAAAAACATTTATTTCATAAGAAGGTACTTTTTCGCCTCTTAATGAACGGTCAGTATATTCATTAGTTTTTGTATCCTCTGTAAATTCTGAAAGAAATTTCTTGTAAGCTACAGAGTTGTCCTCAATGCTATACCCTAAAATACTCGCGAATGATGGGCTTAAATAAGTAAATACACCATTCAAATCATATTTATAGAAAAAATATTCATCCCTTAAGTTTTCAACCAAACTCCGATATTTTTTTTCACTATGTCTTAATTGGTTTGTACGCTGAAATACTTGAGTTTCAAGATTTCCTTTTAATTCATTAAGCTCTCTATTTGTTACTAATAGTTTGTTTTTAGTTATTTTTATTTTTCGACTTTGATACTTTATTTGTCCAATCCATAATACTAGAATGGATAAAACAACCAAAAATACACTTACAATATGCCGAATTGTTTCGTAATCAATTGGCTTTTTAATAGGTGGATACCATTTACTTTTAATGCTTTGTACTTCTGATTCTGAAAGTGAATTCAAACCTTTTTGAAAAATTTCCGCCAAAATAGGGTTATCTTTACGTACAGCAATACTTTCATTTGCACTATTGCGATCATAAAATGCAGCCACTTTAATATGACTTAATAGATATTTATTTTGAATAAAATAAGTTGCTGCAAAATAACTAATTGCCGCATCCACTTGTTGAGCTTCAACAGCAGCAAGCGCATCATGCATATTTTCGACATAATAAGGAGTAATTGTCGGAAATTCTTTTAAGATATCTTGAGAATACTGATAACCTTTAACCAAAGCAACCGTTTTCCCTGAAAGGTGACTACGTTGCTTTATACCCTCATCTCGATCATGAGTAACAATGACTAATGACTTAAAAACGTAGGGCCGAGTAAATAAAAATTGAAAATTGCGGTCTGGTCTATTTACCATAGTAGCCACAACATCAATTTCTTTATTAAGTGCAGCCTGATATATATCACTCCATTGATGTCTCTTATCAATTTGAAGCTGAATATTAAGTTTCTGACTTAAAAGCTTAATAGTATCAAATGAAATTCCCTCAATTTCCCCTGATTCATTAATAAAACTATACGGAGGGAAATGACCATCAAAGGCGATACGGATAGGTTGATGCGCTTTAAGCCATTGCTTTTCCTTTTCAGTAAGTGTTACTGCATTAGATTCAATATTTTCTACAATGACAGCTTGTTTCTCAGAGGAAAGGTGCAGGTCATACAAAGACAAACTAGCTCCTATCAAGCAACAAAGGAACACAATTTTTCTAACTTTTTTTCTTACCCTTAGCATTATCTTAGTCCCATTTTAAATACAGCTTCCAGGCTCAAGAAAAAAATCGTAACCTTTAATCATTTATTTTGACTATGTCATCGTTAAGTGTTGAAAATTTGAAATCGCTCTTAAAAGCCCTCTCCTGTTGGAGGAAGCGAGGTGAGGAGAAATTTGAATTACATACTGTTTTTTTCTCCTCACCCAAACCCTCTCCAGCAAGAGAGGGCTTAAGAGCTAACAAAATTCACACTTAACAGTGTCATAACTTTTATTTTTAAAAACACTGCGCTGACATACAAATTAAAAAAGGAGGCAATAGCCTCCTTTCTTTTTTTATAAAATTCAAGCTAATCAAGAATTATATTAATATATTCACTCCAACCTTCTCTAGCAAGAGAAGGTATAAAGTAAATTTATGAGATTGGCAAAGATTATGACCTTGGCTGTCCAAGAGGATCTGCCCCAATCATTCCAACCATCTGTTCAAGGTAGACTGAACTTCCCACTTTTTCAAGTTCTTGCTTAGCATTAATTAATCTTTCATTAATATTCAAGCGTTCAACCTCATCAACATAATTTGGAAATTTTGAAAAAGTTTCTAAACTATCGACATGTCTTTGCCACAAAGCAATATCTTTAGTTTGTTTTATTTGAAGACGTTCTAAATACCAATCAGATGCTAATAAGTTTTCTTTAGTAAATAATGCTCTAATCTCAGGATCATGAGCATCTTTCCCCTGATAGCTACCCGTTGCCATAATATGTAATAACGCATGTAATGGTGGACATGCATCATTAATACTTCCATCATCAATATATTGTTGCGCAACCTTTTGCTGAGTTTCTACAATATTTTCAATACCGTCAACATAGTCATCTAGGTTCTGGGTTTCAGGCTTAAGGATATCTGCTGTTAATACAGCAGTAGGGTTATCAAATATTTTCCCCATAAATTCATGAACAAATTGCTCGGTAATTCGATAGCCTAATCGACTTGCCAACACTGTTTTACCATTATGCTCAAAGTCTTTTAACTCTTCCATCAACCCCTGCTCAATTAAATAAGCAGGATCTCTTTCTTTTGTTTTTAAACGCGTCCAAATTTCAGGAACCAATAAACTAATATCATGATCAACCCTTACATGAGAACCAATATGTCCAGCTGAACTAGAAAAACCAGGGTAACCAGTCAAGATAAAAGAAACCAGTGCATTATTTAAATCAGCCGTTGCTCTTAATGCATTAAAAGGCCCTTTAGTTAATGCGCCTTCACTCCCTGCACCTGTTGTTGAAGGTGATTTACCTGTTAAGGAGCTAATAAAATCCATAAACAACTCAGGTAGCTGTTGATAATGAATGGGGTTATAAACAGCCAAAGCACGAATACCAGGCTCTGGTGGATTATTACGTCGCCCAACAAGAACGGCAGTTACTGGATGTATAATTTCATCTTGTAATGAAATCTTACGATGTAGTCTTATACCCAAATCAGCCAAATATTTACGAACAGGATTTACTACATCTGCCCGTCTTTCTAGATAGCGCGGGTTTTTAGTAGGCTTACCATCAACAAGACGAGGATGAGCTGATGAAACCACATACCCTGAGCCTTCTGTATATACATCATCCAATAAATCATGCATAGGTTGAGTAAACTTAGACATTGTTAATACATCTTCAGTTACTTCAGCCAAACTTTCCCCTGACAAAGGTTCATAGTTAGCAATAAAATTATCAGGCCCAGCCATATTAAATTCAGTCTGCCTATCGTAACCGGGGATAACTGCATCATCAGGACGCTGAAATAATCGATATTCACAGTTAGTTGTTAATTTTACGCTTCCAAAAGGTTCACTATCTGCGTTATAGCCCGTCACTATTGAAGCTGGTACAACGACAGAGGCTGTAATATCATCTTCCATCTGAATTTTTTCAGCAGGGTAGAAGTCTTGTCTTACTTTAAATGTTCTCCAACCACCTTCTTCATTGAACCCTACTCTTAAAAAACTGGCAATAATTTGTCGACCTTCAAATTTAAGGTCATGCCCAGGTGAACCATCAACAATATCAGCAGAGAAATAAGTTCTCCAATCTTCACCCCAATCTACGTGGTAAAAACGTTTAATTAATAATACTAAGGCTCGAATATACGGTGGAATTTCTTTTAACCACTCATTAAATTCATCTGTGTAAACTGTGGTGGGCGTTAATAGTTTAATGACTGAGCCCAAACTTCTATCAACACTTAATAATGCACGACTAGCTGGCTTATCTTTCTGATCAGTTTTATCTTTGAATCTATCACTGTAATTTCTATCAAAAATCACCTGAACTCTATCTAAATCTTTATTCAAATCACTTACAAATAATGAATTGTAAATAACAGCATCACTGATTGATTTAGATATTTCAGATTTTCCTCCACCAGAAACAGTACTTGGCTTATGACAAAAAGCACCTTCAGCTGCTGTTCCCACTATTCGCCACGAGGGAGCTGCTGGATGCTTTACTAACTCTAATTTATAACCATTTGGTTTTACATATACCTTTCCTGGCTCTAACCTTAAGAAAGATTTTTTCTTATCTGAATTCCAAGTTAATTTATCATTTTTCCAAGAAATACCTTGACTCATTACGTCCATTTTTACATCTTGAGGGACATAAACTATCTCTGGGTGTAACTTATCAATAGCATAGCCTTCTGGCATGACTTGCATTAACTCGCCATAATTTTTAATAAGGTCTTTAAAACTAAAGCCTTCTTCTTTACTGGCACCACCGGCACCGTACTCATTACCATGGTTCTGACAATGGAATGCTAGTGCACCACCTGCATGCTCTTCTTCTGAAAAGCCATAAAGATTTGCGGCATATCCAATTTGGGTTTTAACTTCTTTTTTACAATAGCCGAAATAGTTATCCGCCAATATAGTGACAATAACGCCACGTTCATCTCTAGTTGTTAATTTAAATGCTTGGCCATCGTTATAAAGCTCATTTTCATTTTTCCAGCACATTCCATCTTTGCGCTGTCTTTCCGTCGCATCATCCCATTGCGGTAAATTTAATTCTTTTTTAGTTAATTTAACTAAATGGGGCGCTAAAATCACACAACCACTTTGGCCAGTCCAATGCTCTACATCTAACGCAGCATCAAACTCTGGTAAAGCAGGGTTACCACCATTACCAAAAATACTTTCTACAAAATCCAGGTTACTTACTAAAGTTCCTGGAGCAAAAAAGCGAATTTCCATGCTTTTTTGTTCTGAAAGCCCAGGAATAGCAGGACAAACAGCAGGCCTTAACAATAAAGAAGTAAACATATAAGCAGGCGATTCCTCATTTGCTGTATATGGCAACATAGTCATTTCTTTAGGTGGGTTTAAGGCATGTGCCAACACCGCAGCTGTTGTTTGCTTAGGGACTTCTTTTTTATCACCCGGAACAGGTAGTCCACCCGCGGTAACATGAAATGAACCTTTAGTCGTTCTTCTATCACTGGCTGGGTTATGTAGCACTCCTTGCTTTATGCGATAACTTGATACACATTCAGACTTAAAAGTATCTTTCCCTGCCGGCAAAGATAATTCTCTTGCTATGCCATGACGATCTAATTCAAATGTCAGTGTTGGTAATGTTGGTACGCTATCTAAATTTAGGTCAGCAAAATAGCTATCCAAGAAATCTTGTATTCTTTTATCAGCAGGGTAATGATAGGAATCTAGCTGCCGACTTTTTTCAACAAAACTACGCAGCATATCATCCGCAGTAGCCATAAAATCAACAGAGTCACCTTGTAAACATGTAGGTTGACCACAAGAAGCTAATTTAAGGTTAATATACAAATGTAGCTTTTGATGTATTAAATCAGAGTCTTCCTCTGAAACATTCAAACCCAAGGCTTGTGATAAATTCACTTTTTTTCTCCTGATACGCAATCTTAAAATAAGAGTGCAATTTAATATTGAATAACTTTACTATTTAATATACTTCATATTACTCATTTAACAAGTTTTTACCTATAATTTATGCTTCCAAAAGCAACTAATCCCCCCTAATAGCTAATATTTGTTAAAAAAATATTACAAATCAATTGTGTAGACTTTTACAATGTCTGTCATACATAATAATGGAAGCACAAACTCCTAAGTTGAGTGATAGCTGTATTTATATGTTCACAAAACTGACCTACCAATGTAGAAATTACAAAAAGATATTTATCCAATGGATCGAACACTATAAAAATGCGAGAACAATTCAAAAAGACACATATTAATCGCTCCATAAGTTCTCGCACTAAGATTAACTTATAAAACGTGGTTTACAACCATATTTATACTGCGAATACTTTTGGAACAATTAATACTGTGGACGAACATCTAAAAAATACATTACTTAATGATAAAGCATCGAACGATGTTGAGTAGGAAGTAACCTAATAAACCTTTAAAAAAACGAATTATTATTTGCCCAGATCTCAGTCTGTATACATAATATAAAAACTTGTCCAAATCAATTTCAAAAGGTTATTTACGGTGAAATATAATTTATTGCATCATATAAATGGAACAAAAACACGTTTTATTTTTAATCTAATAGTATTGTGCGTGATTTTTCTTTTTGTTAATGGTGGCTTACTTACTCTTAGTACATTAATCGAAGCATTGACTCATCGGTCTATAGAAAATAGAAACTATCAATATATGTTTGCTTTCCATTTGATTATAGGTCTACTTGTATCACTGTTATTTATTATTTACTTATTTTGTCACATTAGACATATTGCAAAATTACACAACCGACAAAAAACAAACCAACTCGGAATATACCTTTCTATTTCATCATTAATCATAATACTTACTGGTTTTCTACTAACAAGGGGTATCCCAACTATTGAAATAAATCACACTCTCATTAGGAGATCCATTTACACTTTACATCTGATACTACCCTTTTTTGCCATTCATCAATTTCTTAAGCATAGAAACCTGAAAGTTAGATTATTTCCAAGTAAACCTATAAAGATTATAGTTATAATCTCCTTTATTATTTTTGCAACTGAGCTGGAAATAATGTTCTCTTTTCAGCCTAATCAGATATTAACTCGATTTGAACCCTCATTAATTAAGACAAAGTCAGCGTCAACAATAGATGCAGATACTTTTATAAAAGATAAATACTGCCAACAATGTCACGCAGACACCCATAAAAGATGGCAAGCAAGCGCACACCGATTCTCATCTTTCAACAACCCTTTTTATCGATTTTCAGTTAATAATACACGTAAAAAAATACATGCTCGTGATGGTGATGTAAAACAATCTCGTCTCTGTGCAGGTTGTCATGATATTGTGCCATTACTTACAGGTGAGTTTGACAAAGCTGATTTTGACTTAGGCTCAAGTAACACTGCTTCTGTTGGTATAAATTGCAGTGTATGTCACGCAATTACAAGTATTGATTCAGTTAAGGGGAATGCTGATTTTACTATTGAGCCGCCAATTCACTATCCATACGCATTTAGTGATTCAGCACTATTACGCTGGTTTAGCAATGTATTAATTAAGTCAAACCCTGACTTTCATAAGAAAACCTTTTTAAAACCCTTGCATAAAACATCTGAATTTTGTGGTAGTTGTCACAAAGTACACATTCCAAAAAACTTTAACAACTACCAATGGCTAAGAGCCCAAAATCATTATGATTCATTCAATTTAAGTGGCGTATCAGGACATAGTGTTAATAGCTTTTACTATCCCAAAAAAGCAATAAAAAATTGCCAAGCTTGTCATATGGCAAATCTAAATAGTAATAATATGGGAGCTAGAACTGACAAATTAACAGGTATATCAGTGATCAGTGATCATTTCTTTTCTGGAGGAAATACAGCATTAACACACATAAAGCAAAATACCGACGACTGGACAAACTCACAGCAACATTTCTTAAAAAAAACTGTATCAATCGATATAATTGGCATACGTGAAGGTGGACAAACAAATGGTAAATTCTACGGTCCAAATGAACTACATAACTTGAAACTACAACCAGAAAAAACTTACTTACTTGAGGTTGTATTACGCACATTAAAGCTAGGCCATCACTTTTCTGGGGGCACTTCTGATTCCAATCAAATATGGTTAAAAACGACACTCAGTCAGAACGGAAAAATTATTGCACAAAATGGCGCATTAAATACTGAGCTTGAATTAAATCAAAGCAATACCCACATGCTAAAAACCTTTCTTGTAGATAAAATGGGTAAAAAAATAGATAAACGCAATGTCGAAGATATTTACAGCCAAATTTATGACCATCAGATTCCACCAGGAGCCTCAGATATTATTCATTATCAATTTACCTCACCAAAAAATATAACTGATCCTCTTATTTTTACTGTTGAATTAAATTATAGAAAGTTTGATAGTAATTATTACCACCTCAGCTTGCCTAACAGAAAAGTCAATGATTTACCTATTACAATCATTGATAAAACTGAATTTAAATTACTACAAAGAACAAAAGGTATCACAAAAAAAACACCCAACCTTGATAAAAGGTTAAACGATTATGGTATTGCCCTGTTAAGAAAACCCGAACGCAGCCATTTTCGTCAGGCCGAAACTATTTTTCAAAAAGTAGCAAAACTTGGAAATGAGCAAGGAAATTTAAACTTAGTCCGCTTATACCATAGTGAAGGTCGTGTTGAGGATGCAAAAAACCAGCTAGCTAAAATTAATCTAGATAAACTAGACAACCCTTGGTCAGCAGAATGGTATTCTTCTTTATTGAACATTGATTATGGAAATCTAGATGCGGCAATTCACTCTCTTGTTCGGCTTATTAATACTGATTGGTATGAAGCCAAGGCAAAGAAATTCAATTTCGCTCTAAACTATCATTTACATAATAAACTGGCTGAGGTCTATTACATTCGCGCACAAACAGAACAGCCCGAATCAACAAGTTATAAAGATTTTTTAAATAAATCTCAGCACCACTACAAAAAAACCTTGTCATTAGACCCTGAAAACCTTAAAGCTCACTATGCCATGTATAAATTGTCCCTACTGTCAGATAATCAGTTAATGAAAGAATATCATTTATCACAATACAGAAAATACAAACCTGACGAGGAAGCTCAAGGAAAAATAGCCTCACTCGCGCGTTCACAAAATAAAAACCTAGACTGGGTAGCAAGCCCCTCTGCGATATACTCACTGCATACTCAAATTAACCACTAATATGATCCAAAATAAAAAACAAACGGTTAGTTCTACTTTTTTAAGTATTACTTTACTAATAATTTTGACAGGATGTGAAAAAGAGGCTCCACAAAAACTAACACCTGTTAAAAATCCAAACACTATTAAGAAAGCAACTGAAAGACTTACACCATCAATTCCCTTTGAGGATATAACAGATCAAATGCAGATTAACTTTGTGCATTATAACGGAGCTGAAGGTGAAAAATGGTACCCTGAAGAATTCCTTGGAGGAGCTGGTTTTTTTGATTATAACAACGATGGCTTTGCTGATATAGTCGCAGTACGAGCAAATAAATCTTTATCAAATACTACAAAAGAACCACTCACTTCTATCGCTCTCTTCAAAAACAATAATGGTCAAAGTTTTTCTGATGTCACCAAAGAGTTAAATTTAACTTATCAAGGCTATGCTTATGGTGTTTTTGCAGGTGATTATGATAACGATGGTTGGACAGACTTATATATTACAGCTCTCGGAAAAAACACTTTATTAAAAAATACTGGAACTCATTTTATAGATGTAACAAGTACAATGCAGGTAGCTGGTGATAAGAAATTACTGTCAACATTTGCTAGCTTTCTTGATGTAGATAATGACGGCGACTTGGATTTATTAGTAGGTAACAATGTTATATGGTCAAAAATGCTAGAAAAACAAGTTGAAGTAACTTTAGATGGTGTTGTAAAAGCCTATTCTGGCCCCACTAAATTTGAAGGATCACCCTTACTATTATTTATTAATAATTACCCTGAGCCATTTAAAAATGTAAACATCTCTGATTGGAAGAAACCAGCCTCCTCCACATCTAAAACAAACTTAGGGAAAGTTTTAGGGTTACAGGTTGTTGATATTAACAATGATAATTATCTAGATGTTATTGTCGCTAACGATGAAATTAAAAACTTTGCCTTTATCAATCAATCTGGTAAAGGGTTTTCAGAACAGGGAGAGCGACTAGGTATAGCTTATAATAATTTAGGCAAAGTTACAGGAGCTATGGGGACAGATAGCACATGGATTGATGGCTTAACCTTGCATATTGTTATGGGCAATTTCTCAGAAGAAATGTCCTCTATCTATCGTTACGAGCCTGCTGGAGCTTTTAATGATATTGCTGTTTTACTGGGGGCGGGCTTTAGTTCTCGTAATAAAGTGACCTTTGGTGTGTTGTTTGATGACCTAGATTTGGACGGGGTTGATGAATTCATTCAAGCAAATGGTCATGTAGAACCAGATATTTCAATAAAACAAAAAATGCAGAGCTACAAACAAAGTGCTCAAGTATTTTGGCAATGTGAACATGAGTGTACACGCAAATTTGTTGAACTAAAACCAGACCAAATTGCAGATATTAGCACTCCTTTAATCGGCAGGGCTCTAGCCAGCGCAGATATTGATCATGATGGTGACCTAGACTTATTAATATCTTCATTAGGTGAGAAATTAAGGCTATTTCGTAACAATCAATCCAGCAATCATCATTGGTTAAGGATTCAACTGCAACGAGTAGACAATTTATCTACAGTAGGAACGACGGTTAAACTAATAATAAAAAATAAATTACAGAAAAAAATGCTAATAGCAAATAGAGGCTACCTATCAATTTCAGAAAACATTTTAACTTTTGGTTTAGGTGAAAATGAACTAGTAAATAAAATAAAGGTTAAATGGCCTGATGGTAGTCGCTCAGAGTTATGTAATATAAACAGTGATCAATTAATAGTAATATCCAGTGATATTGAAACAGCTACTTGCCAATGAAAATCATTTCTATTCTATATACTGTTTCAATGTATATGTCCGTTTTTTTTACAAACACCACAATACAAAATCACCCCCCCCCCCGTAAATAGAGCCAACTTTGATAATCAACCCACTTAACCCAGGCTCTAAATATTTTATTTAATATATTTATCAGCTAGTTACAAACTTAAATTAAAAACAATTAATTGTCATCATTTTTTACACTCTGACCTCATCGTAAACTAAGTAAATATACAAAATAAAACATAACCAACTGTAAAAAAGGGATGATTACATTTATGGCTCGATAAATGCTTTTATATCTCAATGTAATATTAACTTCGAGATAATAGCATGAAAAAAATCCAACTCTTATTCCTTTCAATAAGTATTCTTTTACCCTTTATAGCTCATTCTGCAACGCTTGAGTATTCTACTGATTTCTTACGAGATAACTCTAACACCTCAACTTCAACCACAGGAAATTCATTATATGATTACGATCAACTAACCTCAACAGCAACTTTAAATCGCTTTGATAGTAGCTTGGGTACACTAACCAACGTCAATATAAGCTTTATATCAGATTGGGCTCATACATCCAATGCTTTCGCTTCCGACTCAACAACGACTAGTTCACAAGTAAAAACAGGTAGAGAAAGGACTTCAATAATTGGTTGTGGATCGTGGGGGCTTTCAGCCTGTTATAAAGATGTATACTCAACAAGATATGCTAATGATACATGGATGAATGCCAGTTCAACTGCAAGCTATCAAATAGCTTTGGTCGACCCATCATCATCATCAACTTCTATCAATGATAATAATTCATTGAGTTGTAGCCAAAGTTATTCAAATAGCACATCATCGAGGACAGCTACATGTTCTGATACCGATTCATCGACTGGTGGTTTTAATGGTAGTTTGGACTTAAGTAGCTTTACTTTGGCTGATTTCATTTCTACAGCGTCTAATAATCCATTAGATTTTATTTTCACCAACACTACAAGTTTATCTGGTAATTGCGATAATAATGATTCCTATGATATATGTAGTGGATGGACAAACTCATACTGGGACGGATCTGTCTCTGTTTCTTATGAATATGACAAACTAGTAACAGTAACAACCCCACCTTCAACTGCAAATGCAGGCACATCAATACCTGAACCAACAAGCTTATTCCTAATATCGCTTGGTTTACTAGGATTTTCTATTAGACGTATCAATACATAATTAAATATTATGTATAATTTTTTTAGTAAAACCGTATATTAATCTAAAAGCCTTTGGTATATAGTTATCAAAGGCTTTTTTATAGGAAAAATAATGGTTACTAATATTTTAATTATTTTCATTTTAATATCCTCTTGTATATCTTCATCTTTTGCTACCTCAGATATAGATTATCAGTTACCAGATTTATCAAACCGCTCGACAGCTGTTCAAGATTTATTACAAACAGGCTATACGGAGCTTATTGAAACCCCTTCTTCAGCTAAATGGAGTGAATTGGGCCTTATGCTAATGGCAAACTCTTTTCATGATAATGCTCTCATTGTTTTAGGTAAAACAATACAAATTAAACCTAACAACCCTAAAGTTCAAACGGCTCTTGCCTACCTCTATAAAAAAGAATCAAAACTTACTTTAGCGATTCAACACCTTAAAAATGCTAGAAAAACCACCAAAAATATAACAAACATCCAATTAACTCTTCTTGAGGCAGAAATACAGGAAGAGTTAGGCCTGTATCAAAAAGCACTACAGCTATACCAAGATGCACATAAAAAAATCAATAAAAAAGATAGAGTAGTCACTAATCTTGCTCTAGGTCGAACTCTACTAAATTTAGGCCGCTACCAAGAAAGCAAATCGCATTTGTTAAAGGCAGCCAAGCAACTGCCAGCATCAGCAGATATTCGAGCAACACTGTTAAAACTTTCGGCCTTTATTCCTATTGACGAAAATAAAATTCCAGCTATTAGTATTGCCATTAACACCACCCCTGTTAATCTTGCTAGCCCATACCTAGAAGATATATTCGAGCAATATTCACGTGATGAAGAGTCGCTCCATTTTCATTTTTTTAATTTATTTATAAATAAGAAAAATATAGTCAAAGCAGGTAAAACCATGGATATCTTATATCAATATTATCCAAAGACATTAAATGAAACAGAGCTTATTGACTACGCATTTATACTTTCAGGAAGACAAGAAAATAAAAAAGCCAAGAAAATATACAAAGAAACCACTCAGCGCTTTCCTAGTTCAGCAGAAGCCTATTTAGGCTTAGCAACATTAAATTTTTTATATCAAGAACTAAATCAGGCTAAGAAAAACTATCAAAAAGCCTTACGAATTCACCCAACGAATAATGTTGTAATGAGTCGAATTTATCAAGGACTTGGGAGACTTGCTGCAACACAGAAAAAACTAAAAAAAAGCATTACATTATTACAGAAATCGAGTACTTTTCAACCTAATTCAGGTGAAATACATTTTGATTTAGCAAATGTTTATGCTGAAGATAAGAAATTTAAAAACGCTTGGGAACAAATTAATTTGGCCGAACACAAAGGTTTTAAAGTTAACACTGATTTTCGAAAGAAACTTCAATATGTTGAAGAATTACATCACAAAACAAAGAGTGTATTAAAATAATACTTTACTAAACAACCACCCGCTTAAAGACGGGTGGGTTAGAGAGTTTGACGACTGAAAGTCGAGATACAGGGCGAATAGCCCTGTTATTTTGGTTCACCATACTCTGCCTTAAAATTATCATTCGGGTTTGCTTCAAAATGATGTTCCAAATAATTGGTAATCATTTCTTCGCTCATTTGCCCTACCGTGACACAAAAATATCCTCTTGCCCAAAAATGCTTTCCCCAATAACGCTTTTTCAATTCAGGGTATTCTTCAAAAAGCTTTCTTGCACTTCGTCCTTTTATCCTTCGCATTATCTCGCTAGGAGCCATGTTTGGCGGTGCTGAAACCACTAGGTGAGTAGGCCGCAGGAACTTCCCCCGCAGCCTCTCTCAGAACCGGACGTGAACCTCTCGACTCATCCGGCTCCCATTATCCAGCCGGTGGTTTAAGACCAAATACCTTCCAATGAGGAAACAGCCACGGATCTTTATGGGCTATTCGCCCCAACCAGTAGTGCGCCCTTCTTGGATGCCGCCTAAACCTTTTATATTTCTTCGTGACCCACTTCACCAGTTTTCGATTAAAATTATACAACGTCGGATACATCGCCGATTTATAGAAATGCCCGTAGTAATTCATCCAACCCATGATTATTGATCCGAACATCCGTGATAAGTCCTGTATCGATTTATCACTTCTACAAGATACTCTCCAATTTCTCATTTCTCGTCTAATTGCTTTTGCCGCTGTCGGACTCATCGCCGGTTGAAAACTGGTAAATAACCTACCCTGTCGAGCAGGGCTTTCTCATAAAAAAATATATTGATATATGCGATAAAATATTGCTATTTAAATCGATAAACAGATGGCAATTAGATCCTCTCCGAATGGTAACGACCTTGAAATAAAGCTAGAGACAAAAGG
>Ga0209825_1000216_pt1 | contig 56600 bp, 47 predicted proteins | sample EN8Hudsemesocosm_FD_184631 | JGI IMG/M metagenome (GOLD analysis project Ga0209825, IMG submission 184631) | Methane-oxidizing microbial communities from mesocosms in the Hudson Canyon - EN8B Hudson Canyon (SPAdes) (version 2) | ecosystem: Environmental > Aquatic > Marine > Cold seeps | place... | reverse complement strand
TGTATTAAGTACGTCTTCAATCCCTACCTTTCCATGCGAAATGGGAATAATTCGTGCCTCGGTATTAAGGCTTCCTAAAATCGCCTTTAGTCTCGCGATATCAGACTCCTCAACCAAGTCTGATTTACTGATCAACAAAACGTCAGCAAATTCTATTTGATCGACCAGTAAGTCGGCCACACTGCGCTCATCTTCTTCACCCAACGACTCTTCTGTTTCCTGGAGATACTTCGCTTCGTCATAGTCCTTCAGGAAGTTAACCCCGTCGACAACCGTGACCAATGTATCGAGTTTGGCAACATCAGATAGCGAAACCCCATTTTCATCCGCAAACGTAAAGGTTTCTGCTACAGGCAATGGTTCAGAAATTCCTGTCGACTCAATAACCAAGCAATCAAACCGACCTTCCTTCGCCAGCTTATTAACCTCTAAGAGCAAGTCTTCTCTCAAAGTGCAGCAAATACAGCCATTGCTCATTTCAATTAGCTTCTCTTCCTTATGACTTAATTCCACCTCACTTTTAACCATGGCTGCATCAATATTTATTTCGCTCATATCATTAACAATAACAGCAACTTTCCTGCCTTGACGATTGTTGAGGATATGACTTAGCACCGTTGTCTTCCCCGCACCAAGAAAGCCAGAAAGAACGGTTACGGGTAGTCGATTCATAAAACGAAAACTCCAACAAAAAGAAGAACGGCATTATGGGCCGCCGAACAATATCAAATAGATATGTTATATCATATCTATTTTAATTCAAAACAATATCTAAAAATATTTATTGAAGGCACGCCATAAGCAAAAAAGCTAATTCTTAGCCCAAGATACAACCTGTCAATTGAAGCTCAAAACTTTCATCAAGCACTTGCGAAATAACCTCGATACGGCTTTCAGCGCATTCATCAAGCTCAAATTCTGTCAATGCATCAGCAGTAAGGTTATAACCAAAGACTCCCTCTTGTGTAATAAAGACCCCCTTCATCCTTTCAACGCTTAACCCATTTAACAGAACAAGCAACTTATTACGGTCGAAAACTTTATTTGCTGAAAAACGCCAACCTACGCTTTGATAACCCTCTCCTTGATTAGCCGCCTTGATAAAGCCTTCTTCGGGAAGCTCTTTTTCGGAAGCAAGCACCCTTTCCCGCTGCATACTGTGCTGGTGCCCGTGCGACGCTTTCTCTTCGAACATAGAGTTTCCAGCCAGCATGCCAATGTCTATTTCTCCATACTCGGCAAATGCTACTGGTACATCAGATCGGTTAACTTGCTCTACGTATGAAACTAAGGCGTCTTTGTCGCCACTTTGATACAAATCCTGTTTATTCCCAATAACGATATCCGCTATCGCTATTTGCTGATTAAAGGTTTGATGCTGTGTGTACTTGCTATCCCTTAGTTTTCTGGCATCAACTAACGTAAGCGTTTTCTGCAAACAGATTATCTGTTTATAAATATCCGAGGTCAGGACCTCTAACACTTCAACCGGGTGCCCCAGCCCCGTCGGCTCTATAAGCAAACGATCAGGTTTCGATCTAACCAATAGCTGGTTCAACGCAATTTGCATGGGCAACCCTGCTGCACAACACATACAGCCACCTGGAACCTCCCTTATAAAAACACCCTGCTCCTGCGAGTGCTGACCGGAAAACAAGCTTCCATCCACGCCAATTTCGCCAAACTCGTTTACCAACACAGCCCAGCGCTCAGTTGCTGGTTTAGAATTCAGCATTTTTAGAATTGCTGACGTTTTTCCCACACCCAAAAATCCAGAAATAATATTTGTCGGAACAGCTTTTATCTCTTCTACCTTACCTGACATTAACTAACCTTCCCTATCAATCACACTTGTATTTTTCACCCTATATCAACGACCTTTCTATAGAGATAACTCATCACGCTTCAACAACTTGCGCAAAGAAACCGAGCGAATCAGCCTTGTCATTAGATTGGTCATAACAAACAAAAATGCACTAACACAGACGATGGTGGGACCTGTCGGCGTGTCAAACACATATGAAGCTCTCAACCCTGTTAAGCTGGCTACCACTGCAAGGCAAGCAGATACGACAGCCATTATTTCGGGTGTGCGGCTAAACGGGCGAGCAGTCGCAGCCGGAACAATTAACATCGCTGCAATAAGCAAGACACCAACCACTTTAATCGCAACAGCAACTACAATCGCTAACGAGACCGTTAGAATAAACTGCTCTCGCTTAGGGTTGAAACCGCTTGCCAGAGCTAAGTCTGGGTTAAGTGTCGAGAGTAATAATCCTGACCAACGCCAAGCCACTAAGGCCACAACAACCAGCGCGCCCCCCCAAATCACCATCAGGTCAGTTCTCCCGACTGCCAAAATATCACCAAATAAATAGGACATTAAATCAATACGAACACCTGATAGGAAAGATACCGCAACTAAACCCACTGCTAGCGAGGAGTGGGACACTACGCCGAGCAAAGTGTCCATGGCGAAACCTTTGCCGTTTAAAGAAGACACTGTCATCGCCATCAGGAAGCAAACCCCTAAGACGCTGACAAACAATGGCGCTGACAGAGTTAAAGAAAGCGCAATCCCTAACACAGCAGCATGAGCCGTTGCGTCCCCAAAATACGCCATACGGCGCCAAATAACGAAGCACCCTAACGGTGCCGCCGCTAGTGCTACGCCAACGCTTGCGAAAGCTGCACGCACCAAAAAGTCATCAAACATGGTCAAGGCCTCGTTCGTTCGACCCACACTGGTGGTCATGGTGATTCTGATGTAAATAGAGCGCAGCTTCGTCCTTGTCTAACCCAAACAACGCGCGATACTCTGGCGATATTCCCACTACTTCGGGTTCACCTTGGCAACAGATATGGCCATTTAAGCAAATGACACGATCAGTTTGTCGCATGACCACATGAAGCTCATGACTTATCATTACTACGCCACATCCCAATTTTTTACGCACTTCTCCGATTTGCCGGTAAAAGTCAGCAGCACCACGATGGTCCAAGCCCTGTGTCGCTTCATCTAGCAGCAATAGATTTGGGGAGCCGAGCAATGCCCTAGCAAGTAACACGCGTTGAAACTGCCCACCGGACAAATCCATTACTTGTTGTTTATCCAAGTCTGGCACACCTGCATGCGTCAATGCCTCAGTAACTTCTTCGGGGGGATGTCCACCCGGCAAGTTCATAAATCGCTTAACGGTCATGGGGAGTGTTTCGTCGATATGCAGCTTCTGAGGAACATAACCTACTTTCAAATCAGAGGCCTTACTCAACTTGCCAGAGCTAGGCTGAATAGCGCCAATCAAGGCCTTAAACAGTGTTGTCTTCCCGGAACCGTTGGGACCAATAACTGTTACGATTTCCCCCACCCCAACTGACATCGTAATATCATGCAGCACCCTACGTTTTCCATAGAGAACAGACAACGACTCGCATTCAATCAACTTTTTACTCAATGACCACCTCTAACCTACTTGCCTTTAAAAACACCACGTACTTGCCATGCGAGTGATTTTGATTTGCATAGTTCAAAAAACAACAGTTTTGATATAATATATCTTTTTATTCATCTAGCAAATATCCACAGTTATAAAATGAACTGTTTTTTTCATCATTTAAGCTTCCATAAACTCACGGAGAACCCAATGCATAGCAAGATCATTGCCTGCGCACTAATCGGCCTAGCCATCCCTCTTAGCTCACTCGCGGACACACCAAAAGTAGCCGTCGACATCGCACCTTTACACTCATTAGTTAGCAAAGTAATGGAAGGCGTGGGTCAACCTGATCTAATTATTCCCTCCGAAGCTTCTCCTCACCAATACACGTTACGCCCATCTCAAGCCCGATCACTGGCAGACTCGGAGATTGTATTTTGGATTGGTCAAGAACTGACTCCGTGGTTGGAAAAAGCAATGAACAATGTCGCAAGCTCGGCAGAAAAGGTCGGCATGCTAGACCTTGAAGGAACAACAACATACGCCTTTCGTGAGGGCGCTACCTTTGAAGAGCATGAAGAACATGAAGAACATGAAGAACATGAAGAACATCATGACGAACACGAAGAGCACACAACAAGCCTAATCGATCGATTTTTATCACTATTTAGATCTGATGACCACTCACGCGAAGAAGAAAACCATCATGGCGACGAGCATGATGATCATCATGAACATAACCATGATGGTATAGACCCCCACGCATGGCTCGACCCCCAAAACGCCATATTTTGGACTGAAGAAATTGCGAAAATTTTATCCAAAAATGACCCGGAAAACGCTATAACCTATCAAAGCAACGCGGGTAACGCTGTGGCTGAATTAAACAGCCTTATCGAACAAACACAGGGCACCATTCATGATCTCGGAGACCTAGATTTTATTGTTTTCCACGATGCATATCAGTACTTTGAAAAACGATTTGGTATCGCCGCCGCAGGGTCAATTTCGTTGGGTGATGCAGAAGATCCTAGCCCAGCCAGAATTGAAGAGATTAGAAAGATCGTCAAAAAGCTAGGAGTAAGTTGCGTGTTTACCGAACCACAATACGATTCCGGCCTAGTTGAAAATATCTTCGAAGGTTCTGGTGTTGCGACTATCGGCGTTATGGATCCATTAGGGGCCAATATCAAGACAGGCCAAACGCACTATGTTGAACTCGTCCAACAAATGGCAGATAGCCTAAGTCAATGTAAAAAGTAATGCTGAAAGCCCTGAGTCACTCGCTGGCTCAGGGCTAAAACCTACTGTTTTGAAACCACAAAACGAGTACTTACTCTGAATATCAATCTAATCACCTAGAAGAGTTAAAAAAATACCACTTTTGGTCAATCAGCCCACACCTATAGACCCAACTCACTCATTTCGGGAAAATCGGCCGGACGCGTCCCCTGCTCCCATCTTAGCTTGCGTTCACTTTCGCTAATCGAAACATCATTAATACTGGCGTGTCGCGACTTCATATAACCCAGTTCATCAAACTCCCAATTCTCGTTGCCATAAGACCGAAACCAATTGCCATCCTGGTCATGCCACTCATAAGCAAATCGCACCGCGATGCGATTATCAGAGTGCGCCCAAATCTCTTTGATCAAGCGATAGTCTAGTTCTTTTTCCCACTTCTCCTTCAGGAATTGAGCAATTTCCTCGCGGCCACAAATAAACGATGAACGGTTGCGCCATTTAGAGTCTGATGTGTAAGCCATCGCTACCATCTCAGGTTTTTTACCATTCCAGGCATCTTCTGCCTTGCGGACTTTTGCAACGGCATCGTCATAAGTAAAGGGGGGAAGAGGCGGTCGTGCATTATCTGTCATTCTAATATCCTGATTGTTGCTTAGTTTTTTGTAAAACTTTCATCACGTAAAAATGATAAAAAAACTATAGGGGCCTACTTCTGATCCATATAAGCGCGCCACCCACCCAGCTGAGTAATTTCCTCAGCGCCTTCAATTCCATAAGGCTCACAGATAAAACCGCTAACCATTGAGCCATTTTCTATTCTCACTTTCCCGATACCTAACGGAGCCGGAATGCCATTGACAAAACTTCCAAATTGCGCAGCTGGGACTTGCCAAATCTCTACATCAATCGCTGAACCGTTCTGCTCATCGAGAATCAAACCCGGACGAAAAGGCGGCCCACCTGCTAAGGCATACATTCGATACACCGGCGCCGTTTTCGTTTTACTTTTTAATACACCGCCTCGCTCTGTTAGCTGCCAGTTAAGTGGTAATCCTTCCAGATGGGCACCGCATACCAGCACATCAATCAATTCACTAGTGCCGACTATCGGCGCAGTAGAAGGGAGCAAACTAAAATCTGACGCTCCCAGCGTTAAAGCAGATAAGGCATGCACACGACTAGCAATCGAGAGAAGCGCTCTGTCGCTAAAAGCCGGGCCAACTAAGGTAATGCCAAAAGGCAAACCGTTGTCCGCTATTTGGGTGGGTACAGCGATAGACGCCATATCCAGCAAGTTCATAAAGTTGGTGTAGTAGCCAAGCTGGCTATTGCGCAAGATCGGCTCCGCTAACATCTCAGCGATAGTGAAACACGTGCCTGCCGTTGGCGTTAGCAAACAATCTAACTGATCCAGTTGTTGCTCGCAGGTAGCCTTCAACGCATTCAAACGATACTCGGCCTTGAATAAAGCCGTCGCTTTCGGCTCCCCACCCGGTGCGATAATATCTCTCACCACCGGAAATATTTCTTCCGGACGTTCGTCAATTAAGGGCTGTGTTGCAATATAACGCTCTGCTACCCAAGGCCCTTCATAGAGCAATTTTGCAGCCTCTTCAAAAGGTGCGTAATCAATTTCAATCAACTCAACCTTGTCTGCTATCAGCGTATCGAGTGTTTCAAAATAAGCTTTCTCATAAGCCTCATCACCGAAAAAATTGAGCTGTGCTTTCGGAATAACGCCGACTCTTAAGCTCCCAGCTCTGACTCCGTAATGACGTGAAGAATTTTGAAAGGGGTTTTTCCGACTATAGGCATCTTTGTCGTCGCGACCTTCAGCAACAGCCAGAATAGAATTCGCGTCGTCTGTGCCATAAGCGAAGATCGTCATACAGTCGAGACTTCGACAAGCCGGAACCATGCCGGCGGAGGACAGCAAGCCCCGTGATGGTTTTAGCCCGATTAGGTTGTTGAAACATGCGGGTACTCGACCGGACCCTGCGGTATCCGTCCCAAGACTAAAACTCGCTAAGCCAAGTGCGACAGAAACGGCCGAGCCAGAACTAGAGCCACCACTCACATAGTCTGCATTAAAAGCATTATGGCAAGCGCCCCAAGGTGAGCGAGTCCCGTTTAAGCCCGTGGCGAATTGATCAAGATTTGTCTTGCCAACCGGTATCGCGCCAGCATCAATCAATTGCTGAACCACCGTTGCGGAGACATCAGGCGTATAAGCAAAGGCTTCGCAACCAGCGGTTGTAGGTATGCCCGCTAAATCAATATTATCTTTTATCGCAAAAGGAATGCCCCATAACGGTGACGTGTCTTTATCTTTTTGAGATAGGCTCTCTAAGTAGGGTGCCTGCTCTTGTTCACTGAGCAAGTGGATCCAAATATTATGTTCACTAAACTTTGAGGCTCGGGCGCGTATGTCAGCCATTAAAGCGGCGGGTGTTAGTGTGCCAGCCGAGTAAGCAGACTGGAGAGACGACACGGTCATGTTGTGGGTAAACTGCATGTTCATAAGGTTTCCTTAGTTTCTTCAAGTACGACTAGTGCTTGACCTGCATTCACACGCTGACTGCTGCCCAACAACACTTGGCTTACGATGCCTTCGCTTGTCGCAAATACTGGAATCTCCATTTTCATGGACTCCAAAATCATTAGGGTTTGCCCTGCCTTTACCTGCTGCCCCTCTTTCACTTCGATTTGCCAGACGCTGCCTGAAACAGGGCTGTCTATTACAACGGCGTCTTCTGGCCAATCTGCCTCTGTCTCAGTGCTCACCTGCTCTTCAACTTCATAGTTGAATTGCCCATTACGATGCCAGTCAGCAAGTTCTGTCTCAAATGCTTGCTCTCGCACCGCCTTAAATGCGGAAATATCGCTTTGGTTTTGACCCAAGAATTCTTGGTATTCAGACAAACTGAATTGGCTTTCCTCAATTTTTATGGGGTAGCGCCCTTGCGGAAAGTTCTGTCGAATATCGCTGAGTTCATCATGTGAGACTTCGTAGAAACGGATTTGGTCAAAGAAGCGCAGTAACCACGGCTTCTCGAACTCTTTGGTTTGACGGTAGCGATTCCACATTTGCAATGTTCGGCCTACGAACTGATACCCCCCAGGGCCCTCCATACCGTAAACACACAGGTAAGAGCCACCGATTCCGACCGAATTTTCAGCGGTCCATGTTCTTGCCGGGTTGTACTTTGTCGTGACCAGACGATGCCTTGGGTCAACGGGAGTGGCCACTGGCGCGCCTAAATAAACATCTCCCAAACCCATCACTAAGTATGAGGCGTCGAATACCACTTGCTTCACGTCATCAATACTTTTCAGGCCATTGATACGGCGAATAAACTCCAGATTGCTGGGGCACCATGGCGCATTTTTACGCACAGATTGGTCATACTTTTCAATCGCGAGCTGACAAGCTTCATCATCCCAAGACAAGGGGATATGAACAATTCGGGAGGGCACGCTGAGCTCAGATAACTGAGTCACCAAAAAACGTTCTCCGCTTTTTAGATGATCAATAAGTTGTGTGTGAGACAGCACCTGACTATCATAATGGACTTGAAGAGAACGAATACCGGGCGTGAGTTCTTTCACGCCACTGATCATGTTTTTTTGCAACCACTGCATTAAGGCATGCGCCCTAAATCTTAACTCGATATCAAGGACTTGCTCTCCGTACTCAACCAACAAAAAGTGATCACCCGCTGCGCGATACACCACCTCAACGCCACATTCTTGCTTATTCAGTCGGTCCAATATGGGCGAGGTAATCGCTGCAGGTTTCCACTCAATAGCCTTGGGCATAAGTGATGAAATCGACTCGGCCTGCACGCTTTCTAACGCGACCGCATCCTCGAGACTAACGGGAACAAAACGTAAGGTATCACCTGCACGCAACTGACCCAGTTTCCATAGGTCCGCATGAATAACGGTCGCAGGGCAAACAAAACCACCCAACGAAGGACCATCGGGTCCCAATATGACCGGCATATCGCCAGTGAAGTCGACTGTGCCAAAGGCATAGGCGTTATCATGAATATTCGACGGATGAAGCCCCGCTTCGCCGCCATCTTTTCTAGCCCACTCAGGTTTAGGTCCAACCAGTCTCACGCCGGTTCGGCTTGAGTTGTAATGCACCTCCCATTGGTGCCGAAAAAAAGTATCTATATCTTCGTTGGTAAAAAAGTCAGGCCCGCCATGTGGCCCATAAATAACGCGGAGCTCCCAATCATTCGTTATCACTGGCTTGAGGGAGTCCGGCAAGCTTCTCGGTGTGACGTTTTGCTCCGCTGTTTCTAAACGAAGCACATCACCTGATCTCAACGCACGACCGTTATGACCGCCAAACTGACCCAGCGTAAACGTTGATTTAGAACCCAAATAATCGGGGCAATTTATGCCGCCTTGAACACATAAGTAAGACCGAGCTCCTTGCTCCTTAACCCGCCCAATTTTAAGCGTTTGACCCGCTTCAACTGTCACGACCGTCCATAAAGGAAGGGGTTCTTCGCCGATTGATGCATTGATCGGTGCTCCCGCTAACACTACCTGTGTCGCGCAACTGAATTGCAGCGTGGGGCCTTGCATCGTAATTTCGAGGCCTGCAGCTTTCGCGTCATTTGACAACAAACTGTTAGCGAGCCGAAATGAACGGTCATCAAATGGACCGGATGGCGGTACGCCGACATCCCAGTGTCCCAAACGCGCAGGAGTATCCTGAATCGTGGTTTGCGTGCCGCCTTGAAGCACATCAATTCTAGCCGGGTGATAGCTGAAATCATTGAGGTAGCGTGTCGTCACTAAGCCATCTAACAGTGTGGCGTCACGGCTTAATGCTCGGAGATATTCAAGATTTGTTTCACTGCCATAGAGACGCGTTTGGTCTAAAGTTGTTTGCAGTTTGGCGAGTGCATTCGCTCGGTCCGACCCATGCACGATTACCTTCGCTATCATTGGATCAAAAAAAGGCGGCACTTCAATTCCCGCCTCTACCCATGAGTCAACTCTAACGCCCTCGCCTTGCGCAAATACTACCTCAGTCAACAGACCCGGGCTTGGCTGAAAGTCACGATAGGGGTCTTCGGCGTAAATTCTGACTTGAATCGCGTGGCCATTAGCCACCAATTGCGCCTTCTTAACACCTAATTCTAGCTGTTCTTTCGCAGCGAGGCGCACCATCCATTCAACGAGGTCAACGTCGTAAACCTCTTCGGTGACGCCGTGCTCTACTTGTAAGCGAGTATTCACTTCGAGGAAGTAGAAGCTGTCCGTATCAGCATCGTAAATAAACTCAACCGTACCGGCATTTCTATACGAAACACTCGCCAACAATGCTTCTGCAGTGTCATGCAGTTGCGCGCGTACCGCAGCGCTCAGGTGCGGAGCCGGACACTCTTCAACCACCTTCTGGTTGCGACGCTGGCTAGAGCAGTCTCTTTCGCCAATCGCTATCGCCTTGCCCTGACCGTCACCGAATACTTGCACTTCAATGTGCCGAGCACGCGCGATGAACTTCTCGATAAATACACCATCGTCAGCGAAGTTGTTGGCTCCCAAACGTTTTACCGTCTCGAAAGCCCCTTCCAGCTCTTTCTGTGAATGGCATAATTGCATGCCAATACCCCCACCTCCGGCCGTGCTTTTCAGCATGACCGGATACGCTATTTCCGCAGCGGCTTGGATCGCCTCGTCTAGGTCTTTGAGAAGGTCGGTACCGGGAGACAAAGGAACACCGGCATTTTGTGCAAGTTCTCGCGCCTTATGTTTAAGACCAAAGACTTCCATTTGGTTAGGAGTAGGGCCGATAAATGCAATGCCTTCGGCTTCGCAACGACGAACAAATTCCGCATTTTCGCTCAAGAAGCCATAGCCCGGATGAATGGCTTGCGCACCCGTTTGTTTGGCGATCGCGATAATTTTATCTACATCAAGATAGGTATCTGAAGCAGGTCCTTCGCCTAAACAAAACGACTCATCCGCAAAACGGACGTGCAGACTGTCTCGATCACTTTCCGCGTAGACCGCGACAGCCCCCACCGACATCGCCTTTAAGGTTCGGGTAATTCTGGTAGCGATCGCGCCACGATTGGCTATCAGTACTTTTGAAAACATGTTTTACCTTGACCGGGCCGTCCCGGCAGAACTTACGACAGTGGCCGTCCACTGAAGGAGTGTCTGGTATTGTAGTGTTGGTAATCTAGGCGGCGGACCACACGAGGTATTCAACCGGCGTTGGATTGTATCCATTGCAAGGGTTATTGAGTTGCGGGCAATTTGAGATCAGCACGATGACATCCATCGTTGCGCATAGCTCAACGTACTTTCCGGGTGCTGAAATTCCGTCCTCAAATGTTAAGCCGCCTTCGGGTGTAATAGGGACATTCATGAAGAAATTAATGTTGTGGCTGATATCCCGCTTGCTGACGCCATACTCAGGATTTTCAGCAATGGCCAACATCCAACTATCACGACAGGCGTGCATGCAGCGCTTGTCTAAGTCATACCGCACAGTGTTGCTTTCGGTCGCGCATGCCCCGCCTAAGGTGTCGTGACGACCACACGTATCCGCCACGATTTCTAGCATGATATTGTTTTCATTCGAGCGAAGCTGAGAGCCGGTCGTAAGGTATACATTGCCTTGCTCTCGAATCGTATCAACGGCGCTATAACGTTCAGTGGGATTGTTAGCATTAAAAAATAAGGTGTCTGCAGCTTGGTTACCTTCGAGATCCAGAATTCGAAACGTCTCACCCGCCTTAACGATGCCGATGTAATAATCACCCGCATCAACCGTTTCCCGGCAAATCGCGTTTTCAGCTTCCAATTTTGATGTAATCAACATGACTAAACTCCTAACCCGATATGGTACAAGTCATTGTTTTGAAACCCTCGCTCATTCTCTGGCCGGTAGTGCATACAGTAATCGTCTTTCGCGATCGGAGCCGCTTGACCCAATTCGATACGTACTTTGCTTTGGGGATAGTCTGGCGATTTATCTAGCGGATGTGGGCAGGTGTGTAATAAAACCAAGGTGTCCATCTCAAAACGCAACGTCACATGATGCCCCTCGTCCCTAGCGCTTGTGTCGAGTTGCATTGTGCCCTCTTCACTCACCCCTACCTTGCTAAACCAATTGAGGTTGGCCGCTAGATCAGCCGGCCCCAAACCATACTTGGCTAGCTCAACCAAAAACGCATCATGGCCATTTTGTTTCCAGCGGTTGTGATCATTCTGGTAGTCCCGCGCTCCCCAAGTCGCTTCTACATGCTCGGCATGAGAGTTACCTGAAACCGTTTCATGCCACCCCAAACTATCGTCTACAATCGACGCAAAAATACGCCCCATATCGGAATAAAGGCAGTTACCTCGGCTTAGTTTAAAGGTGTGCTGGCACTTCAACGTGTCTGGCGCGTTATAGCGTTCCAGAAGGTTTTCAGAGTTATAGAACAACATGCCAACATTTGCATCGCCTCCTAGATCGCTCAAGCGCATCACACTGCCGCGGCGCAGTTTCAATGACCAATGCGACCCTGATTCAAGCTCTGTACTGTAGTCTATGGAACGAACCATCTCGCTCATTTGTGACTCCACTTATTTATTTCTTATGCAACATGCTCAGGCAAAGGCCTAAGGTTGTCGTCAATTTGTTGATAGATAGACTGGTCCATTTTTCCCACTGGCAAGTCATAGGTGATTCCTGCTCCATATAAGTGCGGAGCCTGTGGATCGTGCCGAAGCTTGTCGAATACCCAAAGCCGGGTGCCTAGATAGAAGCCTTCTTTAAGATCATGAGTCACCATGAAGACCGTGAGCTTTAGTTCTTTCCAAAGATTTAACACCAGCTCGTGCATGTCTGCTCGTATACCTGGATCGAGAGCGCCGAAAGGTTCGTCTAATAGCAAAATTCTAGGCCGTCCCAGTAGCGCCTGTGCAATGGCGAGGCGCTGTTTCATGCCACCCGACAATTCATGCGGATACTTGTTGAGCGCATGATTCAAACCCACTTGATCAAGAATCTGCTGTGCGTCTTTTCTGGCTTGCGACCGATTTTGTCCGAACAAATAGCCGCTCATTCCCTTGCGCTGAAACCCTTTCGTCGCCATCACATTTTCCAGCACCGTCATATGCGGAAACACAGAATACTGCTGAAAAACAATGCCTCGATCTGGCCCTGGCTCACTTGGAATAGTTTGGCCGTTTAGCAGGATCTCGCCTTTGCTTGGCTGAACCGTTCCTAGCAACATGTTCAAGAAAGTACTCTTACCGCAGCCTGACGTTCCAACTAGCGTAACGAACTCGCCTTCATTGACGGTCACATTTAAGCCTTCGAGCACGACGTTATCGTCGTATTGTTTCCAGACATTATTCACTTCGATCATTGGCGTTTGCTCTGAAATCGCGTTGACACTCATGACTTGCCTCCTTGCGCATGCCATGGAAATAACTTTTGATTTAATTGCCGTAATGCGACATCGATAAAGAATGCGAGAAAGGTTATCCAAGCGACATATGGCAAGATCACGTCCATTGCCATATAGCGACGCACTAAGAAAATCCGATAGCCTAAGCCATCCGTAGACGCGACAGCCTCAGCTGCAATCAGGAACAACCAACCCGCCCCCAAAGACAAGCGCACCGCATCAATCAACTTTGGCATCACTTGCGGAAGCAATACACGAATCATGATTTGAGACGTATTCGCCCCTAACGTTTGCGCTTTCACAATCTGCTCTGCCGGTATTTCTTGTGTCCGCCGTTGAATATCTCTCGCAATAAACGGCGTAATGCCGATCGCAATGAGGACCACCTTAGATAACTCGCCTAAGCCAAAAACGATAAACAATACCGGCAACACAGCCAGCGGTGGGATCAGAGAAATTACTGTTAATAACGGAGACATCCATGCCGAAAAGAGCGGCAATGCGCCTGTCACCATACCGACAATGAGGCCTAATACCGCCGCTATCAAAACGCCCATTCCGAGCCGACTCAAGCTACTGGCCGTATCTTGCCAAAACAAATACTCACCCGAACGTTTACTTGGCTCGAACGCCATGCGTGTAATGCCGTCTGCTATTTGACTAAAACTAGGCAGAAGTTTGTCGTTTGGATTGATTTCTAAGCGTGCCTCCGAGCTAGCCATATACAAAATAATGAGCAACACAAATGGCAACAACACTAGAAAAAGTTTGAGCGTCTTGTTCGGTTTTTGATTAATGAGTTTTTTCATAGACCGATCGCTTTGATAGACAAAATGAAATCAGCTGGGCACGAAACGATAGTGCCCAGCGTAACGTTTACAGCTGACCTTTCTCTGCCATATCCATATACGTAGGGTCGAATCTAAACTTCACATTTGCTTTGTCACCAAAAACGCCGGCAGGCATTTCGATACCGATAAAGCCAGCATCCGGAGCGCCGTCACCTAGCAAACCATGCTTGAACGAAAACTTCGCAACATTCTCCATCGTCGTAACAAGCTTCTTGCTGTTTGTTAGATCAAGTGCTGCTTTAGGCGTATAGAACATTTCAGTACTTGCCAACTGCGCCTCATAGCCAGCCAAATCAGTACCTGATGCGTTCGCCATATAAGATTTAGCATCCGTAGCGACTTTATCCGCTCCGCTCATATTGCCCATGATTTCGTACCAAGCCCCTACCAAGGCTTTACCCAGTTTTGGGTTAGCTTTTAAAGTGTCAGTATTGATCACGAGTAGATCGATGATTTCGCCTGGAATTTGCGATGAATCGAATACTTTGTGGCTGTCAGGCATTGAGACGATTTCACTTAACAAAGGGTTCCAAGTAGAAACAGCCGTCACGTCATCGGTGCCATACACCGCCACCATATCCGCGTCAGAGGTGTTAACAACCGTGAGGTCTTTTTCGCTCAAACCTACTGTCTCAAGTCCGCGCGCTAGCAAATAATGCGAAACACTTAACTCGACTAGATTGACGTTCTGCCCTTTGATGTCTGCTAGCGTTTTCTTGCCTTTCAAGACAACGCCATCGTTACCGTTCGAAAAGTCTCCAACAACTAACGCAGTGCTATCAACACCACCGGCTGCCGGAATAGTTAAGGCATCCATGTTGGTCATGGTACAGGCGTCAAATTCGCCAGCAGAATATTGATTAATGGACTCTATATAGTCATTAATCTGAACGACTTCGATATCGATGCCATATTTTTCGCCCCATTTCTGAACGATTCCCTGCTCAGCGCCGTACGCCCAAGGCATCCAACCGACATAGATAGACCAACAAACTTTGAATGAGTCTGCTGCTTGAGATATTGAAGATAAAGAAAGAGCAAGAACAAGAGCTGCAAAACGTTTCATATAGAACCTCTCAATTGCATAGTGCAATGCATTACACGGAGTACCCTTGGCTACTGCCAAGCTAGTCTCCCGGGCTTTTATCCCGCCGTGTAACCCATGCCTTTCATTGAAAGGGGGAGGTCGAATGCTCTCGGACCAGTCATCAATTCACGTTAATAAGCAAAGCTATTGCGATTGATCGGAACCCTAGCGTTCTATTTAGTAATTTCTATTGCCCAGTAATTCAAGGGTACGGACACCTAAAGACTTAGCAATTTAAAAACCAAGTGCAAATTACTCTTTGTTTTCAATAAGATAAATAATAATCAGTGACGTAGCATTGTAATCGATAAAACGATATTGCACTTTTGTGGGCGACAGATATAAACATGTCACCATTTTGGTGCAGTATTAGAGGTGCAATATTTTTTGCTTTTTGAACGTAATGAGGACTTAGAGCGACATTACAGAAGGCTGTGCTTAGGAGAAAATTGGTCGGGACGGCAGGATTTGAACCTGCGACCACCTGCCCCCCAGGCAGGTGCGCTACCAGGCTGCGCTACGCCCCGAAACAGATGAAAAACAACGAAAATTGCCTCTCAAAAGTGCGGTGAATCATACCTGATGAGTACTCATAAATAAACAAAAAACGCCGCTAAAAAGCGGCGTTTTAAAGGGTTTAAGCAACGAGTTTTCAGCTATTTAAAACGACTAATACTTCTTCAAGCTCTGCAATCATTTGCTTCACAAGCTCAGCATTCGTCGCGCCCGAGGTATCGCCATCTTCATTCGTTAGCTTTTGTTTCGCGCCGCCAATTGTATAACCTTGATCATACAACAAGCTTCTGATCTGACGAATCGTCAAAACATCTTCACGTTGATAGTAACGTCTATTCCCGCGCCGTTTAACCGGCGATAATTGGGGAAACTCCTGCTCCCAATACCTAAGGACGTGGGCTTTAACACCACACAATTCACTAACTTCACCAATCGTGAAATATCGTTTTCCCGGTATCGCAGGCAGTTCTAAATTATGACTGGGTTCCAGCATAGGCTTCTACTTTCGCTTTTAATTTTTGTCCCGGCCTAAAAGTAACAACTCGTCTTGCTGAGATTGGTATTTCTTCACCTGTTTTGGGATTTCGCCCCGGACGTTGTTTTTTATCGCGTAAATCAAAATTGCCAAAACCCGACAACTTGACCTGCTCATTATGACCTAAGGCGTCGGCAATTTCATTAAAGAATGACTCAACCATTTCTTTCGATTCGCGTTTATTCAAACCGACTTCGTCGTACAAGCTTTCAGCCATATCAGCTTTTGTCAAAGCTCCCATGCCTAACTCCTCAAACGTGCATCTAACTTGTCTGATAGTGCTTGCACGATTTGATCAAAAACTTGATTAATTTCATCATCATTCAATGTTCGATCTACTCGTTGCCAAATCAATCCTAAACCAATGCTGCGCTGCCCTTCACCTAAATTTTCTCCGGCATACACATCAAATACATTCAAGTTGACTAAGTCACTACCTGCATTTTGTCTCACAACGGATTCAATATCTTTGAAAGGCACCTCATTTCGAAGCACGATGGCGAGATCTCGTCTTACTTCTGGGAACTTAGATACCTCAGAGAAACGAGGCACGCTACCTTTAACCGTCTTTTCTAAGCATAGTTCAAACATATACACCGGGCCATTCAAATCCAGTGAATTTTGTAATTTTGGGTGAACCGCGCCAACAAAACCCAATATTTCGCCAGACTTTACAATCTGAGCACTTTGACCCGGGTGCAAAGCGGGGTGACTCGCTTTTTCAAAGTGAATAGAACTATCTATGGGTAACAGTATGCTTTCAAGGTCGGCTTTGATATCAAAGAAATCAAGCGGGCGCTTAACGTTAGACCAATTCTCAGCTTCTGCCTGCCCGGAAATAACACCCGAGAACATTCGCGTCTGTTCAATCTCTGCACCATTTTTAACGAATTTTAGTCCGGTCTCAAATAGCTTTATTCTTGATTGCTGCCGATTTTGATTATGGCGAACAGCTTGCAACAAACCTGTCCAAAGCGACGTCCGCATCACATCCATATCACTAGAGATCGGATTCGCCAATGCAATCGCATCTCCATCAGGGTCAAGCTCACTTTGTATGCGTCCATCAACAAAGCTGTACGTGATCGCCTCTTGGTATCCCAGACTAACCAATCTGTCTGCAATAAAGTCTGTCGCGGTTTCGGCCTCATTATCTGGCGTTAAGACCATCGCACCCATTGCATGGGTCTTCGGCAAATTATTATAGCCGTAGATACGCCCGACCTCTTCGACAAGGTCCGGCTCTATCGAAATATCAAAACGATAGCTTGGAATATCAAATGTCCAGTCTTTATCTGTCTTGCTTTGCAAAACTAAACCCAAACGGGTCAATATATCTTCAGTCTCTTGCCTGGGTACTTCGACGCCCAACAGCGATGTAAGCTTGTCCGCGCGCAAGGTCACTGTTCGTTCTGAAGGCAGCAGTGCCTCATCACTAGATACTTGAACAGGCCCTGGCTTGCCTCCAACGATGCTCAATAGAAGCTCTGTCGCTCGCTCAATTGCTCTATGTTGAAGCGTATAATCTACGCCGCGCTCGAAACGATGTGATGAATCGGTATGCAAGCCGTACGATCGCGCTTTGCCGGCAATCGCTAACGGACTAAAAAATGCGCACTCTAAAAATACGTCAGTGGTCTCATTAGAGACTCCCGACATCTCCCCGCCCATAATTCCTGCAATCGCCAGCGCTTTTTTCTCATCGGCGATGACTAAGGTGTCATCCCTTAAAACAATTTCTTGGCCATCAAGCAACGTCAACTTTTCGTCTTTGTTTGCATAGCGCACTACGATTGAGCCGCTTAACACATCAAGATCGAAGGCGTGCATTGGCTGCCCAAGCTCTAATAATATGTAGTTCGTCACATCAACAACCGGGTCAATACTGCGCAAACCACAGCGGCGTAGCTTTTCTTTCATCCACAATGGTGTATCGGCAGAAAGGTCCACTCCCTTTATCACTCGACCAAGGTATTTAGGACACGCGTCTGACGCGTCGAGACTTACTGCAAACGTATCGTCAATAACAGGAGCAATGGGTGTTACTTCCGGGCCGTTCACGGGCGCCTTGTTTAACACGCCAACTTCCCTAGCAAGCCCTGCAATAGAAAGGCAGTCGCTGCGATTCGGCGTTAAATCCACCTCGATAATCTGATCTTCGAGCGATAAGAACTCTCGAATGTCTTGGCCTGTTGGCGCGCTGTCTATCAACTCCATCAAACCATCAGAAGACTCTGCCATACCCAGCTCGGATTCAGCACAGAGCATTCCAAACGATTCAACCCCACGAAGCTTAGCCTTCTTGATCTTAAAGTTACCTGGCAGTACTGCACCCACTTTTGCAAAAGGAACTTTAATCCCTTCTCTTGCATTCGATGCACCACAAACCACTTGGAAAACTTCACTACCATCGCTGACACTGCAAACCCGCAATTTATCAGCATCTGGGTGAGGCGCAACAGCGCTAACCTCACCAACGACTACACCCGAAAACGAAGCAGCTACCGGCTCTACGCCATCCACTTCTAAGCCAGCCATCGTTACTTGCTCTACCAGGGTATTGGTGTCGATTGAAGGGTTAACCCATTCTCTTAACCACTGTTCGCTAAATTTCATCGGACTACTCTTACCCTGCTCTAGTTAAACTGCTTTAAAAAACGTAAGTCGTTCTCGAAAAACATTCTTAAATCGTTAACGCCATACCGCAACATGGCTAAACGCTCAACGCCTAAGCCAAATGCGAACCCTGAATACTCTTCAGGATCAATACCGCTCGACTCAAATACTTTGGGGTGAACCATGCCACAGCCCATTACTTCGAGCCATTTGACATTGCCGTCCGCATCGCGCCCCCATTCGATATCAACCTCAGCCGAGGGCTCTGTAAACGGAAAATATGAAGGTCTAAATCGAACGGCTAAATCACGCTCAAAGAACACCTGCAAAAACTCTTCAATGGTTGTTTTCAAATCCGCAAAACTAACATCTTTTTCGACCAACAAGCCTTCGACTTGGTGGAACATTGGCGTATGTGTTTGGTCGGAGTCACAGCGATAAACCCGTCCAGGGCAAATCATTCTAAAAGGAGGTTTACCTTGCGCCATCGTTCTTACTTGAACAGGTGACGTATGCGTTCGCAGCAAGGTATTTGCGTCAAAGTAAAACGTGTCATGCATTGCGCGCGCTGGATGGTGCCCTGGAATGTTAAGCGCTTCAAAGTTATGGTAGTCGTCTTCGATTTCAGGACCCACCTCGACCGAATAACCCGCTTTGGCAAAGAACTGCTCGATTCGGCGCATGGTTTTGGTGACAGGATGTAGGCCACCTAAATCTGTCGCACGACCTGGCAAGGTCACATCAACAGCCTCCGACATAAGCTTTTGCTCTAGCGCCGCCGATTCAAGCTGATCTTTTTTCGACAGAAGGCGCACGGAAACCTGCTCCTTCGCCTCATTAATTTTTGCCCCCGCAGCAGGTCGCTCAGCCGCATCAAGCTTACCTAAGCTTTTTAGCAACGCGGTTATCTGACCTTTCTTACCGAGGTAGTCGACTCGAACCTGATCTAGTCCTGCAACCGTATCAGCCCTTTCGACTTCAGCAATCGCTTGTTGGACGAGTTGCCCTAGGTTTTCCATTTATTCCGCTCCAATAAAATAGGGGGTAAGACACATCTCACCCCCTATCAAATAACTCATGTATTGTCGGCTTCACCAGAAAGTCATACCCTCTCGCGCATGCCGACATTTGAGTGCTTAGCTAGCTAATGCAGCTTTTGCTTTCTCAACCACAACCGTAAATACCGGCGCATCATTCATTGCTAGATCAGCAAGAACTTTACGATCGATTTCTACGTTTGCTTTCTTAAGACCAGCGATCAAGCGGCTGTATGACATGCCGTTAAGACGTGCACCAGCATTAATTCGGGCAATCCAAAGACGTCTGAACTGACGCTTGCGTTGCTTGCGGTCACGGTAGGCGTATTGACCCGCTTTGATGACGGCTTGCTTGGCTACTCGAAATACACGACTCCGTGCTCCGTAATAACCTTTAGCTTGTTTTAGTACTTTCTTGTGTCGGCGATTAGCCGTAACACCACGTTTTACGCGAGGCATAAGTGTCTCCTAACTGAACTATATTTGATAAAAATCGGTTACAAACTAAATACGAAGCATGCGCTTGATTAACGGCTGATCCGAATCTGCAACTTGCTTGCATCCACGCAGCTGACGCTTACGCTTTGGCGATTTTTTGGTCAAAATATGGCTAGTAAAGGATTGCTTATGTTTGAATCCGTTAGCTGTTTTCTTAAAGCGTTTTGTAGCACCGCTTTTCGCTTTCATTTTAGGCATAATAACTCACTCCGCATTGGTTAAGTTTTAGTAGCAGGTTTTCCAGTACTGCCTTACGACAATGACTGTCCTACTTTCTTTTTTTCGGGGCCAATACCATCATCATTTGACGACCTTCCATTTTAGGTCGCTGTTCGACAACTGCATGCTCTTCTAGATCTACTTCGATCCGTTCAAGCAGCTTCATGCCGATCTCCTGATGAGCCATTTCACGACCTCGGTAACGTATCGTCACCTTAGCCTTGTCCCCAGCTTCAAGGAAACGTATCAGGTTGCGTAGTTTTACCTGATAATCCCCTTCTTCCGTCCCTGGGCGTAATTTAATTTCTTTAACTTGGGTCTGCTTCTGCTTTTTCTTCTGCGCAGCCTTTTGTTTCTTGTCTTCAAATATTTTCTTGCCGTAATCCATGATTTTACACACGATTGGATCACTATCTGCAATCTGTACCAAGTCCAAGCTTTCTGATTCCGCTTTCGCTAGCGCTTCACCAAAAGGAACGACCCCAACCTGCTCTCCGTCAGAGGCAATGAGTCGCACTTCAGAAGCTTCGATATTTTCGTTTATCAGGGCTTTCTTGGCTTTGCCCATTTGGCTATTTCTTTTAATGTTTAATTCTCCACATTAAAAATGCCAACCCAGATTGCCATTATTTGGCTTCATTATCCGAATCAGCTATTCGACCTTTACGCTCGTTCTCTTTTTCAAACAACGAAAAAGTCTCGTCAAGTGACATTACCCCTAGGTCTTGTCCCTTACGAGTACGAACGGCTACGGTATTATTTTCCATTTCTTTGTCACCAACGACAATCAAAAATGGAACCTTTGCGATTGTGTGCTCGCGGATTTTAAAGCCGATCTTCTCGTTTCTCAAGTCCAGATGCGCTCTAATCCCCTTTTCTTCCAACTTTTCACGTAATTTTTCGCAATATTCGGACTGACGGTCCGTAATATTGAGAATTGCGACCTGTTCGGGAGCCAACCAGAAGGGAAAAGCCCCTTCGTATTCTTCGATCAAAATTCCAATAAAACGCTCAAACGATCCCAAAACTGCTCGATGAAGCATCACAGGTGTTAAACGATCTTGGTTGTCCGCCACATATTGAGCACCTAAACGCCCCGGCATTGAAAAATCGACTTGAATCGTTCCACATTGCCAAACTCTACCCAAACAGTCCTTCAAGGAAAACTCTATCTTAGGTCCGTAAAACGCGCCTTCTCCCGGCAGCAAGTCCCACTTTAGATCCTTAGCATCTAGCGCTTCAGCTAAAGCGGCTTCAGATTTATCCCAAACCTCATCTGAACCCACTCGCTCTTCAGGCCGCGTAGATAGCTTGTAAAGAATTTCACTAAACCCAAAGTCTTCGTATACTTCGTGGAGCATATCAATAAAGTCAGATACTTCTGTTTGTATCTGGTCTTCCATACAAAAGATATGCGCATCGTCTTGAACGAATCCGCGAACTCGCATGATTCCGTGCAGCGCACCCGAGGCTTCATTGCGATGACAAGATCCAAACTCAGCCAATCGCAACGGCAATTCCTTGTAGCTCTTCAAACCTTGATTAAAGACCTGAACATGACAAGGGCAGTTCATTGGCTTAATTGCAAAGTCGCTATTCTCAGAATGCGTGGTAAACATTTGCTCGCTAAATTTGTCCCAGTGCCCTGATTTTTCCCAAAGCGAACGGTCAACAACTTGCGGGGTCTTTATTTCTTTATAGCCATAGCGTCGTTGCTTAGTCCGCATATAGCTTTCAATCAGTTGATAGATCTGCCAACCTTTATCGTGCCAAAACACCATGCCAGGCGCTTCGTCCTGAAGGTGAAATAGATCTAGCTTTTTACCTATCTTCCGATGATCACGCTTCTCTGCTTCTTGTAGACGATTAATGTACGACTTTAACTGCTTCTTGTCCGGCCACGCTGTGCCATAGACACGTTGAAGCATTTTGTTTTCAGAGTCCGCACGCCAATATGCGCCAGAAATTCGCATCAGCTTAAAGTGATGACAAAATTTCATGTTCGGGACGTGAGGGCCACGACACATATCAACATATTCTTCGTGATGATACAGACCCGGCTGGTCATCACGAGCGATATCGCGCTCGAGGATTTCGAGTTTGTAGTCTTCTCCGCGCGCTTCAAATGCCGCCACAGCTTCATCCCATGAAACCTTTTTCTTTACAACGTCATAATCTTTTTTCGCCAGTTCCATCATGCGCGCTTCTAGCGCCAATAGATCTTCGTCCGTCAATCGGTGCTCGAGATCAATATCGTAATAAAACCCATTCTCTATCGTAGGACCAATCGCCATCTTGGTGTCCGGCCATAGCTGTTTGATCGCATGCCCTAAAAGGTGCGCACAGGAATGCCGAATAATCTCCAGCCCTTCCTCGTCCCTAGCCGTAATAATACTGAGCGTCGAATCTTCACTAATTAGGTCGCAAGCATCGACCAAGTTGCCATCGACTCGACCTGCAATCGTTGCTTTGGCGAGACCTGGTCCGATATCTAAAGCAACATCCGTAACAGAAACAGGGTTTTCGAAGGTACGTTGGCTTCCGTCAGGAAGAGTAATGACTGGCATATTATCCTCATCTTCAGTGGTGACCCTTACTAGAGGCCACTTGACTACAATTTTTGAAAGGCGCGATTCTATCCGATCTTAAGCAACATTACACATGCATTTAGTACGAACGGTTACTCACATATGGCAAAAAAAAGCCCTAGACGATGCTAGGGCTTTTTTCAGTGGGAAGCTCTAGGCCGCCACTTTCTTTGGACGAACCAAGAAACGTGCGAGTGCAGGCAGCAACCAAAGGCTACCAATCATGTTCCAGATAAACATAAAGAACAGGAGAATCCCCATATCTGCCTGGAATTTGATCGGCGAGAAGATCCATGTGCAAACGCCGATACCCAAAGTAAGACCCGTAAAGCTAACCGCCTTACCCGTGGTAATCAATGTCTCAAAATAAGCGTCCTGCAAGGGCAAACCTTCTTTTAATTTGGCCTCTAGCTGGCTGTAGATATAGATGCCATAGTCGACACCAATACCCACGCCTAGAGCAATAACGGGTAGCGTCGCCACTTTGACACCAATCCCTAGCTGAGCCATCAAGGCCTCACACAACACAGACGTGAGCGCCAAGGGTGTCACAATACAAATTACTGCGGCGATAGAGCGGAAGGTGACTAAACACAAAAAGCTGACCACCGCATAAACGGAAAGCAACATAATGTTTTTAGCTTTGGAAATTACTTGGTTAGTCGCCGCTTCAACACCGGCATTACCGGCTCCCAATAAGAACTCATAGTTTTCACTTGGATACTCTTCAATCAAGTCTTCCATCGTGTCTACGACACGTTCGAGCGTCTCTGCTTCATGATCCTCTAAATAAACAATCATCGGCGTCATGCTGCAGTCAGTATTCACCAATCCACTCGGTGCGCGCTGTATAGAAGAGTTAATGATCGCCTCATTTCTAGACAATTCAAACCAACGGAAACTTCCCTCATTGAGCGCTTTCGTAACAAGCTTAGACACGGACACGAGTGACGCCGTTGACTCAACACCTGCAGTATTCTCCAAACGCCATTGCATGCGATCCATCACATCCATTAGCTCATAAGTGGCGCACTTCTCAGGCTCGGTCTTGATCATCACGACCAATATATCGGCACTGGTACTGTAATTACTAATGATGTAATCGTTGTCTAAATTATAACGAGAATCCGCCCTTAACTCCGGAGCGCCTTTATCAAGGTCACCGATTTTCAGGTCTTTTTGGTAGTAGAGACCGATAGCACAGCCTAAAATCGCGATCACAATTGAAATAGGTGCAACGCTTTGGTGGGCCATGAAAGACAATACACGCCAGCTTTTATGCTCGCTCATATCTACTTTCTTAGCATGCTTCTGCCCGCCTTTGCTCAAACCCGTATAAGACATGGTGACAGGGTGCAGAATTAAGTTAGTAACGATAATGACGGCGACACCGATCCCAGCAGCAACCGCAAGATCTTTAATAACGTCAATTTCGATAAACAGTAAGGTCAAAAAACCTATCGCATCACTGACCAACGCTAAAATGCCAGGCCTTGCCAGCGCTCTAAACGATAAGCGCGCACTCATTAGAGGGTTGTAGCCATGCGCTTGCTGAACCGCAATTTGATTGACGATCTGCACACCGTGACTGATTCCTATCGCGAAAACGAGGAAAGGAACAAGCACCGAATACGGATCCAAACCGTAACCAAGAAGGTGGAGAATACCTAACTGCCATATAACGGCGACAACCGACGTTAATACGGGAACTAGTGTCCCAATAAGACAGCGTGAATAGATAAATAGAAACGTAAAGGTTAGGCCAAGGGTTATTAAGGCGAACGTCGCTATCGCACTGATGCCTTCTATCAAATCACCTACTTTTTTTGCAAAACCAATGATATGAATCTGAACATTTACGTTCTTACCTTCATATTTATCGCGAATCTTCGCTTCCAACTCGAGCGAGAACTGTTTGTAATCAAGCGGCTCTTGAGTTTCGGGGTTGATTTCAAAGAGTGGTGCGTAAACGATTGTGGATTTAAAGTTATCTGCCACCAATCGACCAACCTGCCCAGACTTAAGTATATTCTGACGCAGCGTATCAAGACTTACCTGACCGCCATCGTATCCATCAGGAATAACCGGCCCTCCTTGAAAGCCATCCTCTGTAACCTCTACCCACCTTACATTGGGGGTCCAAACTGACTTAAGGCCCGAACGATCCACTCCTGACAAGTAAAACAACTCATCCGTGATTTCGCTCAAGGTCTCCATATATGCTTTATTGAATATATCCCCATCCTTCACAGCAACGGCGATTCGAATCGAGTTACCTAAATTTTCTAGGTCGTCACGATTCTCTAGCATATTCTGTATAAACGGGTGTTCTAGCGGAATAAGGCGCTCGAATGAGGCATCAGGTTTAATCTGCGAAGCGTTGTAGGCAAAAAAGGCCGTCAACAACAGGAAGATCCCTAGAATAACGGGACGGTTTGTAAAAATTATTCGTTCGATCACTGATCCAGCACCCACACCCTGATGTGCACTACCGGTCGCCTGATTGTTGGCGTCTGACATTAACGTTTCCTCTCTAGAATTCAGCAAGATTTAACTACAGGTTTTCACCTGCAGGGGTGGTGACACTCAAGCCGGACTCTCCGACCATTAACATGCGACGCCCGCCGGCATATACTGTTGAAACGTTACCCAAGCGATTTTCTCGTACCGATTCACTAAAGGTACGACCACCATCTTGGCTCAGTAAAACAGACCCTGAATTCCCAACGATCGAGATTTTTCCAGAGCCATCGTTTGCAGCCCCCATGAGAGTACTCTCAGTTCCTGTATCCAAACGCTCCCATGTTTGCCCAGCATCTTCTGAGCGAAACAAATTTCCTCGCAAGCCAAACGCCAAAACAACGTTTTTGTCTCCCGTGGCAATCAAGCCGAAGAAAGAACCGTCATAAGGGCTATCAACGGTCTCCCAACTATCTCCATCATCCTCCGAACGAAACATGACACCTGCCTCGCCCGCGACAATCAAGGTATCGCCAACTTTAGAAATAGCATTCAAATGGAAGCGATCAATATTATCCATACGGTCGCCATAGTTAACCCATGTTTGACCGCCATCTTCAGTTTTGAAAATAAATCCGTAAGCCCCAACTGCAAAGCCGACGCGGTTATTCTGAAAGAACACATCTAGGAACGGCTTACTTGCGCCAACTTCAGCATCTAACTGGGCATCCTCTAGCGCAAATTGCGCTTCTTCTAATTCATACTCTAAATCTTCAAGGTCCTCTTCTGCCGCAACGTCCAACTGAGCCTCAAGCTCCGAAACAACATCTTGAGACTGTTGAATAATACTCTTGTTGGCCAAGTTACCATCAAACTGTTTGACCCAACTGGCTCCACCATCATTACTATGAAGAACAACCCCGCCATGCCCAACAGCCCAACCATTAGACGAGTCGGGAAAATGCACCGCGGTCAACATGACGGAAACAGGCACATCCACTTGCTGCCAAGAACTGCCGTCATCGTCCGAGAGAATAATATGACCTCTTGCTCCTACGGCAACAAAGTTAGCCCCAGCCGTCGCAACATCCAATAGCAAATGGTCAGCAGCCTGATCACTTTTCATCGCAGGTGTATCTAGAACATCTGTCAATGCGAAAGCTGGCGCGCTCAACACACAAGCAGAGAGCGCACTTGCAGCGAGCCGCCCTTGTACAATTTTGAAGATTGAATTCATTAAGAAACCCTAGTTTCAAAAACAGTAAGGCGGTCATGAGTAGACCACCGCATTTAATATGGACCTACCGACCCCGTCGGCGAAGAGAAGAAGGACTAAAGTATCGCTTAGCGGGTACCTTATCTTCGAAGATGGGAGCCGTTTTCTCCTCTGAATATAGACCGTTTATGCTATATCTGCGAGATTGTAAATCATGGAACATATTTCCGGCTGACCACGTGCCCGGCAACTCATAGTAGTTCAACAACATTGCAACGCTAACGCGCCACAGTTCGCCGCGGTTGTCATACTGGTCAACTAAAGCAATTCCCCAGCTATCTTCGTCAACATAGAAAACACGTTTCTTGTAAATATGTCGCGAACCTTTTTTCAAATTAGCCTCAACAACATGAACACGATGCAATTCCCAACGCACATGCTCCGGGTTGGCGTGGCCCGTCATCACGATGTCTTTATACTTAAGATCTGGGTTCCCAAACTTATAGTTATTGTAGGGAATGAAGAATTCTTTAACGCCTTTGTACTCCCAATCGTAACGATCCGGCGCACCATTGAACATATCTGTATCATCGGCTGTACGCGTATTTTCTGAAGAAGAAATTGGCGAATCATAGGCAAGGTTAGGTGCACGACGGGTTCGGCGCTGCCCTTTATTATAATCCCAAGCTTGTCTAGCATCTTTTTTCTGGTCCATCGTTTCATGCACCAGCAAAGCTCCGCCCGCCAAACGCGCAGGCGCTTTATTAAAGGTCATAAAATAGAACAAAATGTTGTCCATTTTCTTGAAGCTCCCTTTCGGGTTAAAGAAGTTGAAAAAAACCTCTTGCTGCTTCGTGATAACGGCATATTCACCATTATTTTGCACCGCTACTTCAGACGCCCGACTCGTCACAAACGTCCCACGCCACCTGGTTGTGTGATTCCAAACAGTCTGCAAAGCCTTTTCACGGTTATTACCGTGAAGTATTGGAAACGCTACGCCACCGTAGGCGTCTTGGATGCCCGTCCCAGTGCTGTTAAGAGAAGACGTTAACGCATTTTTCTTCGTGTTTTCCATCACCCATTCAGGCATAGAATGAGAACGATGCGTTGGATAAACATTTAACTTAAATGTTTCGGGATAGGCTTCGAACATTGCATATTGGCCAGGCGTAAGATATTTCTCGAAGCCTTTATAATTACTCTTGTCGACCGTAAACTTTATCTCATCCGAAGCGAAGGGGTCGATATGATGCTGTCCCGAACCTTCATAGCCTTCAGGCACTGAGGTAATACCTCCGGTCCATTCAGGAATTGTCTTAGCCTTATTTCCCGCCTTAATAGAACCAAAAGGCGTTAATGACTTCCCTAATTTGTCCGCTTCCTGCTTAGATACTTTAGCGCTTGCCGAGAACGCTCCCAATGACAACGCCAGAAAGCTGCAGAGCAACACATACTTGTTATTCATATCAGAACCTTGAAACACATTTATTGTTTAAATACGCCGGTGACTATTCGCACTGATTTAGCAAACTAGTTAAGAATTGTTCGCCATCCTATTAATTTTTAGCACATTTTCTCAATCTGTCTAAGAAAGAATTGTTATGAAATATGTCTGGCGGGAGGGATTTACTGATAGCGTTTATTTCTGGCGCGCTACAGATGCAGCGCCCAGAAAAACGCAAGTGCGCGCGTTATTGGTTGGTAGGCATGCTTTTCTCAAGCACTTCCTGAACATCCTTAGAAAGGTTAGATTTAGCCAAAATTCGCGCTAGCTGCGTCTGCATCAACGACTGACGGGCCGCATCGTATTTTCGCCACCTCGTTAAAGGGGTCAGTAGCCGAGAAGCAATCTGCGGATTCATATCGTCCAGAGCAATTATTTGATCCGCTAAGAATTCGTACCCACTGCCAGAAACATCGTGAAAACCCAAAATATTTTGCGCACAAAACGCACCAATAACCGATCGCACTTTATTTGGATTAGTCATTTCAAAGTCGGCATGGCCCATTAGCGCTTTGACATGCGATAAATCAGCAAAACTAGATGACGAAGATTGCACAGCAAACCACTGCTCCATTACTTGCGCATCGTCCTTCCAGCGCGCATAAAAACGCGACAGAGCATCCTTAGCGGCGGCAGGGTTCTCTGCGTTCACAAGGGCGGCCAGCGCAGCAAAGCTGTCAGTCATATTAGAAGCTGTATCAAACTGCTCCGAGGCAAGGGTGTAAAATTCATCGTTAGGCGCGGCAGCAAGCAATGACAATATAAAGTTGTGCAATGCCCTGAGAGACATCGCATCAAAACTTAAATCCAACGAGAAAGCGCTTGTGTGCGTTGATTGATATAGCTCAAGCAACTCAACTCTTAAGCTATTCGCTAGTGTCCTACGAACAAATTGACGCGCATGATAAATGGCCTCTGTGTCCGCCGTTTCCGACAACTCAACCAAATACGCCTCAGACGGCAACATCAGCAATTTGCCGAGCATTGCCCGGTCTAACGATTTATCGTTGAGCAGTGAGCGGTACGTATCCACAAAAGCAGGATCCAACGTTAAGGCCTCACCTGCCTGATAACGGCTAACTAGTGACTGCAGCACCCTGAGCGCCAGATTTTGGCCTGCATCCCAGCGGTTAAAACTGTCACTATCGTTAGCGAGCAAAAACATTAACTCTTGATCACTATAGTCATAGTGCAACCTAACCGGCGCAGAAAAGCCCCTCAATAACGAAGGTATAGGTTTCGAAGGCACATCGTTAAAGACGACGCTCGCCATTGAATCACGCAACTCATAAACCCAAGAGCCGCCGCCATCAGCCTGCGCTAGAGGAAGTTGCGTACCATCCGCTAGCATCAAACCAATTTCAATCGGAATATGGAACGGCTCTTTTTTCAACTGCCCTGGTGTCGCCGGACAGCTTTGTTCAAACGTCAGAACATATTGCTTTTTGTCTTCGTCATAATTTGATTTAACCTTAACGACTGGCGTTCCGCCTTGATCATACCAGCGCTTAAACTGCACTAAGTCACGACCCGACACCTCAGACATCGCAGCAACAAAGTCTTCCGTCGTGACCGCCTGCCCATCATGCCGTTCAAAATAGAGGTCGCTGCCCTGACGAAATGCTTCATCACCCAACAAGGTGTTCAACATTCGCACAACTTCTGCCCCTTTTTCGTAAACGGTAAGCGTATAGAAGTTAGAAATTTCCATATACGACGCAGGCCGAATCGGATGAGACATCGGGCCAGCATCTTCGGCAAATTGCGCAGTACGCAGCAGGTTCACGTCTTCTATTCGCTTCACACCAGCAGAGTTCATATCGGCCGAAAACTGTGAATCACGATAAACAGTAAACCCTTCTTTCAAGCTCAACTGAAACCAATCTCTGCACGTAACTCTGTTGCCTGACCAGTTATGAAAATATTCGTGAGCAACGATTGCTTCGATTCGCAGATAAGCATTGTCCGTAGTCGCATCAGACTTTGCCAATACACAAGAAGAGTTAAAAATATTCAGGCCTTTGTTTTCCATCGCGCCCATATTGAAATCATCGACAGCCACAATCATGAACACATCTAAATCGTATTCACGACCATACTTTTCCTCATCCCACTTCATCGAGCGTTTCAAGGCATCAAGCGCATAGTCGCATTTGTCTGCATTTTTATGATCGACGAAAATTTCGAGTGCGACAGGTCGGCCAGACGCTCGCTCAAACACGTCGCTTTGGCAATAAAGGTCTCCCGCGACTAAAGCAAAGAGATAACAGGGCTTCGGGTGAGGATCATGCCACGTAACAAAGTGACGCCCTCCTTCTAGTTTCCCACTATCGACTTCATTACCGTTTGACAGCAGCACCGGGTATTTTGCACTGTCAGCCTCTATTCGCGTATCAAAAACAGACATCACGTCCGGTCGATCAAGGTAGTACGTTATCCGCCTAAACCCTTCTGCCTCGCACTGGGTGCAAAACATTGAAGACGACTTATATAAGCCCTCTAGACGTTTATTCTCATGCGGTTTTATCCATGTCACACACTCCAGCTCAAACTTATCCGGGACGGCTTGAATAGTTAAAGACTCCGGTTCTACCGTGTACTGGTGGACATCAAGCTCACGCCCATCGATTTTCAAACTCTTAAGTTCCAGCTCTTCTCCATCAAGACGCAGGCTGGACTCGTCTGAACTGCTAGCTCTCGATATCAGCATGCGAGAGCTTACTTGTGCCCCGTCTTCAAATAGCTGAAACGTCAAAGACACTTTTTCGATTTCAAAACTGGGTGGCGTATAGTCTTTTAGGTAAATTGTCTGGGGGCTAGCATCACGCATATCAAAACCTTTGGGGAGTTAATCTTCAGCAGAAATAGTCACATCATAAGACGTGTACTTGCGAATATTTAGGGCCGCATTTTCGAAAATCAAATACTGCCCTTTAATAGCAATCAAGCGATCTTCAACGGTTGGCGTTTTATCGAGATTGTAAGTCTTTGCTTTTTCGGGCCAGGCTAAATGCGGATAATCAAAAGTATATTCATCTGAGTCCAACCAATGAATAGTCTCATTCGGATGTGCTTTTCGAAGCTCTTCCAAGCCGTCTTCTGCCAGCAATTTTAACTTCTCCCGCTCCGCTAACAAATCCATGGTCTCGACATCGTTCTTCAGCATTTTTCGCCAGTTAGTTCGGTCTCCCAACCAAGTGCGAAACAAGTCTTCGACAAGGCCCGAGAGGTATCGACTAGACACCTCGATTAAAGGCAGGGCCTGCACTGCACCCTGATCAATCCAGCGAGTAGGCACTTGCGTTTGACGAGTAATCCCGACTTTCAAACTTGATGAATTAGCCAGGTAAACAATATGTGGCTGCATACAAAACTTTTCGCCCCACTCTGGCTCACGGCATGTTCCAGCGGCAAAGTGGCATAACTCGGGACTCATAATGCAGCGGTCACACTGAGCAAGCTTTTGAAAGCAAGGATAACAAAACCCCTGACTAAAACTCTTTTTGGTTACGCGCTGACAGTGGCAGCAGCGTATTTGTTCTCGATACTCAATTTTTAAGCGCTTGCCTAACAGCGGCGCTAACTCAAGCGCCCCCGAATCTAGTGTCAATTGATAACTAACAGGGCTCGTCGCTGATACGGACATTTTGGCTAGGCGGCCAGAGGAAAGTTGCTTCAAGGAATAAACTTCTAAAGTAGATTAATGCAAAACACGAATAGGAGAAATATCGTCATCTTCTCCTTTACTATCGCGCGACTTTTTTTTGCTGGTATCAACATAGCCAACACGCTCTTCTTCTGGGACCTGACGCTCCGACTCATAAAGCATTACCGCTTGCAGGCACAGCTCTTTTTGCTCACTGGTTAAGGTCCGACCATCAGGCCACTTACCTAGCTCTATTGCGACCTTAAATCGCTGATAGATTTCAGGATCGAGCCGCTTCACCACATCTTCAAAACTCATAAACGTAACCTCTTCTATAGCGCGCCAGAATATCAATGCAGTGACACGGACTCAAGCAACCGCGAACTAGAAAAATGCACAAAAAAGCAAGAACGCCCTTTACTTTTCAAATACGAATCATTATTATTTGCATTAAGTTGATCGGACAGCACCGCCCAACTTGGTATCTCTCATCAGAAAATCACATTTGTGAACCCCAACGCACTAGCAAACGTTTTGCTATCAAGCCGAGGGGATTTTTTTTGCACCTAAGTTTGTGGTTAACCAACCCCAAAGCAATCCAGAGATCAGCCCATAAAGATGGGCAGAGTTCGCCATTCGCCCCAAACCAGCCCATTCGGTTAGCGGGGTATAGCCAATCATTAACCAAACGACACTAAATCTAAATAGCGCATCCGGCATAAAAATATCCGGAGACACTCTCCGCCAAACCCAGCAATATCCAATCAAACCATATACGACGCCAGACATACCGCCAAAAAAGTACCCAGTATCCGCAAGCTGCGCAATATTTGAGGTTAAGGAAACAAACAACGCCATGCTCAAAAATGAAACAGAGCCTTTGCGAGCCTCTAACTGACCTCCCAGCGTCCATAGCATTAACATGTTAAAGACGATATGGAGCAAACTGAAATGCAAAAAATCTGGAGAGAATAGCCGCCAAACCTGCCCCGTCTCCAGCATTCTAGACAACCCTACAAAACGATCTGTAAGCGTTTCCATGCGAAAATCTAACTGAAAAGGATCGACGATTAAGAGAGCTCGGAGGATATCCCCACCCTCGCCAAGCGAGGTTAGATAGGCGACTATCAGACTAACAAAAATAAAAATATAAATGACCGGAGCTTGAAGCGGTGTCGCACGCAAATAAGCAGTCTCGACATGAACGTTAACAGGGTTAGTCCGCTCCAGCTGCTCAGCAATCGCAGAGCGAAACTCCGGCTCAGTGATATATCGCTGCAAAACCTGCTGAATCTGCTCTTGAAACTGTCCAGATTCCATCCAAATGATCTGACGCCCATCCGACTCGGAAATACGGTGAGGAATACCTTTCATCCGAATCCATTGGCTCAGCTGCGACAAGTCTAGTTCTATAGGGGCATCAGCAACTTGCTTCATGAGCGCGCAACATCTACCCAAACAAATTTATTGGGGTCCAGCACTGCCTCATCATCCATCCGATAAGCAACTAATCGACCATACTTAACCGCACTGTAGTCAAGACAAGCCACATTACTCGAAATAGGTGCCGGCTCTCCATCCATCCAATAATGCCCAACAAACACCGGCCTCTCATCTTCGGCATAACTCAACAATTGCTGCCGCTCAATGGCCGTCAGCGGTCGATCCTCCAAGTGCGAAGGCAAGGGGTCTGGCTGAAAAATGACATCTGAATAGGTTTTAGCACCCGCTCCCCAAAACTTTGTTCGGAACACCGTTCTAACGTAGCCATCCTTACTAAGAATGGTTTCTCCGTCGGGCAAATCTAAGGCCGTTCCTCGTGTTAGGCGGTCGACCAACCGTCCTTCGAAACTGTTTTCTATTGCAGAGGTGTGCAATAACTTCTCCGTCAAACAATGATCCTTGCTCATCGCTTTGAAACGTTCGATCGCAGCACTATCCCAGCACGCATGTACCACACGAAAATTTTCTTTCTCGATGAACAACGGTATCTGCTGAAACCAAGACAAGAACGCAGACCATTCACCTCCAAACTCTTCAAACTGTTCGAGCGTCTCTCGAATCAGGCGATGGTTGCGCGCATTATGCTCGCGCAAAAACGTTTGAGGGCGATCATCTTTGCTCTCGGTGCAGTAACACATGGCATTGTATTCATGATTACCAAGAACAATTTCTGCCTGCCCTTGATCGACCATATCTTTAACAATATGGAGCGCTTCACGTATGCGAGGCCCTCTATCAACAATATCGCCAACAAAAATAACGGTTCTAGTCGGATGACGGTAACTTCCGCGACTGTGCTCATATCCCATTGATTTCAGCAGACGCGCTAACGCTTGAGCGCAACCATGAATATCGCCAATTAAGTCATAACCCGAAGCCGAACTTCTCGATAACTTCATAAGCGTCAGTTCACCAAATTGTTTGCCCAACCAAGCTTTTCTCTACAAGTTTCGTAGAAGTTATGCGAGGTGGGATGAATGAGTCGAGCCTTGTGTGGTTTTTTAGTAATGCTCACCGTATCGCCCGGAGCCACCGGAATATGATGCTGTCCATCGCAACTTACTTGCGGGTATATTTCATTACCCTCACCAATCACTATTTTTATTTCACTCTTCCCATCAACAACGATGGGGCGACTACTGAGAGTATGAGGAAACATAGGTACTAAAGCGATTGCATCGAGTTTAGGGTGTAACAAGGGGCCACCTGCAGAAAGAGAGTAAGCCGTAGAGCCTGTCGGGGTCGATACAATTAAACCGTCAGAACGCTGGCTGTAGACAAAATGTCCTTCAACAAACAAATCGAAGCCAATCATTCTAGTCGACTTACCTGGGTGCAAGACAATGTCGTTCAAACCGGTACCAAACCCGATGGGCTCGCCGTTTCGTTTAACATGAACATCCAATAGAAATCGCTTCTCCTGTATGTATTCGCCAGATAAGACCGAAGAAATGCGGTCTTCCATTTCATCTGGGGATATATCCGTCAAGAAACCTAAGCGCCCTCGATTAACGCCTAGTAAAGGAACATCAGACTTAGCCAGCTCACGTGCGGCGCCAAGGAGACTTCCATCACCGCCAATGACGATCACTAAATCGCAGACTTCACCCATCATTTTGACGCTAGAAACCTGCAAACCATGACCTGGAATTAAAGCACCAATCTGCTCCTCGATAATGAGATGGTAACCTTCCGAGATCAAGAATCGTTTGAGCCGTCTTACCGTCTCGACGACTCGAGCACTGCCCATCCGGCCAATCAAACCAATATTCCTAAAATTATCCGTATTCAACGCTACACCCTACTTGTTCAAACTGACGATTGACGCTCACAAAAAATACGCCTTCAATGTTGACCCTTATCTTAGCAGATTTATCATGAGTGCCAGCACTAGTCTGAAGACAAACAACATGACAATAAAAGACCATCTCCACTGGGTTCTTAATAGCCCCAACTTGATTATGGGAGAATCCTCACCTTTCGCATTGGTAGAACCTCCATCGGCAAGTGATATCGATAGGGTTAGCCAAATTAGCGAAGCCGAGCTAGCTCGGCATTTGAGTAAAACTAAAAGCCATTTTCTTGGCAGCTATTTTGAAGCCCTATGGCAGTTTTACTTGCTCCATAGCTCTCGCTATGAACTTATCGCTTCAAACCTGCAATTCCACCACCAAGGAAAAACACTCGGCGAGCTCGACTTTATCGTTTATGACCATCAATGTGATCGCGCGATACATCAAGAAATCGCAATCAAGTTCTACCTCGGCACGACGGCAAACCTTGCTAACGAAAGTGAAAATTTAGACGGTCACTGGGTCGGCCCTAATGCCATCGATCGCCTCGACCTAAAAATAAACCATTTAAGTAAAAAACAACTCCCTCTCGCGACTCATCCGGCCGTAAAAGAAAGATTAGAACAACTACACATCAGCAAGCTTAGTAGCCAAGCATTAATCAAAGGTTACCTATTTCAACCAGCACTTCACGAAAAAGTCCCGACTTCCCAGTACATCAACCCAGGCCATTTGAGCGGAGTTTGGTATCGAGTTGGAGAATTAATAGAGCACATTCACGACGAAAACCTAAAAGAAAACATCTGGTTCAAACTCGAAAAAAGCCAATGGATATCTAGCGATCAAACTCTCGCACGACACACTGAGTCCGCACTGGCGTTAAACGATATGATCGCATTTCTAAGCAATACAGCGCACCAACAACGAGCCCACATGTTTGCAGCATTCAGGGAAATAAGCGGGTCATTAAAATGCGGAGAAAAGATCTTTGTGGTGCCTAACGACTGGCCAACCCCCCATTCCGCGCCAGCCCTGTAAGCCTCCCGTATGAACAACCAACACACGAGAACCAGAAGATAGCCGATTTTGTCGAATCCATTCACACACACCAAAAAGCATCTTTCCCGTATAAACAGGATCCAACAGCAGATCCGTTGTCGCATGAACACTTGAGATAAACCGAGTTAACCGTTCGTTTTGCTTGCTAAATCCACCAAAGTGATAGTCATGGCAAATTTCCCACGAGCCCACTTTAGCCGATCCCATCGCGAGAGCGCTTTCGACGCGGCCTTCCAAATCAAACGCGCCTTTTAATGCCGAAAATCCGACCACATGCGCACGCCCCGAGACAGCAGATATGATCCCCGCAAGCGTAGTACCGGAGCCCACTGGACAAACGATGACATCATAGGGAACACCACTTTCATGAAACAATCGGCCAAAAAGCGACTCAATACCCGCAACACCTTCGGGCCCTTCTCCCCCCTCTGGTATCACCCAAGCGTCGGGGTACTGTTCGCTAACTTCCCTTCGGTTGCAGGCTCTCGAATAGTGTCTATAGCGATCACGCGGCAACGCTTTAAGCGTCATGCCCCATTTTTTACAGTCAGCCAAGGTTGGATTTAATTCCTCAGTCAACTCGCCCCTCACTAAACCAATGCATGGCATTTTCAGTCGATACCCCGCATAAGCAAGCGCATGAAGATGATTGGAATAGGCGCCACCGAAACTCAACAAGGTAGATTTTCCTGAACGCTCTGCTGCCAGGAGGTGCTGATGAAGTTTGTACCACTTGTTCCCAGAGGCAAAGGGGTGGACCCGATCTAAGCGCAGACAGTCTAATTTGAACGCACTGCCATCCCCCTTCAAATCTAAAGAAAGAGAGTCAATACTAGGCAGCGCCTGAAGCTCTGACTCAATTAACGGAAGGCGGTTCACTTAAACGCCCAGAACATAAGCCTTAACATCATAAGTCCAACTAAGGTTCGACGAATGCTCAATCAAAGCCCTCAGGTTTGTGCAACACACAGCGATCAGCAATCCCTAATTCAAATTCACCAGGCGCGGCCACTTTATCCACCGCTGCTAAGCAAAAGCTTCCGTCTGAACTTTTATGACGACAGACAGGGCTTTCGTGATGATCCAACCACGCTCGGTACTGTTCCTCAGTCACAAAGCACTTTGCAGAGACAAAGCCGATAGGATTCTTAACATAGCTTTTGATTTCATTACTGGTCATCGTGACATGCCCAACACCAGAATGATAAGCCGTATAAACCACCTCAAGATCTCTCAATTTTTCAAGAATAGAGCCATCTTTCCCTGCATCGATTTGTGCCTCTTTACTCTCTTCAAGCTCTGCACGAAGCTGCTCTTCGCGCTCATCACGATATGCTAAGTCTAAATCCCGTCGATCTAGCTGCTCGCGCAGCAAGACCAATTCAGCCTCTAGTTTCTGCCTTTCAATTTGCACTCGATCTTCGGCATTCGCGTGCTTCAACTTGTCCTCTAACCCTTCCACCAAACGAGCCTGACCCGACACCTTGTCCTGCAGGTCAATAAACTGCTCATTCCTTGAAGAAAGCTTTTCTTGCAAGCGCTCATTTTGTACCCGTAACTGCTCATTAGTCTGCTTTAAAGCCTGAATTTCATTTTTGTAGGCATGGACAATAATCCGCTGTTCACGCTCATTACTGTCGGCCGCCGTTTCACGGTAAGACTCCAAGGTTCGAATACGCAAGCGCTGCTCTTTAAGCAATCGAGCAAGCTTAAGTCGCTTTTGATGTTCTAACTCCATGTCTATAGCGCCGTCTTCGACGATCGGAACATCTACAGAATCTAAGGTTGGCACTTCTTCGTCAGGCGCATCAAACGCCAACCTCAACCGGTTGTCATCGACCGCCTTTCGAAGGTACAAAAAGTCATTGGTGCCCGGCGTCATATCTGGATCCCACAAATCATTCTGATGCCAATTGATTGCACACTGCGATCGACAAGAAAGACGAATAGGACCTCCACCTAAATCAGGACCTTTGCCACTAATATCTGCCAACTTTTCTACCGGCACGTTCCAGCTAGAATCGGCTCTACCGTCTTCATCAAAATATATTTTGAAGAAAACAATCGACTGAATCTTTCCCAAAGCATCAATCAGAACATAGGCAGCCTTAGCATCTTCATCTTTGTACTCAGGAAGACCATAGCCATCCAGCAAGGCCTCAAATTCCGAGAAGAGCATATGCCGACTAATACCTTGCGGCCCAAAGAAAAAAACTGCGGCGTGAGAAGTTGACTCTCGACTTGCCATACTGACCCCTGAATATGCGATAACACAATTGAAATAAACTCCCTACAGTTTAGATGATCAATCGAGAAGCACACGTGAATTGCGGGCCATAGATTAAGACCGTTTTCACAAAATGGCAGATTAAATAAACCATTCAATAGAAAATTCGTCCGCAAACATCATGATTTACCCATGGACCGACACCTTCACCTCCGCCTTACCGCGGGGCAGAAACAAATTTCGCGGAGAAAACAAAGAGGAACGGTCAAAATCAGGAACGAAGACATGAAGTAAAAAAGGAAAAGCAGGATAAGCGTGGAATTGGGTAATTGAATCGCTTGATATGAGGCCTTCATTGCGAAGCCTCTTGCAGCGATAACTAATGCACTAAGAGATTTAGATCATTAGAGTGATGTGATTGATCGCAAATTTACAATTCCTGTGCATCATCTACATCATCATCGAAATCTAGCTCATCCAGTAACTCATCTTCGTAATCACTCATCATTTACTCCACATTTATTAAGGTGAAACCAAACAATACGCGCATAATATTTCAGCAATATTACAAGAACAGCAACTAAGACAATGTTATGACTGGACAGCCAAACCGCAGGCAAAAAAAAAGCACTATCTAAGTGCTTTTCAGTTAAAGTGGCGGACCGGACGGGACTCGAACCCGCGACCCCCGGCGTGACAGGCCGGTATTCTAACCAACTGAACTACCGGTCCGCATCATTTAACTTGAAACATACAACTCTCTTTATTGATAAGCACTGTTGCCGCTTAACAACCCAACTCACAAGTCAATAAGTTGGTGGGTGGTACAGGGATCGAACCTGTGACCCTCGCCTTGTAAGGGCGATGCTCTCCCAGCTGAGCTAACCACCCCAGGAGAAGCTAGTCATCTTCGATAATGGCGGACCGGACGGGACTCGAACCCGCGACCCCCGGCGTGACAGGCCGGTATTCTAACCAACTGAACTACCGGTCCACTGCTCTCGAAGAGACTTTCGATTTCGATTGGTGGGTGGTACAGGGATCGAACCTGTGACCCTCGCCTTGTAAGGGCGATGCTCTCCCAGCTGAGCTAACCACCCAACTCAAAATCGAGATGCGCATTGTAATGATTTCTGAAGTACTGTCAATCGCTAAGAAGCAATTTTATTCACAATTATTACGCAAAAACAAAACAACAATAAACGTATGTTTTTATTGACTTTTTGAATAGCCGAAAATTGCACTTAGTCCAAGGTTAACTTTATTCGATCTGCTGACGCCACGCGCTTCTGCGGAGCACTTCTGGATAAAGAATGCGGCACGACAGCCGGGTCATTAATCGTTCTAAACGGCCAATACCAAGGCGAGCCATCATCATCGTCAGAGCTCGCTTGCTGCTCTTGCCTTTCGATCGGCGCAGGAACAATGTTGCCGGCTAGCGCCGCCTTCTCAAGCTTCTCAAGCATCAGCTCATCATTCAAACTTAAATGGCTACGAGGCGCTCTCCATGGCGCCAACCAATTCCTCTTCGGCTCTCGCCGATCGCGAATTGATTCTAAATATGCCTCTCTATCATCCGCCAAAACATACAGCTCTTGCTCTAACGTAATATTATTTTCACCTCTCAACTTCAGGTAGATATCACTGGGAAGGTAAAATAAAGGGAAGCCAAATAAGAAATTGTTAGACCAAGGCCAGATAACAGAGAACCAGCCGTAATCCTCCATATCGCCACTTAGTAACGCTTCGATTCGTTCCGAATCGTTGGAGTGCCAAAATGAATGGTTCAGATAACGAGTATTAACAATTTCCTCTAGTGCTAACTCTTCGCCGACAATTTGCACATCGCCGGTTGCCATTTCATGGTCCGGTTCAAGATCAGGGTGTAAGCGTTTAGGAAGGGTTACCTCAGAGTGCCTAAAATAATAAACAGACCCCGCATCCACCTCCAAACCAATATCAATCAACAGATTTAAGTCAAACGCGATCATCAGCTTATCGTCAAACGCCTCTAGCCCAATAAGCGGAAGGAAGCTCTTTCGTGCGGCAAAATCGTAACTCCCAGCCGGCAACTCCATCACTGTATAGCTGCCAGAACGAAGGTTGAACACTATTTCATCGTTAATGTAATAGCTAGGCGCCTCAAGCTCTTCCATCGCCCATTGACTATTCGGCCGATAAACATAGATGAGGCCGTTCTCTTCAGAATTCCACTCGTAACTATCCAAGGCCTCAAACTTCTGACCATTCGTGTTCGGAAAATAGAAAGAACCTAAGTTTCGCCCAGTAGACCAATACATCGAGGGATACCAACCCCGCCCCTGCTTGTGGAACGGTTTGGAAAATGGCGCCTTCGTATCTGCATAGACCATAGTCGATGCCATCAGAAAACACAGCGAAAGAAAGAGCCGCCAAATCAACAACATGTCTGTTTAAACCTTAGAGTTTGATGCCTATTTTGAGCGGCCCATATTAACAACTTAACCCACAGAGTTTTGGGAACTACCTCTCTAACCGCTGGAGATTATGGCCCAGGCTTCGATTGTAGCTGCAACTGATTCATCTGTTCTGACAGCCTCACCAACCGTTCATTGACCTGCTTCCTGCTGGAGTCAATCGCTGCGATCGCCTTTTTATTATCCTTAATTTCAAGCTGTAATGCGCGAATGCCGGCCACCTCGCCTCGCAACACATCCAAATCCTCACTAATAGACTCACGCGTAATCGCCATTTCGCCTGACGCCAACGAAACCTTAGTTTCAATCGCGCGAATAGAGGCATCAATGCGCCCAAACGAGGACTCAAATGCATCTAAACTTTTTCCAACATCGTCCAGCTTCTTTTCCTGCCGGTTTAATTTTGCCTGCAATGCTTCTCGCCCTAGCGTGTTAGCCGCTATTGCTTTTTTATTGCGGTCATTGGAAATACCCCACAGCTTCCGCATTTCAGAGTCCAAAAATGCGAGCTTCCGCGCTGCGGCAGAACCACTTTGCTCTAACTCTTCACCCGTTTCACTAAGCTCCCCTTCAATCCGAGCGATCAGCAATTTACTTTGGCTAACAAAGCCGATTGCATCCTTCAAATCCCTATCTAACTGAGATATCTGCTGCTCCTGCTGCATAAACCCCCACGTTAAGGCACCTGACACACAAACCAACACACAGACCAACGCTATCAAAAGAAAAGGCTGCTTCGCCGACTTCGGATGGGGCTTAGGCGTCGACTTAGCTGATACGGGAGCTGCTTTTTGATTGGTAGTGCGACTCTTGAATCGATCCTGCTCATCTGCTTCCGGACGCATATTTATTGTTCCATTTCGTTGTGTAAGAGAATAAACCTGAAGCAGATTCTACCTGTTCACGCAGCCAATTATAAATAGAATTTGCATGCATCGTGCCGAGTCACTACTATATGCGGTCTTTTTTTGCCGGACAGCCCATTTACATACGTGGGTCGGCAGCAGCAGGGGACACATCAATGCAGCCAGCAGTAGGCATCATAATGGGCTCAAAGTCAGACTGGCCCACCATGGAACATGCCGCCAAGATGCTTGAGCAGCTAGGCGTTCAGTATGAGGTGAAAGTCGTTTCGGCCCACCGCACACCAGACCTTCTATTCGACTACGCAAAAGAAGCTGAAGCTCGTGGCATACAAGTTATTGTCGCAGGCGCAGGCGGTGCCGCACACCTTCCGGGCATGGCTGCATCTCAAACAAACCTGCCCGTTCTAGGCGTACCGATACAATCCAAGGCACTTAACGGCATTGACTCATTACTGTCAATCGCTCAAATGCCCGGTGGCGTAGCAGTAGGCACTCTAGCAATAGGCATAGCGGGCGCTAAAAACGCTGGCTTATTGGCAGCACAGATCCTCGGTTTACAGAACACCGACGTACGCAATGCCGTTGCTGGCTTTCGGCAATCGCAAACAGCAACCGTTCTCGATCAGCCCGATCCAAGAGGTTAGTACATGAAAAAGATTGGCATTCTAGGCGCTGGACAACTCGGCCGCATGCTTGCGCTAGCGGGCTACCCCCTGGAACTTGATTTCTTCTTTTATGATACGACGGGAACACCGAGTGTCGGGCTTGGTAACGTCAGCTCAGACACTTCTGCCAATCTTGAAAACCCTGATTTACAGACATTTATAGATAGCGTCGATGTCGTTAGCTATGAGTTTGAGCACTTGCCGCTTCAACTTGCCCAACACATCGAACAGAAAAACACGCTGCACCCCTCCTCTCGCTCACTAGATGTCTGCCAAGATCGTGCAAAAGAAAAAGCGTTATTTGACCGACTCGGGATTCCAACTCCCTCCTATCGCGTCATCGACACAGAGCAAGGCTTGATTAAAGCTGTCGAAGAGCTAGGCCTTCCCGTTGTCGTTAAAACAACCACCGAGGGCTATGACGGAAAAGGCCAGTTTGTTATTCGCCAGCTAGAGCAATGCCAAGAAGCTTGGCACACAATCGGAAGTCGCACCCTCATCGTTGAAGCATTCGTTAATTTTACACGTGAACTTTCAATCATCGCCGTTCGCGCTACCGACGACAATATTGAAGTCTACCCATTGGCGGAAAATCAGCACAACGATGGAATACTCAGGTACTCAACCGCACCTGCACCAAGAGTTGATGATGAAACAGCCTCTCAAGCTCGCTCTTATGCTAAAGAGCTAATTCATGAACTTGACCATGTCGGCATACTGACACTCGAACTGTTCGAAACAGAGAAAGGCCTTGTTGCCAATGAAATGGCTCCTCGTGTTCATAACTCTGGTCACTGGAGCATAGAGGGCGCACCTTGCAGCCAGTTTGAAAACCACCTAAGGGCGATTACTGGCCTTCCTCTCGGATGCACTCAGGCGTCTCGACCAACCTGCATGATCAATATCATTGGTGAAAAAGGTGATATTCAAAGCTTACTAGAGCTGCCGTATGCACACGTTCACCTTTATGCAAAAGAAGAGCGGCCCGGCAGAAAACTAGGCCATGTGACCGTTCAAGCAGACAGCTACGAAGAACTGGTATGGCGGGTCAATAACGTTGCATCACTTCTACCCGGAAGCCCTGAGTTTGGCGGCTATTCGACTCCCTAGAAAATATGCTTAGACAAGGCATCGTTATTGCCCTTGGTATCACCAAAAATTCAATGCTATTATCCTCGCCAGAAAAACGATAAGTAACTGAGTCAGCGCTCGCTGGCTATCACTATAGATGTCAACATGGAGAGCCCAAATGGCGATCGAACTACCTGCGCTACCTTATGCAATTGATGCGTTAGCACCACATATTTCACAAGAAACTCTCGAATTTCACCACGGTAAACACCACAAAACTTATGTTGATAAGTTGAATGCTGCCATTCCTGGTACGGAATTCGAAAACAAGTCACTTGAAGACATCATCACGTCAGCAAGCGGCCCTGTATTTAACAACGCAGCTCAAATTTGGAACCACACTTTTTACTGGAACTGCCTAAGCCCTAATGGCGGCGGCGAGCCCAGCGGCGCTGTTGCGGATGCGATTAACGCGAAATTCGGTTCATTTGCAGAGTTTCAAGCACAATTTAACGACAAAGCTGTTAACAACTTCGGCTCTAGCTGGACTTGGCTCGTAAAGAACTCAGATGGTTCTTTAGACATCGTAAATACGAGTAATGCTGGTACACCAATGACTGAAGGACAAACGGCTCTATTGACCGTTGACCTTTGGGAGCACGCTTACTACATCGACTTCCGCAATGCTCGTCCTAAGTATTTGGAAGCATTCTGGAGCTTGGTTAACTGGAACTTTGTTGCAGAGAACCTTAGCTAATCATGTAGCTTAGAGACATAAAAAAACCAGAGCCTTTGCTCTGGTTTTTTTATGTCTCACGAAAACCCGCAAGAGCCTTACCTAATTTCCATTCGCTTATAAACGCTATCAATCGACGGCTTAACTAGCTGCTCAAGGTCCTCTTGATCTTCGCCTTGCGCCGCCTTTATAGAAAGGTTCAACTCCCATAGCTCATCAAACTTCTCATTTGTAACGGCTCGCGTTGACTCTTTGTCGCGAAGAATCGTCGGTCGAAGAAACACTAGCAAGTTCTGTTTTGTCACTTTTTTCGAGGTGCTTCTGAACAGCGCACCCAAGAACGGAATATCACCCAACAATGGCACCTTACTTTCACTCTCGGTAACGTTATCAGTGATCAAACCACCCAACACAATGGTCTCGCCGTTATCAGCCAGCACATTTGTTTTAATCTGACGCTTGGTCGTCACGATGTCCGAGGCCGTCGTGGACTCAGACACCCCAGAAATTTCTTGCTCGATCTCTAGACGAACCAGATCTCCCTCACTAATACTTGGCGTTACCACTAGCTTCACACCAATATCCTGCCGTTCAATCGTCGTAAAAGGATTAGAGGTGCTTGAGCCACCAGAGCTCGACTGACCCGTTACAATAGGAATATTCTCACCAACAATAATCGATGACTCTTGGTTATCCATGGTAATCACTTTAGGCGTAGACAAGACGTTGGTGCCGGCATCTCCTTCCAATGCTTGAATAAGAGCCCCCCAACTCACCCCAGAATTCTTCTGCTCACCAAACCCAAAAGTAATGCCATTGCTCGGCGCTAACTGAGACACATCCAGATCGTTACCGCTGTCCTTGCCCGCGATAGCGCCTAAAATATTTGCTGTGCTGACACCAATTTCACCAAAGTTAGTAAATGCCCCCGGAATAGACGCCCCTTTATCAAATAGCGCCCACTGTATGCCTAACTTATTATCTGTACTGTCTGAAATCTCAACAATCGCCGCCTCAATAAGAACCTGCGCACGACGTATATCAAGCTGCTCGATCACACCCTCTAACTCTTGCAACAAAGAAGGCTCCGCTCTTACCACGAGTGCATTTAGACCATCGTCTGCATAGACACTAGCTTCAGTTGTTTTCTGGCCTTTACCTTTGGTTTCTTCTGAGGTGATGTCGCCCATCAAACCCTTCATCAGCTCTGCAATATCACCCGCATCAGCATGCTTGAGACGAATGACTTTAGTTTTACCACCTGTCGAAGAGGGCTGATCTAATTTAGAAATCAAGACGCGCATTTTGTCTCGAAAAGACTCATCCCCGCGCAAAATCAAACGATTACTGCGCTGATCAGCCACCACACTAAATTTGTTTGCTGACCCTTTTTTACCACCTTTTCCTAGTTCTGCCGGCGCCAACTCCTCGAGTAGCTTAACCATGTCACCAACCCAAGCTTCTTGAAGCTGAACAACCTCGAGTTCATATTTGGAAGGACTATCCAACTCCGTAATAATTTTGCTGATACGGCGAATATTCGCCAAATGATCACTAACAATCAGCGCGTTAGCCGCAGCAACACCAGCCAGGTGTCCGTATTTCGCGACCATCGGACGCAAGATAGGAACAAGCTCTAAAGCACTAGCATTATTGACCTGAATAACTCGCGTTACGATCTGCTCAGACGGCAGCCTTTTCAACATCTTTTCATCTTGGGCGATTTGTTTCGCGTTGTTCTGCTGAACAATTTTAATCACGCCAGCACCTGGCAGTGCAGCAAAACCATGCACGCCCAATACCGACAAAAACATTTCATAAACAGCTGCTTGGTCCATCGATGCATTGGAAACGACCGTTACCTTGCCTTTCACGCGAGGGTCAATAACGAAGCTATAACCAGTTATATCTGCAACCTGACTTACAAACGCCCTAATGTCAGCATCTTTTAAGTTAACCTTCCAAGTCTGCTCTTCGGAGAACACCATGCTCGAAAACATCGTCAGCATGGTAACCATCACTAGCTTCTGCAGAATTTTTTTATACATCATCACAATAACTGTCTCAAACGATCAGAGGCTTAAACACTAAGCCCTATCTTAATGGGTAATTGACGAAAAAACTGGCACCATCTCGCACCACTTCAACCTCAACACTACCTTGCTCATACAATGTTCTCATTAATTCTCGATCTTGCTGCACATCACCCAATGAGTGGCCGTTAACCGACATAATAACGTCGCCTTTTTCGAGATTCATGCCCGATAGCATCGGATTATTTCCCTGATAGACATAACCACCATTCTCGCCACGCGAAAGTCCAACAGATGATAAGGCACTCGCTGGGTCGGCACTGAGTCTTCGCGTCGCTTCCTCGATAAACTCTTCTGGGGTTTCCACATCCCTAGTAACTGCCGGTGACTTTCGCTTTGGCGCATTGACCTTAGCAATAGCACTACCCTTATCCACCACATCATCAAAAGCGAGCGTTTCTAGCCTTCCAGCGCGCCTAATCAACACACGATCGCTATACACCTCTTCTAGTGTAGCGTTTCCCGGCACTTTATCACCTATTCGGTAATATTCTGTAGAACGTCCAATTTCTTCGATGATCGCTCCCGAGTCACCACCCTGCTCTTCAGTAAAAACACCTTTTAACGCTAAACGAAGTCGTGTTTTAGGCGCTTCTTTAGGTTGATCAAGCTTAACCGCTGGCTTTACACCAACCTTACCAAAAAGATCTAGGTTAGGAACATTTCCCGCCTTAGTACTCAGCAGCCCCGCCGCACTGGTCGAAACTTGCTTTGATAAAACGACTGGCTGCCCACTCGAGCTAGGCACCAACACCCAGCTCAACTGAGCTAGCAAGTAAGCCACATAAATAACTAAACTTAACAGCAAGCAAACCTTCAAAGGCTTTAGTGCCTGATCCACCACTCCCCGCTTACCCACTGATGCGCCAGTCGTTTTACTCATCTAGCCACCACTCAATAAATACTCTTCTTAATTTTAAACACCGTATCCCGCTCAGTTGAGTTCGGCGACCATGGCTCATCTACCAAGTCTAGCAAACGCCGCCTGACCTGCAGCAACGCCACACCTTCCGGAGATAATGACGCCACGATAGCGTCAACGGAACTCTCATCATCTTTAATCGCCGCATTGATAAGACCGTCATCACGCGTTTCTACCGTTGCCCGCATCAACGGTGCATTACGTTCGTGAATCTCACGCTGAACGGGGTAAGCAATCTCGCCACCGGACCAAGAGAGCTTACCTGCAGCAGTTAAAATTTTCCGCCCCTCGGCCTCTATAAACAGGTCACGTGCCAGCACTGTTCCCGAAAGTTTGATTCGCTGTCGAATTAACACAGAATTTAAGGCAGAAAGATCAAGATCTAACGAACGAATCAAAAGACTAGAAACACCTAACGCAGGCTTAACGAGAACGTCCGCAGTGCCTGCATGACTATTAATTCTTAGGTCAATCGGTAGAGATAGCGGCAACAATTCTGGCACCGCCACGTCCCAACTCACAACAGACTCGACGCCTTTATGAACAACCAGTGCCTGTCCAGCCCAAACTGTGCCCTCAACACCTGTAACAGTAACGCCAGCCGACCGCAGATTTAGATTTGGCTTTACGGCCTTCTCCCACAAAAAAGAGGCGGGCATTAGCAGCACAAGAAAAACGCCGAAACCAATTAGGAATACGCCGCCGTAAGCTAGAATTTTTTTAATCACTGTCTCTAAGTGCTCGTATTATTCGCGCTGGATTTGCGAATAGAATTAATATTTCAAAAAAGGCGCTCAATTACAGTCTATTTGACCACTTAAATCTACCTCTATTAAAGCTTTGTCATCCATAGTAAGACCTGATTCTCAGGCATAAAAAAACCCGGCAATTGCCGGGTTTTTACTTTCAGAGGCTAAGGCCGACTACATCATGCCGCCCATACCACCCATGCCGCCCATATCAGGCATAGCAGGAGCAGATCCTCCTTCTTCAACAACATCTGTGATCATACATTCAGTGGTAATCATCAAACCGGCTACCGAACCCGCTGACTGCAGCGCTGTGCGGGTTACTTTAGCTGGGTCCAAAATACCCATCTCAAGCATATCGCCGTATTCACCAGTTGCCGCATTGAAGCCAAAGCTACCTTCGCCTTGCCTAATCTTGTCAGAAACAACAGAACCTTCTCCGCCTGCGTTCGCTACGATTTGACGCAATGGCGCTTCCATCGCACGACGAAGTAAGTTAATACCGACATTTTGGTCTTCGTTATCGCCTTCTAGATTTTCGATCGCTTGCTGAGCACGGATCAAAGAAACACCGCCACCAGCAACAACACCTTCTTCTACTGCTGCACGAGTAGAGTGAAGAGCGTCTTCAACGCGAGCCTTCTTCTCTTTCATTTCAACTTCAGAACCCGCGCCTACTTTAATCACCGCAACACCACCGGCTAGTTTGGCAACACGCTCTTGCAACTTCTCACGATCGTAATCTGAGCTACTGTCTTCAATTTGCTTACGGATCTGACCAACACGACCTTCGATCTCTTCCGCCTTACCAGCACCATCAATGACCGTGGTGTTTTCTTTGCTGATGTTGACGCGTTTTGCTGTGCCTAAATCATCAAGCGTTGCGTTTTCTAAAGACAAACCAACTTCTTCAGAAATAACCGTACCACCGGTTAGAATCGCGATATCTTGCAGCATCTCTTTACGACGATCACCAAACCCAGGGGCCTTAACAGCGGCCACTTTAACGATGCCACGCATGTTGTTCACAACAAGAGTTGCTAACGCTTCGCCTTCGACATCTTCTGAGATAATCAATAAAGGCTTACCCGCTTTTGCCACACTTTCTAGTACTGGCAATAACTCACGGATATTTGAAATTTTCTTATCAACCAATAAGATGAACGGTGTTTCAAGCTCAGCACTCATGTTGTCTTGGTTGTTGATAAAGTAAGGAGAAAGGTAACCGCGATCGAACTGCATACCCTCAACCACGTCTAGCTCGTCTTCGAAACCGCTACCTTCTTCAACGGTAATAACGCCTTCTTTGCCAACTTTCTCCATTGCTTCTGCAATGATGTTACCGACAGACGTGTCGCTGTTCGCTGAAATAGTACCAACCTGAGCGATCGCTTTCGTGTCTTCACAAGGACGAGCAAAGCCTTTTACCGCTTCTACTGCCACCTGAACACCTTTATCGATGCCACGCTTTAGGTCCATCGGGTTCATGCCCGCCGCAACGGCTTTCAAGCCTTCGTTAACAATTGCTTGAGCTAATACTGTCGCAGTCGTTGTTCCGTCTCCGGCCGCGTCATTGGTTTGAGAAGCAACTTCTTTCACCATTTGAGCGCCCATGTTTTCGAACTTATCGGAAAGTTCGATTTCTTTCGCCACGGAAACACCATCTTTAGTCACTGTTGGAGCGCCAAAAGACTTGTCTAAAACTACGTTACGACCTTTAGGGCCCAACGTAACTTTCACGGCATCTGCCAATACGTTTACACCTGCCAACATACCCTGGCGAGCAGCATCGCCGAATTTCACATCTTTAGCTGTCATGTTCTTAATCCTGTATATCTAACTAATTGGAACGAGAATAAATCGAGACGCCTTACGCTTCGATCACACCGTAAATTTCGTTTTCGCTCATGATCAATAGCTCTTCGCCGTCAATCTTGACGCCGTTACCTGAGTACTGACCAAACACCACGGTATCACCGACTTTTACGGCCATCGCCTGAGTGTCACCGTTATCCAAAGTTTTACCCGCACCGACGGCTAAAACTTCACCCTGAGAAGGCTTCTCAGTCGCACTACCTGGCAGCACAATGCCACCTGCAGAGGTAGTTTCTTCTTCTTTACGGCGTACAACAACACGATCGTGTAATGGACGGATTTTCATTTCAATGATTCTCCTAACAGGTTTTCAATCCGAAACTTCTCGATACATTTAACGAGAAATATTTAATAAGAAAAACAATTGGTTAGACAATTCAACCAAGGTCTTTCATGCATAAGTGGCAGTATAAATGGGGCTCGGCGTCAGCATTTCAAGCCATCACTATAAAAAAAACGTACATTCTTTACTTGTCGCTGTGTTTTGACCCACCTTTAACATCGTCGCCTTTTGGAACCTCTTGATAATCGCCGTCTATAAAATCGCCTTCGATCGTTTCACTACCCGCATCGCGATCGCGCCTATGAACCTCGCTATAGTGGTATTGAAACGAAGATGACTGCGAACCGACGCCTTTAACTAGGCGATCTGTGACGGACTTAAGCATCAACTGTCTAATCCCAGGCGTTAACAGCAAAAACCCTATCGTGTCAGTCACGAAGCCTGGCGTTAGCAACAGCGCACCCGCAACCGCGAGCATTAAACCTTCGCCCATCTCACTGACCGGCATCTGGCCTTCTCGCATTTTTTGATTTGCCTGCAACAAGGTCTTTAAGCCTTGCTGACGAAGCAAAGTCGCGCCTATGACGGCAGTCAATAACACCAGCAATATGGTGTTAAAAACACCAATAACAGAACCCACTTCGATTAACACGACCATTTCAATGATGGGCATAACAATGAAGCACAAAAAAAGAATTCGCATGTATTATTCCTAAGGTATAAAAAGCTAAATCGATACCGGCTTTACGCTATTCTCCGCCAGTCAACATAGCCTCAACTTGAGCGATACTGCTATGATTCGAAACACCGCTCCACTACCTTCTATATGACGATGAAAACGAGAACTTCAAGGCTCGTCTCGCCAGCATGCAAACTAGTCAGCAGCAAGGGTTTCCTCCTATGTTAGATAGTTCTGAAACACGCCACCAAGCGATACTCAGCACCATTGCTCAAATACCTAAGGGATATGTATCTACTTACGGAGAGGTGGCATCCCTTGCCGGTTACCCAGGCAACGCTCGTTTAGTGGGGCGCATACTGAAGAAGCTTCCGAGCGAAACCAAAATTCCATGGCACCGAGTTGTGAATGCAAGCGGACGTAGCTCTTTCCCAGACGGTTCTGACAAGCAACGCGAGCAGTTTCAAAAACTTCAGGAGGAGAAAATAGTGATTTTAAATGGACGCATTCGCCTATCAAATTACAAACAGCACGGTAATGAATGCTGATTACATCGTAATTCGAAACAATTAATTTCGAGACAAGCCTCAATTTTAAGCTAATCTGAAAGATAAGAAAAAGGTGTTGAGGAACACCCACTACGAACAGATATATCTGTTTAGGTGCAAAATAAAGGCGATGACGCGCCTGTTTTACAAAGGGTTGGTGCGACTAAGTAAAGAATTTCTATGCTTGTCATACCGAATCCGTCGTTTTGTAAGACAAGCAAATGCCACTAACTAATAAATAACGCAGATTGTCTGTCTGAAAGGACTGAGCGAGAATGAGTCACCAAAGTTCCACCTACACACTGCAAAATACGATAGCGCCTGGCGAAGAGCTTGAGAACTATATCCAAAGCTTAAATTCAAACGACGCTGCGTCGTCTGATGTAAAAAGCCAGCAACTAGCCGACACGCCCGCTCCCGAAACTAACGCCTCTACACGACATTATACGAACCTACTAACACGGCACAAATTGCTCGAAACAGGCATGAACTCTGCCTATGACGCACTGCTAATACTCGACCTGAACGGAAACGTTAGGTTTTCAAACGAAGCGTTCAAATCGCTATTTATGATAGACAAAGCCGATGGCGTGATTGCATCAAAACGGCAGCTTCTCGCCCACGCCAAGAAATTTCTTAGCGATGTGCAGACACTAACAAGAGCCGTCAATCAGTCGATTGAAGCCCCCCATCTGAGCATCGAATGTGAACTCGAAACAAAACAATCACGCTGTTTAGAAGCGCATTCAAAGCCACATAAACTGGATGAAGAGATCGTTGGACAAGTCTGGACTTTCCGCGATGTCACACTCACACGACTGAAAGAAGAAGAATCTAAACATCGGGCCTACCATGACTCTCTGACAGGACTACCTAATCGCAGACTGCTTTCTATCCGTTTAAATCAAGCACTCGAAAACACCAAAGGTAGTAACAACAAAACAGCTGCACTATTCATTGATCTAGACGGATTTAAAGACGTCAATGACTCATTCGGGCACAATGTTGGCGATGCATTATTGAAAGAAGTTGCTGATCGATTAGAGTCAGTATTACCGCCCCATACCTTTCTCGCACGCCACGGTGGCGATGAGTTTGTTGCTGTGATGGGAAATATAGCCTCCGATGTGCCCGCCATCGACTTGAGCCATAAAATTATCAACTGTTTTGATCACAGCTTCGAACTAAGCGGCGAAGAACTTTATATGAGCGTTAGTATCGGCATCGCTGTTTCGCCCGAACATGGTGAGGATGCCGACAAGCTCGTCAGCAACGCCGATATGGCAATGTATCAAGCAAAACAGCAAGGCAAACATACCTTTGAGCTATTCTCGTTATCGAAAGATACGCATGCGTATCAGCGTTTAAAGATACGAAATCAGATTAATGTCGCGCTCGAACAACAAGAGTTCGAGCTTTTTTTCCAACCAAAAATTTGCCTAGAGTCTGGGTCAATCAAAGGTGCAGAAGCACTCATTCGCTGGCGTCCTGACGGAAAATCATTTCGCAGCCCAATGGAATTTATTCCTATCGCTGAAGAGAGCGGGCAAATCATTCCGATCAGCCAATGGGTGATCGCTCGCTGTTTTGCCTATATGGAAGAATGGAAAGAATACCTCGATAATGACTTCGTCTTAGCCCTCAACATTTCGGCCAAACACTTTAAGAAAAGACAACTGCAAGACGATATTGCCCACGTTTTGAAAAACACAAACATAGACCCGTCTCGAATCGAACTGGAAGTCACAGAAACCGCCATTATGGATGACCTTGAACTAGCGGTAGACACGCTAAACGAAATCAAAAAGATGGGTATCCGGACTGCAATTGATGACTTTGGAACTGGGCATTCTTCGCTCACGTACTTACGCAAACTGCCAATCGAAGTTCTAAAAATAGACAAGAGTTTTATCGATGAGATACCGAGCTCTTCAGAAGACCGAACGCTCGTGCGTGGCATTATCGAAATGGTTCATGCCCTAGGTATAGAAGTGGTTGCAGAGGGCGTAGAGAACAATGAGATGGCAGAGCTGCTGATGGATATGAATTGCGACCTAGTACAAGGCTATCATTACTGCCGCCCGATCGCTGAGCCTGAATTCATCGAGCTTATTAAAAGCAGACAGTGCTATATCTAAACGGTGTGACAAAAAGCCTATGACGGCAATAGCCCTCGCTCGATATAGACTACTTAAAAATCAGCTGATAATGCCCTTAAACGATGCCGAACCCGATATAACAGAATCATACTGGGTACCACCATCAGCGACGTAATCGTGAAAAATAACGCCCAATTGCCATCCAAGGCATCGACTACCCAACCACTATAAGACGCTAAAAAGGTTCGCCCCAGCGTGCCAACAGAGGCCATTAACGCATATTGGCTTGCCGTGAATGCGCGATTACACATCATTGATAAGAACGCCACGAAAGCAACCGTCGACCATGCAGTGGTAAAGCCATCAACCACCACCGCAGACACTAACAGCCCTTTACTCGGCCCAACAAAAGCCATCACTGCGAACATCAGGTTGCTCGCCGCCATTGCGAACCCACCAATAAAAAGCCCGCGCAACACGCCATAGTGAATCGTAACAGCGCTCCCAATTAGCGAAAACCCAATCGTTACCCACCAACTCACCAGCTTGGAATAAAGCGCAATATCTGAGTTACTGAAACCGAGCTCTTTATAGAAGACGATAGACATCCGCCCAAGAAAGGCCTCTCCTATTTTGAACAAAAAGATAAACAATAAAATCGACAAGGCTAGCTTGGCTTCATTGCGTCTAAAGAACTCCGCTAAAGGCTCTACAAAACTCACTAAAACCCACACCAGCATCCTGTCTTTACGGCGCAAAGAGCCGGCTATAGGGTCACTCAAAGACTCTACACCGACTTGCTCATTCAAATGCCACAAGCCTTTTAAAAGCACAACAGCTAAGCCCGCGAGAAGAATCCCGCAGACCAAATAAGTGGTGTAAATACTCTCTGGAGATACCCCAGGAAAACCGATAATCAGCCAGCAAACCAAAACTAAAAAGCCAACTAGCGCAATAGATAGTTGCCGCGCACCCGCCTCACCTTGCTGATGAAAATACGCTAAATAGCGGCGCTCGCTGGCCTCCTGAGACTCCTCTCGCCTAGTTTTTGGCTCTGACGCACTCAGCGGAACTAGCACCAATAACAACATTACCAATGCCATATACTGATAAACATCCGACCACAGCCAACCATCAAGATCAGCCAAAAATAAAGGGATCGCACCTAAACCAGCAAATCCTGTCCACCAACCTGAAGTCGCCATCGCAGAACCCGCCGCCATCAGCGCTGGGTCATCTTCAGGCAGGGAGTCAATGCGAAACGCATCTAAGGCAATGTCTTGCGTGGCGGCGGAAAGTGCCAGCGCAAACGCAAACATCTTCGCAACGCTCATCGCGCCAGACGGATCAACTGTCGCCACCCCCCAGCAGCACAAGGCCACAAGACACTGCATCAGTACGATCCAGCTGCGCCGCTGACCAAGCCAAGCCCCTAACACAGGGAGTTTGACCCGATCTACCAGCGGCGACCATAGAAAATTGATTGAGAATGCGACGAAAATAAAGCCGAAAAAGCCAATATTGGTGCGAGATAAACCTTCCTCAGCAAGCCAAGCTGTCATGGCGGAGCCGATCATGACCCACGGAAAGCCACTCGCAACGCCTAAACCAAAAATACGTAGTAAGCGAGCATCCAAATAGAGCTTGAAGGTTTCTTTAAAACTAGGGCGAGAGGGCATAACAGGCCGCTTATTCTTATCGGTTTCTAATACAAATCTGGCAGCACGCCTTTATAAGTAAGTGCCTATCAGAAAAGTCCTTTTAGGCGCGTAATCAAAAGGCTGCGCGCACGCATTTCTAGCCGCCAACAACCGACAGCCTAATCTCTAAAGTTGTTAAACTGCAGCGGTATATCTATATCTTCAGACTCGCGTAACAGCGACATGACCTGCTGTAGCTCATCTCGTTTTTTCCCCGTCACACGAAGCTTCTCGCCTTGAATCGCGGCCTGAACTTTAATTTTTGATTCTTTTATCAGCTTGACCATTTTTTTTGAGGTCAAGGTTTCTATTCCCTGTTTCACATCAAAACTTCGCTTCACGAGCTTACCTGCCTTGCTGTCACCAGACTCAGACAGCGCGCGCGAATCAATGCCACGCTTCGAAAATGCCATTTGCAGCATTTCTATCAACTGCTCTAGTTGAAAGTCCTGTTCTGCGGAAAACACTACCTTTTCATTTTCTAACACGATGTCCGCCTGAACATTTTTAAAGTCCCAACGGTTACCTAGTTCACGTTTTGCCTGATCAATCGCATTCGTCACCTCATGCTTGTCAACTTCAGACACCGTATCAAAAGATGGCATGTTATACTTCACTCCGTAATAAGTTTCGTACTCCCCTGCTATACTGCAGGGTACCTTCAACAAGTCTATGCGATTTTAACCTCCATGCCGAATCTAGACCTATCTATTGTTATTGTCGATGATGCAAAGTTTAGCAGCACCGTCATTGCTAAAACCCTAGCAACTGCTGGCTACCGCGATCTTCGCGTCGTTAATGACGGCGAATCCGCTTTAAAACATATCGAAAAACGCAAGACTAGCGTCTTGCTGGCAGACTGGCTAATGCCCGGAATGGACGGTTTGCAGCTAACGGAAAAAGTTAGACAGTTGGATGAACAGCGCAATGGCTTCACTTACATCGTGCTGCTTACCGGAAAGGAAACACCTGAAGCGCTGCAAGAAGCGTTCGAAAAAGGCGTCGACGACTTCATTTTCAAATCAGACATGTCAAAACAACTGCTCCCGCGAATCTACGCAGCTGACAGAATGTCTCATCAACAAAATACACTACTAATCGCAAACCAGCTGCTCCTTGAGAACAACCAGCATCTAGAAAAGAACAACATGCTAGACCCTGAAACAGGGATCGGCAATGCCCGTATGGCGCTAGACAGCTTGAACAAAATGCTGAAACACGTTGACTCGCGCGGTGGCGCAATGAGCTATATCCGAGTAGAAATTCTTGACTGGGATAAAAGCAGGAAAGGTAAAAATCACGTATTGAATCAAGAACTGGGCGCCAGCATCACCCGCCGCTTGCGCGGCTTGATCCGCCCGCTAGATGTACTATGCCGCGTCA
>Ga0209825_1000212_pt1 | contig 57920 bp, 59 predicted proteins | sample EN8Hudsemesocosm_FD_184631 | JGI IMG/M metagenome (GOLD analysis project Ga0209825, IMG submission 184631) | Methane-oxidizing microbial communities from mesocosms in the Hudson Canyon - EN8B Hudson Canyon (SPAdes) (version 2) | ecosystem: Environmental > Aquatic > Marine > Cold seeps | place... | reverse complement strand
AGGCCACTAAAGGTGCTCGTGATGCTATCACGGCTGCTGGCGGTAAGGTCGAGGACTAATACGTCATGGCAAAATCACCTAAACTGCCTGCTAACGCAGGCAAAGGTTTCGCTGAACTTAAATCACGCTTGTGGTTTGTGTTTGGAGCGATACTCGTTTATCGAATTGGGGCACATATTCCTGTACCAGGAATTAATCCTGACCGATTAGCGGCACTTTTTGAGCAAAACCAAGGAACGATATTAAGTTTGTTTAATATGTTCTCGGGTGGCGCACTAGAACGTATGAGTATCTTTGCCTTAGGTATTATGCCCTATATTTCAGCTTCGATTATCATGCAGTTATTAACTGCTGTAACGCCTTCTTTAGAGCAATTAAAGAAAGAGGGTGAAGCTGGAAGACGAAAGATCAGCCAATATACACGATACGGAACAGTGGCTTTAGCGCTTGTTCAAGCGTCAGGTATGTCCGTTGGTCTTGCCTCACAAGGTGTCACATTTAATGATAGCTTCAGCTTTTATTTTCTAGCTGTAACAACGTTTGTTTGTGGTGCAGTATTCTTGATGTGGCTCGGTGAGCAAATTACTGAAAGAGGTATTGGTAATGGTATTTCGTTATTAATCTTCGCAGGTATTGTTGCAGGTCTTCCTGGTGCGTTTGGTCAATCATTTGAAGCAGCAAGACAAGGTGAATTGAATATACTTGCTTTGCTAGCGATCGGAGTGATTGCCGTTGGCATAGTTGGCTTTGTTGTCTTTATGGAGCGTGGTCAGAGGCGAATTACTGTTAATTATGCAAAGCGGCAACAAGCGCGCGGTGGATATTCTCAGCAATCTAGTCATCTACCTCTTAAAGTAAATATGGCAGGGGTAATACCGCCTATTTTCGCTTCAAGTATTCTACTATTCCCGGCTTCATTAGGGCAGTGGTTTGGTCAAGGTGAAGGTATGGAATGGTTGGCTGATGTTTCTCAAGCTTTAGGCCCGAGTCAGCCGTTATATATTATTTTATTTGCTGCTGCGGTTGTCTTCTTTTGTTACTTTTATACAGCACTTATGTATAACCCAAAAGAAGTTGCAGATAATCTAAAGAAATCAGGTGCGTTTGTTCCAGGTATTCGTCCTGGCGAACAAACTGCTAATTACATAGATAGTGTGTTGACTAGGCTAACTATGTTTGGTGCAGCGTATATTGCAGCTGTTTCTTTATTACCTCAGTTTATGGTTGTATGGTTTAATGTACCGTTTTATTTTGGTGGTACCTCCTTACTGATCGTAGTTGTGGTTGTAATGGATTTTATGGCTCAAGTTCAGTCTCATTTGATGTCGCATCAGTATGAGTCTTTAATGAAAAAATCGAACCTTAAGGGTTACGGTGGCGGCGGAATGCGTCGTTAAAAGCATTTAATTGAAAACAATTGTTTTGGAGTAGCATATGAAAGTTCGTGCTTCGGTAAAGAAAATCTGCCGTAATTGTAAAATTATACGACGAAATGGCGCTGTAAGAGTCATTTGTCCTGAACCTCGTCATAAGCAACGTCAGGGTTAACTCTGACATTTGCGTTAAAAGGATGATGTAGCAGCTTGATTTATTTTTGATCAGGCTGTATTATTCGCGCCTTTTTAAACGACGGTAACTAAAAGTAGCCTTGGGCATCTGTCCAACTATGGTTACATATTAAGCGGAGTAAGATAGATGGCACGTATTGCTGGTGTCAATATACCCGACAACAAACATGCAGTTATTTCACTAACCTATATTTATGGTGTTGGTAGAACAACTGCTAAAAAAATATGCGATGCAACGGGTGTTGCTCCAACTGATAAAGTTAGTTCGCTAACAGAAGATCAGTTGGAAACGTTACGTACTGAAGTCAGTAGTCTGGCTGTAGAAGGTGACTTGCGTCGTGAAGTTCAAATGAACATTAAACGGTTGAAGGATCTGGGCTGTTATCGTGGTCTTCGTCATCGTCACAGTTTACCTGTGCGCGGTCAGCGAAGTAAAACGAATGCACGTACCATTAAAGGTCCTCGTAAACCAATACGTAAATAATAGGAAATTGTAATGGCAAAGCCAGGTACACGTACCCGTAAGAAGGTGAAAAAGACTGTTGTTGATGGGATGGCTCATATCCATGCTTCATTTAACAACACGATCGTGACCATCACTGATCGCCAAGGTAACGCTCTTTCATGGGCAACTGCAGGTGGTTCAGGATTTCGTGGTTCACGTAAAAGCACACCTTTTGCTGCGCAGGTAGCAGCTGAAAGAGCCGGTAATGCGGCTGCTGAATACGGCCTTAAAAACCTTGAGGTTTTAGTTAAGGGGCCTGGGCCAGGACGCGAGTCCGCTGTTAGAGCACTAAACGCTTGTGGATACAAAATCACAAATATCATGGATGTTACACCCATTCCACACAATGGTTGTCGCCCACCTAAGAAACGTCGCGTTTAGAGGAAACAGTTATGGCTCGTTATATTGGACCAAAATGTAAATTGTCCCGTCGTGAAGGGACAGATCTATTTTTGAAAAGTGGCGTTAAAGCACTTGATTCAAAATGTAATTTAGAAACTGCTCCAGGTCAACACGGTGCACGCCGTGGTAGATTGTCGGAGTATGGTACTCAGCTTCGTGAAAAGCAGAAAGTTCGCCGTATATATGGTGTTCTTGAGAAGCAATTCCGTGGTTATTACAAGGAAGCCGCACGTCGTAAAGGCGCTACCGGTGAAAACTTGCTTCAGATACTTGAGCAACGCCTTGATAATGTTGTATACCGAATGGGGTTTGGCTGTACTCGAGCAGAGTCACGTCAGTTAGTTTCACACAAAGCGATCGTTGTTAATGATGTAGTTGTAAATATTGCATCTTACCAAGTAAAAGCTGGTGATACTGTTTGTGTGCGTGAAAAGTCAAAAAATCAATTGCGTATTAAAAGTGCAATTGAGCTTTCTGGTCAGCGGTCTTCTGCTGAGTGGATTGACGTTGATGGAGCAAAGTTAGCTGGGACTTTTAAATCAGTACCAGAGCGCTCTGAATTGCCTTCAGACATCAATGAAAACCTAATTGTCGAGCTTTACTCTAAGTAAGCTCGTACTTACAACATTAATGTATAGGGGCGTTTATGCAGCGATCAGTTAATGAATTATTGAACCCACGAAATATCGAAGTTCAAGGATTAAGCGCAACACATGCAAAAGTTATATTAGAGCCGCTTGAAAGGGGCTTTGGTCATACTTTAGGTAGTGCGCTACGCCGTATCCTTCTATCATCTATGCCAGGTTGTGCTGTAGTTGAAGTTGAGATAGATGGTGTTTTGCATGAATACAGTGCGATTGATGGGGTTCAAGAAGATGTAATTGAGATTCTTCTTAATCTTAAAGGTTTGGCTATTATTATGCATACGCGTGATGAAGCGAGCCTAACTTTAAGTAAGTCAGGATCCGGTCCTGTTCTTGCGAGCGATATTCAGCTGGATCATGATGTTGAAATCATGAATCCTGATCATGTTATTTGTAATCTTGGTGACAAGGGTACAATTAATATGACGTTGAAAGTAGTGCGTGGCCGTGGTTACGTTCCTGCAGATCAGCGTGAGAATAGCGATGAAGAATCTCGCGCTATCGGTCGGCTACAGCTTGATGCATCATATAGCCCTGTGGCACGTGTTGCTTATTCAGTTGAAAGTGCTCGTGTTGAGCAGCGCACTGATTTAGATAAACTAGTCATTGACCTTGAAACAAACGGTACTATCGACCCAGAAGATTCGATTCGTCGTGCGGCGACAATTCTTCAGCAGCAGTTGGCAGTATTTGTTGATTTCGATAACGATAAAGAACCAGTACAAGAGGAAGAAGAGGAAGAAGTTGATCCAATTCTATTGCGTCCAGTGGATGACCTTGAGTTAACGGTTCGGTCAGCAAATTGTTTGAAAGCAGAAAATATTTATTATATTGGCGACCTAATTCAACGTACTGAGGTTGAACTGCTTAAAACACCTAATTTAGGTAAGAAATCACTTACTGAAATTAAGGATGTGCTGGCATCTCGTGGTCTTTCTTTGGGTATGCGTCTTGAAAACTGGCCTCCAGCTAGTTTAAAAGGTGATGATCGAGTATTAGGTGCTTAGCCTAAGGGCTTTCATCAAATCTTGGTTTGATAGGTAAGGAATTAATAAAATGCGTCATCGTAAAAGTGGTCGTAAACTAAATAGAAATAGCTCACATAGAAAAGCAATGTTTAAAAACATGGCTGCATCTTTAGTTGAGCATGAACTAATCAAAACTACTTTGCCTAAGGCAAAAGAGTTGCGCGGTATAGCTGAGCCTTTAATTACTCTGGCTAAAGTTGATACTGTTGCAAATCGTCGCCTAGCATTTGCGAGAACTCGTGATAATGCAGTGGTTGCAAAGTTGTTTAATGAATTAGGTCCTCGCTACCAGGATCGCCCTGGTGGATATATCCGTATTCTTAAGTGCGGTTATAGAACTGGTGATAAAGCACCAATGGCATATGTAGAATTGGTTAATAGACCAGTTGTAGAAGATGTCGAGGATGATGACGAGTAACATCGTCTTCAAATAAAAAAACCAGCTTTATGCTGGTTTTTTTATGTTTGTAAGTTTTGTTGATAGTTTAGTTTATGAGGCGCTTGCCAGCTGTTCTAGCTTGTCGCGAGCAGTGCCTTCTATTGGAATCGCCTCGTAGTTGTTTTTGTCCGTTAAAACAAATATATTTGTAACATCGGCGATAACCGTATCAGTGCCTTCAAGAAGTATTGTTTGTTCCATTTTGCAACTCGCTTTACCAATACGCATTACTCGTGTGTGTATTTCTAATGTATCGTTCAGAAAACAAGGTTTACGGTAGTTGATGTGATTGCTAACGATTGTGAGGGCAAGGTCAAGCTTAGAAAAAAAATCGACGGCGTTAAAGTTTTCAAATAGCGCCCAGCGAGCTTCTTCGAGAAATTCAGTATATGCTCTATCATGTAATTGGCCGTGTTGGTCAATATGATAGCCGCGTATGCGAATGGTGATATAGTCGGACAAAACAAAACTCTCCGTATAAATATTAATAGTTGCTTAGGCTTACTATTAATATTGTAGTGTATAAAACGGAAAGTATTGTTAAGTTTGGTGAATGGTTTACCCTAGTGCCTAAAGTGACGCATTCCTGTAAATACCATTACAAGGCCGTGCTCATCTGCAGCGTCTATAACCTCTTGGTCTCGCATCGATCCACCGGGCTGTATAACGCCGCTAACACCCGCTTTTGCAGCATTGTCGATGCCATCACGAAAGGGGAAAAATGCATCAGAGGCCATCATAGAGCCTTTTACCTCAAGCTTTGCATGCTCTGCTTTAATCGCAGCAATTCTCGCTGAATTAACTCGGCTCATTTGTCCTGCACCTATGCCAATTGTTTGGGCATTTTTGCCATATACAATAGCATTTGATTTAACCATCTTAGCCACTTTCCAAGTAAACAAAAGGTCATCTATTTCTGACTGGGATGGTTGGCGTTTGCTAACTACCTGAAGATCATCTTGTGTTACAACGCCTAAATCTTTTTCTTGAACCAAGAGTCCGCCATTAACGCGCTTGTAATCAAAGCCATTTATTGTTTTGCTTTGGTTTCCATATTCAAGTAAGCGTAGGTTTTTCTTCGAAGCAATAATAGCTTTTGCTTCGCTGTTAACGCTTGGGGCTATGAGTACTTCTACAAACTGACGATCAACGATGGCTTGAGCCGTGTCGGCGTCTAGTTCTCTATTGAAAGCTATTATTCCGCCGAATGCAGATTCAGGGTCAGTTGCGTAAGCTTCTTCGTAGGCTTCTAAGATTGTGTTGTTTGTCGATACACCGCAAGGGTTGGCATGTTTGACAATAACACAAGAAGGGTCTTTAAAAAGCTTGACTGTTTCAAGGGCAGAATCAGTATCTGCAATATTATTAAAAGATAGCTCTTTACCTTGAAGCTGCTTTGCGCCTGAGATTGATGCAGCTTCAATTTGATCTTCAATATAAAATGCACCTTTTTGATGAGGGTTTTCGCCGTATCTCAAATCTTGTGCTTTAGTCACTTGGATATTAAAGGTTCTTGGGAAATCAGTGTTACCGCCAGGAACTAGGTGTCCAAAATAATTTGCAATCATGCCGTCATATTGTGCAGTATGCTCATAGGCTTTAATTGCTAAATCGAAACGTGTTTTGTACTGAGTGCAGTTGTCGTTAGTTTTCATTTCAGTAATTACAGTTGAGTAATCTGCTGTATTGACGATAATGTTAACGTGTTTATGGTTTTTTGCTGCTGCACGAACCATAGTCGGGCCGCCGATATCTATATTTTCAACAGCGTTTTCTAGCGTACAATCTTTTTTAGAGGTTGCTTCTTTAAAAGGATATAAATTGACCACAACCATGTCGATCGCTTGGATGTCATGTTCTTGCATTACGGCGTCGTCCTGACCTCTGCGAGCAAGAATTCCACCGTGTATTTTAGGGTGTAATGTTTTAACTCGTCCATCCATCATCTCTGGAAAGCCTGTGTAATCAGAGACTTCTATAGCAGGGATGTTATTTTCTTTAAGAAGCTTGAACGTGCCGCCAGTAGAAAGTATTTCTACGTTCATTGAAGATAGGGCGTGTGCAAACTCTATAATGCCAGACTTATCTGACACGCTGATAAGTGCGCGCTTTACGGCTACTAAATCAATAGTATTGGTCATTTTTTTTTCCAGGATAGATTTTTACTGTGAAAATTGAGGTGAATCTTTTGTGTTAATTTAAAAAAGGTGGGTGAGTACCCACCTTAAAATTTAAATTATAATAAGCCGTACTGCTTGAGTTTTTTACGTAAAGTACCACGATTCAATCCAAGCATGACTGAGGCTTTAGTTTGGTTATTCCTGGTGTATTTAAGAACCTGTTCTAAAAGAGGGGCTTCAACTTCAGTTAATACGAGTTGATATACATCAGTCACAGGAGCACCATCAAGTTGAGCAAAATAATTGCTTAGTGTTGTTTCTACGCAGTCTCTTAGTGTGGTGCTATTGTCGATTTTTGTGCTGCTCATATCTTCTTGATTTGATGTGATATGTTCAGCAGGCGCTTCTGCGATCATGCGGCTTTTTCCCCTTGATTAGTGTTTTTCTTAAAATAGTCATTAATGACTTTAAGCTGATTTTTAGTAGATTCTATTTTGTTAAATTCTTGTCTAAACTCGTGATGGTTATTTTGAGTTTTCATATACCATGTAACATGCTTTCTTGCTATTCGGGGTCCCATCAGATCACCATAAAACTCATGTAGTTGTGAGACATGTTTTAGTAGAATATTTCTAATTTCTATCTGCTCTCTGTCAGCTCGAGTACGGCCGTGTTCCAAATAGTAGTTAATATCATCAAAAATCCAAGGTCGGCCCTGGGCAGCACGACCAATAAGTAGGCCATCCGCTTTTGTTTTGTCGAGGACGTAGGCGGCTTTTTCTGGTGTGGTAATGTCACCGTTTGCCAATACCGGGATGTTTATGTGTTGTTTTACATTGGCGATGGTTTCATATTCAGCATCGCCACGATAAGCGCAATGACGAGTTCTACCGTGAATAGCGAGTGCTTGTATGCCAGATTGTTCTGCAATGCGGGCAATAGATAATGCATTTCTGTTTTCAGTATCCCACCCGGTCCTGATTTTTAGTGTGACAGGAATATTTACGGCTGACACAACACTTTCTAATATTGACGCAACGAGTGCTTCATCTTTCATAAGTGCAGAGCCAGCTGCTTTATTGCAGACCTTTTTTGCTGGGCAGCCCATGTTTATATCTATAATTTGTGCACCCATGTCCTGATTTAATTTTGCCGCTGTTGCGAGCATTTCAGGGTCGGCACCGGCGATCTGTACTGAGATGGGAGTGTGCTCACCCTGATGATCAAGACGGTGTATAGATTTTTTGGTTTTCCAAAAACTAGGATCGGCAATAACCATTTCAGAAACTGCCATAGCAGCACCGTAATCACGACAAAGCTGTCGAAAGGGGCGGTCGGTGACTCCTGCCATAGGAGCAAGGATCAATTTATTTTTTAATTGATAGGGGCCGATTTTAAGCAATTTAATCTCGAGTGATGATCTAAGTATTTTGGGGGGTAATCATACTCTCAGAATAAAGAGCGGAAAAGGGAAATAAGTGACTTTTTTTGGTTATATTTTGCTCTTATTGGTTGACATTTGATCTATTGTTTGTGGGGCGGTAAAAAACTTGAGTGTATAATTTACTGCTTCTTTACCAGGGTCTAGGATCTCTAGAGATATGTGGATGGGCTGTTCGGATGGCATATTTTTCCAATTAAATATTTCATCTGACAAATACTCTCTAGGAATGATTAACCTTTGGGCAATGGTTTTGTTATTTATATTTGAAAAATAAAGGGCAATGTTTGGAAAGTCCTGGTCAAAGCTTGCTTTGTTGACGATTATTGCGTCAATAATGAGTGCTTTAGGGGTGGTGGGATGACTCCGAACAATTAAGTTGTGGCTTTTAATCTTTTTAATATCTGAAAGAGTCGGTAGTTGGCATTGCAGGATTGAGCAGGCTTTTTTGTAGAGTATAGCTGCTTGAGGGTATTGTGAGAATTTCTCGTAATGGAGCCAGCTTGCTTGAGCTAATAATGTAACAGTTAATATTAAGATACCAGCACATAATAAGGTCGAAATTAACCAGTGTCTGCCTAATGCATTGCTGTCCTGTTGGTTATAGAAGTTAAAGTTACTGTAATTCTCTTTTTTATCAAGATCGGTTTGAGTTGGTGTGGATGATATTATTTGCTCAGGTTCGAACTCGTTTTGTTCTGGATCTGACTGTTTTAGTTTTGTAGTGGCGGGGGCTTCTGATATATTAGGTTCAATTCTGTCAGAGGTGTTGGAGTGCATGTCTTCTAAAATTTCATCTGTCCAGCTTTCATCTTCGTCATTATTTTCGACTAAATCAACTTCTTGTGTGCTGGCTATATAAGGGTTTTCGCCTGATTTGCTAAGTGAATCATCTAGTTCTAGGAATGAGGTGCTTAGTTCGTCGTTAATTTTAGATGCGCCAGAGTAGCCTTTCTCTTTTTTATCTTCATCTGGGTTATCCTGAAAGAGTGCTTCGTCGCTCTCTTTTTTTCTTAAAATTGAGTCCTCAAGGTCAACTAAAGGGCTGTCAGATGAGTGTGGTGTGCTGGGTGTTGAAAGTTGAGATTGTTCGGCTATATCAGCTTCAGATATGCTGTATGCTATTGCATCAAAGATGTTCATGCAGGAGCCACAACGAACCCGACCGTTAGCCACGCTCAACTGTTCTTCAGCAACTTTAAAGGATGCTTTGCAATGTGGGCATTGTGTCAGTCTTTCAGTTGGCATTGCGTTGAAACATCCTTTTGTTGAGCTGATTAAATGAAACCCATTTTAAGCTCTAGGTAATATTATGAGGTTTTTTTTATGCCCGTCAAGCGTGCCCATCCATCTTCAATGACAATAGGGGCCATTGTAAAGCTGTCACTATAAAATAAAGAAAGTTCTTCGGCCTGGTGCTTAAGAATACCAGATAAAATTACAGTGCCGTTTGGTTTGCATAGGCTGGTAATGCGACCTTTTAGTTCATAAAGTGGTTTTGCTAAAATGTTTGCTATAACGATGTCTGCAGGAGTCTCAGGGGTGTTCTCGGGTAGGTAGGCGTGAATAAGTTCATCAGCTATTTTGTTTCGAGTTGCGTTGTCTTTCGTGGCGAGCAGTGCTTGAGGGTCATTATCTACAGCGATTACGCTCTTTGCTCCAAGTAGTAGGCTTGCAATACCTAAAATTCCTGAACCGCAACCATAATCAATAACTGTTTTGTTCTCAAGCGAGCTTGCATCCAACCATTTTAAACAAAGAAAAGTAGTTGGATGTGTTCCAGTTCCAAAGGCAAGGCCTGGGTCAAGCATTAAGTTGACGGCGCTATTATCTGGAACTTCTCGCCAGCTTGGACAAACCCAAAGGCGTGAGCCAATGTTAATGGGTTCGAAGTGTTCCATCCATTTTCTGGTCCAATCTTGATTTTCCAGTATTTCAAGGTGGCAATTAGGGAATGGTTCAGTGCATAGGCCTTGAAACACATTTTGAGTGATGTTCATAATTTGGACAGTATCTTCTTCAGCAGAAAATAAGCCAGTAATGATTGTTTTTTCCCATAGAGGGGTTGTGCCTCTATCTGGTTCAAGTATTGGTTGGTCGTGTGCGTCTTCCATTGTCACGGCTGATGCGCCAGCGGCAAGTAAGCTTTCTTCCATTGCCTCAGCATTGCTGGGGGTTATATTTGCTTTAATTTGAATCCAGCTCATGGCTATGTTTATTTACCTATATTTTTGTTACAAATGGTCTAATGTTATGTGTTCGAGATTTTCTTTTCTAAATAATGAATATTAAAATCTACATTACGAAAAGCATCATCGCGCACTAACTCTCTATGAAGAGGTATGTTTGAATCGATTCCATCTACAACAATTTCATCTAGAGCATTTAGCATTCTGTTAAGGGCTGAATCGCGATCTTCGCTATGGCAGATCAACTTTGCAATGAGCGAATCATAATAGGGGGGCACACGATAACCGCTGTAAAGGTGAGAATCTACACGAACACCTAAACCCCCAGGGGCGTGGAATTGTTTTACCAATCCAGGGCTGGGAATGAAGCTCTTAGGGTTCTCAGCATTGATTCTGCACTCGAATGCATGCCCCTTAAAGGTGATTTGATCTTGGGTGACAGAAAGAGGTAAGCCGCTTGCGATACGAATTTGCTCTTTAACGATGTTAATACCAGTAATCATTTCTGTTACAGGATGCTCAACCTGTATACGGGTATTCATTTCGATAAAATAAAATTTATTGTTCTGATATAGGAATTCAAACGTTCCTGCGCCCTGGTAACCAATATCTTTGCAGGCTTGCACGCAGGCCTGGAATACTGTTTCCCTTGCTTCTTTATCGATATTTGGTGCGGGTGCTTCTTCAATTACTTTTTGATGTCTGCGTTGAAGTGAGCAGTCTCGATCGCCTAAATGAATGACACCGCCATGGGAGTCTGCAAGAACTTGAACTTCTACATGTCTAGGGGTAGTCAAAAATTTCTCAAGGTAGACAGTTTTGTCACCAAAAACGGTTTTGGCTTCATTTTGAGTCAGTTCGATTGATGATAATAATTCAGAAGCTTGGTGAACGACTTTCATGCCGCGACCACCGCCGCCGGAAGCTGCTTTGATGATTACGGGGTAGCCAATTACGCTTGCGATAGCGCGGGTTTTGTCATGATTGTTGGTGATTGGTCCGTCTGAACCAGGAACCGTTGGTACACCGGCTTTTGCCATGGCTTGAATGGCAGAAACTTTGTTACCCATAAGTCGAATAACATCTGCTGAAGGGCCAATGAACTTAAAACCGCTTTGTTCAACTTGTTCTGCAAAATCGGCATTTTCGGCAAGAAATCCATAGCCTGGATGTATACCTTCAGCGTTAGTGACCTCTGCAGCGCTAATAATTGCTGGAACATTTAAATAGCTTTCAGTTGGGTTGTTGCCTCCGATGCATACTGATTCATCAGCTAAGCGCACATGCATTAAATCTCTGTCTACTTTTGAATGTACTGCAACGGTTGGAATGCCCATTTCTTTGCAGGCGCGTAAGATGCGTAATGCGATTTCACCACGATTGGCTATCAAGACTTTTTTAAGCATGAATTGGTTCCTGTTAGTCTTTATGCAATCGTAAATAAGGGTTGGTCGAACTCTACGGGCTCGCCATCAGCAACATTAATGGATTCAATCACGCCGCTCTTATCGGCTTCGATTTGATTCATCATTTTCATTGCTTCAATAATACAAACAACATCGCCTTCTTTGACGTTTTGTCCAATTTCAACAAAAGATGCAGACTCAGGTGACGCGGCACGATAAAAAGTACCGACCATAGGCGAATTGATAGACTGCTTGTCTAAGGTGGGAGCTGGTTCTAATGTGGATGTGGTAACAGGGTTTAAAGCTTTTGTTTGAGCAACAGGCGCCTGAAATACTTGAGGGCTTGATGATTGGTTGCGGCGGCTTATACGAATTGATTCTTCGCCGTCTTTAATTTCAATTTCTTCAACATCAGACTCGGTAATAAGTTCGATGAGTTTTTTGATCTTTCGAATATCCATAATATTTCTCAATATGGTTGAAATGCGTGTAAGTATTTAAACCTTACAAGGCTTTCTAAACTAATGTGTCCAATGCTTTTTTCAGTGCGGCGTCATAGCCAGCACTACCAAACCCACAAATGACACCTAGGGCGGCATCAGAGAAATAGGATTTGTGTCTAAAAGTTTCCCGTGCGTGCACGTTTGAAAGGTGTACTTCTATAAAGGGAATACCCACAGCTAAAAGAGCATCTCTAAGTGCGATACTTGTGTGTGTAAAAGCAGCGGGGTTTATGATTATAAATTGTGTGTTTTCTTGTTTAGCTTGGTGAATACGATCAATTAATATGTGCTCTGCATTGCTTTGTAGTGATGCAAGTTGATGACCGTGCTTATTGGCTTGAGTTTCAAGGCGTATATTGATGTCTTCTAAATTCTCGGAACCATAAATTTCTGGCTCGCGCGTGCCTAAAAGATTTAAATTAGGGCCATGAAGCACAAGGATTGATGCCATAACGGATGCCTGAAAAGTGGGTTTACGTATGTTTTTTATTTAAAAAAATTTGAAGCTAAATTCAGTTCCACATTTAAAAAACAGTGAGGTAGAAGAAGCTGGTATCGCACTTTATGTGCAACTTGTCAGCTAGTTTGCACATATTTTAACGATTTTACAAGCATAAAGGCATTGGGAGATTGTCTTCTTACATGTCCATATTGTAACAACGAACGGTATTTCGTCCATTCCGCTTAGCATCATATAGGGCTTGATCGGCTTTCTCGCAAAGTGATTGAGAGTTTTCTGATGATGACATTGCAATGCCGCAGCTAAATGTGACATTAAACGTCGTATCACCAGCCGGTTGTGGTAATTCAGAAAAACGATCTCTAATTTCGTTTAAGATTGTTTTTGCATCTCGTTCCGTAGTGTTTGGCAGTACTATGGCAAACTCTTCGCCGCCATAGCGTCCGATATGGTCTGTTTTGCGTAGGCGTTGCTTTAAAAATAACGATAAACTTTTAAGAACACGGTCACCTATTGGGTGCCCGTAATTATCATTGACCTTTTTAAAGTAATCGATATCAAGCATTGCGAAAGATAGGGGTAGGTTTTTTTGTTGAGCTTTATTTATTTCAAGGTCTAGCAGGTATAACGTATGCGTATGATTAAATAAACCGGTTAAACTATCGCGTATCATTAAGGCTAGTAAGGAACGAGCGCGTCGACCTCTATTCAAAAGTGTTGCAACGAGGTGCTTAGGGTCTATAGGCTTGGTTAAGAAATCATCCCCTCCTAAACTCATTGCATGAAGTTGTTTATTAACATCGTCTTCAGCAGATAGATAAATGATTGGGACGCTGTGAAATTTATCTTGTTGACGAATAACGCGTGCTAACTCCATGCCGGTGCAGCCAGGCATATACATGTCCATGATAATAATTTCAGGTTGAAAGTCATTCAAGGCAACTAATATTTGCATCGGGTCTGTAATGACGTGAGGAATCATTCCTGACTTATTTAGAATGTTTTCAATGTACTTTGCCTGGGCTTTTGAGTCGTCAACGACTAAAATTCTGTAGGGGTCTTGTGTACTTGAATGTGTATAGGTCTCAATTTTTTCGATGAGTTGCCCAGGGTCAACTGCACGATAAAAAAACTCTTCCCCTCCCGTTCTAGATGCAACTAAGCGTGCTTCAATATCGTCTCTACGGTCACTGACATAGATGATAGGGATGGTCACGTCATAACATTCTTGAATTTCACGAACCGCTTCAATGCCTGAGAAATTGCTACCATCAAAGTCAATATCGGCAACGATTGTTTCGGGCTTGTCTTGCTTAGCAGCCAGAATTAGCTCTTGAGAGCTATTAAAACTTAGGGATCGGAAGCCAAAAAATTCAAGTTGGTTAATGATTCTGTTCGCGTATTCGGTGTTATTTAATGCTAGATAAATGGGCGTACGAAGAAACGTTCTAGGGCTTGACTTTATTTGGGTTACTTTATTCGCTTTTGAGTCTGTTTTCCGTAAGGTGCATTCATTCAGTTCTTGAATTACTTTTTCTAATGCTTCTTGTTGTTCATCGTCAGGTAGCTGCTCCGGCGACAAAGATTCTAGTAACAGAACAATGTTATTTGCGGCATCCTGTTGCTGAGGCATCTCAAAACGTTCGGCAAAGCGATCGAGTTTTTCAGCGGCATCCTTTAGGCTAAGTACGCGAGAGGGCTCAATCCACGAGCTTGAACGGCATTTTTGATAAATATCTAGCACAACTCTAGCTTGAGTTGTTACACGTTTAGCAAAAAGCTGTTTTAATTTCTCTCGTTGATTCTCTTGAGTCATTAATATTCCCTAGCAAGACTATATTTGGGTAAAGCATACAGATAAACAGTTAGTATGAATGTATTATTACTTAAAATTGCTATCTGTCTAGAGTGTTTCTTGTAACCAATTGATAATTAGGTAGTGTTATGGGAATAAATATTGTGTTTGAATGAAGCGTAGCAAGGGGGCTCTAAAATGGATATGTCGATGTCGCATGATAAAAATAACAAGCGTAGAACACTTAAACAGTTACTTATGTGCTTTATTGGTGCTTTATTAACCTTATTATTATTAGGAAGTTTTTTTCTAAATATTAGTATTACGCGAGACTATTTACAAAAACAGCTCCAGTCGCACGCTCAAGATGCTGCGACGTCGCTGGGTTTATCCTTATCGACGGTTATTGATGCGCGAGATCAGGTTGTTGCAGCAAGAATGATTGATGTGATTTTTGATAGCGGTGACTATCGTCAGGTTGTATTTAAGAATGTGGATGGCGCTGCACTCATCACCCGCCAGCAAAAACTAAAAATAGAAAGAGTACCTGATTGGTTTATTCAATTGATTAATTTAGATACACCGGCGCAAACGTCTCAAATTATGTCTGGTTGGAATCAATTAGGTTCGCTTGAGATTTCAAGTCATCCTGGTTATGCATATGTTGAACTTTGGCGAATTATGCAAACTCAGGTTTTGTGGTTTTTGGTGATAGCTGTCATCGGCATTATTTTAGCGCAATTGTTTATTTCCAGTATTTTGAAACCTTTAAAACAAGTTGAAAAACAAGCGCATGACATGAGTTTAAATAAATTTGGTTATAAAGCGCCCATGCCTAAAACGCGAGAGCTTGCAAGAGTCGCTTTTGCTATGAATGATATGGGGGATAAATTAGGTCGAGTATTTAAGCAACAGTTAGGTTTGATAGAAACGCTTCGAGCAAAGTCATTTATTGATACGTTAACGGGCTTAAGTAACCGAGAAGGTTTTAATAGTCGCTTGAAAGCAGAGTTAGAATCTCAGCAACGAACGGGGCAGGGTTGTTTGTTGCTTATTCAGTTAAGTGATCTTAGCGAAATAAATAAGGAGCATAGTCGAGCTATTGGTAATGAACTATTAACAAGTGTTGCTTCTGTTTTGGCGGGCATAACAAAACAAAATGCCAGTAGTTTTGCCGCACGACGAACAGGTGTCGACTTTAGTTTGTTTTTACCTGGTTTAATGAACGATGCGGTTGACGACTTTGCCGTTAAATTGTTAGCAGACTTGTGTGCACTACCTGTTTTAAAGCAGGTACTAAGAGACGATATTATACACTTGGGTTTGGCGTGTGTAGGTCATGATGATAATGCACCGCAAGTGTTGTCGAAGGCGGATATGGCTCTGAGGCAAGCTCAAGGGCAAGGCGAGTCAGCTTGGCAGCGGTATGCGAATATTGAGTCAGTAGGCTTGTCTAGTGAGGTGCATCAAGCGCATGAATGGCACTCAATACTTAAGCAGGTGCTGGCTGATCGTAGTGTGAGTTTACATACTCAGCCAGTAGTAGAATTTAAGAATAAAAGTTTACTTTATTATCAGGTATTAGCGCGGATAGATGTTGATGACAAGTTAGTAGCCGCAGGTTTGTTTTTACCAATGGCTGAACGATTTCAACTTATGATTCCGTTTGATCAAATGGTGATTGAAAAAGTACTTGCATCACTTACACTTAAGCAAGATGGTGTTACGTATTGTATAACGCTTTCAGAAAACTCGATGGCGGATGAACAATTTCTTAGATGGTTAGATGAGGCTTTGCTGCCGTTACACGATCTTGCTGGAAGGCTAATATTTGAGGTGTCTGAGCATGCAATTCATTACAATGAAGATGCTTTAACGCGCTTAAGTAGTTTATCTAAAAAGTATAACTTTAAATTGTCTGTTGACCGCTTTGGTTCATCATCGGTACCGTTTTCGTACCTTCAGCGTATTGGTTTGGATATTATTAAGTTGGATCACGGTTTTATTCGTAATATTCAAGATAATCAAAGTGATCAATTCTTTTTGCACTCGGCTGTTCAAATTGCGCATAGTCAGGAAATACAAGTTATGGCAGTAGGTGTAGAGTCAGAGCAAGAGTGGAATATTTTGAAGGACTTAGGTTTAGATGGCGCAATGGGGTATTATCTAGGGCGGCCAAAAGCTAACGATGTATTTTAAGATGGATTCAGGTCGGTGTTTTAGTTTTTAAAGTGAGTAAAGTAAGTGATAAACCGCGTGATTGAAAAGGGGGCCGATTTTTTTCGGCATCGAAGAGAAGACATTCAAGATTATTTAGGTGGTGGTGTTTTGGCTCGAATGATAGGAATCGTAATTTTTGTGTATTTAATTCTCTCATTAGCGGTTGGCTGGTGGTGGAGTCGAGAGCCTGTATTGATTGATATTCAGCACTATGCTGCAGAGCGTGCAGGGGAGCAGGGGAAAACACCTGTTACAGGTTATACAACCACGACAAGTCTCATTTATTTAGCTGAAACTTTACTGGATAAACCGGGCGGGTATTTAAGGAATGATATGTTTCCGCCGGGCTTATTGCTAGATAATATTCCACGCTGGGAGTTTGGTGTATTAGTTCAAGTTCGTGACTTAGCGCGCGCCTTTCGAAAAGATTTTAGTCGTTCACAAAGTCAATCTGTTGAAGATAAAGATTTAACCATTGCAGAGCCTCAGTTCCACTTTGACAACAATAGTTGGGCGATTCCAGCGAGTGAATCAGAATATAGGCATGGCATTAAAGCAATGCATAGCTATTTAAATCGTCTTACTAACGAAGACCAAACTGATGCTCAGTTTTATGCGCGTGCAGATAACTTAAGGGCATGGTTATCGGATGTAAATAATCGTTTAGGGAGTTTGTCACGTCGCTTAACTGAGAGCGTTGGGCGGGAACAGTTGGATCTTGCTTTGGCGGGAGATGTGAATGCAACACAATCTACAGCTTCAGTAGGTTCTCAAGAGAAAAAAACACCTTGGTTAGAGATTGATAATGTTTTTTATGAAGCACGAGGCGCTACATGGGCATTGGTGCATATCTTAAAAGCGATTGAGTATGATTTTCGTGAAGTGTTAGAAAGTAAAAACGCACTAGTGAGCTTACAGCAGATCATATTAGAGCTTGAGGCAACGCAAGAGCATGTGTGGAGTCCGATGGTCTTAAATGGTAGTGGTTTTGGCTTGTTATCAAATCATTCTTTAACTATGTCCTCTTATGTTTCGCGAGCGAGTGCTGCGATTATTGATTTGAGAAGTTTGTTGCAGCAATAACTCTTTTTAGAGATAAGTTTCTAGACTTAAGTATAAAAAAGGCCGCTACTCTGATGAGGGAAGCGGCCTTTTTGTTTTAATTAAACCCTAACAATAAAGGTGCTTAATTATTATTTTTCGAATGCATCAACAGACTTTTCAATTGATGCACGTGCAGTAGCAGCATCTTTCCAGCCTTTTAGCTTAACCCATTTTTCTGGCTCTAAAGTCTTATAGTTTTCAAAGAAGTGTTGAATCTGATCTTTTAATAATGAAGGAATATCTTCAACATCTTGAATGTCTTTGTAAAGCGGTGAAAGTTTGTCGTGAGGAACTGCGATTAGTTTCTCATCACCACCGGCTTCATCGTCCATATCTAACATGCCAACAGGGCGGCAACGAATAATTGAACCTGGAATGAGCGGGTAAGGCGTGATCACCAATACATCTAAAGGGTCGCCATCATCTGCCAAAGTATTAGGGATAAAACCGTAGTTAGCAGGATAAAACATCGGTGCTGACATAAAGCGGTCAACCACAACTGCGCCCATGTCCTTATCGATCTCATATTTAACAGGGCTGCTTTGAGCAGGGATTTCAATCGCGACATAGATGTCATTAGGGGTATCTAATCCAGCAGGGATCTTATCAAAATTCATATGTATTTCCTTTGGGTGAAGTACTAAGTGGTCAAAGAAACTTCAATTATAGGGCTTTGAGCGTTTCAACGCCAGATGCTGAACCTACAAACAGGCAGTCCGCGGGTCGCATCGCAAAGAGTCCGTTGGTGACGACGCCAGTAATGTTGTTAATAAGCGCCTCTAGTTTTCGGGGCTCTGTAATTTTTAAATTATGGGTATCCAAGATGCAATTACCATTGTCGGTCACAAAGCCTTCACGATAAACGGGGTCTCCACCGAGTTTGACAAGTTCTCTACCTACGAAGCTTCTGGCCATTGGGATGACTTCAATTGGTAGTGGGAAAGCGCCTAATAAATCAACTTGTTTGGATTTGTCGACAATGCACAAGAACTGCTTGGCAACGGCCGCTACAATTTTCTCACGTGTTAAAGCACCACCACCACCTTTAATGAGTTCTAGGCGCTCGTTAGTTTCATCTGCGCCGTCAACATAAAACTCCATCTCATCTATGGCCCCTAAATCATAAACACTAATTCCATGGCTTCTTAAACGATCAGCCGTTACTTCTGAACTTGCAACGGCACCATCAAAAAGGTGTTTTATTTCCGCTAAATGGTCAATAAAATAGTTTGCAGTAGAGCCAGTGCCCACACCAATAATACTATCGCTATATAGTTTTGGTTTGATGTAGTCGACTGCGGCTTGTGCAACAGCACTTTTTAGCTGATCTTGATTCATAGTAGCTTCCAAATAAACGGGCTTAAAACAGTATTTAAATTATGCGTATTATAAGCGTCGAATCGTCAACAGAAAAGCGATTTAGGTTCTCGTGTGTAACAAGTATTTTCTGTAGACTCCTGACTACACTTAATTTTGTATAGTATTAAAGAATCTTGCTTTTGTTTGATTTAAGCCTGGGTTCAAGGAATAAGTAAATGGCAATAAATCGATACATAAAAAAAATACTAGATGCACGCGTTTATGATGTCGCGATTGAGTCACCTCTGACAGAAGCCCCTTTTTTATCGAAACGCTTTGAGAATAAAGTTTTTCTTAAACGTGAAGATCTACAGCCTGTTTTTTCTTTCAAATTAAGGGGGGCATATAACAGGGCTCGGCTTTTAAGTGAAGATGAAAAAGCTGCAGGAGTTATAGCTGCATCGGCAGGTAATCATGCGCAAGGCTTAGCTTTAGCCGCTCAAAAGCTTGGAATTAAAGCCACGATTGTAATGCCTAAAACCACGCCTGAAATAAAAGTTAATTCAGTAAGAGAAAAAGGGGCAAAAGTTGTGTTGCATGGGGACGCCTTCGATGAGGCAGCAGCTTATGCTCAAGAATTAGTTCAGGAAAAAGGCTTCGTTTATATTCCACCGTTTGATGATGAGGATGTAATTGCTGGCCAAGGAACGGTGGCAATGGAAATGCTCAAGCAGCATACGGCGCCCATTCATGCCGTGTTTATACCGGTTGGCGGCGGTGGTCTTATTGCCGGTATGGCCGTTTATATCAAATATCTTCGGCCGGAAACTAAAATTATCGGCGTAGAGCCTGAGGATGCCGCATGTTTGAAGGCCGCATTGGCGAGTGGAAATAGAGAAATACTTGATGAGGTCGGTATTTTTGCAGAAGGGGTGGCCGTTAAACAAATTGGCGCTTTGCCATTTGAAATCGCACAGCAGTGTGTTGATGAAGTAATTACCGTGAGTACAGATGAAATCTGTGCGGGGATTAAAGATATTTTTGACGATACGCGCGCGATTGCAGAGCCCGCTGGTGCGGTAGGGCTTGCAGGCTTAAAAAAATATGCTGAACGAGAGCAATTGCAGAATAAAAATTTAATTACGGTGGTGAGTGGTGCTAACGTAAATTTTGACAGGCTTCGTTATATTTCAGAGCGTACTGAGATAGGTGAAAAACGAGAAGCTATTTTAGCCGTAACTTTGTCAGAAGAGCCTGGTAGTTATAAAAAGTTTATCCAAGCTTTACATAAAAGAAGCGTGACAGAGTTTAATTACCGTTATGCCGAAGGGTGTGATGCACAAATTTTTGTAGGAGTGCAAATTTCAGCAGGCGGAGAAGGGCGTGCTCAAATTCTTGCTGAGTTGAGAGAGCAAGGTTATATTGTTCATGATTTAACGGATAATGAAATTGCTAAAAACCACATTCGTCATATGGTTGGGGGGCGCTCCGCCGGAGTAGGGGATGAGCAAGTTTACCGTTTTGAATTTCCTGAACGTCCTGGTGCATTAATGAAATTTTTGAGCTCTCTGGGTACTAAATGGAATATATCGATGTTTCATTATCGCAACCATGGCTCTGCGTATAGCCGAGTACTAATGGGGGTTCAGGCGGGACGAGAAGAAACCAGTACCTTTAAAAATATGCTTGATAAAGTTGGCTTTCGATATTGGGATGAAACAGAAAATGAGGCTTATCAGCTTTTCTTGAGAGAAAAATAAGGTTTTCATACCAAAAGTACGTACTTTCCATTAAAATCTGTGACTTAATGCAGGTTTTTAATGGAAAAACTCAAAAGCTGTGCTACTTTTTTGATTAGTATAGTTTTTTCTTGAGGAATGTATGAAGCGTAAACCCGATGCAATGATTGCGCTCATTGCTATTTTTTTTCTTGGCCTAGTGATCAGTGGCTTTTCGTCTATGGCGCCACATGCGAATAAAGATTCGGTGAAGACTCAGCATTCAATGAAAGTCTCAGCTATTCGTTATTAATGTATTCACACTTTTTCCGGACGATAAATCTGTTGATCTGTAAAAATAGCAAATAACGGAATATCCCACGGTTCAGTAGCAAGTTGTTCTTGTTTTTGTAACTCATGTGCTAAACCAACAAGTATCGGGGAATTTCTCGAAGTTTTCTGTTTGAACTCAAACGCCCTATCATAATACCCGCCACCCATACCCATTCGATTTCCTTTGGCATCAAAAGCCACTAAAGGCAATAACACCATGGATAACAGGCTAGGGAGCATACAAGAATTGCTTCTAAAATCGGGCTCAAGAATTCCAAAATTATTTTTCTTTAGTTTTGTTTTGGCAGTAATTGGACAAAAAACCAAATGATTTTTTTTGATGGGGTGTACGATCGGAAGATAGAGCTTTTTTTTTCGTTTTAGATAATGAGAGATTAATGCTTTAGGGCATATTTCGCCGTCGGTGCCTAAATATAAAGCAATATGGGTGGTGCGAAGTAAGATTAAACTTCTTTCTAGATGTTTATGAAGTAGTGCACTGGCAGTTTTTTGCTGTATTGGGCTGAGTGCACGACGTTGTGCTCTAACTTTTGTACGAAGAGTTTTTTTCTTTAATGAAATCAATGAATTCTTTGTAAGAATGTCCATTAAATTGATCTGCGTTCGTGGTCTCTAGCTGAATAGAGATATATTGAAGTGCGCCCCAAAATGCCGTGATTGAATTAGGCCTTGAACCCGAAGTTCAAGGGGGTGATCGTTGTAAATAAATTAGGCTTTCCCGTCAAGGATAAATCCAAGGGGACTTGCACACATTACCTGAAACAATTACCAAAGTGTGATTATCGGCTCGAGGTCATATCCAGCTCACAAACACTCCAGGACGCAGAACTATAGTATAAAAAAAATTGTTTAAAAACAGAAGTATTTACGAAAAAAAACACAAAAAATACATATAGAAACATTCATAATGAGGTGTTTATTTTTTGATTGATTACTTAATAAGCACTAAGGATATTATTTAAGCACTAAGTCTAATTTATCGCTTAAAGTTGATAATATTTCTTCATCTCCTAACTGGTCGCTGTGTTTTTCAAGTAATTCATAAGTAATATTCAGTGCTGCCATAACCGCAATACGTTCAGTGCCATGAACCTTGCCTGAAGTCCGGATTTCACGCATTTTGGCATCTAAGTGATTTGCAGCGCCTTCTAAAGCTTTTCTTTTATCGGCTGGGCACGCAACTAAATAATCTTTTTCAAGAATTTTAACTTCAAGCGTATTAGCATCAGACATTAACTTTGCTCCAGAGATTTCAAACGACCAATCATTGATTCGATTTTGTTTTTGGCCAGATCATTTTTTTGCATAAGCTTAATGCGTTCACCACTCCACTCATCTTGCTGTGTTTTCAACGCCGAATTGTCAGACTCAAGTTGTTGACAATACTCAAGTAGTTTTTCTACTTTGTCTGAAAATAGCTTTAATTGAGATGCTTCCATTTTAGGTTCCTAGAATATTTTAAGCACAATTTTTTTCTCGTACGCACTTTTGTATATCAAAACTATAAATTGGCATGGCTTATGGGTCAATAGCATCGTGACTTATAGGTGCTGCTCCTAGTACAATTTGGTGATTCTTTTACTCTCTTTTTCATTTTTATGGGATTTTACATGACAGATACACTTCCTCCTGCTGAATTACCACTAGATTCAGACTTTGACTGGCTTGCAAATGTGTATACGCGACATGGTGCAATTAATCACCCTAGTGAGCTTCACGGGCTTGTAATGGGAGAAGTAACCGGTTGTTTAACGCGTACGCCAAGTGACTGGATTACCCTTGTGTTAGAGCATATGGGGGTCGATGCTTTAAATACTGAGTTGCAAGCAAATGTAGCCGAAGACCTTATTGCGTTTTATCATCAAACAATTGATACCATTGAACAAGATTCGGGTAGTTTTAATCCGCTATTACCAGATGATGACTATGTGCTCACGGAGCGTGTTGACTCTCTTTCTATTTGGGTGAGAGGTTTTCTAGAAGGGCTTTCTATTGCTGCGAGCGATAAGCTGGCAACTCTAGATAAAGAACTGCAAGAAATTATTAGAGACTTGGTTGAAATTTGTAATATAGATTCACGTGTTGAAGCTGGTGAAGCGGGCGAGAAAGAATTTTGTGAGATCTACGAGTATGTTCGAGTGTGTGTATTAAATTTGTATGCTGAATTTAATACCCCTAAAGCAGGAAAAGATGCTGAAGATGCACCGAGCTCGCCTACTTTACATTAACGCTGCGTATTACTAAGTAATCACGCTACTCATTAACGTCAATGACAGTATCAATTTGCTATGACTAAAAAAGAATTTGCACGCAGAAGAAGCTATTTAGCAGAACAGATGGGAGAAGGTACGATTGCAATCCTGCCTGCTGCTTCGGTTAAAAGTCGAAATCGTGATGTTGACCATCATTTTAGACAAGATAGTGATTTTTATTATTTGTCTGGTTTTAATGAGCCTGATGCAGTTTTAGTGATCATACCAGGCAGAAAACATGGCGAAACGGTGTTATTTTGTCGAGAACGGGACCCAAGTAAAGAAATGTGGGATGGCTTTATTGCTGGGCCTGATCGTGTGACGGACATTTTGGGTGTCGACGATGCCTTTCCAATTTCAGATATCGACGATATCCTTCCGGGTATGATTGAAGGTACGAATAAAGTTTATTATTCAATTGGGCTCAATGCGCAATTTGATGCGCAAGTCATGGAGTGGGTTAACGTTATTCGTAGTAAAGTACGTAGCGGTGCTCACCCGCCCGGAGAGTTTGTAGCATTAGAGCACGCACTACATGAGCTTCGGTTATTCAAAAGTGCAGCTGAAATAAAAATTATGGGGCAGGCTGCTGAAATAGCGGCCCAAGGCCACATCAAAGCAATGCAGCAGTGCCGTGAAGGTTTATTTGAATATCATCTGGAATCGACCATTATTCACTCCTTTATGAATGAAGGTTCACGGTTTGTTGCTTACCCTTCCATTGTGGGTGGTGGTGATAATGGGTGTACCTTGCATTATATTGATAACCACTCAGCACTTAAAAATGGCGACTTAGTGCTTATAGATGCGGGGTGTGAATTAGACTGTTACGCCTCAGACATTACACGTACGTTTCCTGTGAGTGGTAAATTTAGCGCCGAGCAAGCTCTGCTATATCAAATTGTATTGGATGCACAATTGGCGGCTATCGAAGCTGTAAAGCCGGGCAATCATTGGAATCACCCACATGAAGCTGCGGTAAATGTCATTACGAAAGGTTTGATTGGTTTAGGCTTAATAAATGGGCCGCTTGAAGAAGCGATAGAAAAAGAAGCTTATAAGCCATTTTATATGCACAGAACAGGGCATTGGCTAGGTTTGGATGTGCATGATGTTGGTGAATATAAAGTAGGTGGTGAATGGCGCTTATTAGAGTCTGGAATGGTATTAACGGTAGAGCCTGGTATCTATATAGCGCCTTTATGTCTGGACGTAGATGAAAAATGGCGAGGGATCGGAATTCGGATAGAAGACGATGTTGTCGTGACAAAAACCTCACATAAAATACTATCAAAATCAGCGCCTAAGACGATCGAAGATATTGAGGCTCTCATGGCTCAGGATATAAATGGGAGCTCTCTGTAGTGGTACAAACGCTTGAAACGCTAGACGATAATGCGATATTTGATGTCGTGATTGTTGGGGCTGGCATGGTGGGAGCGAGTGCTGCTTTAGGCATTTCAGCGTTAGGTTTAAGTGTTTTGTTGGTCGATACGTTTGCTTTTAAGAATACAGGCCTGAGTTATACACCTAGTTATGATGCGCGTTCTACTGCCATTTCCTGGGGCAGTAGAGAAATTTTAAACCAATTAGGTGTTTGGTCGACCGTGTCAGAGCATGCTAGCTCTATTTCTCATGTACATGTCTCCGAAAAAGGGCGTTTTGGTGTGACCAGAATGTCTGCGGAAGAATTAAAGTTTGATGCACTGGGTTATGTAGTGCCTAACCAATGGTTGGGGCAATGTTTATTAAAGAAACTTGAAGATAAACAAGTACCTTTGTGCGCTCCGGCAAAAGTAACCCGTATTACAACAGAGAATGAATACCAGCTTATTCACCTTGAAAGCCTAGGGGTCTTGCCTGCCGTTACAAAATGTATTCACGCTCGATTAACCATTATTGCTGATGGCACGTGTTCATCTACGGCTGAACTTCTGGGAATCGAGAGTGAAATTGAAGCTTATGGTCAGCATGCATTAATCGCCAATGTGACGACTGCATTGCCTAATGGTGGCGTAGCATATGAGCGCTTTACAACGAAAGGGCCGCTTGCGCTGTTACCACTTACCGCCACGACAAGTGCCTTAGTCTGGACACATGATAGTGAAAGTGTTCAAACCTATTTGGATATGGATGACAAAGCATTCTGTACAGCGCTTCAGGATGCGTTTGGTGAACGTTTAGGGAGCATTACACGTTGTGGTGCCCGCAATGCTTATCCGCTTCGACTTGTGCGTGCCAAAGAACAATTTCGTCCAGGCGTGGTGTTGTTGGGAAATGCCGCGCATAGTTTGCACCCTGTGGCGGGGCAAGGCTTTAATCTCGCGCTACGAGGCGTTGCCAGCTGCTTAGAGATGTTAAAGCAGGCAGAGCAGGCACAGCATAATATTGGTGAGATTGGCCGTTTGAAACGTTTCAGTGAGGGCCTTGCTAGTGATCAGGCCAAGACGGTTATTTTTAGCGATCAAGTTGTGAAACTATTTGGCCATCATTCTACGCTGGTGGGTTTAGTGCGTGATGTTGGATTAATCGCCTTAGATAATTTTCCAATGTTGAAGTCAGTTTTTGCTAGTCAGGCAATGGGATTAGCGGGCAAAAAGGCTAGATTTTGATCGAACCTAATCATGATAAATATGAAACGCTAAATATTAAATTTAAGTGGTGGGTATTGAAATGAGTCAGACTGATTCCGAACGTATACATTATGTAGATGTGGCTGTTATAGGGGCCGGCATGGTGGGTACAGCCTTGGCTTTATCGTTAAAGAACTCCTCATTATCTATAGCCCTGATTGATGGGCAGGTAAGTGAGCAATTACAAGCTGCAACAGAAGTGTCTGATTCGGTTGAAAACTTTAAAGCCCGCGTTAGTGCATTAACCCTCGCTTCTCGAAATTTGCTGTCAGAAATTGGTGTGTGGGACAGTATTAACCCGCAACAGCTTATGCCCTATCAAAAAATGAATGTTTGGGACCAGTTAGGTTCAGCAGAAATAAATTTTGATGCGGCTGAGTTATATTGTGATGAGCTAGGGTTTATCGTAGAAAATCAAACATTGGTATCTTCCTTACATCATAGTATTCGCGATCAGGATAATTTAACGACACATTTTGGCTGCCTTTTAGAAAGTATTACTCCATGTAATGATAAAGCTGGTGCGCATGTACTGAGCTTGAATAACGGGAGAAAAGTTCATTGTGGCTTATTAGTGGCTGCCGATGGTGCGAATTCAAAAGTAAGAACGACCTTAGGTATGGCGACGCGGGAATGGGATTATCGACATCATGCGATTGTCGCGACGGTTCAAACAGAAAAACCACATGGTAGCGTGGCAAGGCAGCGTTTTAGTGAGTCTGGCCCTTTGGCCTTTTTACCTTTGCAAGATAAGCATGCATCAGAAAAATTTTGTTCGATTGTTTGGTCAGTGCAGCCTGATCAAGCTGAAAAGCTTATGTCTCAAAGTGATGAGCAGTTTAAACAAAGTCTGGAAATAGAGGTAGAGTCACGTTTAGGTAAGTTGGAACACGTATCCAAGCGTTATAGCTACCCTTTACGACAGCGGCATGCAAAGTCGTATGTTCGTTCCGGAGTGGTGTTAATAGGTGATGCGGCGCACACCATTCACCCTTTAGCCGGACAAGGGGTTAATTTAGGCTTTAAAGATGTAAAAGCTTTAGGCGAGATACTCTTAAAGGCAAGCCAGGATGAAGTCCCGATTAACCATCAAAGCCTGCTGAATCGTTATAATCGCGAACGACAAGCAGATAATTTGATGATGATGGGCGTGATGGAAGGCCTTAAACGGGTATTTGAACAAAAAGACCCGCTCGTTAGATGGCTTCGAAATACAGGGCTTGGTTGGGTCGATAAGCAAAGCTTTGTGAAAAAACAAATCGTGAAGAAGGCGATGGGCTTGGGCGGTTAAAAACGCTGACGTACTTAGCTTGTTTGTGTCAGTTCGAACCAAATTTTACAATTTAGGAAGTAGGTTCTGACACGATATAGCAACTTGTTTGACTCAAATGTCTACATTTATTACGTCTAGATAGAGTGTTAACTGTATTTAGTATTTGAATAACTAATTAATATTAAACAAGAGACAAGTTTTTCATGGCAAATAAAGATTTTATATATCAGCGTATTTGTATTTATACCGGAAAAGAATTTGATCCTGCGGTTGATGAGCAGGTGCTGGCAGTTTTACGTTCTAAATTTAACATCCACTTGCCACAGAGAACCTCCATAAATGAATCTCTAACATCTGCGATCAGTGATCATGAAATTATAGATCTTATATTACAATATCGTTTAATGGGGTGATGGTTATAAATCATACAGTTAACATTATGGAGAGAATTAATAACAATGATCCTCGCTCCATCAGATGTACACGCACATCTTCTAGATGACATAACCAAACCTTTCATGTTGAAAGCTTGATTTTATACGGATTTGTTTAGCATTTCTTTGTTCAAACGTGTGATTGTATATTGCGCTTGTTGCTGTTGTGCTTCTTCCTCTTGGTCTTTGAAGTGAACCTTTATTTCATAGGTTTCATTCGCTTGTTCAGTGGTTTCAGCTTTAACCAGTTCGGTATCAATATTGGGATATAAATTTAACTTATGTTTGATAACTTTTTTGATTGCTGATTCCAGCTCTTTTAACGCCTCTTTACTTGGTGCTAAGCCTTTTTGTTTTCTGATAAAACGTTTTAATTTTAATTGTCTGTCAGTGCGAGAATGAAGTGACATATTCCATGCCGTTACAAGTATATCTAAGCGTGATTGCATTTCTTGTTTGTTCTCGACGGACTGAAGTAAGTCTCCGCTGATGTCTACTAGCATTTGCGAGATATTTTCGTTATCAGACATAAGATTCTCTAATGAAGTTTGTTAACATATATTTGGGAATGATTTGCTTTGTCGGTTTTTTACGATTTAGCTAATCAATTTTAAGTTACTGTACCATTTTTATTTAATTCTGACCGCCTTAATTACCCATTTGTGACTCGTAGTCATAAATGGGTAATGCTTTTCGTGTACCCTTCATTGGATGGCGTCTAGGGTCTGTTTTTTAAATAGATTGGCGGCTTTTTTCTTCAAAGATGTTCTTTATTCAAGCTAAAGACTCTTTAGCGCACTTATTTATTTTTTACCGATTACTGCGAGGCAGAATGAACCGATCTCTAATACTCTCAATTTCTCTAGCCGTTTTGGCGCTTGTCTGGATTCTATCTGGATCACTTTCTAATAATACGGAAGAGGAGAGTAAAGTAAGTCAGCAAGAGTCTGAACTTGATGGAAATAATATTGAAAGTCCTCGTTTTAAAGTAAAAGTGAAGCCTATTGAGGCGGAATTAATGCTTGATCGAATCGATTTACAAGGGGGGATTGAGTCGGTGAGAGAAATTGAAGTTCGTGCCGAAACAGATGGCATCATCACGGCCCTAAAAACTAATAAAGGCGCTCGTATCACGCAGGGCCAACAAATCCTGATGCTTGCGATGAATGATCGGCAGGCAAGGTTAGAACGGGCAAAAGCAGAGTTAAAAGTTCGTCAAGCCGACTTGAAATCAAGCTTAAGCTTAAAAGCAAAGAAACTGATATCGGAAAACCAATACTTACAGCATGTCGCCAATGTAGTGGCAGCTGAGGCAGAAGTTAAAGAAAGGGAAATAGAAATACAGCGTACCGTCATCACTGCTGCTTTTGATGGAGTGTTGGATGAGTTGCATGTAGAGCTTGGGGACTATGTCGATTCAGGTACTTCGCTGGCAACACTGGTTGATGACCAATACATAACTATCAGCGCAGAGGTGCCACAGCAACATATTTCAAAATTAAAAAATGGGCAAAAAATGAGTGCAGTGCTGCTGAGTGGAGTGAAGATTGAAGGTGAAATATTTTATATTTCTAGTTCTGCTGATATCAGTACCCGTACTTTTCGTGTTGAAGCCAAAGCGCTTAACACAACAGGTATACAGCGCTTTGGTCAGAGTTCGCGAGTTAGTATTTATCTGGGTGAGCAATTTGCTCATAAACTATCGCCTTCATTACTTGGCTTAGATAGTGAAGGTTTATTAGAAATTAAAGGTGTTGATGAAGACCAGAGAGTCATTACTCAAACAGTTGATATTATTCGCAGTGAAAATGATGGCATTTGGTTAAGCGGGCTACCCAAGCAGTTTAATTTGATTACTGTCGGGCATGGTTTTGTTTCTGAAGGGGATGTGGTTAATACTGTTTTGAATACTAAGCCTGCCGATAATGCCGAGTATGGAGCAGCTTTATAATGACTCGCTCTGAATCAGGTACTTCCTCTAACCCCATTGATTGGGCAATTCAGCGGCGCAGAGCTGTTTTATTGTTTTTGGTTTTTTTATTCTTTAGTGGTATCGCTGCATATAATGCGATACCTAAAGAAGCTGAACCAGACATCGCGATTCCAATCATTTATGTTTCCATGTCGCATGAAGGTATTTCACCCGAAGATGCAGAGCGTCTTTTAGTGCGACCGATGGAAAAGGAACTCAAGTCAATCGAAGGCGTAAAGGAAATGAGCTCTGTTGCCTCTGAAGGGCATGCCTCGGTTACCCTAGAGTTTGATGCCGGTTTTGATAGTGATTCGGCATTAGATGATGTACGAGAAAAAGTCGATCGAGCGAAAGCAAAACTTCCAGACGATAGTGATGAACCCGAAGTGAATGAAGTAAATGTTTCTCTGTTTCCTGTACTGAGTATGGGGTTAGCAGGTCCAATTCCTGAGCGCCAATTACTGTATATCGCCAGAGATTTAAAAGACGATATCGAGGCACTTCCTGGTGTTTTGGAGGTGGATATCGGCGGTGACCGTGAAGAAGTGCTCGAAATTATTGTCGACCCATTGGTGTTAGAAACTTACGATATAGACTTTGAAAGTGTCTTAACCATTGTACAGCGGAATAACCAATTGGTTGCTGCGGGGGCAATCGATAATGGGCATGGCCGTTTGGTCGTGAAAGTACCAGGTGTCATCGAAGGCCTAGAAGACATTATGTCACTACCGGTAAAAGTGGTCGGTGATACGGTGGTGAGCTTTCGCGACGTGGCGACTGTACGCAGAACCTTTAAAGACCCACAAGGTTTTGCTCGAGTAGACGGCGAACCGTCATTAACGCTAGAAATTAAAAAACGAGTGGGTTCGAATATTATTGAGGTTATTTCTCAGGTTAAAGCGATCGTTACTGAAAAGAAACCATTTTGGCCAGCCTCGTTAGAACATACCTATATTCTGGATAAATCTGGCGAGATTATCGAGATGCTGCAAGATCTGCAAAATAATGTATCGAGTGCCATCATTATGGTGATGATTGTCGTGGTTGGTGCGCTTGGTTTGCGATCATCTCTGCTGGTTGGCTTAGCGATTCCAGCTTCTTTTCTGACGAGTCTTTTGATTATTAACTTGATGGGGCTAACATTAAACATTGTTGTGCTGTTTAGCCTGATATTAGTCGTAGGTATGTTGGTTGATGGTGCGATTGTTGTTGTGGAATTAGCCTCTAGAAATCAAGATCATGGCATGAGTGCGGAGCGCGCTTTTTCCAAAGCTTCAAAGCGTATGGCTTGGCCTATTATTGCTTCTACGGCTACAACCTTAGTGGTATTTATGCCGCTCATTGCTTGGCCTGGTACCGTGGGCGAGTTTATGAAGTTTTTGCCTATTACGGTGATGATCTGTCTGACAGCGTCGCTGGTGGTTGCATTGATATTTATACCTGTCGTGGGGTCATGGCTGGGTAAAAAACCTTCAAACCATCAAAAAAACTCATTAAAAGACGCTCTACCTAAAAAAACCGGCGCACTGATGTCGGTTTATGTGCGTTTATTACGTAAGCTTTTACACCACCCAGGTAAAGTATTAGTGGCTTCTCTTATGGTGCTTGCGGCGAGCTATGCAACTTATGCAGCCTTAGGGAAAGGCGTTGAGTTCTTTCCTGATGTAGAGCCAGATAATGCACAGGTATTAGTTCATGCACGTGGTGATCTGTCGATATATGAGAAAGACGAGCTATTGAAATCTGTAGAGCAGCGCTTCTTTGGCATGCATGAACTTGAGTCTGTTTATGCTCGTTCATTTAATCAGTCATTTAATGGTATGGCAGAAGATGTCATTGGCTCAATTCAATTCCAGTTTATTGATTGGGATAAACGTCGACCAGCATCTGAGATACTTGAAGAAATGGCTGGTTTCACAAAGGGTATTCCCGGCGTAAAGCTCGAATTCAGAAAAGCTGAAAATGGCCCTTCAGGGGGTAAGCCAATCAAATTACAGATCAGTGCTATATTTCCTGAACATGCAGGTGAAACGGTTGAAGCAATCGTGACCCAAATGGTTGAACTTGGCGGGTTCAAAGACATAGAGGATGATCGAGCATTACCCGGTATTGAGTGGAGACTTGAAGTCGATCGTGAAGCCGCTGCACGTTTCGGTGCGGATATAGCCTTATTAGGCAGTGCGATTCAGATGGTGACGAATGGCTTTCGTGTTGCTGGTTTCCGCCCGAATGACACCACTGAAGAAGTGGATATCAATATCCGTTTCCCTAGCCAAAAACGTAGCTTAAATCAGTTTGATAATTTTCGGATTTCTACAAACAAAGGGATGGTGCCAATTAGTAACTTTGTCTCTCTGAAACCTGCGCCGAAAACAGGCACAATCAAGCGAGTCGATGCGAAGCGAGCGATTACTATTCAGGCGGATGTAGACGAAGGATTGCTGCCTAGTGAAAGGCTTCAGGCGTTACAAGCGACATTTTCCGAAGCTGAGCTGCACCCTGATGTACGAATTGTCGTAAAAGGTGAAGAGGAAGACCAAAAAGAAACTGCAGATTTCCTATCGAGCGCCTTTTTGTTGGCCATGTTTTTAATGCTGCTTATTTTAGTGATTCAGTTCAATAGCTTTTATCAAAGTTTTCTTGTGCTGAGCGCAATTATATTTTCAACAGCGGGAGTGTTGCTGGGCTTATTAGTCACAGCGCAACCTTTTGGCGTCGTTATGGTTGGCCTTGGGATCATTGCATTGTCGGGTATTGTAGTGAACAACAATATTGTCTTAATCGATACCTATAATGCTTATATCAAGGATGGCTATTCAGCATATGATGCCGCACTAGCGACCGGTGAAATACGGTTACGTCCCGTTCTTTTGACTGCTGGTACGACGATTCTAGGTTTGATTCCTATGGTGATGGCGATGAATATCGACTTTATCAATAGAGCGGTTGCTTTTGGTGCGCCTTCAACTCAGTGGTGGACGCAGTTATCGAGTGCGATTGCTGGTGGGCTGGCATTCGCTACCATACTTACATTACTTCTTACGCCTTGTCTCTTGGTGTTGGGCGCCAATGTCAGTTCGTTTTTTAAGAAAAAATTTGGTAAAGCTGAAGAAGAGTTTCCCGTACTTGAGCCTGTATTTATACCTAAAGAACCTACGAAGACATCCCCTTCCGAAAAAGAAATAGAATAAGAGAGGTTTTTGCATGATTGCTACCTAGCGTTAAAGTTGTCATTTTGGTGTACTTCTCGGTCAAAATGCATTACTTGATACCTTCCCTACACAGTCCTTCCCGCAAAGGCGGGAATCCATTGGGCTTAGAAAATTAAAAAATACTCGGAGGGATTAAGATCAACATGACCTAATTATCTTGATTTTAAATAGTTTTATAGCGTTTGATAAGGAGCTAAAGCGTTGCCTTTCTATACTTCCCAAGACCGCTAGATTCATAGCCAAAGCGATAGCTTTTGAGTTCGTGGGAAGCCGTTGGCGAAAGTACGAAAGCGATACCTTTTAGATCGGCTGGAAATAGCATGTTAAGGAGTTAAACAACTCATTATAAACATTGATACGAACTATTGACTCTGACCCTCTGATTAAATGAGGAGTTTGATATATAAATTATTAGGGATCAAAGCCGCTTGCTAGGATGAATTAAATCTTTTGATATCAATTCACCTCATGATTACACTTTTAGCTATTCAATAATCTGCTAATATATACTCATCATTTTGGTGTGTTGCGACTAGCGTATTTCAAACTGTGCCACTTAAGGGAATTAAATTGAATAAATCATTTTTACTTCCACTAAGCCTCTTAATCGTTTGGATTCTAATCTTCCCCAGGTATGTCTTTTCTTATCAAGTTTTAGCGCCATTAAAAAATCAAGCTCAATTTGATAATATTAGAGAGTCAAGTCAAAAACCAATTTCTATCGCTTACATGCCTCCAGCAACGGAGTTTAACTACTACTTAGATATTGACAAGGGGATCAAAGCAAGAGCTTTAGCGGCTGGTCATCAATCATTTATGTTTGCGCCTCAAATTGATAACCCTCAAATACAGTTGAAAATGCTCCAAGAAGTTATTCGACGGCAAGTTGATGCGATTATTTTATCCACCCATGACCCTTCTTTACTTGCCCCAGTTGTTAAAAATGCTGTAGAAGCTGGAATTTTGGTCGTAATAGTGAATTCTGATATGTCCTCTTTTGTTACACCTGTGCATAGCATTGTTGGCTATTTACAGCGCGAAGGGACTAGAAAAATAGGGCAATTCGCTTTAGACAAAATTGGTGCTTCCAAGCCCATCAAAGTTGGAATTATTGAAGGCGCACCGGGCTACCATTCTATCGAGCGAGTTGGAGGTTTTCTAGATTCGATACGAGACAGTACTTGGCAGGTAGTGGCAAGTGAAAATGGAAAGTGGAATACAGAAGGGGGATACAAAGCCGCGTCGAAGATATTTACTGCCCATCCTGAGATTAAAGTGGTATTTGCTGCAAATGACTTTGAAATATTAGGTGTAGAGTCTGCTTTGCGCTCACTAGGGAAGAAAGGTGTTATGTTGCTGGGTAACGATGGAGACCCATCAGCACTAGAGCAAGTAGCTAACGGCAGTCTCTCAGCAACCGTTTACACTGATCCAGTTGGTATGGGAGAGGTGGTTATGCAAGTAGTGCTGGATAGCATTTTTGGAAGTTTTAAAGGAGGCCTAGTAGAAACACCGACCTTGGTGGTAAACAAAGATAATGTAGACAAGTATTGGCAGCGCCCCCTCAGAACTGCTGATAGTGACAGCAACGAAATAAACATTGTGGGTCTCGGGTTGGAGGGCTTGATCGATGAATCAGGTTTAGGGCTTTACGGAGACATATTACGTGCAGTTTATGAGCCGTTGGGGATACTTGTAGAATTTATAGATGTCCCTGCAAAACGTGCCATGATAATTATTCAGAATAATGAGGCGGATGCCATGCTGGGTTCCTTGAAGGGAGAAGTTGAAAATGTATTGTACCCACAATGGCATTATAGTGCGGATATTGTATCGGTAATTTATAAAAAGAATAAATTTCAAAATTGGCAAGGCCAAGAAACAATGAAAAATAATGATGTGGGATGGATTCGGGGTTATAACTATGAACGACATCTATACATACCAGTAAATAAATCCGAAGTTGAAAAAACGTATCAATCATTGTTAATGCTAACAAAAGATAGAGTTCAATTTACTCTGGATAACCGATTTAATTTGAAAAATGTTTTGACCAGAAATAAAGCAAGGTTACTAAAAGAAGGGTTTGAAGAAAGGGAATATCAAATTCAAGAGCTAATACGGATTAAGCAATACTTAGCGTTTGCTAATACAGAAAAAGCGGCTAGTTTTAGGAAAATTTTTGATGAAAGAATCCCTCAGTTACTCCACTCTGGTGAGTTGAAATCAATGTTTGAAAAATGGTTGTTTGAGCCTTTTCCTTTTGAATGATTTACTTCTTTAAATTTAATAAAAAATATTCAGGCGACTGGAATTTCCAGATTTTGCTAGACACTAAATAGAGTTAAAATCTACAACTCAAAAGGTATCGCTTTGGGGGGGGGTCAGCCTATCTATTCAACATATGATTGAAATCTTTCTGAACCAAGACTATTCATTGAAATTTAAGAAGTCGAGCAGACTAATTTATGGTAACAGCGGGCTGTCAACTTATGATCGCAAGAGCATGTGATCTCTTTAAAACTATGGGCAAAATAAGCGGGAGATAAGCGCGGGAACTGCTGTTTCAACACGTAAAATTCGCTCGCCTAAATGCACACTCTGAAACCCACATTCTTTAATCTTTTCAACTTCGTAAGGAGTGAATCCCCCTTCTGGCCCAATGACGAGCGTTGTTTTATCTTGAATATCTATGGGGCAGGGCGTTGGTTCTCCCGGGTGGGCTAGAAGCTTTTGGGTATTGCCCGCGATCGTGGGTAGCTCATCTTCAACGAAAGGCTTAAAGCGCTTTCTTAAATGAATAGTGGGCATTATCGTATCTTTCGCTTGTTCTAAACCTAGTATGCAGTTTTCACGTATTTTCTCTTCGGTTAACCAAGGCGATTGCCAGAAGCTTTTTTCTACTTTCCAAGAATGGATAAAATAAAGCTTTTTTACCCCCATGGTAGTGGCGGTTTGAATAATTCGTTTGAGCATCTTTGGTCGAGGTAAGCCAATAATCAGCGTCAGAGGTAAAGCCGAAGGCGCTGAGGTATGCCAATCAACCTCTAGCATCACAAGGTCAGCCGTTAGCTTGGTAACCAATGCTGTGCCGATGCTACCGTTTAATAGACCAACACATAAGTGATCACCTTCTTTGGTCGTGAGCGTGCTGTGCAGGTGTGCTAATTGGCGGCCTGAAACTTCGGCAGACGTGTCAGTTAGCATGTTCTCAGGTAGCAGTAGTAATAAGTTCATTGCTTAAAAATGCTCGTCATTACGCTTCTACTTCAGGTTTTTTTTCGACCATTTTGGCAAAGAGTAAACCGACTTCGAATAACATCCACATCGGAAGGGCGAGTAGTGTTTGTGAAATAACATCAGGGGGCGTGAGTAACATGCCCACAACAAAGCATGCGACAACTAAATAAGGGCGCTTTTGACTCAAACTCTCAACGCTGGTGACACCGCTTGATACCAAGATAATAATCGCAATGGGAATTTCAAATACGATACCAAATGCAAAAAATAACTTGAGAACAAAATCAAGGTAACTACTAATATCGGTCATGATGGTCACCCCTTCTGGGCCTGCACCAGTAAAAAAGCCAAAAATCAAAGGGAATACCACAAAGTATGCAAAGGCGATGCCTGCGTAAAATAATACAATGCTTGAAAATAATAACGGAAAAGCGAGTTTCTTTTCTTTATCGTAAAGAGCCGGCGCAATGAAGCGCCAAATTTGATAAAGAACAAAGGGCATCGAGATAAAAATTGATACCATGAGTGTCAGCTTAAATGGCGCAAAAAACGGAGATGCCACATCGGTTGCAATCATCGTACTGCCTTCAGGCATTAATTCTCGCAAGGGCTCTGCAACGATGAGGTAAATGTCATTCGCAAAATAATAGAGCGAAGAAAAAACTATAATCACGCAAAGCACAGCGCGTAAAAGGTGATTTCTTAGCTCAATGAGATGCTGTATCAGTGGCTGAGTTTGTTCAACTGGTATGTTGTTAGGGGTGTTAGGGTCAGTCATTCTTGCTGGTGCTTATGTTATTTTGTATTGCCTTGTCTTGAGGGGCTTCTGTCGTGGCATTGATAGAGTCGACGTGACTGAAGGGTTTGTTATCCTCAGACCTTGGTAAAGGCTCAAATTCTTTTGCTTGCTGTAAAGCTTCACTAACCGTCGCATGAATGTTGTGTGCATCTTCACGAATATCTAAGCTTTCACCTTGTTTTTTTAGCTCTGCTCGAAGTTCATCCAATTCAATTTGTCGGTCTATTTCTTTGGTGAATTGGCTCGTCAATCGCCGTGCTCGTCCGACCCATTTACCTACAGTGCGGGCGGCGACGGGCAAACGTTCAGGGCCAAGCACCAGTAGGGCAATAATCCCTACGATGACTAATTCCAGGAAGCCGATATCAAACATGCTAAAGCGCCAGTTTTAGAAAGAAAGAAAACATTATTTAGCTTGTTTGTCTTCTTGCTTTGTACTTACTTTTTCAGCTTTACCTTCAATGATGTCAGCACTGTTTTTTTCTAATGGCTTTGCGTCTTCATCTTTCATCGCTTTTTTGAAGCCTTTGACTGCTCCACCTAAGTCACCACCCATATTACGCAGTTTCTTAGTACCGAATATTAGTGCCACGATCACAAGAATGATCAGTAGTTGCATTGGACTGATGCCCATATCGTTCTCCTTAATTAGCGCATGTACTATTTAGCTTATGTACTATTTAGTTCTGGATGACTTTTCTTCAAGGCCGGATAAGTTAAAGCGGCGCTGAAGTTCTTTTAAAATGTCATCTGGATGTAAGTCTAGATGAGATAACATTACCATACTATGGAACCAGAGGTCGGCAGTTTCATAAACTAAGTCTTGTTTTTTAGCGTCGTCGGCACCTTCTGCATCTTTTGCAGCTAAGATCGTTTCAGTGCACTCTTCACCTACTTTTTCTAATATCTTATTTAGGCCTTTTTTGTGTAGGCTGGCAACATACGAACTCTCAGGGTCAGCTTTTTTTCTTTCAGCAAGTACAGTGGCTAGTTCGTTTAATACGGTGGACATATTTTTTCTCGGTTTCAATTATCAGTTCAGTCTATTTTTTCATATGACTGAGTTTTATTTTCGGCGAACTAAAAAATAGCTGCCAAGTAAAAAGGGTACAGCACTTTGCCATGAAATGGTATTTAGCCAATCGAGTGCACTAGGCGTTGCAACCACAAAACCAGCAATAATGAATGAAAAACCGATGACCCAGTCTTTTGACTGGCTACGCTGTTGTTTCATTTCATTGTGTAGGGCTACTGCGCTTTGTTCTCGTTGCTTGCCAAAGTTATCTAGATGTTTGATTTGGTTCATTGCATCAAATACTAGTTTCGGTATTTCGGGTGACTGCTCTAACCATTCAGGTAAATGCTGTTTTACATTTTTCCAAACACCTGGAGGCGCCATACGCTGCTTCATCCAGTTTTCTAAATAAGGCTGTGCAGTATTCCATAAGTCTAGGTCAGGGTATAGCTGTCGTCCAAGGCCTTCAATATTGAGTAAGGTTTTTTGGAGTAAGACTAATTGTGGTTGAACTTCCATATTAAAACGACGCGCAGTCTGGAATAAGCGAAGTAAGAACTGGCCAAATGAAATATCTTTCAGTGGGCGCTCAAAAATAGGTTCGCAGACGGTACGAATGGCAGACTCAAATTCATCGACGCGTGTATCTTCAGGCACCCAGCCTGATGAAACATGTAATTCAGCGACGAGACGGTAATCTCGGTTGAAAAATGCTAGAAGATTACGAGCAAGGTAGTTTTGGTCTTCTTGAGTGAGTGTGCCCACAATGCCAAAGTCTATGGCGATATATTGAGGGTTATGCGTATGTTCGGCAGAAACAAAAATGTTACCTGGGTGCATATCAGCATGAAAGAAGCTGTCTCTAAATACTTGTGTGAAAAATATTTCAACACCACGTTCGGCTAATACTTTCAGGTCTACCCCTGAGGCTTTTAATTGTTGTATATCTGCGACGGGCATACCGTAAATACGTTCCATGACGAGTACGTCGTGATTGGTGTAATCCCAAAATATTTCGGGAATATAGATTAATTCAGAATTTAAAAAATTACGGCGTAGTTGAGAAGCGTTAGCCGCTTCGCGTTGCAGGTCTAATTCATCGTAAATTGTTTTTTGATAGTCTTTTACAATTTGAATAGGGTGTAAGCGTTTCCCATCTGCCCAGTAATTTTCTAATAATGTCGCTAACGCTAACATTAGGGCTATATCTTGATTAATTGTGCCTTCGATATTTGGACGAATGACCTTAACGACCACTTCTTTACCATTCTTTAGTCGCGCACTATGCACTTGCGCGATAGACGCTGAGGCTAGCGGTTCAATACTGAACTCTGAGAATAATTGATCGGTACTTTGTTTGAGTGCTTTTTCAATAATTTGCTTGGCTTGGCTGCCAGGAAAAGGCGCGACATTGTCTTGAAGGTGCTTGAGTGCGTCTGCAATATCGTCAGGCAGGAGGTCTCTTCGGGTAGATAGAATTTGACCAAACTTGATAAAAATGGGGCCGAGCGTTTCTAATGCTAAGCGAATTCGCTCGCCACGTGAAAGTTTTGGTTTCGGGAAAAAATGCCAAGGTGCTAAAAAGAATAATATTCGAGCAGGTAGTGGAAGGTGAGCAAGAGGAATAAACTCATCTAAACGGTATCGACTGACTACCCAAAGAATAACAAAAATACGTCTGAGTTTGGTGATTAAAAAGAGTTTGGACACGTTATATATTCCAGTTTGTTTTGGGTGCGAGTTAATGAGAGAGCGTGAAAATATTTATATTTTTTCAGTTTGCTTAAAAGCTTGTTTCAATCGAGCTTCTAAACGGTCTGTTGCCAGACGTAACTGATCAATCGCTTCAAATTGGGTTTTAGTCAGTGCTTTACTTGGAATAAGGCGCACTTCATATTTTATAAATTCTTCTAAGTCATTGATAAACGATTGACTGATATTTTTTCCAAAAGCCAAACTTTGGCGCAAAGAAGTGCCGATAAGATGAGCCGGTGTATCGCCGATAAATACGGCTAAAATACCTTCCCAGTCAATGTTGACTGAGCCCATTAAACCCTGAATCTGTTGTGCCCGCACCGCGTCACCACTTAAAGTGATTTCTTTATTCTTAAATAGAGATGTTTTGTCTTGATAGTTTGCAAGCTTAATGAAAGAAAATGCGCTGCCATGTAAGCAAACTGATGAGCTATCTTGGGGGGGGAGAATAACGACTTTTCCTCCCTCTGAACCAAAAAATAAAGTTTGTCTCGGTGTCGTTAGAGAAACTTCTAATATACATCCTTGCAAAAGATTCAATTTCTTTTGTGACACTGGATCCATTGAAAGCGCTAGATTAATCGCTTTCTCAATGGCGGGTGCTACTTTGTGAATAAGAGCAGAATCAATAAGGCTCATTTAAGGCTTTATTCCGGTATGTAGTGCAACAATTCCACCTGACATATTGTGGTAACGGCAGTTTACGAATCCAGCATTTTCCATCATTCCTTTGAGCGTTTCTTGATCTGGGTGCATACGAATGGACTCTGCAAGGTACTGGTAGCTTGTACTGTCATTGGTGATGAGTTTGCCCATAAAAGGTAATGCGGTGAAGGAGTACTTATCATAAATCGTACTTAGCATTGGGTTTGCGGGTTTAGAAAACTCCAGAATCAATAGGCGGCCACCAGGCTTTAATACTCGCGCCATCGAAGCAAGTGCCTTATCTTTATCGGTCACGTTTCGCAAACCGAAAGCAATGCTTACGCAATTGAAGTGATTGTCTGGAAAGGGCAGTGCTTCGGCGTTGGCTTGTACAAACTCGATGTTACTGCCATAACCTTTATCTAATAATCGGTCACGACCAACGTTCAGCATCGATGAATTGATGTCGGCCAACACCACTTGGCCTTGTTCGCCTACTCGTTTTGAAAACTGCATGGTGAGATCGCCAGTACCACCGGCGATGTCTAAAACTTTGTAACCTGGTCGAACGCCACTAGACTCAATTGTTAAACGTTTCCAGATTCGATGAATGCCCAGCGACATTAAGTCATTCATCACATCATATTTGCTGGCAACCGAGTGAAATACGTCTGCGACTTTATTCGCTTTGTCTTGTGCTTTCACGTCTTGAAAACCAAAATGCGTGACGGTGTCAGTATTTTGGGTTGCTTGCGTTGTATTTGTGGTGGGTTCGCTTGTCATGAAGTCGTCTCTGCTGATTCATTTATAGACGCTATTCTAACCTTGGTGAGCAAGGAAAACTATGCCGCCATGCTTTAAAATCCTAATCTTAAAGCTAAAAACAGACTCAAAGTGAGTAGTTTTGTTGTAAGGGCGTGTTTCGAGTTAATATGTGTGAGTTGTTGAATAATATGAGAATGCATTATGTCTGAAATTAGAGTTAACCGTACCCATCATCTAGCACTGGAACAAGCTAGAGCTTTAGCTGAAGGTCTTGTTGCTAATTTAGCGCAAGAATTTGGCGTAAAATATCATTGGGAAGATGATACTGTTAAATTTAAAGGAGCCGGTGCAAAAGGCCACATGACGGTATTAAGCGAAAGTGTAGAGCTTAAAATGGAGTTAGGATTTTTACTAAGACCATTTAAGGGAAAAATAGAAAACTCAATCAAGCGACGCCTTGATGAGGTGTGTGATTAATGCGCTGTTGAGCTTTGATTTATGACATGAAATGGGACTGTAGTTACTCGTGATCGTTATACGAACAGCTATCGTCCACTTTTAGGTTTAGGAGCAGCATTTTTTTTAAATATAAAAACAAGAGAATATGCATGTCAAACTCTGAAATTTCAAATACAGATACTATATCGTTTCGTCAGTTTATCTCTAAATTACCTGTGTTTCTAACAGGCATTCCCGATCGTGCCAAAGGCCTCTATATTGCCAGTCGAAAAAATACTGATAAACCGGTGGGTTTGGCGGTGTGTCTTGAAAAAGCGACGAAGCGTAACCCTAATGGCACAGCATTAATCTTTGAAGAACGAGAGTTAAGTTACCAGCAATTTAATGCGTGGGTGAATCGTTTAGCCGATAGTCTTATGAAGATAGGGGCTAAAAAAGGTGATGTTATTGCGGTATTTATTGAAAATAGGCCTGAGCTATTAGCCTGTATTGCTGCAATTTCAAAGATTGGCGGGGTGAGTGCTTTGTTGAATACTTCTCAGCATGGAGGTGTGCTGGAGCACAGTATACAGCTGGTGAATCCTTCTCGAATTATAGTGGGCGAAGAATTGTTTTCAGTGGCTATTGATGTGGGAATGGTGTTGCCTAAAGGGGAGAATACCAAACTTTATTTATCAGACTGCGATACTTTATCTGACAATACTTCTGCTCCTGAGGGTTGGACGGATCTAGCTGAAAAAGCACGTTCGGGTTATTCCCAGAATCCCTTATCAAGTAATGATCAGCGAGCCACTGAGCCCTTTTGCTATTTTTATACCTCTGGAACAACCGGTTTACCTAAAGCAGCGATATTAACACATGGTCGTTTCATGAAAGCGTATGGTGGTGTTGGCTTGGCTAGTATTCAACTAAAACCTAGTGACAGGGCCTTTGTTACTTTACCTTTTTATCATGGTACTGCTCTGATTATTGGTTGGGGGAGTGTACTTGCTGGTGCTGCGGGTTTAGTGATGGCACGTCAGTTTTCAGCGAGTAAGTTTTGGCCTGAAGTGAGGCGGACGGGTGTGACTGCTTTTTGTTATGTCGGAGAGCTATGTCGATATCTTTTGGCCCAAGGGCCAAATATTAATGACCAAAATCACCAGGTTCGCATGATGTTCGGTAATGGCCTTAGGCCTAACTTATGGCGAGAATTTAAATCACGCTTTAATGTGCCAAAAGTGATGGAGTTTTATGGCTCGAGTGAGGGAAATATTGGCTTTATGAATTTATTTAACCATGATTGTACTGTTGGTTTTACCACCATTCCGTATGCCATTGTTGAATATGATTTAGACCTTGATGAAGTTGTTCGTCAGAATGATGGCTTTCTACGCAAAGTGAAAAAAGGCCAATCAGGTCTTTTATTGGGCGAGATCTCTGAAAAAAGTCCTTTTGATGGTTATACCGATCCGGAAAAAACAGAAAAATCAATTCTGAGAGATGTATTTAAACAAGGCGATGCCTGGTTTAATACCGGCGACTTAATGCGTGATCAAGGCTATTTACATGCTCAATTTGTCGACCGCTTAGGCGATACGTATCGATGGAAAGGTGAAAATGTATCCACCACCGAAGTTGAAAATTGTATCGGTACGTTTCCATCCATTTTGGATGCCGTGGTCTATGGTGTTGAAATTCCCAATACGAACGGTCGAGCTGGTATGGCGAATATTCGTTTGATGGAGGGAGCACAGTTTGACCCAATTGAACTCTATCAGCACTTAGATAAACAATTACCCGCGTTTTCAGTGCCGGTCTTTTTACGTATTTCCCAAAAAATGGAAACTACAGGGACTTTTAAATATAAAAAAACGGATTTAAAGAAAGCAGGTTTTGATTTAACCAAAGTGCACGACCCTGTTTGGGTCTCTTTGCCTAATAAAACGGGTTATCAGTTAATGAATGAGTCCCTTCAGAGAGAGATTGAGCAAGGAAAGTTCAGATATTAAGTACAGACTTTATTAGCGATGGAATAAGTTTGTAGCGTTTATTATAAAAGGAGGTTGGTCGTATTTTGAATGAAAGTCAGGTGTTGAGAATTCAGATGCTTTGTCGAAATATAAAGAGATTGATTTGTGTCTTTGTGCTGTCTTGCCTGTTGATGAATGAAGCGCTAGCACGTCCTAAAGTCGGCTTGGCTTTAGGTGGTGGTGGGGCAAAAGGTGGTGCACATATTGGTGTGCTGAGGGTGTTGGAACGGGAGAATATTCCTGTGGACTACATTGCTGGTACGAGTATAGGTTCAGTCGTAGGAGCCTTATACGCGCTGGGATATAGTGCAGATGAAATAGAAAAAATTATGCTGTCTATTCCTTGGGACGAAGGGTATTCAGATGCAATTCCACGGCAAGACTTACCTTATCGCAATAAACAACGTGGCCAATTTAATATTCCGCTAAATTTAGGTTATGAAGATGGAGAAGTAAAAATTCCGAGTGGCGTGTTATATGGGCAAACAGCCTCTTTATTGCTTCGACAGGCCTTTGGGAGTTTGTCTATATTTGCCTCTTTTGATGACTTACCTATTCCTTATCGGGCAATTGCAACAAACTTAAGTACGAATGAGGCGGTGATTCTGGACTCGGGTGATTTGCTCGTCGCAGCTCAAGCTTCGTCGAATGTGCCTGGGATTTTAGCGCCAATTAAACATGACGACATACTACTGGTAGATGGCGGCATCACCAAAAATATACCGGTCGATATTGTAAAAGAAATGGGAGCCGACCACGTTATTGCCATTGATATCGGTGAAAATCTCGCGCGTAGCCAAGATTTAACCAGTACTTTCTCAATAATAGGCCAGCTTTCAAGTTTCTTAACGGTCAGCTCATCTGAAGAGCAAAAAGTACTCTTAACGAATAATGATCTGTTGATTCGACCAAAAATTGGTGAGCTAAGTACCACGGACTGGTCAACCTTTCCTGAGAGTATTGTAAAGGGCGAACAAGCCGCGCAAAAAGTTGTCAACTCATTAAAATCTTTCAGACTAGGAGCAGTGGAATATCAAATATATCGACAACAAAAGAAAGAGAAACATGAAAGCTTGTTAAAAACCCTAGAACAGCCAGTTTCTAAAATTGTGATTCATAATGAATCGCCAGTTCATGAAGATTTTATACGTGAGCAGCTTGCGTTGCCGACGGGCCAAAGGATTGATTCGGACGAACTCAACGCTGCGGTTCAGCGTTTGTACAACACGGATGAGTTTCAACGTGTCGATGCGTCAATTATAGATGAGGGGGCTGAGCGTCACGTGGCGGTAACCAGTGAAGAAAAATCTTGGGGGCCAAATTTTCTAGAGTTTGGCGTTGGTTGGGAAACAAATTTTACCGATGAGTCATCTGTAGATTTAGATTTTGCTTATATGGAAAGAGGTTTAACCGAGTATGGTGGTGAGTGGCGGACGCAGTTAGAGTTAGGGCATGAAGCGGCATTAAACTCTGAGTTATATTTGCCTTTAACGCCAACGCGTTCATTCTTTAGTCGTACTCAGTATAATTTTGAAACGATTGATTTTAACGTTCCATCAACTTTAAACCTGTCACTAAGTGTCGAGCAAAAGGCCCACCAAATTACTCAGGGGCTTGGTTATAATTTTAGTCAAAATGGGTTTGTTGAACTTGGGGTGCTTGTTGAGAAGGGAGAGCTTCATGATGACTTCTTATTAAATGATGAGGTCAAATTCGATGCATTAGGCTCTTATGTATCATTTGGTTTCGATAGCCTTGATAGCGCTAGTTTCCCGACCCATGGTAAGCGTTTTCTTATTAAATTTATTAACCGTCTAGAGGATGTTGATAATCAGCCTTTGTATACCGGTGAGTTGACGGATTTTGGTGGTAGAACCTTGGAGCTTGATATTGAATGGAAGGGCGCTTTAAAGATTGGCAGTCATTCGATAGTAAGTAAGGCTGACTTTACAAGGATTTATGCGGATAAAGATGACGGTAGTGTTCATGCCGCGCGCTTGGGTGGCTTTTTGAATCTATCAGGTTTGGACAGCAATGCATTAACGGGTTCCCACAAAGCTTTTTCTGCAGTGATATATCAATATAATTTACGAGAAAACTTATTTGGTCAAAATAAACTCCCCTTATATTTAGGTTTTAGTCATGAGGCCGGGAATGTTTGGAGTGTAGAGTCAGATATCGATTTTAGTGATGTAATATTTGGGAGTAGTGTATATTTAGGGACTGACACTGCTGCTGGACCCGCAGCACTGGGTTATGGCATCACCAATGAAAAGGATAAGTCGATTTACTTTTATTTGGGTTACAGCTTGTAAATGGGAGAAGTCTTAAGTATTACGCTGAATTCCTTTGTTAGGAAAACGCCCAATTCGGATGAGCTTAAAAAGTTGATTAAATCAACCAAGGCACAGTTGGCGCGTAAAGGGCGCTCTCGTAATTGGCATTTACAAGCGAATACCCAGCAGCTACTTTCAATCATTGAGTTAATTCAGAACTCAGGCGAAGAAGAGTGGCTTTGGGTGGTTAAAAAAATATCCGAGAGTAAGCCACACTTAAACCATGATGAACTACTTGAATTTGCGAGAATAAGTTCTGGTTTGACTGTCACGCAATTAATGGCTGCGACCGACTGTAAATTACGTGAGGCGAGAAGAGTTATAGACCAGTTAGAATGGGAATAAAATTTCTCAAAAGAATGTAATTGTTTGGTATTTTAATGTATTAACTTTGGGGTCGTTATGGAAAGGGTTATTGGCTTTTGGTTTGAAGAATTAGAACCTCGACAGCATTGGATTAAAGATGAAAACTTAGATCAATTGATTGCACAGCGATTTTCTAGCTTGCATGATGCTGCGATGAACGGTGAATTATGGTCGTGGCGTAAGACTCCAGAGGGGCGTTTAGCTGAAATTTTAATACTCGATCAGTTTTCTAGAAATATGTATCGAGATCAAGCAAAAAGCTTTGCTTCTGATCAAATCGCCTTGGTATTAGCGCAAGAGGCGGTCGCTCAAAAAGCGGATGAGGCGTTACCTGTTGAAAAACGATGCTTTTTATATTTACCATACATGCATAGTGAGTCCTTACTTGTGCATGAGCAGGCTGTAAAATTATTTGATCAGGCGGGTATGGAGGATAATTATCGCTTTGAGCTTAAGCATAAAGAAATTATTGAACGTTTTGGTCGTTACCCGCATCGGAATGCAATTTTAAATCGTCAATCTACCTCAGAAGAGCTGACCTTTTTGCAAGGGCCAGGTTCTTCTTTTTAATGCCTTTAATCAATGCCAAGTAACTTATGTAGTTGCAAGGTGAGGCGCCATTGAGGGTGAGTTAAACAATAGTTTAGTGCTAGCTGTGTATTGCTCTTTTTTTGTTGGTCATCGCCAGAACGAACAAGAGGGTTCGCCATAGGTGATAAAAAGAAATGAGCTGATTTGAAATTTTCAAAACGATCAGGTGATGCTTTCTCTTGAGGGTAAACAAGCTTTAGTTCGTTGCAGTAATCGAAAACGACTTTCGCGTCGGCTTTTGGGCTCAAGCAAACCCAATCAACACCTTTTGGTAAAGGCAGTGTGCCATTGCTTTCAATGGCAACTTCAAAACCCAGTTGGTGCATGTGTTCAATAACTGGCTCATCTAGCTGCAGTAACGGTTCGCCTCCTGTAAAAATAACATAAGGCTTTGCGTTGTTAGAGGTCGAGGTGTCTGGCCACATTTGATGAATCGCAGCGGCTAATGTTTCGGCAGTATCAAACTTACCACCGTTCTGACCATCTGTGCCTAAAATGTCTGTATCACAAAAATTACAGATAGCCGTTGCGCGACTATCTTCTCGGCCATTCCATAAATTACATTTGCTGAAACGACAGAATACAGCTGCTCTACCTGCGCGGGCACCTTCACCTTGAAGGCTATAGAACATTTCTTTAACTCGATACATAGTTGATTCTTAAGTACGTGGTTGACTCTTAGTTGAGTTATAAGTAGTGATTTTATGCCAAATTACTGTGTGTTGTTACTATTTATTACCCGTTGTTGCTTCAAGTTGTGCGTTATGGCTATCCATTAAGCCCTGAACATTTTGAGCATCATTTAAAACATTCATAGCTCGCTCAAGTGAGACTACATTGCTTAAAGGAGTATCTGGAGTGTTGGAGGTTTTCGGAGTGCTTGCTGGGCTCGTTGGTTTTTGGACCGGTGTCACCGGAATGCTTTGAATAACGTTGGCATTACTATCTACCTCGATGGTAGAGAATCTAGGTCCGTTTGTCGGTGGTGTGTCGCCGTAATGCCATGTGCCGTGTTCATCTTTCCACTTATAGAATGTTTGAGAGCTTGATGGTAAAACAGACGTTGTTTCTCCTGAGAGAAGGCTCGATGGAATGAGGTCTTTTGTTTCAGGTAATGAAAACATGGGCTTGCCTTCATTATTATCCATAAAAAAAGGAAATAACATCGCGCCACCAATTATGGCAAGGGTAAGTAAACGATAAATCCATTTCATAATAGGTATAGGCTCATTGTGGTGCAGTTAGCGAATCGATGCATGCAGAAATATGTGATACAGGGTGCATAGGAAGGCATGCTTGTATTAATAATAATAGGTCTGATGGGCTAAGTATGTCGTTTTTTTTCTTCTGGTGACTTTCAACAGCATTTAATTGCTGAATAGACTGCGCATGGTTGGAGCACGCTAATAAATTTTTGATCAAAATAGTTAATGTGTTATCTGGTGAATTATGGGTATTTGTTTTGGTTATTGCGACAGGGATGTTAAACGCACATTTAAATAATAGTGACTGCTCAATTTGCTCTGCTAATAATTCGCTATTTTGAACTTGAGGTTTTAGTGAGGGAACCGGTGATTGCAAGGGCAGTGCTTTACGAACATTGCGTAACGGCGCTACAACTTGCTGGTGCCAGCATTCAGTTGCTTCAAGTGTAAGAAGGAGGTGATTAGTGATCGCTTTTTTTTCAATGCCTAGCCACATAGAAAATAACAGTAAGTTAACACGGAGATGCTGTATATCTTGTAGCCGAAGTAAGGCTTCTTGTGCATTTTTGTTCTGCCAGAATGATAATGAAAATTGCCAAAAATCATTGTCTAGCTGAAGGTCTTTGGGTAATTGAGTTGTCATCTTATAAGAATAACCTGATATTCAGATTTAAGCATCATTGATGTTAGGGCAGATATCCGTTAACGTCTCGGTTTTTGCGAGTCATTCTTACATGCTGAAGATTAATGCACTAACCCTTAGACGGGGACCTGAATCTCTATTAGATGAAGCAAATGCCATTGTGCATGGTGGTCAGCGTGTTGCCATTATTGGTGCTAATGGTGCTGGGAAGACTAGCTTATTTAAATTGATTTTGGGCGAACTCACGCCAGATTCTGGTGAGTTTAGTTTGCCAGGGCGTTGTCGAATTGCACATATGGAGCAGGAAGTTTCAGCGGGAGATCGGTTAGCTTTAGATTATGTGCTAGATGGGCATCACCTTTTAAGGGAACTCGAGTCGGCGTTAAATGCTGCAGAAAAAATTGATGATCATCATAACATTGCAAGAATTCATGGAGAGCTGGAAGCGATTGGCGCCTATGAAGCGTCTGTCACCGCAGAGAAGCTACTGCACGGATTAGGGTTTCTGCAAAACGAACTTTCTAAGCCTGTTAATGATTTCTCTGGTGGGTGGCGAATTCGTTTGAATTTGGCGCAGGCACTGATGTGTCCGTCAGATCTATTGCTGCTCGATGAGCCGACCAACCACCTAGATTTAGAGGCGGTGATCTGGTTAGAGCATTGGCTTAAGCGATACACAGGAACCATTTTGTTTATCTCTCACGATCGAGATTTTATTGATTCGGTCGCGACGCATATACTGCATTTTGAATTTAAAAAGCTTAATCAGTATAAAGGTAGCTATAGCGACTTTGAACAGCAGCGTGCGCAGAAACTAGCTCAGCAACAAGCGCAATACGAAAAGCAACAAGTACGCATTGGAGAAATTCAATCATTTGTTAATCGTTTTAAGGCGAAAGCGACCAAAGCGAAACAAGCTCAGAGCCGAATGAAAGAGCTAGAACGTATGGAAATGATTGCACCGGCTCATATTGATTCGCCCTTTAATTTTAGTTTTCCTGAGGCAGAGAAAGTTTCTAGCCCTTTATTAAGTCTTCGAAAGTCTGATTTGGGTTATGACGGAAAAACTATTCTAAACAATTTCTCGACCAGTATTTTGCCGGGTACCCGGGTAGGGTTGTTGGGGCCGAATGGTGCTGGTAAATCCACCCTGGTCAAAAGCTTGGTGGGAGACTTAGTTCAAATTAATGGTCAGCGTTCAGAGGGCGAGCACTTAAGAATTGGGTACTTTGCACAGCATCAATTAGAAGAACTTGACTTGAATGCAAGTCCCTTTCTTCATCTTCAGCGAATTAGACCTACAGCTACTGATCATGAAGTTCGCAATTTCTTAGGTGGTTTTGATTTTCGAGGTGATGCCGCTTTAGAGGTGATTACACGTTTTTCAGGGGGAGAAAAGGCGCGCTTGGCTTTGGCAATTATTGCTTGGCAAAAACCAAATTTACTGATGCTAGATGAACCGACTAACCACCTTGACCTAGAAATGAGGCATGCTTTAACGATGGCGCTTCAAGCCTTTCAAGGGGCGATTTTGATTGTTTCACATGATCGGCATTTACTGAAAAATACAGTGGATACTTTTTGGCTGGTTGCAAACGGTAAAGTGGAAGAGTTTCAGGGTGATTTGCACGATTATGAGGATTGGTTGCAGGCTTATCAAAGCGGTAATAAGCGAGTAGAAAAGGCTGAGTCTAGTGGCGATAAATTGTTAGAGTCTCAGGGAGAGTCAGCAGAGGATAAAAAAGAAAGGAAACGACTAGCAGCGGACAAGCGTAAGCGTTTAAGTCCATTAAAGAAGAAACTTTCAAAAGCAGAAACTGACATGACATTGCATCAAGAGAAATTGGTGTTGTTAGAGGGCGTACTAGCCGACGCGGCATTGTACCAGCCCGAAAATAAAGCGAAGCTTAAAGAGGTGCTGGATCAGCAAGCTGAGCATAAGCAAGCGCTTGAGAGTGTAGAGCTTATTTGGTTTGAATTGAGTGAAGAGATCGAAGCCGCAGAGCAGGAAGATTAAAAAATAATACGAATGCCAGCGCGCAGCTTACTGAGGTGTTGCACTTATTTCTTATTTTGGGGTAGCGTCAGACGCCTTTAAATCTTCATCGATGTTATCAAGAATTTTTAATAGTCGCTTCTGAATGATCGGGCCTATGATTTTGGCATGAGCTTTAGCTTGCTCTTGGCTTCTTTGGCTGACGTCTTCAGAATGCTTCATGAGTTGCTTCCCTGCTGGACTATTGTAAAAATTAACAATGTCCTGCATTTGGCTCGTCGAAAAATATTCATTATATAATTCATAAAAAATATCATTAAGTTTGTTGTTGAGTACAAATTGTTCTTTTATCGCTTTTTTTACTTCACTATGAATGATTAGTTTAAGGTTGTCATCGATGCCGTTACGGCCCTTAGCAATGGCTGTGATTATTTGGCCGGTTAGAGCAGATGTCATTAAAGGGATCAGTTTGGCTGTTTGATTAATCACTAAAATTTGATCGACTAAGTCTCGCTTTTGGGGCGATATTTGCTTTGCAAATGCATGGCTACTGCTAAAAATAAAAGGTAGTAAAATTAATAATATACGAGCAAACATACGCTTTTCCTGTTGAATGAAGTTTTAGTATAGTCACAAATGCCCGTATTTACAGTGCGCAACCCTTTGGTTTAAATGTTAAGTGATTGGTTTTAAAGGTGTACCATCAAAGAGAATGCCATCCCAGCTGGTGACCATAAAGTTACGTATGTTCTGATGATCCGTACCTTCAGGGTTTGAGAGTACGTCGTTTCGATAATATTGACCAAAACAATCCAGTGTTTGCTGTTGGTCGAGTGTGTGTAATTTCGCAAATGCAAAAAGCTTACATGAGCCAGAATTTTTCCCTGATTCATTTTGTTGTTGGCCGTTACGAAACGCGCAAGGCGTGAAAACATAGTGAGTATCAATCACTGCCATAGTGTCATTAAAATCGATCGACTCAGGTGATTGTGCTAACGTGGTTAAAAAAACTTCTACTGTCATAACTAAATTTCCAGTGTTTCTAAAGTAAAGTATTGTTGGGTATTTATATCGTGAGGGAATAATACCTGTTTTGTGTACTCCTAAGAAATATAGATGCTAGTTTTCTTATTTAATTTAAGGCCCTTCTATGAAAGCCATTGCGTATAGTCATTCTGAATCGAATAGCCCTAGTGCTTTAATTGATTGCGAGCTTCCTAAGCCTGTACCTGTGGGGCATGACTTGCAAGTTCATATAAAAGCGATTTCAGTGAATCCTGTTGATTGTAAAATTTATCAAAATGTTAACCCCACAAAAGGTGAGCAGAAAATACTTGGCTGGGATGCCGCAGGAATTGTTTCTGCTGTCGGTGAAAAGGTTTCAACTTATAAAGTTGGCGATAAAGTGTATTTTGCGGGTGATTTAACACGCCCAGGCTGTAATGCAGAATACCAATGTGTAGATGAGCGCATTGTAGGTAAAATGCCTGTGTCTCTATCTTATTCCGAAGCTGCAGCTATACCTTTAACTGCAATTACCGCTTGGGAGCTACTATTTGACCGTTTGGAATTAAAACCCACTTCAGGTGCTAGCGGTGATGTGATTATGGTGACAGGGGCGGCTGGTGGTGTCGGGTCTATTCTTACTCAGTTAGCAAAATGTTTGACCGCTGCGAAGGTTATTGGCACGGCCTCTAGAGAGGAAAGTCAAAAATGGGTTAAGAGTATGGGGGCTGATCTGGTGGTGAACCATCATCAGAGCCTTGATTTGCAACTTAAAGAATATGGAGTTTCATCTATTACCCACGTCGCTAGCCTCACGCATACTGACCAGCATTATAAAAATCTTGTTGAACTCATGAAGCCGCAATCTAAGTTCGCATTAATTGATGACCCTATTGAGCTAGACATAAAAGTATTTAAGCGTAAAAGCATTTCTTTGCATTGGGAGTTTATGTATACCCGGTCGATGTTTCAGACAGAAGATATGGGTGCTCAACAAACAATATTGAATGAAGTGAGTCGGTTGATAGATGCGGGTGAGCTCAAAACGACACTCACTCAGCATTATGGGAAGATAAATGCCGAAAATTTGAGTAAAGCTCATCAAAGAATTCAAAAAGGGAGTATGGTTGGAAAGCTAGTGTTAGAAGGGTTTTGAGACATAGTTTGATTTAAAAAAAGAATTAATTGGTCTACGGAACAGAACATAATGATAAACAGGTCTTTACTTGGAGAAAATTTACCATTAAAATTCGCGCCCCAAGTAAAGCTGTGTGTATATTTTGATCGTTGCTTTTGTAAAAAAGTTAGCGAAAAGATGCAGTGAGACAAAAACTAACGAAACAATGGTACTTTTGAATGCCTTCAGTAAAACTTAAAGAAAACGAGCCGTTTGATATTGCTCTACGTCGCTTCAAGCGTTCATGTGAAAAAGCAGGCGTATTGTCTGAAGTTCGTCGTCGCGAATTTTATGAAAAGCCTACATCAGTTCGTAAGCGTAAAGCTGCTGCTGCTGTTAAGCGTCATGCTAAAAAGGTTCAGCGCGAAACTAGACGTTTCGAAAGAATGTACTAGGTTAAACGCTTAGTTCGTACGGTTTAGCATCTTTATTTGGTGGTCTCTAGATTTATTGAATCTAGAGACAAGCTAAATATGGTGATTACTAATACATGTCTGAAAGTTGGTAATGTATGTCTGATAGTGGCTTAAAAGCAACGATTACTTCTGCAATGAAAGAGTCTATGCGTGCACGCGATAAAATTCGCCTAGGTACGATACGTCTTATATTGTCTGATATTAAGCGAATCGAAGTAGATGAGCGTATTGAGCTTGATGATGTTCGTGTGCTTGCAGTGCTTGATAAGATGCTTAAACAGCGTCGTGACTCAATTTCTCAGTATGAAGCCGCTAGCCGACAAGACTTAGCTGATGTGGAAATTGCAGAAGTTGCTGTGATTGAAACATTTTTGCCTACGGCACTAACTGAGCAAGAAATACTTGAATTGCTAGATGATGCGATTAATTCATCTGGTGCTGACTCTATTCGTGATATGGGTAAAGTGATGGCGGTTTTAAAGCCACAGCTTCAAGGTAGAGCTGATGTTGCCAGTGTAAGTCAGCTGGTTAAAAAACGTCTTTCTAATTAAATATTTTCCCTACTGATTTTTTCAAATCATGGCTGGATTAATCCCTCAAGGCTTTATCGAAGATCTTGTTGCGCGAGTACCTGTCTCTGATGTAGTTGGCTCACGAATACAGCTCAAGAAAAGTGGCGGTACTTACAAAGCTTGTTGCCCTTTTCATCAAGAAAAAACACCTTCCTTTCATGTAAATGCTCAAAAGAATTTCTATCATTGTTTCGGTTGTGGCGCTAGCGGTAACTCAATCAATTTCTTACGAGAGTATGAAAATCTATCTTTTAATGAGGCTGTTGAAGAGCTAGCAAAGATTGCCGGTGTTGATGTGCCTAAAGATGAAAAGAAGCAGCAGGCTTATAGTGTTCAAAAAGTACTGCTGGATGCTTTAGACTACGCAGGACTCCGCTATCGCAGTGCGCTTGAGTCTCATGAAAAACACGCCATCGCTCAAAATTATTTAAAGAAAAGAGAGTTGTCTCCAGAAATTGTTGAGCGTTATGGTATTGGTTTTGCGCCCGCTGAACGTGACTTCTTAAGCTCAAAAGCGCCTGCAGATACGCTAAAGGCACTAATTAAGACTAAAACTGTCTCAGATAAGTATGAGCGGCTGTTTGACCTTTTTCAGAACAGATTGATGTTTCCTATTCGCAATGCGAGAGGAAAAACAATTGCTTTTGGCGGGCGGACTTTAGGTGACGATAAAGCGAAGTATATTAATTCGCCTGAGTCTGAGGTGTTTCATAAAAGCAGCGAGATTTACGGTTTGTATGAGGCGAATCAAGCTAACCGTCAAATAGAGCAGTTGCTGGTTGTTGAAGGCTATATGGATGTGGTCTCGCTGGCGCAGTTTGGTATTACTTATGCTGTTGCAACGCTAGGTACCGCAACAAATACTGAAAGTTTGACGCAGCTACTTAAGCGTTGCCAGAATTTAGTGTTTTGTTTTGATGGTGATAACGCAGGTATTCAGGCGGCTAGAAAAGCGATGGAAAATGCATTGCCCTTATTTCAAGATGGTATGCAGATCAGCTTTTTATTACTTCCTCAAGGTGAGGATCCCGATACGCTAGTGCGAGATGAGGGGTGTGATGCATTTGAACGAAGAATTAAATCAGCGCAGCCGCTTTCTGAATTTATGTTTCAAATCTACTCAGATGGTTTGGATCTCGGAGTGGCTGAGCATAAAGGCGTATTAAAGCAGCGTGCTGAAGAGAAAATAGAGCTGGTGAAATCACTGGTGTTGAAGAATGCCTTAAGGCAAAAGCTTAACTCTTTAACTTTTCGAAGATCAGGAAAGGGGCGGGCTGACGTAGTGCCACAAAGAGATCTTGTTAGCAATAAGGTGCTTCGAGACCCTGATGGTGGTGTATGTTTGGCGTTGTACTACATGCCTGAAAGAGCGCTTGAATTTCAAAAAATATTAGCGGGCGCAAAAAAATTTCCTCGATCGACTGAGTTTTCAGCTTTTTTAGTTGAGGCAGCGTTAACTTCCACAGAGGATCTTTTATATTGTCTTGCAACCGACTCATTGGGCCGGCGTGAGCATTTTAACGATTTATTTGATCGTTTGGATTGGGTGCCGAATGCGGAAGAAGTTCAGATTGAGGTCGAAGAAGTTCTAGAAAAAATTATAAAAGATAAGAAACAAGCAAATGGTTTAAAATCTACTAAAGTGTATAGGCGGCCAAGTGAAATGTCTGCTGAAGAAAAGCAGGCACTTAGGTCAATATCAATCATAAACCCAAAACCGATAAAGTAATTGGTGGTAGGGGGGTTGAATAAATTATATTTGGAACCATATTTGTTGGTTGCAAAGTAAATTTTATATATAATGGCCGACTATTTTTTGATCGTCCACTAACCAATAGGGTGAACATGTCAGGCAATTCACAACAGTCTCGTTTAAAAGATCTAATCGCTCGTGGTAAAGAACAAGGGTACCTGACCTACTCTGAAGTAAATGACCACCTCCCAGAAGATATCTCTGATCCGGATCAGGTAGAAGATATTATTCGAATGATTAACGACATGGGTATCCAGGTCGTTGAAGTTGCACCCGATGCAGATTCACTTCTGATGTCTGATGGTGATTCAACAGATGAAACCGCTGCAGCGGAAGCTGCCGCAGCATTGGCTGCTGTTGAGTCAGAAGCAGGTAGAACAACAGACCCTGTGCGTATGTATATGCGTGAGATGGGTACGGTTGAGCTTCTAACGCGTGAAGGCGAAATTCGAATCGCTAAGCGAATCGAAGAAGGTGTGCGTGACGTGATGGCTGCGCTAGCGCATTTTCCAGGTGTAGTTGCTTCTATTCTTGCTAAGTATGACACCACAGTTGAAGAGGAAGGACGTTTAAGTGACATTCTTTCTGGTTTTGTTGATCCAGATGATGATGGCGATGCGATTCCTCCTCCAGGCGGTATGGCTAAGAAGTTAGAAGATGATGCTGCAAAAGCTGCAGGTACTGACGATGATGACGATGAGGACGAAAAAGAAAAAGGTCCTGATCCTGAAATTGTTCGTGTTCGAATGGAAGAACTTCGTGTTCAATTGAAGGCAGCGCTTGATACCGAAGAAAAGCATACGCGTAGCAGTAAAGAGTCAATTAAAGAATATAATCTTTTAGGTGAAATTTTTGCACCCTTCAAGCTGAATGTTAAGCAGTTTGATCGTTTGATTATTGAAGTTCGTACCACGAATGAAATCGTTAGAATGAATGAGCGCGCTATTATGGCGATTTGTTCAAGACGTTGTGGCATGGAGCGAAAAGAATTTATAAAGCGTTTTCCTGGTAATGAATCTAATCTTGATTGGATTGTAGGAATTATTGAAGAAGGCCACCCGTACTCAATAAAGCTAGTCGAATATAAAGTAGAGATCTTACGTGCTCAACGTAAAATTGGTGAAATGTCTAAGGTGACAGGGTTGAAAATCTCTGAAATTAAAGATATTAATCGACGCGCTTCGATTGGTGAAGCGAAAGCACGACGCGCTAAAAAAGAAATGGTTGAAGCGAACCTTCGACTCGTTATCTCGATTGCTAAAAAATATACCAACCGTGGTTTACAGTTCTTGGATCTAATTCAAGAAGGTAATATCGGTTTGATGAAAGCCGTTGATAAGTTTGAATATCGTCGTGGTTATAAGTTTTCAACTTATGCAACGTGGTGGATTCGACAGGCGATCACTCGTTCAATCGCTGACCAAGCGCGAACAATTCGAATTCCGGTTCATATGATTGAAACAATCAATAAACTGAACCGTGTTTCTCGACAGATGTTGCAAGAAATGGGGCGTGAACCGACACCTGAAGAATTAGGTGAGCGGATGGAAATGTCAGAAGAAAAAGTACGTAAAGTGCTTAAAATCGCAAAAGAGCCGATTTCGATGGAAACACCGATTGGTGATGATGAAGATTCTCATCTTGGTGATTTTATCGAAGATGGCATGGCTGAATCACCTATTGATACTGCAACGGGTGAAGGTCTAAAAGAGGCGACTAAGTCTGTTTTATCTGGCTTAACGGCTCGAGAAGCGAAAGTATTACGTATGCGCTTTGGTATTGAAATGAATACCGACCATACGCTTGAGGAAGTGGGTAAACAATTTGACGTAACGCGAGAGCGAATTCGACAAATTGAAGCCAAAGCTTTAAGAAAACTTCGTCATCCAAGTCGTTCAGATCATTTGCGTAGCTTCTTAGACGAATAAAATCGTTTAAGCAGTAGCATCTTAAATCGGGGCGCATTATAATGCGCCCCGATTCTTATCATCTCTTTCTGATTTGATAATCTCGTCTTCAGGCAAAGACATAAAATAACGCCTCAAATGTGCCCCCTTAGCTCAGTTGGTTAGAGCACCCGACTCATAATCGGTAGGTCCCCTGTTCGAGTCAGGGAGGGGGCACCATTTATTTCAAAGACTTAACTCTATTTTCTTTCTTTCTTTTCAAATTCAAATTATCAAATTTGGTGGCTGTTTG
>Ga0209825_1000207_pt1 | contig 58474 bp, 28 predicted proteins | sample EN8Hudsemesocosm_FD_184631 | JGI IMG/M metagenome (GOLD analysis project Ga0209825, IMG submission 184631) | Methane-oxidizing microbial communities from mesocosms in the Hudson Canyon - EN8B Hudson Canyon (SPAdes) (version 2) | ecosystem: Environmental > Aquatic > Marine > Cold seeps | place... | reverse complement strand
CGATCCCCGTTCCACGCAGCAAACTTTCACTGTCCATCCCTTTTTCAAGGGCATAGCTGTGAATGATGCGAATACTGTTGATGTCTCGTTTTGCCATGTTTCGATTCTAAAACCTGATAACAAATGTCTCAATATCACAAGTATAGGTCTCATTCCCCCATGGTTCAACTGCCCCCCACTCACTAAAATGTTATAAATTTACTACTAATGAGAACAAAATATGTCATCCACGCTACGCTCACCTTCAGTTGTCATTATTGGCGCAGGTATGACCGGTATACTCATGGTCATCAAACTTCGTAAGGCCGGTATCACTAATATCACCGTACTTGAAAAGAAGGGTAATATTGGTGGAACCTGGCGTGAAAATACCTATCCAGGCGTTGCATGTGATGTACCCGCTCATATGTATACCTATTCGTTTGAACCAAACCCTAACTGGAGTAATTTCTTCGCACGAGGTGGTGAAATACAACAGTACTTCGAACATGTTGTCGAGAAATACGATGTTAACCGTAGCATCCGTTTCAACGAAACAGTCACTGATGCACGCTATAAAGATGGCAAATGGATTATAGAAACGGATAAAAACGCGACATACTCAGCTGACTTCATTGTTTGCGCAACAGGCATTCTGCATCACCCTGCATTTCCTAACATTGATGGACTAAATGACTTTAAAGGTGAGATATTCCATACCGCAGAATGGAATCATGACGTGACGATTAATAGTAAAAAGCGTGTGGGCGTTATCGGAACAGGTTCAACTGCTGCGCAAGCAATCCCTGAACTAGTCGGTTCAGGTGCTGATGTAAGTGTATTTCAACGCACACCTCAATGGTTGATGCCCCTGAGTGATTTCTCAGTTTCTGAGAAGATGAAACAGCGTATGAATAAATACCCTTCATTAGTAAAACTGATGCGTAAGTCCTCTATCTTCATAATGGAACATCTCTTCACCAAAGCTGTAACTGGGCATTTCTTTCAGAAGAAGTTGCTAGAATTTTTATGTAAAACGAATTTACGCTTTAGCATCAAAGAACGCTCACTGCGTGACAAACTAAGGCCAAATTATCAAGTTGGCTGTAAGCGCGTGATTATAAACAAAACCTTTTACAAGGCGATCCAAAAACCTAACGCACACCTTATTACAGAGGGTATCGAACGCGTCACTGACAAGGGCATTATCACTCAAGACGGTAAGCTACATGAACTCGATGTATTGGTACTCTCAACAGGGTTTTACCCCTTCAACTTCATGCGCCCAATGAACTTAATAGGACGAGAAGAATTACATATAGAAAAAGCTTGGTCAGACAAAATCAATGCATATCGCTCTTTGCTGCTGCCAAACTATCCTAACTTCTTTTTGATGCTTGGACCCAATACTCCAATAGGTAATTTTTCAGTTATTGCGATGAGTGAAGTACAAGGGGAATACATCATCAAAATGATTGATAAGTGGCGTGCGGGTGAATATGACGAAGTAGAGCCTAAACCCTCGGCAATTAAAGCCTTTAATGACTATATCAAAAAAGGTCTAAAAAGAACCTCTTGGGTAGGAGGTTGCCAAAGCTGGTATCTCGATAAAGACGGGGACCCAGTGCTATGGCCATATACTTGGGGCCGTTGGGTAAATGAAATGGCAGAACCCAAGATGAATGATTTAGTAACCACAAAGCGCGAGACTAAGGAGCCGAGAAACAAAGCTGCATAACTTTCGTATGCTCAAATATATTTTTAACTTCACTGTAATTACTAACTAGAGAGACAACATGACAATAAGAACCGTTTTTTTGACTGGCGCCTCTAGTGGCATTGGTCGTGCTACGGCCGAGCGTTTATATAAAGAAGGATGGTGTTTAGGACTAGCTGGGCAACAACTAGAAGATTTAAAAACGGTGACCGCTGGCTGGGATCAACATCGTATTCATTGTTATCAAGTCGATGTCGCTAAAAGTGACCAAGTTAAGGCCGCTATTGATGACTTTGCTTCTCAGTCAGACAGCAAATTAGACTTACTGATTAACAATGCTGGTATTTTAACTATTAGCCCCTTTGAAGAGCTTGATATTAGCGAGCACCAGCGCACAATCAACGTCAATGTAATGGGCGTTATCAATGGATGTTATGCGGCCTTCCCCTATCTTAAAGCGAGTATTCATGGCCAGGTGATCAACGTTTCGTCCGCAAGTTCTCTGTATGGTATTCCTGAATTCGCGAGTTACTCTGCTTCCAAATTTGCAGTCAAAGGTTTAACTGAAGCACTGGATCTGGAATGGCAAGCCCATGGCATTAAAGTTTGCGATGTGGTCCCCCCATTTGTAGCAACAAACATGCTGGCATCACAGAAAAAATCATCCAAAATCATGAATGCTCTTGGTGTTAATCTAACAGCAGATGATGTTGCAGATGTCATATTTAAACAAATTAATTCTCCTACAACGCATCGACCCGTGAGTGCAAAGTTTTCTGCACTGTATTATGTAAGTGCCATTACGCCATCTTCACTATTGCGCCAATTTATCCGGTACAGCAGTCGTTAATTCTTCCGGTAAAGGGACGAAGCTATTTATTGTTAACAGTTAACTGTGAGAAACAAGTACCTAACTCATAATAATGTCATTACAGGTTCGAGTAATAAATAATTTCAGCAGGTGTCAGACTTATTGGTTATGACTTATATTTAGCAAGACTAACAGCATAGCGGATCTGCTCCCATTCAAACTGACCACTATCGTTTTCAAAAACAGGCTTAATCTTTGCGGGCTCACCAAGTTGCGACCATGACTTCTGTATCGCTTCAATTTGAGCATCCGAAATCATCTGCGTAATATCAACATCCTCACAGTGAAATGCGAGTCGAAACAAGTGCGCCTGAATAGTTGTGGGCTTAAGATTTCTCTTTTGGGATATTTCCTTAATTGACAGACCATTTTTATATAACTCAAAGGTTTCCTTTTGAGTATCTCCAATTTTAGGCATCGAAAAGTCACTCGAGGGCGTCTTTTTTATCGATTTTGACACGAGAGAAGGCGTCGCAATCAACCTATTTTCTTCTGCAACCAATGAACAAACCAGTGAAAGAAAAGCATCACCATACTTTTCGCTCTTATGCTCACCGACCCCACTTACCTTTAAAAATGCCGCTGAATTCCCAGGCTTTAGTTTCGCCATATCTTTCAAAGCGGCATCAGAAAATATGGTGTAGGCCTGCGCATTGTTACTTTCAGCGATTCTTCGCCGCAGCTCTTTCAAGGCATCTAAGAGCTTACTTTCTTCATGACTTAAATCAGTCGCTTTCAACTCTTTTTTGCTAAGTTTTAGCTCTTGAGGTTCACACAGCATGACACTTGCAGCGCCCCTTAGGACATCATCAGAGAGTTTTGTTCGATGCAGCGCATTACCTTGCGTAAAATCAATTGCTAGATAACCTCGGTCAATCAACTGAGTAATATAGTGCGACCAGTCCTTCCAAGAAATTTCCTTTCCTGCTCCGTACGTTTTAATCGTATTAAAACCACGCTCCATAAGCTCTCGGCCTGATGAGCCACGCAATACATCGACCAACATATTAATGCCCACGCTCTGATCTCTTTGCTTTAAGCGAAGGCAGGCCGATAAAGCCTTTTGCGCGATAACCGTGCCGTCAAACGTAAGTGGAGGGTTCAGGCAATGATCACAATGCCCACATGTCTGCTCACGATACTCACCAAAGTAATTAAGAATGAAATTAGTGCGACATGAAAGCGTTTGAGTAAACTCCCACATTCGGCTCAACTTAGCGAGTTGCACCTGTTTAAACCTCGCATCACCGCCACTGTTTTCTACGAAACCAGTGAGCATTTTCATATCACCGTAACCCGCAAACAAGAGCACTTGCGCATCTTCGCCGTCTCGCCCTGCTCGGCCTATTTCTTGGTAATAGCTTTCAATATTCTTAGGCAAGTTATAGTGGATAACCCAACGGATATTAGGTTTATCGATACCCATACCAAAAGCAATTGTCGCGCATATAATTTGGACTTCGTCGCGTAGGAACTGGTCCTGTACGGTAGCTCGATCGTCACTGTTCATCGCACCATGATAATGGCTCGCTTTGTAGCCTGCTTGCCTTAACTTGGCAGCTGTCTCCTCGGTACTGCGCCGACTTAAGCAATACACAATTCCCGCTTGTTTTTGATGCCCTTCGAGAAACTGATAGATAATTTGAATACGGCTCTTCGCAGGTAAAACATCAATTTCAATATTCTTACGTTCGAAGCTTGAAACAAATACTTCACATTTTAGAAGTTGAAGTTGCTGACGAATATCTTGCTGTGTCGCGGTATCCGCTGTCGCCGTAAAAGCCGCTACTGAAACTGAAGGAAATAACTGCGTCAATTCCGTTAAGCGTGTATATTCCGGTCGAAAATCGTTACCCCAAATTGATACACAGTGCGCCTCATCAATTGCTATCTGCGAGATATTTATACCCCGTACCCACTGTAAAAAGCCCCATGAAACAGCCCGTTCAGGTGAGACATACAAAAGCTTTAGTTTCCCCAAAGCTATTTGCTGCTTAATGTGGACTTCTTCTTCACTAGTACAAGCGCTATTCAAGGCCTCTGCACTGATCCCGTTTGCTTGTAAGGCAGTCACTTGGTCTTGCATTAATGCAATTAAAGGCGAAACAACAATCGTTAAACCATCGAGCAACACAGCAGGAAGCTGATAGCAGATAGATTTACCCCCGCCCGTCGGCATAATCACTAAACTTGACCGCTGATTGAGCGTTCGTTCAATTACCGAAGATTGTGTTAAGCGAAATGCGTCATAACCAAAGTATTTTTTTAACGCACGATGCGCTGCATCCATAACCATTTCGCTTACCTTGTATAAATTTTATCTGAGTTTAAGTTGGGGATAACCAATACATCTAAATACTTTTTAGCCGCAGTTAATTTTTGATGTGAAATTACTCTATTGCCTTTATAAATAGTGAGCCAAATATACTTCCTATTCGGCACATCAACTAGTTCGCCCAGAACATTTCTTTCAGGGCTTCCATCACAAGATGCTCCGAAGTCCTTATTTTTTCTCTAGATATTTCCTCAAGCCTGGCTTCTCAACATGATATGCACGGCTTACAGTTTGGCTGATAATATTTGAATTTTTTAATCGGCTAATAGCGCGCTGAACATTACTCGCGATACCCTTCAACTCGGTTTCATTCTCAACCGTTTTAAAAATTTCTTCGGTGAAAGGGCTTTTATTATCGCACAATGTTTTGTACACAATAATATCAATCGGTTTCATCGTCTTCGCTAGCTCGGAAAAACCCTCAGAAGCCTCCATCACAACCATTGTGTAATCAACAGCTTCCTTTAAACGATTCTCAAACGTTACTAGATAAGAAATCATTTTCATCATCCAATAAGGCGATCGGTCGAAATCTTCAAACGCCTGCCGCAATACGCTAATGGCAAAAGAAAGCGAATACTCCACATGTAATCGCTTACGTAAGAACTCAATGAATTCTATTTCTAAATCAGGAAATGGAACTTGATCTACGAAGTGATAAAATGGTGATTTAGATTCATTAAATAACAAATTCATATAGTGGCGCGAAGAACCCGTAAAAACAGTTTTTACAACACCTTGACGTTTATCTAGTGAAGTTCTTAATGCATGCGCGAGAGGGTCAAATGAAGCACTGGTCGATAGATGCTGTATTTCGTCTACCAGTAGAAGTACTGTTTTATTTTTTGCCAAACTCACCAATTCGCCAATAAGACGATCTAACAACATTAAATCATCCGGCGGTGCTTTTTGTGGCGAGCCTGAAAACTCTATATCCATTTTCCCTAAAAGTTCATTTGAGACCGTTGCCTTTTTTATTTTTGCATCAAACAAGCGCTTTAACACTGATTTATTTGAAATAGCGTGAATCGCTTCTTCTAGGGCACCAATCAACCCTTCATGTGGAGAATCCATGTTCTGCCATAAACTCGCATAGATAGGTATATAACCGTGAGACTGCGCTTCCGGCACCAGATCACTGAGTAAAAACAATGTTTTTCCTTTTCGGCGCGGTGCAATTAAAGCAATATTCGAGGTAATACCGACTTCAAATATCTTTAACAATTTGGATGCCAACTCTGGACGAGCGAAATGCCAGTTATTCATTTATTTTTCCGCCTTACACTGCTTTATACATGATTCGTATAATTATGCATATAACGAATAAATATGTATACAACCAAAATACACTGACTAAATTAATAGAGACCTTTGCTCGATCGCTACTTACGTAAAAATTTGTCATACCGGCGCGCTGTACGACCAGAATGATGCTAGGTAGCTTTCATGTAAAGATCTCTAATAACCTCATATTCTATAAATTGTACTGCTATACTAAAATCTCAATACATTACGCACACAAATAAAAACTTAAAGTGAACACTTACATCAATGATTTTATTTCGCCCCACAATCATTATCACATTATGGCTATGCTTGATTTTTGCCAGTTCAAGTAACGCATATGCAAAACAACAAGACACCACTCCTCAGACACTCAGAGGAAATTGGTTCTATCATTGGGGAGACCTCCCCAAAGACGAAACATCAAGTCAATGGCAATACCAGAAGGTAAAGTGGACAGAAACCGAGTTCCCTGAAAATATGCCTGGACGACAAGGCGAGAACATTGTATGGGTAAAAATAGACTTACCCTCAGGTAATTGGCGAGACCCTTATTTATTCATTAACGCTGTCGACCTCACCTTTGAAGCCTTTCACAACCAACTGAACATTTACAATTTTGGCAAAATTGATAACCTAGGCAACAGCCGTTTTGAAGGCTGGCCTTGGCATACGTTTCACCTACCAGAAGATTATGACCAGCATACTTTATATTTTCGTATATCCTCTGACTACCCTTCAATAGGAATTTCTGGAAAAGCAGCTATTGGAAATCGATTCGACTTACTCAACATTGTTTATCATGCAGGGTTTACAGGCTTATCGCTCATTCTATTTGTACTATTAGTCGGCATCATCAGCACGGTAATGGGCACAATTAAAAAAGATAAAGCCGTTGCTATTTCGACTGGTGCACTATCATTTAACATCGCCATTATGATGTTTTCAGAAAATGAGCTTAGCCAAGTTGTATTATTTGAACCTTTATTTTGGCGTTATACCGCCGCATTTTGCTATTTTCTGATCCCCGCATTTTTATCCGTAATTATTTTAACTTGGCTAAAGGAAAAGCCGCCATTTATAGCCCGTATTGTATTAACCATTACACTACTATTTAGCTTAGGTGTTGCCAGCCTATCTGTTTTCACTTCGTTCAATTTTGTTAATGCCTACCCTTATTTTGATGCACTCTTTATTATTTTAGTGCTCGGTTTACTAACAGGCTGTACAAAACAATTTTACCAGCAAGGCATCACAGGGGTCATAATGACTTTTGGGATTGTTACAATATTTATTTCATTATTACTCGATATGCTAAGTGCCCATGCTCTAATCAGTTGGATTGGTCATACAGGCCAATGGGGGTTAACACTGTTCACACTCTCTTCCTTAATTATTTACTTAGTACAAGATTGGCAACAGCAACTTGCATTGAACACACTCACAAACCAGCTTGAATCCAAAGTACACTTACGTACTGCCGAGCTACAATCCAGCCAAAACAAACTCGAAAAGCTAGCACAAGAAGACTTCCTCACCTCATTACTTAACCGACGCGCTTTTACTGAAAGAGCGGTTAATGAAGTAGCTTTGGCTATTAGGCATCAGCGTCCCATTTCTTTGTTGCTATTTGACCTTGACCACTTTAAAGACGTCAATGATAAGTATGGCCACGCCGCTGGAGACTTAGTACTCAAAGCCGTCGCCAAAATCAGTAAAGAAACCTGCAGAAACGGCGAACTAATATGCAGATATGGCGGTGAAGAGTTTGTCATTTTATTGCATGCAACCGATATAACATTCGCACAATCACTTTCAACAAGACTCTGCAATGCGCTTAAAGGAATTTCTGTTGAAGTAGACAACCAACAGATCAACATTACCGCTAGTTTTGGGTTAATCAGCTTTAAACATTCAGAACCTTATACAGGAACACCTGAGCATGTGGTCGAACATCTACTCGCCGAAGCAGATAGAATGATGTACAAAGTTAAAATTTCAGGAAGGGATGGCGTGAAGACACACGAAGCTATATTGAGCAACCCATCATAAGAACAATCAATTCAAAATATCCCCCCCTAAAAGCAGTCTAAAATACTACGAAATTTGGTGCAATATGGAAATCCTCCACATTCTTTTCAACCATAAAGTTGTAGCAACACAATATATTTTATACCTGTCATTCAAACCACAACAAACATCAGTATACACTTACCGTTACATTCTGTTAATATACTTACAAACGCTTACACACAGTTACACAAATGATGTGAGATCTATAATAATAACCAATGAGAAATCTTACGATGAACTTTTCCACAATTTTACCTAAAGTATTATTATCAATAATACTTTGCACCGCCGGAACTTGGGCTCAGGCAATAGCCATAACTGACGATTCATTTAACGTACCAGAACCTGGAACATTATCTCTTTTCTGTTTGGGCGCACTACTACTTGGTTTCACCAGACGCAGAGTAGCAAGTTAATTTCGTCCGACTAGCCCCTTGATTGTAATCTCATCCCCCAAGCTATCTCCCTCTTTTTCTGCCAATATTTTAAAGAATCTTCGACATTAATATATGAACAACTTGCTACTTAGATTTAAATATGATTAAAAAACAACCTCGCTAGGTTGTATTTTGATCAATTTGACTAATACTTGTTAGTACTGGTTATCGAAGTGCCGTTACCAGAATTGAAAGACTTTCATAAATATTACTCGCACTTATTGCCGAGTTCGCCCCCTTTGCGAATTCGGCTTTTTTTGCATAAAACAAAGATATAATCTCTGCTACACTTAAATATTCTCCAATAAAATTCACTTTGCAGTAAACTTAAATTAATGATGCACTTCATCTTTAGCCCTTCTTACACCTTCTCCCCATTAGTAGCAGCTAAGGCTATCATTAATAATGGATATTAATTTTCTAACTGTTAGCCATAGCTTAGGCGCAGCCGCCTACTTGCTCCTATCTATTTATATCGCAAGCCGACACTTGAGAAGAGCAACAGATAGAACTCTTTTTGTCGCGTCATTATCTTCAGCTGCTTGGCTAGCTGTGCTCGCCTTGCAAGGCTTTGAAGTCAATGTGCCTTTTTATGTGCGCTACACCTTTGAACTCATTCGAAATACGGCTTGGTTTGGCGTGCTATACGCTTTACTTGGCATACAGTTCATTCCAGGAAAATCACTCGGCAAACATCGCTTCTACACCACAGTAGGCATTTTAATATTATTAGCTTTTATGCTTTCTATTACGATGTATCAAGGCATTTCCAATAATCAGCTTATCTCAGGCTACACAACACTTATTATGCAAGTGAGCATCTCTGTAGTTGGCTTACTTCTACTTGAACAAGTTTGGCAAAATTCGAGTATATTCAGCCGGTCAGGCATCAAATATCTCATCATCGCCATGGCCTCTTTGTTTTTTTATGACTTCTTGATGTATTCTGACGCCCTACTATTCCAGAAAATGTCTACCGCTCTGTGGGATTCACGAGGTGCCATCAACACACTTGCCGCCCCACTCATTGCACTCACAATGATTAACAGCCGAAAACAACCCATAGGCATGCATGTCTCTCGGCAAATGATATTTCATTCAACCACACTTATTATTGCAGGTATTTACTTATTAATAATTTCTGCTGGCGGCTACTATATCAGTATTTTCGGGGGTTCCTGGGGCGAAGCCTTACGTGTTTTGTTTATTTTTGTAGGTATCCTCGTTCTTGTTATTCTCGTTAGCTCTCCCATTATTCGCGCTAAAATCATGGTTTTCATTAGCAAGAATTTTTTCGATTATAAATATGACTACCGAGATGAATGGATCAAAAGTACTGACGCTCTAACCAACACTCATAGCAAAATAAACACGACTGAACATAATGAACTCCCAGCAGAAATCATCAAAATACTGGGTGACTTAGTAGGAAGTCGTTCTGGTGCAATATGGGGAAAAGATGAAGATGGGCATTTTGTTTTACGCGGAAAGCTGGATCTCAAACAGCAAAAAGTCGAAACGATCGAATCTAATTCTGACCTTGTCAATTACTTTAAAAATAATGAATGGGTCATCAACCTTGACGAATACCTGCTTGACCCAACAAAGTATGACTTAATCGAAATTCCCGACGACATACTTAAGCAAGAACAACCTTGGTTACTCATCCCTTTAGGTATGAGTGATAATATAGTCGGCATCGTGCTTTTATGTGACCCTATCGCCTCACTAGATTTAAACTGGGAAAATTACGATTTATTAAAAATCGTATCTCAGCAAGCATGTAGCTATCTTGAACAATCAGATTCACAAGAGCGCCTAGGTGCTGCCCGACAGTTTGAAGCAGTTAACCAGACTTCAGCATTCTTAGTACATGACATAAAAACAATCATTGCTCAACTTTCTCTGCTGGTTAAAAATGCTGCACGACACAAAACAAATCCAGAATTTATCGAAGATATGATTCGTACAACCAGCCATACTGTCGACAAGATGGAGCACCTACTACATCAAATACATAGCCCAACACAAGATGACACAACAGAAGTTGTAGCACTAAGCCCTATTTTACTTGAAGTATATGAATCCCATAAAAATGCGAAGCCTATACCTTCACTCGAATATCCTGAAAAAGAATTACGGATCCAAGCAAATAAAGAACAATTAAAATCGGTCATAGGCCATATCGTACAAAATGCTTTAGATGCTACTCCAAAGGACGGTGAAATTTCCATTGTAACCAAACTAGCTCCAGGCTATATATATTTATTTATTCAAGACAATGGTTGCGGAATGAGCGATGACTTCATCAACAATTTGCTATTTAAACCTTTTAAAAGCACAAAAGGCTTAACAGGCATGGGCATAGGGGTTTATCAAAGCCGTGAATATTTACGCAGAATTGGTGGCTCTATCAGTGTCACCAGCCAGCTAGAAATAGGTACCTGCTTTACACTTAAAATACCCATATTAGGAAATTAGTACCTATTTCTAATTCAACAACTGAAAGGAAACAAAACAACGTGAAGAAAAAACTACTTATCATTGAAGATGACCCAGGGCTACAAAGCCAAATGCGTTGGTGCTTTGAAGATATGGAAGTCTTCATCGCTTCAGATCGCGAAGCGGCCTTATCACAACTACGAAAAATTGAACCCCAGGTAGTCACCCTTGATTTAGGTTTACCACCCGACCCTGGTGGCGCAACAGAAGGTTTTAAAGCACTAGAAGAAATTCTTAAACTAGCGCCTAACACCAAAGTAATTGTTGTCACCGGCCGAGAAGAAAAACAAAACGCTGTGACCGCAATTGGTTTAGGTGCGTGTGATTTTTTTCAAAAACCTCTCGATGCAGACATACTTTCTTTTGTTGTTAATCGCGCATTTAAACTTTATGAACTTGAAAAAGAAAACCAAGAGCTCAGCACAGGAAACTCCACCTCTACCATAAAAGGCGTGATTGCCAGCAGCCATAAAATGCTAGACATCTGCCGGATGATTGAAAAAATCGCCCCTGCAGACGTCACAACACTCCTACTTGGCGAAACAGGTACCGGCAAGGAAGTGTTAGCAAAAGCAATCCACCAACTTAGCCCTAGATCTGACGAACCATTCTCCGCAATCAACTGTGGTGCGATCCCTGAAAACTTGCTTGAAAGTGAGTTGTTTGGCCATGAAAAAGGCTCCTTTACAGGAGCCACTCAAATGAAAAAAGGAAAAATAGAACTCGCACATGGCGGCACACTATTTTTAGATGAAATCGGAGACATGCCATTACCATTACAAGTCAAACTACTTCGTTTTTTGCAAGAACGTGTTATTGAAAGAATAGGTAGCGTAAAAGTGATACCGGTCGACGTACGCGTCGTATGCGCTACCCACCAAAACCTACAAAGCCACATTGAACAGGGCTTATTCCGAGAAGATCTTTATTACAGGGTCAGCGAGATAACCCTAAATATCCCACCACTTAGAGAAAGAGAAGGTGACTCAATCATTATTGCGCAAGCACTATTAAAAACCATTTGCCAAAAAATGAATCGGCCCAACCTATCTTTTAGCGAAGGCGCGATGCGGTCTATAAAAAGCCATCACTGGCCCGGCAATGTTCGCGAGGTCATTAACAAAGTGAAGCGTGCAGTGATTATGGCCGATGATAAGAAAGTCACCGCGGAAGATTTAGAACTAAACGATACTTCAACTATTACAGACGAAGCTTTAAATTTACGTAAAATTCGCGATGATGCAGAAAGATCTGCAATTGTACAGGCAATACAAGCTTCGCAAAACAATATGGCTCAAGCGGCAAGACTGCTCGGCATCACACGGCCTACTTTATATAATTTAACAGATAAGCTTGGAATAAATACTGGAGAGACAAGTTAAAGGTAGTTTGATCATAAATAAAATCCCAACACAGTGCATGCAAGATACATTTGTTGGGATCCTCTTCGTTCATCGCCAACCTACAGCGAACAACCTTCTAACTCACCTACATCTTTTTAGCTGTTGCTAGATGGTCAGCAATTTCTTGAGTTTCAGGTGAAAGTTGGTTTGCCTTTTCAAGATAAACCAAACCTTCATCAACCTGACCACTCTTCGCAAGTACCCAGCCATAACTATCTAGAACCGCAGCACTTTCAGGTGCCAAGTCAGCCGCTTTCTTTAACAACTTAAGTGCAGCATCATCGCCTTTTTCAAAATAGATCCAACCTAAGTTATTAAGGGCCATCACGCTGTTAGGCGCCACCTTAAGAACTTTTTCATAACCTGTAACAGCTTTAGATCGTTCGCCCTTCTGCTGATCATTAACAGCCTGAAACAGCACCGCAGGAGGATTATTCGGAAATTTAGTCACCCAATCTTCCAAATGCTCATCCTGCGCAGACTTCTGTTTCAACATTCCCAAAATCTTAAATAACTTCTCACCCGCTACTTCTGAAGGCGAACTAACCCAAACTTTTTCGAACTGTTTTCTTGCCCCCTCCAAATCTTTATTCTTTAACGCCAGCTCCCCCTTTAAAAGCACAACAATAGGGTTGCTTGAATTAAGCGCCTCAATTTGTTTCAACACTTTAGCAGCTTCACTTAATTTTCCAGCAGATAACTCAAGTTCGACTAAAAAAGCCAAAACTCGCATATTATCAGGCTGCGCCACTAATACTGGCGCAATTAACTCTCTCGCCTCATCAAATTTACGCTGCTGAACCGCCTTTACAGCTTTGACGTAATTGATAGTCATTTCATAACCTTCAATTAGAGTGTGCTGCGAATCAATCTTCTTAGCCATATCTAAGTAAGCGCTTGCTTGATCGACATCTTTACGATCAATCGAAGCTTGTATTAAAACTAATGTAGGCGTAATTACATTCGACTCACGGGCTAATACAGCCAATTTATTTTGCCCATTTTCAATACCGCCTTCCATACTATAAGTAGACAACAAGCCTTTATACCCCTCCATACTTTTAGGCGAAGCAGTTATAATTTCTTTAAATGTTTTTTCAGCTGCCGCCAACCGATTTAAAGAAAGCTCAGCACGACCTTGTGCAAACAATGCGGTCAAATACTCTCCCCCTTCTTTTTTTGCTTGCGCTGCAACTGTAAAATAGCCCAAGGCTTTTTGATAAGCGCTTTGATTAGCAAAGAAATAACCCGCTATAAGGTTCGTTGCATAATCTCCTGAATGTTCTTTCAAGGCATCACTGATAAAAGCCGTTGCTTTTTCAATACCATTCACTCGTAACTGAAAGCTCACGACTTCTTTTAGCACAATTTTGTCCGTAGGTGCCGACATGAAAGCTTGCTGAAGCTGCTCCCACTCTTTACCCTTATTCGCACTCAAGCCTGTTCGATAAAACCCTGCTAAAGCTAATCGTATACGAATATTCGTCGCGTCAATTTCTATCGCTTTTAATAAGGCTCTTTCGCCTTTAGAGAACTGTTTATCAGATATAGCTGCCAAACCATATAATGCGAGATTCTCAGGAGAGTTTGATTGCTCAATCCCCTCTTCTAAAATTTCTAAAACTTTTTTAGGGTCGTTTAATTTCAAGTTAGTTGCTGCATAAATATGCTTAACCATAGGGCTAGCTACTTCAGGATCAACACTTCCAGACAAATATTTAGACGCCAACTCATTATCACCATGCAAGTAACTTATGACACCTAACAATTGAATCGCTTTTTTATACGAAGGATACTCTTCCACGATAGCTAAAAGAATTTTTTGAGCTTCATCTAACTCTTTTGCTTGAAACTTCTCAACCGCACTTTTATATTTTTCCTGTATTTCATTTGCACCAGGAAAAGCTTCCGCTAATAATTTAGTATATATATAAGCTTCATTTGTTCGCCCCTGTCGCGTCAATACATAGGCTAAACGCTCCAGCACCAAAGCTTTTTCAGGCTCAATAATATCTGTATTTGATAATAAAGATAATAACTCGCTCAGTGTTGCCTCTGCTGCTTCCAACTGATTTTTAGACAGCTGGATGCCGGCAGTTAAAATACGTCCCTTGTTATAGTAATCGCTTTGTTTTTGAATTCGATTAAGTAATTCAAAAACGGCATCTGAACTAGTATTTCCATCACGAGCTAAAATTTTTGCTTTACCCAATAAAGCTGAATTATCTGAATCATCCTTAGCTAAGATCTGATCATATAATTCACTTGCGGCTTTTAGTTCACCTAGACCAAACTGAATTTCAGCTTCAAGAAATTCGATTTCATGGGAGCTTGAAGTTATGTAATCTTTTAAAGTTGCTTCTGCGGACAAATATTTATTCATGCCCATAAAAGTTTCGATTAATACCAAGTAATATGCTTCAGTTTTCTTCCCCGTTGACTGTTCTAATAAACTCAGAGCCGCAACGTAATGCCCCAAGGTATTCAACATTTTGGAATACTGAAGAATGACTTCTACGCCACCTTTTGACCTCTTTACCGCATTTTTATATTCAATTATTGCCGCTTTATACTGCCCTTGCTCCTGATAAGCTGCAGCCCGCTCAAGGTGCACTTCATTAGTTTGCTTATTATCAGGGTCACCACATGCAACTAGCGCCAATACTATCACGGCACTCAATAAACGAAGTCCCACCTTAATTAAACCCATTTCGTTCTTTCCTGTTATTTTATATCGAATAAATTTTTCTAATGGTTCAATGTAACCAAGCTCAATAAGCAAAGCAATATCAACTTATAACTGATTACTTAATTTCTCTTAACACATTGTCAATTTTGAGATTAAAACGACCACGCGCGGAGTGAAATTTGGTGGAGTTATAAAATTTTCAGTCAGAGTGAACCAGAGTATAATCACTCAACTCATCAACCTAAGCAGCACTCCAAAATTGCTTTATTAAATAAGAAAAGTGAGAATTACAAAACTATAATGGCGAAGCCGATAAACGGCAAGTAAAAAAGAAACTAAATACTTATATCAAGACCCCATTCAATAATTATGAGCTCAGGGTTTAAAAAATATCGAAAAGGGAATGCTAATATATTTAGATCAGTATCAGGGCAGACGTTCAATACATTTAACATAAGTTTAGTCACAACTATCTGCTTGACAGTGCTTATTAATCTACGTGCTAGAATAGTTTAAACTTACAATCGCAGGAAAACTTTTCCCCAATATGAAATTGTCTACTCAAGATGTAAACCAAAACTTCAATCCAAAGACCCATAAAACAGTGGAGACCTAGTTTTTTGTTGAAAAAACTACCCAATAGCGCACGATTTAATTTAGTTGAAATAGATTCCGAACACTATAAAGTGTTACGAGAGCTTACTTCTATCGACTTCAATCTAAGTACTGCTGCATGCTCTAAACGAAAGAATGAATTTTACTCTGGTCGCTGGTGTGCTATTCAATGCTTAATCAAAAAAAATGAAAGTAACTTAGCAGTTCAAATTGGAGAAGACCGTGCTCCCATTTGGCCTGTAGGAATTATTGGCAGTATAAGCCACTCAGATCGATTAGCAGCTGCCCTTCTAGATAATGATACCGACTGTTTAGCCATAGGCTTAGATATTCAACCACTATCCCCTCAGAGTCTGGCGAAAGACTTAAAAAATACTATTCTGCACCCTGTAGAAATAAAACGCTTCGACAATCAGTTTAACGCAAGATTATTTGATCTTATATTTTCAGCAAAAGAAACGTTATTCAAGGCTCTATACCCAAGCTGTTCTATTTTTTTCGACCATCAGGATGCTGAAGTGTTTAAAATCGATTCTACTCAGAACACGCTGCAAATTAGCTTATTACGTTCATTAGGTAGTTATTGGTACAAAAACCAAATTTTCGATATTAATTTCGAATATATTTCAGGTGAATTAGTCACTTGGCTCTACATAAAAATCTAGAACTAAATAGCGCAAAGAGTAGAACTGCCCAATTAACTATTATGAATCACATGTATATTTGAAGACGTTCATTACTGAGTGTGGCTTCCGCTTCTGAGCTATATAGTTTGCTATAACAATTTACTTGATCACTACAAAGTATAGCCAACCTTCGATCACAAAATAGACGCTCTGAGTAAGATAGTGCGACTTTTAATGTTTTGGAATCCTCTTCGTGCGTTGCATCACAGGCAACACCTGCAATCACTTTGCTGTTCAGTGCACTCACAGCCGATACTTTTTTCCCATATTCGTAGGGTTTGTAATCTATGCCCTTCCCCCCACACTATAAACATTTGATTCATGTAGATTGTAAATCTTGTTTTTATCTTTGGGTTTCTGTACTAGCACGCGTGTGTACAGTTCTATGTTTCCAGCCTCTTTTTTTAATATGGCTTCAGGAAATTGGCACTGTATTTTACTCAACAAAACACCTACACACTAGTGCGTAATCGTTTCAGTGCTTTTTTTAGCAGGCTATCTCTGCCTAGCGAAATATGAGAAAATGTCAGATTAATTAGTAAACTTACTATTTATACCTTAGGCCAAACTACCTTATATTAAAATTACTGGATTTTTTTAATGATGTTCGATATACCAACCTCCAATACACTAACTAACGAAGGTAGTACGTTTACTCACACTTTAGTCAACCACCCTTTACTACAAATGGACGAGATTCGTAAATTAGTTAGGCGTGTACCACGGGATAGGGTTTCATTTAGTGCTGGCGAAAAGCCGGAAACAGCAGATATCGGGAAAGCACCGATTGCATATAAAAGCGAGCACTCCTTAGAGTATGCAATTGATAATATGGAACATGCTAACGCGTATATGTTTATTGATTCTCCCGAGGTTGATCCGGAATTCAATCAGGTTTACCAAGATATCAAAGTAGACCTAGAGCAGTACTGCCTAAAAAACGGGTATCATCTATGGAACGCCCGTCTTTTTTTATTCATATCCTCACCAGGAGCCGTTACCCCTTATCATCTAGATCATCAGCATACTTTGCTTGCTCAAATTAAAGGCAAGAAAACCTTAAATCTTTGGCCAGCACTCAACTACGACCTTACCCCTCCAAACGAACTGGAAATATTCTGCTCACGAATAACACGTAAGTTTCAGATGAAAGAAGAATTCGAGCATTTACGTAAACCGTTTGAAATGATTCCAGGCGAAGGGGTTTACTTACCATTTCTCGCCCCACACTCAGTCAAAAATAACGACGAAGTGTCGATTTCGTTATCCATTATTTTTAATACACTTGAATCTCAGAAGATATGGAATGGTTTTCGTCTTAATCATTTTCTGAGAAATAAGCTGCATTTATCTCCCTCTTTACCTGGGACAGCGGCTTGGAAAGATGAATTCAAACACCAATCAGTGAGAGTATTAGACCGCTTAAAATATATGGATTGGTTACACGTTCTTCCTTAGCAACTACACTTATCCAGATACGCTTCTAAATCAAGGAATGAATACCGTGAACACATCAGTTCAAAAACAAGACAAAGCTGTTTTACGCCAATTGGGTCAAACAGATATTTCATTCAGCCCTGTTGGCTTAGGTACTTGGCAGTTTTCATCGGGGAAAGGTGAACTAGGGCAGTACTGGCCTGCACTCTCGGATTCAAACACTCAAGGTATTGTTAAAGCAGCTATTGAAAACGGTGTCAATTGGTTTGATACCGCCGAAAGTTACGGCGATGGTGCTTCAGAGAAGAACCTTAGCAATGCTCTTCACGCCTTAGACATTACACCGGGCACTGTAAAAATAGCCGATAAGTGGTGGCCCAAAAAGCGAAAGGCTTCTTCCATAATTGATAGTATTTCAGAACGTTTGGATCAGTTACAAGGCTACCCAATCGATCTTTATCAAATTCACTGGCCTGAGTCGGAATCATGGCTACGTACTGAAATTAAAGCCCTTGCTCAACTTGTTGACGAGGGCAAAGTGAAATCGGTGGGCTTGTGTAATTATCATCGTCGAGATATAAAGCGCGCTCATCGATATTTGCGCAGACGCGGAATCCCGTTAGCCTCTATTCAACTTCATTACAACTTGGCCTATCGACATAGTGAAAAGCACAACGTTCTAAAGGTTGCTAAAGACTTAGGTATGAGTGTAATTGCCTGGTCACCCCTCGAACAAGGCTTGTTAAGTGGCAAGTTCCATTCACAACAAAATCCCGACGCACTGAAGCAATTGAAACAGGCTCGCATTAATATGTTCGGCCTAACACCGACACGTATAGCAGAGACACAAGAATTAATTAATACCTTAGAGAGAATAGCGGCCAACCATAATGCGACACCGGCACAAATTTCTTTGGCGTGGATCACTCAGTTCCATGGCAATCTTGTGTTTGCCATTCCTGGTGCAAACTCAGCGGAACAATCCCGGAGTAATAGCGCAGCTATGCATATTTCGCTTACCCAAACCGAACTAGATGAGCTTGACCAAATTTCAAGCAAACTCTAAATCTAAGAACTCATTTAGATGTCAAAAATATAAAACCTGAAGAAGTTAACCCTCACTTAGCTTCTATCATCATAAAAGCTTAATCCACTTCTACAAAGTTATTTTTTTCTAAAGAGCGACTTCAGTAAACTTTTCTTTATTTTGCTTTCACTTACCACCGCTATTTTTTCCTTAGGCGTCTCACTTTGATGACTGCCTTCATTCAATTTACTCGACGCTATGGGTAATTGGTCATCAATTTTCTTCGCCATTTGCTCCAATGTTGATAAAACCATGATGACTTGGTCCAAACGTACGCCAAAGTCCTTTTTCACTTTAACTATCACTCGAATTGACAATAAAGAGTGCCCTCCTATATCGAAGAAGTTTTCATTCAAACTCACCCGATTAACACCAACGACACTCTGCCATATTTTAGCGAGTTTCTTCTGGGTTACTGTTTCAGGAGCTATATAATGATCTACCGGCGCAAAAGGGTCTATAAGTTGAGTACGATCAACCTCGCCACTGGCATCAACTGGAAACTCATCCAGTTCAACAAACTGTTGCGGCATAGCGTCACCATCTAATTGCTCGCGCGCATATTTTCGAAGTTCGGTGGCTGTTAACTGAGCCCAATCATCCGACAGGTAATAGGCGATCAAGCGGCGCCGACTGTTTTCATCCAAGAATGAACGTACAATAACAGCGTCAATATCTTGATGAGCACCAATCAGTGACTCCAATTTACTAATATCAGGATCAGCATCAGCATCATGCACGTCTTCTTGCTCAAAACTAATACTTAGCTCAGCCTCCGGTGAGAACGACTGAGCCTGATCCAACTGTGCCAACCACTTTACAGAGTCGGTTGATGAAACCAACCACTGCGTCACATTGGTATCCTGTGACATAACTGTCTCAAATGCTGCGAGCCCCTCTGCTGGAAGTATGGCTTCATGTAGAATTTTTTCTAAAAGGCTCGACTGATTGTTCTGCGCTGAGCGATACTCTGATGCTTCTGACGGAGGTACAGTATCTGCCTGCAAAGCAATAAACTCAATATCAACTTGTTTCATGGAGAAACCAGAGATATCCATAAATATGCGACCAGAAGGGTCGAGTAAACAAACATCGAAACTCACAAAACCGGGAATACTGTCATCCACCAATTTGATATAACTCACAAATCTCGGCGGCATATCTCCAAGAAATATCGCTTTTTGGTAGGCAACAGGTACATAAAAATCCTCTTCAGCTGCAAAGCTCTGCATCAGAAATTGCGCACAACCGGTTGCCATGTCTAACATTGCTGGGTGGATTTTATAATCGTCCAAATCGGTCAAAAACTCTGCACTTAACGAGAGCTCAACCAAGGCTTCATTTTTTCCATAACTAATCTTATCAATACAGCCCCATCTTGGCCCAAAAGCCATAAATGACTGGTCCATAAAACGGCCTTGAGTACTTGCTTTATTGAGACACCTATCGGCAATTAATCCCAGATCTAAGTCTGGCAGTTGAGGAGGGGAGATTAATTTAGCCAATCCCGTTACATGAGGTAACTCATCACTATCAGAAAATATCGTCAGCGATGTTTCCTGCTTGTCCCCTTCAATATGTATTTTCAGCACGTTTTCTTCTGCTGGTTTAACCTGAAATGCTGATAAAAACTGCACTTCGGATAACTCCACAACGCCCTGTGCAAGCATACTCGCCTGAGAGTGTGAAAAACTTGCACGCATCAGTTCGATGAAACCTGTTCCTGGAATCAAAGCGGCATCATTTTTAGTTACGTGCTCTGATAACAACCAATGTTTATCTCTGTTAAAACTAGTGATATACATTTTATCGGTAGGCGATTTTTCAACAACGCCATCAAGCACCGGATGTGCGACGGCTACCAAATTAGATAATGATATATCAGACTGGTTATCCGAGCCCGTTAGTTCTCTCACCACATCCACCGTCATTCCCACTTCGGCCCAGGCATTCCAATTGAAAACGCGGGTCATGCCACTGGCACGTTCCGTGCGTTCATGAGCGAAAGCATCCAAAAAGGCATTTGCGGCGGTATAGTCTATTTGACCAGGTAATCCCAAATACGAAGCAACTGAAGAAAACAACACGAAAAAATCTAGTTCATCGGCTTTAAATAACGCATCCAGCACCAAAGCACCTTCTGCTTTACCTCTTAAAACCGCTTCCGCGGACTCTGCACTTTTTAATAGAGCCAACTGATCATCCATCACACCCGCCGCATGGATCACCCCATCGATCTTGCCAAACTGTTGTTTAAGACCTGTGACCAAAGTCGTCATCGCTGCAAGATCTGCCACATCTACAGCAGCGGTAATAACCTTCACCCCTAAAGCTTCAATTTCTTGTAAAGCTTTAATTTTTTGCCGAAGGCCGCGATTATTATGCGTCTCTGATTTTAATGATTCATGCCAGATGTTTTTATCCGGCAAGGCAGAGCGGCCCAGTAGCACCAAGTTCTTGGCACCACGTTTAGCCAAGTGCTTGGCTATGCTTAAACCAATGCCACCAAGCCCACCTGTTATAAGTACATTAGCCCCTTCTTTAAGCCAGCCCGTATCGATACTCTGTTCATCTATCACCGCTGGACTTACCGTTCGCAACCAACGATCCCTGCCACGTAAAGCAATAATCCGATCATGTTTATCGTCATCAGGCCCGGCATTTAATTCCGCCAAAACCTGCTTCACAAGCTGCTCATTCACTTTAGAATACGCTGATAGATCAATAGAGCGTGTATTGATATGAGCATATTCATGGGCAATAACTAAGGTCGGACCAAGCAATAGTGCTTTCTCTGGACAACTGCTCGCGCCACCAAAAGCATGTAGAGCACTGGATACCACACTTAAGGTAAGTGGATCCTCGAGTTCGCCCAATACTTTTGATAAATTAAATAAGGCCCAGAAATTGTCGCCTTGCTGATTTTGATACCGCTCAAGGGCCGGAAGTGCGTTGGATGCCGAATCGTAAGGCCATAAATAAACAAGCTGAGTAGGCCCATTTCCAGAATCAAACAGCTCAGCCATTAAAGCTTCAAAGTCTTCGATCTTAGTCGGATTAAGGGTATAAGTATTAGACCCAGTAGCCTTGAAAACAGAGCCTTTACGAACACGAATAATAGACTTCATCGACTGCGCTTCTATTTGACGCACGAGGGCCTCACCTAAACCACTATCATCCTCGAAAATAAGCCAACTCTGATCTAACTCTGCTTTACGTTTCGCAGGCCCACTTTGTTGCCAGCTTAAGTGGCCATACCAGTCATCAATTGAGGCACGTTTCTTAAGCGGTGCATTATCGTTTACTTCTAGCTTTGCAGCTGTCTTTCCGGGTTCAATCCAGTAAGACTTTCGTTCAAAAGGATAAGTCGGTAATGGTACGCGTTGGCGGAATTCATCACCCCGGTAAACTGTCCAATCGATTTTCGCTCCATTCGCCCAAATTTTGCCCAATGTTCGCAATGCAAACTCAGTATCGGATTCCGCTTCGTTAGGATGACGCATAGAGTTAAAGGTTGCATTAACCGATGCGCCATTTGCTCTCGCCAGATTAGTCAAGGTGCGACCCGGACCAATTTCCACCAACACACGAGAGTCATCGGCGAGAACCGCTTCAATATTATCAGCAAAACGAACCGTGCTTCTTAGATGATCAACCCAGTAATTAGGGTCCATCGCCTGCTCATCAGTAATCCAGGTGCCTGTTAAATTCGAAGTAAAAGGAATCTTAGGCGCCGATAGTTTAATTGACTTCAGATAGCTTCGAAAATCTTCAAGTACCCCATCCAGCATACGCGAATGCGCTGCCACATTAATACGAACGATAGAGCAGTCGACTTCAGCCTCTTGCAGTTTTTCTTGCAAGATATCAAGTTCAGCTTTAGCGCCTGTTGCGACACATAAATCTGGAGAGTTTACGGCCGCTACATCCAAGCTATCCGACATATATTTTTTGGCATCTTCGAGCGCTAAAGATATGCTCAGCATACCGCCCTCTGGTGCTTTCTCGAAGACCTGGCCACGGATATGAACCAAGTTCATCGCATCATACAAGGACATCACCCCTGCTAGGCAAGCAGCGGTATTTTCACCCATTGAATGCCCAATCATCGCTACGGGTTTAGCGCCCCAGGCTTCAAGCTGCTTAGCCAAGGCATATTCACAGGCAAATAAAGATGTTAGCGTCAAGGTGGGCGTCTGTAATGTGAGTGTCGCCTCTTGCTGTTGTGCTTGCGGCGAAAAAACCAGCGCTTTAACCTTGGCTCCAATCGTAGGCTCTAAACAGTCAATGCAGTCATCGAACACTTTGCGATAAACCGATTCTGTCTCATAAAGCTCCTGCCCCATGCCTGAATACTGCGCCCCACCACCTGGCAACATAAACACCAGAGAAGGCTCACTATCGGTACATTTTTCTGACACGCGGCGCTTGCTCTCCGGCGCATCTAATTCAGCGATCAAATCATTGGTATCACGGCAAGCAATCACACTGCGATGCTTATAATCCCGTCTTCCTACTTGTAAAGTATAAGCGACATCAGCCAAATCAAGTTCAGGCTCTGCCTTGAGGGCTTCCGACAAATTCCTAGCAGCTAAAACCAGAGCACTTTCAGTTTTAGCTGAAAGCGTAATTAATTGCTGGTTATGCTGAGTTGGGTCACCGCCTTCAACTTCGGGTGCTTCTTCGATAATGACATGAGCATTGGTTCCTCCTGCGCCTAAGGCTGTTACACCAGCAACCAATGGCCCCTCTACATCCCAGTCATGAAGTCGGTCATTGATTAAAAACGGACTATCCTTCATATCCAACTGTTTATTGGGTGACTCAAAATTCAGACTGGCAGGAATTTGCTTGTTTTGCAGTGCCAGTACCACCTTGATAATCGATGCTGCTCCCGCCGCTTCGCCCAAGTGCCCGATATTGGATTTGACAGAACCAATCCGGCAATAGTTTCGTTTATCGGTCTCTTTACGATAGACCTGATTTAACGCTTCGAACTCAATCGGATCCCCTACAGGGGTCCCGGTACCATGAGTTTCAATATAGGACACCTCACTTGCCTGAGTATCACTGATCACCAAAGCTTCAGCCACTGCACTCGCTTGACCTTCAACCCCTGGTGCTAAAAAGCCAACCTTTTGAGCGCCATCGTTATTGATTGCTGTACCACGTACCACACCATAAATAGTATCGCCATCATCGACGGCATCAGCGAGTCGTCTCAAAACAACAGCGCCCGCACCACTACCAAACACCGTGCCCGCTGACTTCGCATCAAAAGGCCGGCAATGCCCATCTGGAGAGAGTATTTCGCCATCACGATAAATATAGCCCCGATTCTGAGGCAGTAACACCGTTGAGCCACCAGCAATAGCCATATCACATTCGCCACTCAATAAGCTCTGAGCAGCCATATGTACCGACACTAAAGCAGAGGAACAGGCTGTTTGAACATTAATACTAGGGCCGCGGAGATCCAGTTCATACGACAAGCGAGTCGCCAGAAAATTCATATCGTTACCGGTATGACGAACCAAAAATTCACCCATATCCTCAATAAGCTGAGGGTTAGTCCGTAAGTTATCCATCCAATACAAACTGGCACCGGAACCTGCAAAAACACCGACAGTTCCTTCGCTATCGTAACCAGTATGACCGGCATGCTCTAAGGATTCATAAGCAACTTCTAGAAACAATCGATGTGCGGGATCGGTTACCGCTGCATCCTGAGGGCTAAAGCCCCAGAAACTTGCATCAAATCGATCAAAATTTTCAAGGTGCGGTTGGGCTCGCACATAGTTTGGGTTTGCCAAATTTTCAGCCGATTCTCCCGCAGCAAGCAACTCTTCATCAGTATAAAAACGAACAGATTCAACACCATTCTTCAAGTTATCCCAATACTCCGAAATATTTAAGGCTCCCGGTAAGTGGCATGCCATACCGACTATCGCAATCGCCGATTCATCAAAGTCTTGCTGCTCTTTATCATCCATTATTCTGTCCTGCATACTTATTTTTGTTACTTCTAAACCATCTAAGTTGGTCTAGCTGCGCTATCACTATAAAAGCTTAACGTCGTCTCACCACACGTTTACGTCTTGCCCCAAGTGCCGCTTTTCGTTTCTCTGCTCGATCAGTACCTTTGCTTGCGCCTTCTGCTACATCACTGTCAGCACTCAGATGTTCAGCCAAGCTAGAAATAGTTGAAAAACGATACATCGCCACTAATGATACATGTTTATCCAACTGCTGATTTAGACGATTATTTGCTTGCGCGATAAGTAATGAGTTAACCCCCAGACTAAAGAAGTTATCCTTGGTACCAATTTTTTCCAAATTAAGCATTTCACAAAATACTGCTGCAATCTTCTGCTCGATATCACTCTCAGGTGCAACAAACACTTCCTCTGTTTCTCTCTGACGTTTTTCAGGCAGCGGTAGAGCATGTCGATTGATTTTACCATTGGGTGTTAATGGCATGTGCGGGAGGAAAATAAAGTGATCGGGAACCATGAATTCAGGCAATTTATCGCGTAAAGCTATTTTAATAGCATCGGTCAACTCATGATCACTCGAGTGCTGCTTAGGCTCTTCACAAAAGAAATTTAATGCCTGCCCCTCATGTTTGCACTTAAGGCTTAAGCTGTTTACTTGCCCCTGATAGAAATATGCATCAAAACAATCTTTATGCCCTGAAGCAGACCAATTCAGTTCTATTTGATAAGCAGGATCTAACTGATAAACGTCTTCAGGGTCGAGCCCTGCTGTACTTTGTGTAAGTTGTTTCTCAACGGCGTTATGCACATCGGAAACTAAAGCAAAATCGCCGTTCTGTAATATATGTTGAGACTGTATATCCTTTACTAGCCGCGCATTAGGAATATCCCTAATTACAAGTGACCGTTTTCCCTCTAAAGCTTGCTGCACAGTTTCTAAACTACCGGGATAAGCTATCCCTTTAAAATCCTCCTCATTTAACACCTTATTCGGTTCCTTTTGGCTCAATATTACATCATAGCGATACCCAGACATTTCATTGACATAATGGCCCCGTTTCAATTGCACATTAACGTGAGACAAACGGCTAATTTTCTTCGGTAAATTACCAAAAAAGTCTGTATGTATTAATAATTCGCCATCATTTTCTACGTGTTCCGCGACACGATCCTTTAGCTCTGGCAAGGTCAGGCTGGCAGGCGCCTTAGCCAGCTCAATAGCCGTATGAAAAGTCCCTTTAAGGGATGAGTAACGCACATCCCCAACGAATATATGACCATCCCCAGTCAATAAGGCCGCGGCATTACTCAACACCTGAACTAGATACTCGCTAGATGGAAAATACTGCACAACTGAATTAACTATAACCAAGTCAAATGCTGCTTGCTCACCAAGTTCAAGCGCGTCAGCGGCACTCTGAACAAGTGACACATTATTCATGCCCATTTTTTTAGTCTGCTGATCAATCAATTCTAATGCTGACTGCGAAAAATCCACCCCTGTGTATGCCTCACATTCCGGCGCAACCCGATACAAGATCATCCCGGTGCCACAACCAATCTCCAATACTCGTTTTGGCTTCAATGACAAAATTCGCTCGACCGTGGCATCAAGCCATTCTTTCATGTGCGCTTGCTCATGCTGATGCCCGGTAAAGCTGTTTAGCCAACCCGATGTATTAAAAGTCGGATCATCAATATGGGCACTCCTCTGCCCTCCATTTTCATCCGCGACATTCCCCCTATAGGCTTCATCCCATAGCGTCTGCCAATGCCCAGTTTCTTGATTCTTACTCTGCGGGTTAGGTACCACATAGGCTAATAAGCTCTGTGCCCCCTCATCCGATATCGGCGCAGTAATCAAAGACTCTTTTACCAAAGAATGAGCCGTGATCAAGGCTTCAATTTCACCTAACTCTATACGATAACCACGTAGTTTCACCTGATGATCCAAACGGCCTAAAAACTCAATATCACCATTCGGCTTATATTTAACCAAATCTCCGGTACGATAAATTTTACTGTCATTACCAACGTATTCGCCAAAGGGATTCTCAATAAAACGTTCATTGCTGAGGTCATCTCGATTCAAATAACCACGTACAACCCCCTTTCCGCCGATCAGCAGTTCTCCCGGTACGCCAACTGGAACCGGTTGTTGTTCGCTATCGAGCACATATAACTGCGTATTCGAGATAGGCCGACCAATACTGACGTCTTTCCTATCGGCAGAAACCAGGCCAGATGTTGACCAGATAGTGGTTTCAGTCGGACCATAGACATTGATAAGCTCGCCTTTTGTGTTTTTAGCTAAGGTCTCAGCCAAGTCATCAGGTAATGCCTCACCACCCAATAAGAATTTATCCAATTGTCCTAAAGCAGATAAGGTCTCGGGGTCTGAGGCCAAGATTCGCGCCATAGAAGGCGTACACTGAAAATGTGTCACGGCGTGTTTGCTAATTTGTTTCGCCGTGGAATAGTCTTCATGCTGTTCACTGGAAGCGCTTGGATTAGCCAACTCTCTGAGTTGATTAAGATGGGTTAAGTTTTCTAACACCACATCATCATCAACACCAAAGTCTACCAAACAGGCTATTTCATCTATACCTGCTTGTTTCAGTTTATCGATCAAAGCAATACAACTAGCAGGGGTGCCAAAAATACCTGCCGTTTCAAAGTAACGTTCAAAGGCATGATCTATCAGTGCATCCATATCTTCGCTAGTGAAAGTGGACGGGTCAAATGACTGATCTTGAGAAGCTGATTTGGACGGCTGACTAAATGCAGGAAAAGCCCAAGGCGCAATTTTAACAAGATCAAAAGACGTTTTTAAATAATTACAGAATGGCTCACGTACGATCTCTTTGACTTCATCAACATCCTGGCCAACAAAAGTGTGCACCATTACACTAACATTGCCCTCTCCAACATGACCCTTGGCTTTTCGACCTTCGCGATAAGCGCTAATTTTCTGGGTAAGATCCTCTATTGATTGGCCCAACAAATTGGTCAAAACATTATACCCCCCTTCACCAGCTTGGCGGAAGGTTTCGACATTACCCGCCGTCGTAATCCAGATAGGGGGTTCATCCTGTACAGGCGCAGGATATATTTTTGCTTCGAAGGGTTTGTTTTCACCATTCATCACGCTAATGGTATCACCGCGCCATAATTTCTTAATGGTATCGATACCTTCAAACATAAGCTGTTTACGGTTTTCAAAGTTCTCTGGCATCAGAGCAAAATCATTGGCATGCCACCCGGAAGCAAAAGAAAAGCCAACGCGTCCATTTGATAAGTTATCAACAACCGACCACTCTTCGACGATGCGTATTGGGTTATGCAAGGGCAATACAATACTACCTGCTCGAATCGCAATATTTTTAGTGACCGCTGCTATGGCTGCGCTGGTCACAGAGGGATTGGGATACAAACCACCAAATAAATGAAAGTGACGCTCTGGCGTCCAAATCGAAGAAAAATTATTATTATCGGCAAATTTAGCCCCTTCCAGCAGAAGCTTGTAACGGTCGCCTTTGCTGCTCGGCCCTGCATCACTTGAAAAGTAAAACAAGCCAACATCCATTTTACGGTTTACTTGTGACACAGCAGCCTGAGCAAGATTAATAGTTCTGGCCTCTTCTTCTTGCACAATTACTTTAAAACCTCTGGCCAATGACCAGAATATCTCCAGCACTGAAATATCAAACGAGATACTGGTAACGGCTAACCAGACACCTGGGTCACCCTGATAGTTTAAGGTATCATCCATCCCTGCCATAAAGTTAACCACATTTCGATGCTCAACCATCACGCCTTTTGGTTTGCCCGTTGAGCCTGAGGTATAAATCACATACGCCAAATGCTCCGGCTTTACATCACTTTTGCAATTAAGCGATTCAGGCACTAATGAACCTAGTATTTGGTCAACACAGACCATCGATGACTGATACTCTGAAGGCAACTCACCCGCTAGTTTGCTGTGAGTGAGCAAAATATCCGCTTTGGCATCACCAATCATGAGCGCTATTCTGTCTCGTGGATAAGCAGGGTCTAGCGGCACATACGCTGCCCCGGCTTTATGCACAGCCACTAAGGCAATGACCATTTCAATCGATCGGTCAATAAATATGCCGACTAACTTATCAGGCGTCGCACCCAAACTTTGTAATTTCAGCGCTAGTGCATTGGCCTGTTCATTTAATTGACGGTAGCTTATTTGCTCCCCACGAAATGCCAGCGCGATTGCGTCGGGGCTCTTAGCCACTTGCGCCTCGATAAGCTGATGCATACAGACGTTTTCTGGAATAACTTTTTGGGTATTATTCCAGTCGATCAATAAGGTTTGTCGCTCAGATTCACTTAATAAATAGATCTTGGATAAAGGCGTATCAAGTTGTGCGATGACATAACCAAGAAAGGCTGTGAATTTAGCCGCAATTTCAGTCACACGAACGTTGTTTAAAGAGGTACGATTAAAACTCCAATGACCCTGAGCCGTGTCTTTTTCCAAAGACAGCAACAACGTATCAGCACTAACCTCACGGCCCATCAACAAACTATCGACGCATTCTATGGCAACTGGGAGCGAAATCACCTTCAAGTTTTGTGTACGACTCAGCAGATCACGGGCATAACTTCCTTTCGAAGAAAGTATCTTGAGGTCCGACGCAATTTGCTCAACCAACTCATTAATTGGCTGCTGAACATCTATGTTTAAAGAAAAAGGTAGGCGGCTTGCGAACAAGGCCCTAACGTCTAAAGGAATGTCAGACAAGTTGGCTCCCCAGCCAATATCTACGGCATCAGTATCTGCCATTCGACGCAAAAAGCATGCATATAAACTGGTAATCAACTCGGTCAATGTCAGCCCAGGGAAAGCTGATTTAAGTGACTGCTGAATAGCTTCGGGCAAAGTAAACGGCACATTGGCTGCATTCGTCGGTGTATCTGAGGTAATGGGCGTTGCACCATGCCCGGCAAAAGTAAATGGTTCAACATCATAGAGTTTGGATAACCAATACTTTTCCACTTTCCCTAATTGTTGACAGACCTCATCAAGTCGCTTGAGAAGCTCATCATCTAATAGAGTAAGTTGCGTACCTTTTTCCAAACCAGGTACTTCATTTATGTTAAGGCGTTCGCCTTCAAGGGTACTCAGCGCACTTATCTTAACGGCATTGTCACCCGCAGCCACGATAAAACCATCTTTTTCTAGTGACTGGACGTCCCCAGGCCGTTGCCCCCCCTCTGCTTTCGCTAACGAAACATCACCGTGAAGCAAGTAGAATTGGCCCGCTAAATAAATCTTAGCGGCGCTCAACGGGTTGTCATCCTTCTGATAATCTAGCCCACGAGTCAAGGCTATAATTTGTTGTGCAGACTGCCGCCAATCAATCAGTGCAGCATTAACCGGTTTTTGTGAAGCAAAATACACAGAACGATCTGTTATATCTTGGGATATTCGCTTCAACTGCCCAGTATTAAGCTCGTTGTGCAATTGTTTAAAGCTATCCAAACCTTGCTGGTAACACTTAACACTTAAAGAAAATGCAGTTTCATCGGGTTCAATCGGAAAAGTCGATTGAACTAGAATATCACCTGCGTCAAATGTTGCGCTCATTTCGTGCCAAGTCACCCCAAACTGGCTCTCCTGGTTTTGTATTGCCCATGAGGTAACATGCAAACCCGCATATTTTGGAAGTGGTGCATCATGAAAGTTAATAGAAGAAATTTTGGGCTGAGAGAGTATCGCTTCAGGTGTTTGAACAGGGTTAATAATGCTGAATAGGTGGTCGAAGGACCACTGCTCAAGAAATGTAAGCTGATCATCTTGAGTGCTTATGTGCGCAATAGACTGACTGTCAGCCCAGAAAGCGACATCGGCATTGTCAGTAATCATCCCTCGTATTACATGCCCTTGTGCTAGCAAATACTCCGCACACTCAATGGTTAACTTCCCTTGCCCAATAATACAACAATCAAAACATCTTCCTGAATTCATGATTTGCCTCTCTCCAAAAAAACTTTAATATAGCTTTAGATGATACTTAATATTGTTTTACGTTATTCTACATTAACTAAAAAAAGTAATAGCACTTGCAAGTGCCCACTACAATAAAATAATGCGATATCGTATGAAAATAGAACGAATAAACTTCAACAGACGTACATTATTCAAAGCCGCTGGAATAACAGCCACATCAGGGCTGCTCTATTCTATTACAGCCTGTAGCCAAGAGAATGCAAGTATATCTCAGCTTAACGATATCCAGCTCTATTTAAACATCGACGAAACACACCTTCGCTTCCTTTTGCCACGCGCAGAAATGGGTCAGGATCTAGCGACTAGTTTTGCTATGATAATCGCCGAAGAAATGCACCTCCCTTTACATCTCATCAAAGTCGATTTTGCAGATGCTGACTCGAATTTGGGAAGGCAGATGACGGTAGGTAGTGCTTCAATTAGAAACTGGTGGCAAAGACTACGCTATATTGGCGCCAATTTCCGTGAATGTGCTTTGAAATATGCCGTAGAGAAATACTCCCTCGCACACCAGGATTGTTATTTCAAAGACGGGTTTCTCTTAGTACGCAATAATAAGCTCAAGATTCAGTATTTAGCGCTTTTAAGGGAGACGCCACTCACCACGGATATCAAACCATCGCTAACCCAGCAAAAAGATTACCAATTAATTGGCCACACCATTTCGAGCAATAGCGCTAAGAATAAGGCTACGGGTGCTTTCAAGTTTTTAGGTGACTACGATATCACCGACTTAAATGTGACAGACGATAGCTTCCCGCCGATGCTAAACGCCGTCACTATCGCCTATAAGAGCCACTGGCCCAAACCAAACCAAATAAAACTTAAGCAATGGCAGCAACAATTTAAATTGGATCACGTCATAGAGCTTAAACAACACTTTTCTGGCTTCGATTATAGATTAGTTCTAATCAGCCAAAGAACCTGGCCTCTACTCAAATGTAAACAAATAGTCAGCCAAGACTTAAAACAAACGCTCGAAAGCCCAAAATTTATTAGACCACCATCGCGAGAGTTTGAACGCCTAGATAAGCAAACGGAAATCAAGCTTAATAAAGATTATCTTGAGTGCAGCTTTTATACTCCTGAAATCGCACACGCCCCTATGGAAACACAAACAGCCATTGCCTTATTTCACAAAGAACAAAGCCTTGAAATATGGGCACCGACTCAGGCCCCCCAACGCGCCCGCCGAAGTGTTGCTAATAAACTAGGCCTAAAAGAGGATGACATTAGCTTACATACCAGCGTACTTGGAGGCAGCTTTGGCCGTAAACGTTATGATGATTTTATTATCGAAGCAGCGCTGATTTCACAAGCCATGTTCGAAAAAGGTCACAGCATTCCAATTAAACTGTTATGGACTCGCGAGGACGACCTTGGCCGGGAACACTATCGCCCAGCCACATTTCAATCACTGCGTTGGTCAAGTAAAGAAAATACAAAAATCCAGCATCGTTTAATAGAGAGTCATGGCCCAAGTTTAGCACCACAGAGCTCAGAACATAATTTTTTTTCTCACCTAGACTGGGAAATTCAAACGCTAAAATCCTCGTTACCCGGAGAACATATCACTGGCATCTGGCGTTCAGTCCATCATGGCTATCTGGCTTTTTCTATTTGCAGTTTCATAGACGAACTTAGCTATTTTCATGCCCAGGACCCTATAGATTATTCCCGTCAGCATGTTGCATCGCTTGGTATCCGACAACAACTCAAAGTCAGCTTCGACCCCAGTACACGCTACCAGCCAGAACGTTTAATAAACACCATTAACACAGTAGAACAACTATCCGGCTGGCCCAGAAATACACAAGCAAACTCCGCACTTGGTTTTGCGTCTTATTACTGCTTTGACTCTTACATATCGATAGTAGTCAAAATATCTCTCGAAAAAGAGCGTATAAAAGTTGAGCATATTTGGGCGAGTGTCGACTGTGGCCTCGCCATTCATCCTGATGGCTTAAAGGCTCAAATTGAAGGTGGACTACTATTTGGTTTATCAGCCTGTTTATATGGCCAAATGCCTGACGAGCCCGAGCTGTTAACCGTGAACTTTGACCGCTACCAAGTCACTAGAATGAGCGACACTCCGGAGATAGAAGTAAATATTCAAAAAAACAACTTTAACCCTTCCGGTGCAGGAGAATTAGGCGTACCAACCATTGCACCAGCCATAGCAAATGCCTATCGAAAACTAACTGGTAACCGGTTATTATCTATGCCCTTTCTGAAAAATGGTCACATGAACAATGACTCATTTTTAGAACTAAAAAAAGATAATAAATAAGACCCCAAACCAGACCATTTCACCAACACAAAACATAAACAATGGACAAAGTTATTAACAGTTTTTATTGCGCCTAGATACTACTGTTGCACCTGCCTATTTAAATAGAATAGGCTATGGAGTGCGCAAACTTCTATCCAACCCTCCGAATTTACGTCGTCATAAAGTAATTCCTAAGCGTTCCAACCTCAATAAAATCTATAAACTCTCTACTTCGTCAAAGACTAAACAACACTAAGCTCATATAATGGTCCTTTCTAATACGCAATTATTCGCAGGACGGAATATGAACCCACTTTTTTTTGGACCTACAAACTATCCACTTTATGGCGTATTTCACCCTGCTACCGGCTCGATTCAAAAAAAAGAAGGCGTATTGCTTTGCCCACCATTTGGTCAGGAGTATATGCGCTCACATAGGGCCTTCCGGCAACTAGCGCTATTATTAAGTAAAAAAGGTTATGCCGTCATGCGCTTTGACTATCGAGGCACAGGTGACTCATCAGGCGATATCGAAGAAGTTAATATTGATGAATGGCTTGATAATATCAAAACAGCAACTGAAGAATTAAAAGAAACAGCTTTCGTCGAAAAAATTCACGTGGTCGGCCTAAGACTCGGTGCAATTTTAGCTAGCTCAGCAAGTTGTAATATCGAGATTAATAAACTGGTATTATGGGACTCTCTAAGTTCTGGCCTTGCTTATGACGAAGAGCTCCAAGTTGAAATGAAAAAAGAGGGCGATGATGCAGCATTCAATCATATTGATGCTAATGGCACGCTGCACTTTAACGGCTTCCCCTTAGTTAAGTCAGTCAGGGATGATTTACAAAAGTTAGACCTTTTAAACACGCCACCAAAAGCAGAAAAAATTTTTCAAGTGGTATCTAAAGAAACTAACTGCTCTAGAGCTATTGATCAGGCTTGGTCATCAAAGCCAAATTACACCTATGCGCACGCACCCGCGCCAGGAAATTGGAACTACGTTGATGATTTTGGGGGCATACTACTGCCACAGCCCGTTATTCAAAGCATCGTAAACTGGATCGACAATTCGTAGGCACCACATGAGAGAAATTACTTTAAAAATAGGACGCCCCACCCCCCTAACCGCAATTGCGACAGAACCTAAAGGCTTTGATCCGAGCAAATCTGCGGTACTGATTCTAAACTCTGGGGTTATGCACCACATTGGTACTTGTCGTATATCTGTTCGTATAGCTCGAGAATTGGCGAAGTCAGGCTTTTTGGCACTGCGATTCGATTTTTCAGGGATAGGTGATAGCGAACCTCGCCGAGGAACTGCCTCTTTTGCTGAGAGTTCAAGTGCTGAGATCTCTGAAGTCATGAATTACCTTGAACAAAAAAAAGGAATCAAGAAATTCATAGTTTACGGCCTATGCTCTGGCGCCGATGCGTCGTATGAAATAGCAAAAAAAGACCCACGTATAATCGGCATGATACAGATCGATGCATACTGCTATTCCAACTGGCAAAGTAAACTTATTCACTTCGCCCCACGCATGCTTAAGTTCGACGTATGGCTTCGCTTTATCAAGCGCATATTAGGCACACCACAACCAGCGAGGGATGAAGAACAAATAGATGCAGAGAATATAGAAATGCCAAGTTATATTCGCGAGTTCCCCCCTCGAGAAGAGATTTCCAAGGGATTACAAGACATTATCAACAACAATATTCATATTTATAATATATTTACGGGAGGCATGATGGAGACGTTCAACCACAGTACACAATATGTAGAGAGCTTTTCCGATGTCGATTTTAAAGACCTGCTAAAGGTCGACTTCTATAAAACACTCGACCATATTATTACTAGCCCAGAATACCAACAAAAAATCCCCTTTGATATTTGCCAATGGGTAAAAATGGTCAGTGACAAACAATCACACACTTAGCGTCTTGTTGCCAACATTTCATACCCTCAATGGTTTAAACTCTGAGCAGAATTGCACGTATTTAAGGCTTTAATACTATTTTTGTAGTTGTGGGTTTATAAAGTGACCCCAACATTGCACATTACGTGAAATTTTGATGGGAACGATGCTACGAGCTATTTTCGACGCTGATAGTCGATGCTTCCAAAAACCTCATGAGGTATTTTTATGGTTATTGTAAGAAAACAGCACTTGATAATACAGTAGTCTTCTATGTCGATAAATTGGACATTAACTTTTCTGACTCTACCAGAAACTTTATGTTTTTTAAATTTGTGGCTATGATATATGTATATTTGAAAAATACCGAGTCATAGCTGGAGCCATTCACGGCGAGACATAACTGGAGTAAAGGTAAATAAGGTCTTTCTCTCCAAAAAGGATGTAGTTTTGTATTATTTAGATCAGCTCAGAAAAAATTTTGACAACTTAGCGACATCTATTGCAATACAAGACGAACAAAACACTCTCACTTATAGAGAGCTCGGGCTACTATCGTCCCATATCAACTGTTTGCTTAACAATAAGGGCACCAAGCCAGGCGACTACATAGGCCTATATGTCGAATCTCGACCTCTTGCCATTGCCAGTATGATCGCTATATTACAACGAGGCTGTGGTTACATTCCGCTTGACCCCATTTACCCTGATGACCGGCTGAGCTATATGCTTCACAATGCCAATGCACCGTTTTTACTTACCGATACTATCTGCTCTTTCGCACCCGAAAGCACGACGACTATTGATATTTCCACTTGCCTGAAGTCATTCAAGAAACAAAGAACTGAACCCTCAACAACAACTACAATTACTGCCGAATCACCGGCTTATTTAATCTATACTTCGGGGTCAACCGGACAACCAAAAGGCGTAATGATGCCTCAAGGAGTCTTGAATACACTCATTAAATGGCAAAATAAAGGTCATACCAAACACCGTTGCCAGAGAACACTACAGTTTTCATCTTTAAGTTTTGATGTCTCTGTTCAGGAAATTTTCTCAACCCTTTCTCAGGGCGGCACCCTATTCACCTTAACCCCCCAGATAAAGCAAGATTTCAAATCACTGGCCGAGTATATTGAACAGCATGACATAGAGCGTATGTTTATGCCTTATGTTGCACTTCAGGGCTTGATGCAGTGGTTTGTTCGTTTGAATCTTACCCCCAAAGGACTTAAAGAAGTCATTACGGCCGGCGAACAACTTATCATCACTCAGGATATTCGCAGCATATTTAAGCGCTTGCCAGCAGCAACCCTGTCAAATCAATACGGGCCTTCCGAATCTCATGTAGTCAGCGAATATATACTTCAGGCTCCGGCAGACGAATGGCCCGAAATTCCAGCAATCGGCAAAGCGATAGAGAATGCCAAGCTATTCCTATTAAATGAACAGCAACAATTCGTTAAAAACGGTGAGGTCGGCGAACTCTATATTGGCGGCCCGGTACTTGCTTCTGGTTACATCAACAACGAAAGCGAAACTTCAAAACGTTTTCTCACTATTGAAATCAACGGCGAAAAGACACGAGTATATCGAACTGGCGACTTGGTATCAGAAGACAATAATGGCCAATTACATTATTCAGGCAGAGTCGACAGCCAGGTTAAAATAAGTGGTTATCGTATAGAGTTATCTGAAATTGAAGCCGCTATCCTCAAACAAAAAAATGTTACGGACGCTGCTGTTGGCGTTGCTGAAAGCAATGGCCAAAAACGACTAATCGCCTTTATTGTTTCTTCCCTGCAAGACATATCAAACATAAAAAACGCTTTAGAAAAAAATTTACCTGCCTATATGAGGCCAACACAATATGAATTCCTTGAGAAATTACTGATCACACCCTCAGGAAAAATTGATCGCAAGTCTATGCTCTCGCAATTGTCTATCCAAAATGAAAAATCAACCCAGACGGCGGGTTCTCTAACAGCACATCAAGAACAGCGGCCCAAGGCAATAAGTAAAGAACTGCTTCAGAGCCTAATTCGTGACTTACTAGACCTCAATACACTTAATCTCGATATCAGCCTCATTAATGCTGGCATGAGTTCCCTGCAAGCGAATCAGTTTTCAGGGATGTTATACGAGCAATATGCGCTAGACATCCCTGCCTACAAACTCTTTCAACATGCGACAATTCAAGATTTTCTGCTCGACACTCTCGAAAAGCAATCCACCACAAAAATAAGCGGCCGACAAAACAAAGACAATGAGCAGAGTCGAGACATCGCTATCATTGGCATGGCAGTCAATGTTCCGGGTGCGACAAACCTGCAGCAGTTCTGGTCAAATTTACAGGCGGGCACCGAAAGCCTTCATACTTTTTCAACCACTACAGCGGCCGGTGAAGTAAATACCCGCGGCATTATTTCCGAGCCGCTTGCTCTAGATGCCTCCTTCTTTGGTATATCGCCCGTTGAAGCCGAATTTATCGACCCGCAACAACGCATCATGTTAGAACTCGCCTGGCATGCTTTGGAAGATAGCGGCATACGGCCTGAAGACTTTCCTGGCCGAATCGGAGTGTTTTGTGGCACCGGCAACAATTCCTATTATTTAGAGAACGTTCTTAATAACCCTGAAAAGCTGGAGGACTATGGTGCACTGCAAGCCATGATCGCCAACGAAAAGGACTATACCGCTACCCGTATTGCCCACAAACTTAATTTGAATGGCCCAGCAGTGAATATTCAAACAGCTTGTTCTACCTCTCTGGTGGCAGTATGCCAAGCGGTTGAATCCTTACGTTCAGGAGAGTGTGAAATAGCCATTGCCGGGGGCGCGTCGCTGACGTTTCCTCAACAGCAACCTCATATCCCTGAAGACGGTAGTATCAAATCTCACGATGGCCACACCCGCCCCTTCGACATTAATGCTAACGGCACAGTTTTCAGTGATGGCGGAGGGGTAATTGTACTGAAGCGTTTTGACTATGCTCTTGAAGATAACGACCGAATCAGCGCTATAATTAAAGGCGTTGCCATCAATAATGATGGTGCAAAAAAAGGCAGTTTCTCGGCCCCAAGTGAAGAAGGCCAGAAGAATGTCATTCTTGCTGCCCAACAAGATGCTGGCATCACTTCAGATAAACTCGGTTATATAGAAGCCCATGGCACGGCAACACCTATCGGAGACCCTATCGAAGTTGCTGCTCTGAATGAAGCTTTTCAAGCCAACACAAGTAACATTGATAGCAACTGTTTTCTTGGTTCTGTCAAGAGTAATCTGGGGCATTTAACGGCTGCAGCGGGTGTTGTCGGCCTGATCAAATCGACTCTTGCAGTCGCTGAAGGGTTAATCCCCGCCAGTATAAACTTTACGGAAGCCAACCCTGACTTAAGACTGGAAAACTCACCATTTACCGTCAGCAATGTTGCCCATCAGTGGCCAAGTGAAGCTGAAGAGCGGTATGCGGGCATAAGCTCTTTTGGTATAGGCGGCACCAACGCCCATGTTATTATAAAAGGTCTTTCGAACCAGCAAGTTGCTAGTGAAGCGCAAAGCGATTTGCCTTTATGTCTAAGCGCCAAAACCCAAACAGCCCTTACTCAACAAATGTCACAGCTGCGAGATTATTTAAGCTCAACTGTGCAAGTGGATATTCCCCGACTTAAGCAGAGCTTCTGTTTTCATCGCCAACACTTCAAATATCGTGCGACCTTTTGGGGACACAGTAAAGACGAACTCCTTAAAGCTTTAGACAAAGAAACTTCCGCAGATAGAACAAGTTTTAAAGCCTCAAAAACATTGTTTATGTTTCCCGGCCAAGGTACACAAGTACTGGGTATGGGCCAGAACCTGTATCAACAGTCCGTACCATTTAAAGAACACCTTGATGAGTGCATCGACATTTGTGCAACGTCCTTTGATGTCGACCTAAAAAAGCTGCTGTTCACCGCCGACAAAACCTTGCACCTGACCCAGAATACCCAAATCGCCTTATTTTCTATGGGCTACGCGGTAGCAAGATCATTGCAAGACCTAGGTCTAAAACCTGAAGGTTTAATCGGTCATAGTATCGGCGAATTAGCGGCAGCCACCATTTCCGGAGTATTCGACTTACCCACAGCGATCAAAGTAGTACTAACCCGTGGGCGCGTCATGCAAAAGCAACAAGCTGGCAGCATGTTAGCGGTGAACTGTCCCTTTGAGGAAGTTGCCAATTTAATACACCACAATGTAGTTCTGTCTGCCTGCAATACCCCTAGCTCAATAACGCTATCGGGTGAAGACAAATACATCGAAGAAACAAAAACCAAGCTTGAACAAGCCAACATTCACTGCACTAAACTCAATACCTCACACGCCTTTCACTCGCCTATGATGATCGCCGCCGAGCAGGAGTTTATTGAAGCTTTAAGTGACATCGAATGCCGAGCAGCAAATATTCCGTTTATTTCCTGTGTCACCGGCGACTGGATTACCCCTGAACAAGCGAGTGATATCGGGTACTGGGCAAGTCAGATTGTAGCCCCAGTTCAGTTTAGTAAAGGTCTTGAGAAAGTCGCAGATTGGCCACAACTCTTAGTCATCGATTGCGGCCCTAAACGAGTTGCATCACACTTACTTGCCCAATGCCTTGTTGAAAAAGAGGATGTATTCATTACGACAGCCCTGCCCTCTCCAGCCATAGAGAGCGAAGCTCAGCAGTGGTTTAACTGTATTGGTAATATTTGGCAAGCGGGCACAGAACTAAACTGGAAAAAGCTTAGTTACCAGCCTCTGCAGGTATTAGGTTTTATACCCCTCTACCCCTTTGACCACAAACCTTATTATATTGAGCCTTCTCTTTCAGCCCAAAGGGCTTCAAGCATAGATTTCGCAACACCGAACCTAGCCAGTTTTAATGAGACGCTCGATATACCAACGATCAGCCAACAGTTAAACCAAGAATTTCTTGCCATATGCCAGGAAAATTCGTTTAAAATACCCGCAATAACACCTAACAACAGCGTAACAGCAGAAGGGTTACCAAACCCAAGACTTAACACGCCACCAAAGATAGATACCGCTACTATGACCAACAATGCTATCTCTCAGCTTACCCAGTTGTTTTCAGACACTTCTGGCATAGATTTATCCAATGCAAACCTCGATGCAACGTTCTTTGAACTGGGCTTAGATTCGTTGTTTCTAACCCAATTAGCCTTAAAACTTAAAAAGACCCTTAAAGCCAAGATCAGCTTTCGTCAGCTCATGAACGATTTTAATTCCTTTAACAAGCTGGCTCAGAAATTAGAGTCCGATGGAGCCTTTCAAGTGGCTAGCGAAGCTACTGTCGCAACCATAAATCCTGTCGTTGCTGCTATACCTGCCACTCCTACGATGAACACTAGCGCTGAACCCGCTGCCGCAGGTTCAGCTTTAAACGCCCTATTCTCGCAACAGTTGCAACTCGTCAATAGCCAAATCAGCCTGTTAAACCAGCTAAGTCAAGCAGCGCAACAACCGGTTTCCATCGCTACAGCAAACATTGAGCCAGCTAAAGTTACCCCCCCTACAATCGACACACCGGCGAAAAAACCCTTTGGTGCTGGGACCAGAATCAACGTTAAGCGCTCTAATGAATTAGATACTGCCCAACAACAAAATTTGAACAAGCTCACAAACAGTTATAACCATAAATTTGAAAAATCGAAAGCCTTCGCCCAAGCCAACCGCAAACAACTCGCTGACCCAAGAGTGGTTTCTGGGTTTCGAGATCAACTAAAAGAGCTGATTTTCCCCATCGTCGTCAACCGGTCTTCAGGCGCACACCTATGGGATATTGATGGCAATCAGCTCATTGATGTAACCTGTGGTTTTGGTTCAAACTTGTTTGGTAATGGCGCCAGCTTTATTCAATCGGCTATTGCTGAGCAACTTAGCATCGGCTATGAGATTGGCCCGCAAACACCGTTATCTGAAAAAGTTTCCCGTAAATTCTGCCAGCTAACTCAAGTCGAACGTGTGGCTTTTTGCAATACTGGGTCGGAAGCAGTTTTGGGCGCGATCCGCCTAGCGCGAACAGTTACCGGCAAAGAGCATGTGGTGATGTTCGAACACGACTACCATGGGATCAATGATGAAGTTATCGTCCACCGTGGTGCCAATGGCCTGTCTCTGCCTGCTGCGGCCGGCATACCTAATGACGCTATTGCCAACACCATGATACTCAATTACGATGACTTGGCCTCTCTCGACTACATCAAAGAAAACGCCGATAATATAGCAGCCGTCATGATTGAACCGGTACAAAGTCGCAACCCCGAACTGCAACCTAAAGCCTTCATTCAACAACTGCGTAGCCTGTGCGATCAGCACGATATTGCGCTGATTTTTGATGAGGTCATTACCGGTTTTCGTATTCATCCCCGTGGCGCCCAGGGCTACTTTGATGTCGAAGCTGACATCGCCACTTATGGCAAAATTATTGGTGGCGGCATGCCAATTGGCGTTATTGGAGGCAAAGCTAAGTACATGGATGCTTTAGATGGCGGACATTGGCAATATGGTGACGACTCGGCGCCCGAAGTCGGTGTTACCTACTTTGCTGGCACCTTTGTGCGCCACCCCTTAACCATGGCAGCAGCGAATGCGGTACTTGATAAATTAATAGCAGAACCAATGTTGCAAGAAGAACTAGGTAATAAAACCACGGCAATGATCGAACAAATGAACAACTATGCAAGCCAAGTTGGCGCCCCCATTAAAGCCGTTAATTGCAGTTCATTATTTCGCTTTAAAATCCCCCAGAACATTCCTTACGAAGAGCTTATTTTTACCCTGCTCAGAGAAAAAGGCATCCATATCTGGGATGCCAGGCCCTGTTTCCTCACCACAGCCCATAGTGATGAAGATATTTTAAAGCTTATTTCTGCCTTTAAGTCTTCCGTCGATGAAATGCTACAATTTGGGTTCTTCCCGGCCTCAGAGAGCCCTACACAGCCCTCTGCCAAGCAATTTGATGCCAGTAAGCCCCCTGTTTCTGGAGCTCGTCTAGGTAAAGACCCCTCTGGCAAACCCGCTTGGTTCATCAGCGACCCAGAAAAACCAGGTAAATATAGAATGATTGGGCAAGATTAATGAGTTCAGATACACAGGCTATTAAAACTACCTCCGTAGACTTTGACCCGTTTTCAGAGCAAGGCCCTGCTATTAGTAAGTCGGTTCCTGCGACCCAGGCACAGCTGGAAATATGGTCATCTATCATGATGGATGCCAAGGCATCCTGCGCGTTCAACGAGTCTTTTACGCTCAAGTTTGAGGGTGATTTGAACATTCTATTTTTGCAGTCCGCCCTACAACAGTTGACTGACCGCCATGATGCCTTGCGGGCAAGTTTTTCTGCTGATGGTTTATCACTAAATATTTACGATCAGCTCAATTTTGAATTGAAAATTAACACTGAAGAACAACTTAGTCTAAACACCATCTTAAATGATGAAGCACACCAGAACTTCGACCTAGTAAACGGCCCCTTGCTCAGAGCGCACTTGCTTAAGCAAAGCGAACAGTGTCATTTTCTGATTTTTACCGCTCATCACATTATTTGTGACGGTTGGTCTTTAGGCATTGTGATTGCTGATTTGTCCAAGATCTATTCCAGTTTACTTGATAATCAAACGGTTACACTGGATCCCGCATTTTCCTTTGTGGATTTTGCCCAACAAGAAAGTACCAAAGAGGATGAAAATTATTGGCTAAACAAGTTTTCAACCGATATTCCAGATTATGAGTTAAGCCCCGACAAAGAACGCCCCAAAAAAAGAACGTTTAACGCCCAACGGCTTGATGTCGATGTCGATGTCGAACTAATCAACAGCATTAAGAAACAAGCGGCGTCTATTGGTTGCAGCCTCAGCTCTTATACTATGGCGATTTACTTTATTGCACTAAGTCGTTGGTCAGGGGAAACTTCTCTGGTAGTTGGTATGCCGACAGCCAGTCAACCAGTTATCGCGCCGGATAGTTTAATTGGCCATTGTGTTAGCACCCTCCCCATAATCAGTCACATAAATTCTGAATTGTCTTTAGCCAATTTCATCACCCAGACCAGTAACAGTATACTCGATGCCTTTGAACACCAGAACTTCACCTATGGCGAGTTAATTCGTCAGTTACCTATCGCCAGAGACCCCTCACGAATCCCCTTGTTACCCGTGTTATTCAATCTGGATGTTGGCATTCAAGATGATCAGTTAAACTTTGGCGAGATGCAAACTCATTTCTACTCTAATCCACGCGCTTATGAAAACTTCGAACAGTTCATGAATGTCGCCGACTATGGCGAGCGCTTTACAATAGAATGCCAATACAACACCGACTTATTTGAAGAGGCTTCAATTAAGGCTCGAATCGACGAGTACATTTGGCTGTTAACACAAAGCTCCTACGGACTAGAACAAAAAATCAATAGCCTGGAACTAAGCCCTATTAATGACTACGAGACCTTATTGGCTAGAGGCCTCGGTCCGGTACACCAATGGTCAGCAGAATTCCCGGAAGCCTCGCCGTCGATCGCCCAGTTTATTTCTTATCGGGCCCAGCAGCAGCCTCAGGCCACCGCACTTATCTTCGAGCAGCAATCCCTTTCTTACCAGCAGCTAGACGCCTTAAGCTCTCAGTGGGCAAACCTACTCTTACAGCAACAAGTGCAAGTCGGTGACCGCATTGGCCTCTGTCTCGATCGTTCGCCCACCATGCTGGCGGCCTTACTCGGCATACTTAAGATTGGTGCCAGTTACGTACCCCTCGACCCTGACTTTCCCGATGACCGCTTGGCTTACATGATTGAAGACTCCGGCCTGCAACATCTGATCACTCAACAGAGCCAAGTACAGCGTTTACCCGTGGTAAAGTATTGTTTGTGCGTTGAGGCACTACAAGAGAGTCTGGAGCAACAAGCAAGTACTTGCCCTGAGATCGAGATACCCGGCCAAACACCGGCGTATATCATTTACACTTCAGGCTCTACCGGTAAACCCAAAGGCGTGGTCGTACCTCAGTCGTCAGTGGTGAATTTTTTACACAGCATGGCACAAAAACCGGGCCTAACGTCGCAAGATACCCTGCTCGCTGTCACCACACTGTCTTTCGATATTGCGGTACTGGAACTGTATTTACCCTTGTGGGTCGGTGCCACGGTCGTGATCGCAAAAAAACAGGACAGCAGCGATGCTCGTCGTTTATTGCAACTACTAAAACAGCACCAGGTCACCTGCATGCAAGCCACACCCGCTACCTGGCGTTTACTGCTTAGTTCTGGCTGGGCAGGTGAGCCACGAATCAAGGCTCTTTGTGGCGGCGAAGCCCTCCCTCTGGACTTAGCAACAGAACTATTAAGCCGTTGTAGCAGCTTATGGAACATGTACGGACCGACTGAAACCACTGTCTGGTCAACCTGTGCGAAAATTACTCAAACGGAGTCTGCTCCTGGCCTCGGTGAAGCCATTGCTAATACCCAACTGTATGTCTTGGATGAATACCAACGCCCCGTCCCTAACGGCATTGCCGGTGAATTGTATATTGGCGGTGAAGGCCTGAGCCTGGGTTACAATCTGCGCGATGACCTGACCCAAGCTGCGTTTATCAGTAATCCTTTTGGTGCTGGCAAACTCTATCGTACTGGCGACCAAGTGCGTTATGCCGTCAATGGCTCGCTAGAGTACCTCGGCCGACTTGATCAGCAGGTCAAGGTGCGTGGTTTCCGCATCGAACTCGGTGAGGTTGAAACCCTATTGCGCCAACACCCTAACGTCGAAGATTGTGCGCTGAGCGTCCGAGAAGTTCGCACCGGCGACAGCCGACTCATGGCTTATGTTGTCTGGCAGGGAGAAACACTGACCCTGACTGATATACGCAATTTCTTACGTCAGCAATTGCCACCCTATATGATCCCCCAGCATATTGAGAGCCTTGAGGCTCTGCCACGCACTCTCAATAACAAGCTCAATCGTAAGGCTTTGCAGCGACTACCACTAAGTGATAATGGCCAACATCACGGCACTGAAATCATCGCCGCATCAACACCGACAGAACTAAAGTTGCTTAGCATCTGGCAAGCAATACTCAGTCATAATATTAGCAGTATAAAAGAGAATTTTTTTGACCTGGGTGGCCACTCGCTACTTATTGCCCAGATATTATATCGTGCCGAACAGGAGTTCACCGTACATTTGAAATTCAGCGATCTATATGACTTCCCGAGTATAGAAACATTAGCAAAAAAAATAGACCAATCCAGCACGGTGGAGAATATCATTATTACAAAACGCCCCCTTGATGCCCCGGCCCTTCTTACTCTGGCTCAGCAAAGACTATGGTATTTAAATCAGCTTGAAGGTCCAAATACTGCCTATAATCTTCCTGCCACGTTCAGATTCAAAGGTAAGTTAAATAAAGAGGCTTTAAACAACAGTTTCAAGGACTTACTTAGTCGCCAAGAGGCATTACGTTATCAGGTCATTGAAATAGACGGCATTCCTCAACAGCGGCTTAACCCTATAGAAGATTTTAGCCTAGATGAGATATCTCTGGCGCACATTTCAGCTGAAAAAGAACGAGAACTTGAGCTCACTAAGCTGTTAGTGGCACAGCAAAACCAGGTTTTTGATCTAGAAGCGGGGGCATTATTCAAAGCAAAGCTGATCATCATGAGTGCTAATGAATGCCTGTTATTTTTTATGCCGCATCACATAATCTTTGACGGTTGGTCATTTGATATATTTTTACATGAGATCAGTAATCGCTACACCTATCATTGCGGTAAAGCTGGTACAACTCTACCCAGGCTAAATTTCCAATTAGACGACTATGCTTTTTTCGCCCGCCAGTCACAAGCAGAGGCCTTGATAGAGCCTCAAATTCAGTATTGGATCGATCACTTGCGGGGTGCTCAAAATCTAGATATGCCGCTCGATTTTTCGAGACCAGACATACAGGACGTTGCTGGCGACCAGATTACTTTCAATATCCCCGAATCTTTACTGGCACAACTCAACGGCATTGCACTAAAAGAGGGAGTCAGCCTCTTCATGGTACTCATGGCAAGTTATTGCGTTGTCCTATTAAAATACACAGGCCAAGAAGACCTAGTAGTCGCAACACCCATGGCTGACAGAACTAAACCTGGCACCGAAAATTTAATTGGTTTCTTTGTTAATGCCCTAGTCTTACGTTTTCAATTACAAAAAAGCATGCCTTTCAATGAGCTATTACAACAGGTAAAAAAGAACTGTCTAGCAGGCTTTGACCATAAAGATGCCCCTTTCGAGAAAATCGTCGAACGATTACACCCTGAAAGAGATATGAGCCGAGCGCCCCTATATCAAACGTCCATCACTTATCAAGATACCTCTAAGCGTGAACGGATCATGGGCTGTGACGAACATACTGTCGACATCATACAAAAAGAAATCCCGACCCATGACTCGCCACTCGACCTAAATATCTGGTTCAAAAAGCACGGCAAATCATTAACCGGCGCCATCGTTTACAGCACCAGTTTATTCCATGCAACAACCATGGAGCAGTTTAAAGACCGTTTTATTCAAAGCTTAAAAAGCATTAGTCTCAACCATTACCAAAACATCGGAAATATTGACCTATTGGATAAGCAGGCTACATCCTTACTACACCAACAAGGCCTCGGCCCAGTACACCAGTGGTCAGCAGAATTCCCGGAAGCCTCGCCGTCGATCGCCCAGTTTATTTCTTATCGGGCCCAGCAGCAGCCTCAGGCCACTGCACTTATCTTCGAGCAACAATCTCTTTCTTACCAGCAGCTAGATACCTTAAGCTCTCAGTGGGCAAATCTGCTCTTACAGCATCAAGTGCAAGTTGGTGACCGTGTTGGTCTCTGTCTCGATCGTTCGCCCACCATGCTGGTGGCCTTACTCGGCATACTTAAGATCGGTGCCAGTTATGTACCCCTCGACCCTGACTTTCCTGATAACCGCTTAGTTTACATGGTTGAAGACTCCGGCCTGCAACACCTGGTCACTCAACAAAGCCAGGTACAGCGTTTACCCGTGGTAAAATATTGTTTGTGCGTTGAGGCACTACAAGAGAGTCTGGAACAACAAGCAAGTACTTGCCCTGAGATCGAGATACCCAGCCAAACGCCTGCGTATATCATTTACACTTCAGGCTCTACCGGTAAACCCAAAGGCGTGGTCGTACCTCAGTCGTCAGTGGTGAATTTTTTACACAGCATGGCACAAAAACCGGGCCTAACGTCGCACGATACTCTGCTCGCGGTCACCACACTGTCTTTCGATATTGCGGTACTGGAACTGTATTTACCCTTGTGGGTCGGTGCCACGGTCGTGATCGCAAAAAAACAGGACAGCAGCGATGCTCGTCGTTTATTGCAACTACTAAAACAGCACCAGGTCACCTGCATGCAAGCCACACCCGCTACCTGGCGTTTACTGCTTAGTTCTGGCTGGGCAGGTGAGCCACGAATCAAGGCTCTTTGTGGCGGCGAAGCCCTCCCTCTGGACTTAGCAACAGAACTATTAAGCCGTTGTAGCAGCTTATGGAACATGTACGGACCGACTGAAACCACTGTCTGGTCAACCTGTGCGAAAATTACTCAAACGGAGTCTGCTCCTGGCCTCGGTGAAGCCATTGCTAATACCCAACTGTATGTCTTGGATGAATACCAACGCCCCGTCCCTAACGGCATTGCCGGTGAATTGTATATTGGCGGTGAAGGCCTGAGCCTGGGTTACAATCTGCGCGATGACCTGACCCAAGCTGCGTTTATCAGTAATCCTTTTGGTGCTGGCAAACTCTATCGTACTGGCGACCAAGTGCGTTATGCCGTCAATGGCTCGCTAGAGTACCTCGGCCGACTTGATCAGCAGGTCAAGGTGCGTGGTTTCCGCATCGAACTCGGTGAGGTTGAAACCCTATTGCGCCAACACCCTAACGTCGAAGATTGTGTGCTGAGCGTCCGAGAAGTTCGCACCGGCGACAGCCGACTCATGGCTTATGTTGTCTGGCAGGGAGAAACACTGACCCTGACTGATATCCGCAATTTCTTACGTCAGCAATTGCCACCTTATATGATCCCCCAGCATATTGAGAGCCTTGAGGCTCTGCCACGCACCCTCAATAACAAGCTCGATCGTAAGGTTTTGCAAAATCACCAGTTAAGCAATTCACCAGTGCCAAGCATTCAACCTCCCGAGACGAAGAATGAAATTTGGCTATCTACATTATGGCAAGAGCTTACCGGCTGTAAAACAATTAACAGACATGACAACTTTTTTGACATTGGGGGGCACTCCCTGTTGTCTATTCAAGTTATTCATAAAATATTTGAAACCTACAACGTTGAATTAAAACCCAGAGATATCTTGCTAGAAAATCTAAATCAGCTAGCTTTAAAGTTACCCTTAGGTGAACAAACCGCGCAAACCGAAGCTATATTAGGCTTACAAAGTAAACAGATTAATACCAACATTGCCAAACCTAAGAAAAGAACTATTAGTTCTATGTTCAAGGGCTTAATTGGAAAATCGTGAATCATTGCAAAGAGCAAAAGCAGTATGATCCCTTTTTATTTTAGTGATAGCCAAGCCCCCTTGTATGGCGTTTTACATGAGCCAACAGACGGCCCCTTTAGGGACAAAGCTATTCTATTTTGCCACCCGGTAGGACATGAGTACTTTCGTACATACCGAATGGTACAACTACTATCGGATAAACTCGCAAAACAAGGCTACTATTGTTTGCGCTTTGATTATCACGGCACGGGGGACTCTTCTGGTCAATTTGATGAGATGAACATGAACACATGGCAGCAAGACATTATAGATGCTTGTGATGAATTGAGATCTACAGCCGGCTGCGAGCAAATTCTTTGTATCGGCCTTCGCTTAGGTGCTGCCCTGGCGTTAAAAGTACAGCCTCAATGCTATTTTAACGAACTAATCTTGTGGGACCCTATTTTTGAGGGACAAACCTTCTTAAATAAATTAAGCAATTTACAAAACAAAGCATTTAGACAAAACTGGCATTTTAGTACAGTTAGACAGGATTCTGAATTAGAAGAAAATGAATTCCTAGGATATCGCTACTCGACTCCCCTTACACAGCAACTTGAGCACTTAACATCAAGCACCGAGCTTATGAACTTAAGCTGCCCTTGTACGATTATTCATACTGACAACAACGACCAGTTAAGCCAGATAAAAATCCAAAATAAGCATAACTTCCTAATTCTGAAGCATATCAACGATGAAGGTAATTGGTTTTTTCATAAAGAAATTGACAGCTCTATTTCGACCCATAATATTAATCAATTTATTCTAGAGACCTTGAGCTAATGCAGGAACAAATACAACAATTCGGGAAGAACAGAAATCTCTATGGCATCCTGACTCAACCCGATACCGTCACCCAGAAGCCCTGCTTAATGATCATTAATGCTGGTTCTGTACATAAAGCTGGGCCCTTTGGTTTACATGTTGACCTGGCCCGATATTTTGCAGATAAAGGGTATATGAGTTTTCGTTTTGACTTAAGTGGTCAGGGTGAAAGCCTCAAGCTACCTTCTGAGCTACCCAGAAACCAACAGATTATGGAGGATATGAAAGATGCCCTAGATTGCCTGAAGCTGCAGCATCAACAAGAAGATATTATCACCTTCGGATTATGTACTGGTGCCGAAAATGCTCATAAAATCGCCGTTCAAGACAAACGCGTAAAAGGTGTCATTTGGTTAGACGGTTATGCCTACCTCACCCCTAAATTCCATCGCACCCGATTAATATCAAAACTACTCAAACCTACAGCCCTAATTAAATCGCTTTTCAAGCGACTATTCGGACAATTCGCTCCCCCTGAGCTCCGCAAGAATGTAGCATTCAGTAGCGATGAAGATAGTTTCGTTTGGAAGCTACCCACTATTGATAGTTACCGACAAGATATGAACAAGCTCAAAGCAAATGATACTCACTGTTTATATGTATACAGTGGTGGCGTCAACACCTATTACAATTACCAAGGCCAGTTCTTTGATGCTTTTACAAATGACACTTTCATCAGCCAGGTAGAAGAAGTTTTTTTCCCTAAAGCCGCCCATACCTTTTTTATTTTAAGAGACAAGCAAGCCTTAATGGCATGTATCGAAAGCTGGCTACTTAAACGTTTTTAAGTTCATAAAAAGTACTTCCATCACCCACCCTTTAAGATATGACCGCTATGCTAGCAAAGAACATCAAACACTCGCTCAAAATTATTATCGCAATAATAGTAATGGGGGGAACTTACTTAACACTCAGTACATACTCATCGAGCAGTTCATCAAAAAATGAAAGAGCCCCATTGAACAAGAGTATCATCCCAATCGCTGTATTAGGGGATTCTGATAGCCATAGTTACCGAGACGGATACAATAACAAGTCCCGTGGAGGTGACTATCATTCGGTTACTTTTAACTGGCCAGCACTTTGGGATAGATTTCGTCCTCAAGAAGTACATTTGGGAGCAAATGGTATTTGGGGTACCCACTATCGAATTGCTAGAGTCAAGCATTGGCTCGGTTTAACCGGAAGAGCGCCCAAAAAACTGGATTATGAGTACAATTACGCAGTTTCAGGACTGCGATGTGAATCGCTACTACAAGACTGGCCTTACCAAGCAAGATGGCTTATTAAGCGGCTAGAGAACGACTCCGAACAGTGGCAAAATGGAGTGGTCGTTATACGAATAGGTGTGAATAACCTGGGCTCTACGAAACAATTAGTTCGCTGGGGGAATACGGGTCTTGATGACTACGCAAAAGAAGTGGTTAATACTTGTGTTAGTCAAATAAGCGATGCTATCGAACAGATTTTAGCCTCTCACCGGAGTGTAAAAATCGCACTTTTGGGAATGTGTAGGGCCTGCAACATTACTGACACCTATACAGTTTGGCCAAACCTTTCCCAAATAGACAAGCGAAACACCGTTTTAGGCAGCTTCGATCAGAAGCTAATTACCTTTGCAAAGCATCAGGATCGGGTTTTGTTTATTGACGACGTACAGTGGTTAATCAAACGTTATGGCGACCGTCATAATGAACCAATAAAATTTGAGACTACTCTTGCTGACAAAACTAAAATTATCAGCCAGCAAGGCGATCACCCGAGCAACCTGATACTTGCAGATTATCATGCAGGCACTGTTTACAATGCTTTGTGGTTAAATAATTTAATTGATCAGCTTAATATTGGTTATCAACTACATTTGAGCCCTTTGTCTGAAGAAGAGATCTATTCGGCCATAAAACCTATGCTGTGACTTCAGAGTAATTGTCAAACGATTAACATTGAACTGGTTTAAAAATGAAACACCCTAGTGATTTTTACACATTACATATCAAGAAAGCTTGTTGAATATTCATATTGGTTTATCTAAACTATTCTGATACGAACTAGTATACTAAGGTAGTAATGCATGTTTACATATATCAAGTTAAACCATGATAATCAGTTTTCTGATTTTAATAATAAGGCCTATAAGTTTAAGCAGACTATCGTTAACGAGCCTTTAACTTCCCTCGACAATTTAAAGGACCTAATCCTAAGACTACCCTCTAAGCAAGTCTATGCTAGCTCCTCAAAAGTCAGTATCAACGCTAACCTTGATACAGCTCATAAAGAACACAAGATCAAGTGTTCACTAGAGCATGCCCTAGAAAACCTCGAGCATTCTGATTCTTTCATCATGGTACGTAACCCTGAAACTGATGATCAATATAAAGAAATTTTTACCCATTTGAAAAACGATCTTGAGCTGTTAGCAAGTAAACTGGGAACAAAAATCACTGACTCAACATTGTATTTATTCATTACCTCTCCCAATGGCACTACGCCCTATCATATTGATAGGTATAGCACTTTTTTAATGCAGCTATGTGGAAATAAAGATGTTCATACCTGGGTCCCCTGGGATAAGAAACAAATTACAGATCACGAGTTAGAAACTTATATGGCTAAGACGCACAAAGAAGCGCCAACCTTGAAAGAAGGCTTTCTAAAAACATCGACCATCACTCGTATTACACCTGGAGAAGGGGTTCATATTCCTTTTTTAGCCCCACATATGGTCAAAACAAACGATACTGTATCTGCATCTATTTCGATAATATTTAACACTAATGAAACCCGAAAAAAGAGCCTATCATTAAATTTCAATGAACTGATTCATCGAAAATTCGGTTTTAGACTAAAACCTGTAATCAAAAAGAAAACATTCAGTGATAGTATAAAAATGTTTCTTTATCGATTAGTTATGAAGTTATCTCGATGAATGCTGTGGTTAGATTAGCACGGGGGATACGCTACATAACGGATTCTGGTTAACTAGCCTGATTAAGCCGTTAAATAATGGCTTTCATATGAAACTAAGGCCGATATCAGAAGGTGAAATCTATTCCTCCATCGAGCCCCAGCTTTAAGGAGCATCATTTATATTCAATTCTCATATTTCCAATCGAATGTTCTATGTGTTTTAAGAGCGAGTATGCAAATAGAGCAATCCCCAGCATCTCAAGAAATTCTTCTATTGTATATATAAACGCATAACCCGCGTTTGCATAACCCACTGACTCAGCACGAAGACCGGAAAGTATCTCAAACCCTATTGCGCCTGTTATAAATATTATCCCAGAAAAAATAAAGCGAATTCTACTTTCTTTTCTTAGTTCTAATAAAAAACGCCCATAGATCAAAACCAACCCCAACAATATCAATGCATATGGAATAATCCAAGCATGCCTAAATATCCCAGAAGTACCTAATGCAGCCCTCAAAGGAAGGTCTAGCTGATCATGAAGCTGTAATGCCTCATCTAAACTTAAGTAGATAAAAATAACAGCAAGTCCAAACCACTGGAATCGCTTCAATCCTTGACTCGATAAAGCAATAACAGCCAATAATACGGCACAAAATATGATAGCTAGTGCGGAATAAAAACTCGGAGCATTATTTTCAGTATTCAAATCAAAAAACTTTACTAATCCAAAAACATGGTCGTAGCCTAACCAATATTTAGAATAAATACCTAATACATTTGCTGTTACCAATAGAAAAATAATGACTAATAAAACTATAAGAACCTTACGGGCACTAACAACAATATGCATAACACCTCCAAATAAAATTTCATTTAAACATAGTTAAGTATAATTATTTGGCGTCACTTTACACACAAAATACGCCTAAAAAAAGCAAACTACCACGTGAGCAGTATTCTTTACAGCATTGTTTAAACCGCCGAAACTAATAACTAAGCACCCCTCGATTATCTGCACAATGTTATAAGAGTGCTGAGTGGACGCCACGATGATGAAAGTCTAAACGAGTTATTGTTCTGGAGTGTAAGCTTACAGCTTCGTTAATTTAACTGTAAGTGGTTTGTTTTTCGGAGAATACTCAAACAGTCAGTCGTTACAGGCTCTATAGTTGAGGTCAAAATTGATAATGGTTACGATTGGCAGCACCACAGCATTCCTCTACTTGTCATAACGAAATTCTTAGCGCTCCCTTCTAAACTCTCTTTTCTTCATTCTTTATGGTTTTCATCAGAATGTAGTAACTTGGGTTATTTTTGTCAACCAAACTTGATACAAATAACTCGTTTTATCTAGTTGTAATCATTCGCATCCAATTATTACTTTTTAAGGGTGTTTGTCCTTATTAATAGTTGCAATTATCACACAGAAGGCAATAATCAAGTTTGGTATGTATGAAAGCCATAAGTTTTTGAATATTTATGTTGCACTGATGAGGGATATCAAGTGATAGGTCATCTGAAGGGGTTTGTTAAGGCTCTACCTTTTGTTAAAGAGATATTTCTATCAATATACGAGCGAAAATTCTCGAAAGCCAACAATGGCAATCTGTTTCGTGGTGTCTATGGGACTTTTGACGAAGCATTAAAATCAGCACCGAGCACAAAACCTCTTGGCTATGATCATGAAGCACCGGCTTCAATGTATCTTGATCGTCTAATAAAATTACACTCAACTGATTACCCTATTTTGTTTTGGTTGAAAGATATCGTAAAGGAGACAAAAAGTTTAACGGATTTTGGTGGGCATATCGGCGTTGGCTATTATTGTTATAAAGATATTCTGGGGATTACTGATGATTTTCAATGGGTCAACTATGACGTCAGTGCAGTCACTGAAGAAGGTAGAGAATTAGCCATTAATCGGGGAGTTAAAAATATCACTTTCACAAGTAATTTCTCCGGAATAGAAAATATCGAAACACTCATGGCATCGGGTTCTTTACAATACTTAAAAGAAAATATCTGGGAAACAGTTGCTAAACATAGCAACAAACCAAAGCATATACTTATCAATATGCTGCCTATTCATGATGGACACGAGTTTTTTACCCTGCAAAATATTGGTACAGCGTTTTGCCCTTATCGTATTTACAACAGAAACAATCTTATCCATAATTTTGAAAACTTAGGGTATCAACTAATAGACTATTGGACGAATCCTGAGAAAAGTTGCTATATTCCCTTGAAACCTAATCATTCTCAGTATGGTTATCATGGTATGTACCTAAAACTTTCAGTTATTAAATAGCATGACTTAGCAGCGAATATCTCCTAGGCCTTATAACATTGCAAAAAGCCCAACTTAAGTCTATTTATTTCGTGATGATTGTATGTTTTGAAATATAAAACCGAAAGAGTAATAAGCCATTTGTTGAATTTCAGTATTTTTAATACAAAGCCACAAAAGAACGCTCCTTGTATGTCAAATAATATTTGGTCGAAGCTGCGAAATTAATGGAACTTTCAGCCCTTAAAAACGTTTCTCCATCGAGTAGTGATGAGATTATCCTACTGAATAACTCATGAGTTTCGACCCGAAGGAGAACCATTCTACTAGGGAGGGGGATAACTACGTTCGTGCGTAGTTCCACTATCAAGTTAATACTACGCAGTTACCGGAATACTCATTCACTATTCCTAAACCCTGCTATAGTAAGAAGCAAATTATAACATTTCTAGAATAAAGCCCGCCGATCATGATTTCGAAAATAAGTTTTTTCACTAGCACACAAAAAAACATGTTTTATAAAGCTTTGCATCCTAGATTCACCTATAAACTGGATTATTTTTTCGACACTATCACTAATTGAAAATTAATCACCATACTGACTTGAAAATTGACTGAAAATACTTAAAATCACAGCCTCGCCTTAAACTCAAAGAATTTATTAGGCGGAATAAACTACAACAGCCAAGGATGCTTTGAAAAATGTTATGCAAAAGCAACAATCAACGTATGCTTGGCGTATGCTTAATACTTTTTACAGTAAGTATTCTATTTGTCTACACAGACTTACTCATATCAATACATACCTTGTGGCTAACACACAGTTCGTACAACCATGGATATCTCATACTTGCCTTAAGCCTTTATATCTTATTCACGAGCACATCAGAAACCAACTACTCTGGCTATAAATGGATTGCCGTAATCGCTATGGCGATCTGTTCATTATTACAAGCACTTGCAACCGCGGCAAACCTACAAACTCTTCAAATTCTAATATTATTTACAAGCCTTCCGGTACTACTTTGCGCATGCTTTGGCCTCAAGTACGCGAAGGTCTGTTTTATTCCATACTTATTGCTACTAACAGTCGTACCAGTATGGGATGTGCTCACCCCTTTATTACAAATCATGGCGGCAAAAGTCAATGAAGCAATGCTTCACATGATGGATTACCCTGCATATATAGAAGAGTTCGTCATACAACTACCACAAGGGCACATCGTTATCAATGAAGGCTGTGCAGGAGGAAAGTTTTTTCTTAATTCAGTAGTTTTATCTATTCTTTTTGCCCACTACCTCCCCTGTAAAACATATCGAACTCAAGCAATGTTTACCTGCCTAGTGCTCGTCACTTCTATCGTAGCTAACTGGATCAGAATCCTAATTCTGATACTAGTGGGATATTATACAGACCTAAAACATCCCCTCATGTCAGACCATGTATTTTTTGGATGGATGGTTTATGCTATTAGCATCACGCCAATATTTTTGCTCGCTCAGAAAATTCAAAAAACAAGCCATCCTTCAGAAGAAGAAACAAAACAAGACAAGAATGAACACTTAAATACTTCTAACCTTTACACATCTCCATTAATAGCTTTATTATTAATATTTACTCCGCTAATGCTGGAAGCATTTCAGCCTCAAAGCCAACTAAACTACACGACAAAAACATTACCTGACCATTTGGGGCTTTGGCAGCTTACAGCCCCCCCCCCCTACAACTTGACCCCTGATTACAAAGGCGCAGACCATATACAACAAGGGAGCTATCAAGCAAAAGGAAGCGAAATATCTGTATTCGCCTTAACATACATAGAGCAAAGTCAAGGTAAGGAGCTAATTCATTACGATAACCACATCATCAACCCTGACATTTGGAAGATAAAAAGTTCAGAAGACATCACTCTTAATAACGGCAAGAAAAAATTCCCCCTACGCCACTTTATTGCAGCAGATAAGTGGGGGAACAAACTAATAATAGATACATTTTATGTTATAAATAAACAGATAATGATTAGCAAAATCGAAGCAAAACTAGCTCAATCCCTATCTATATTTACAGGTAACACAAAAAATAGTGTATTGGTTTTTACTCAGCAATGCAGAAATGACTGCCAAGCAAGCACAAAACAGCAATCAGACTTTATAAGAGCATATGCACAAAATATTTTAACAGACTTGGAATTATACAAATAAAATACCCCTTAAAGCGAAGACCCTTATGAAAAATGCATTTACTATCGATGTCGAAGATTACTTTCAAGTTGAAGCATTCAGTAAAGTAGTTAATCGAAACAACTGGCCAAAAATGGAAAGAAGGGTTGAGCGGAATACCGATCAAATCTTAGCGCTATTAGACAACCACAATATTAAAGCTACATTTTTTATACTTGGGTGGGTAGCTGAACGACAACCCGAGATTGTAAAAAAAATTGCGCAACAAGGCCATGAAATAGCCAGCCACGGCTATAGTCACAAAACTATTTATAGCCAAACACCAGCGGAATTTAGAGAAGAAACTCGACAAAGCAAAACCCTACTTGAAGACATTTGTCAGCAACCTGTAATTGGGTATCGAGCGGCAACCTATTCTATTACAGAAAGATCACTTTGGGCCATGGATATATTGGTGGAAGAAGGCTTTCAATATGACTCCAGTATTTTCCCCATGCGCCATGACAACTATGGTATCCCGGATATAAATCCGGCCCCCCATATTTACCAAACCAACTCAGGCCCTATCGCTGAGATGCCAATTTCAGTACTTAAATATAAACAATTAACCATCCCTGTCGCTGGCGGCGGTTACTTTCGATTATGGCCATATGCGTTTACCCGGTGGGCATTGAACCAGATAACCAAACACGGTGATGAATTTGTTTTCTATATCCACCCCTGGGAAATAGATCCCGAACAACCACGTATAGAAAATGCGGGCCTGCTTTCACGCTTTAGACATTATAATAACTTAGGGAAATGCCACTCAAGGCTCGAAAAATTGTTTCAGGATTTTGATTTTGATACACTACGCAACCTATTGGAAGACAAAAACTTACTTGTTAATGGCAAAGTACATGCTCCCGTTTCTTCTTTATCAAACAACCATAGAGCTACTAAGGGTCAGATATTATGACTGAGTTTTTATTTTGGTTTTGTGGATTTATTGTTGTATACAATTATTTTCTTTATCCAGCAATTGTTATTTGCTGGTCAAAACGAGCAGATGAAAATAAATTCGGACAACTACAAAGCTACTCGACTGATGAAAACCTACCTAAAGTAAGCCTAATTATTGCCGCTTATAACGAGGAGCAAGTAATTGAGAAAAAAATCAAAAACTCACTCGCGTTAGATTACCCCGAAGATAGATTTGAAATAATTATCGTATCAGATGGGTCCGACGATGAAACCCACAACATTGCGAAATCATTTAAAGATGAAGGTGTAGTCGCAATTCATTCTCCACCAAGAGAGGGAAAATCTTCTGCCCTAAACAGAGGTGTAG
>Ga0209825_1000195_pt1 | contig 61615 bp, 51 predicted proteins | sample EN8Hudsemesocosm_FD_184631 | JGI IMG/M metagenome (GOLD analysis project Ga0209825, IMG submission 184631) | Methane-oxidizing microbial communities from mesocosms in the Hudson Canyon - EN8B Hudson Canyon (SPAdes) (version 2) | ecosystem: Environmental > Aquatic > Marine > Cold seeps | place... | reverse complement strand
CTTATATTTGAAGATCGAGAGTTAAGCTATAAACAATTTAATGAGTGGGTGAATCGTTTAGTCGATAGTCTTGTGAAGATGGGGGCAAAAAAAGGCGACGTCATTGCGGTATTTATTGAGAATCGGCCCGAACTACTAGCTTGTATTGCTGCGATTTCAAAGGTTGGAGCTGTTAGTGCGTTGCTGAATACCTCTCAGCGAGGAGGCGTGCTGGAGCATAGTATACAGCTGGTGAGTCCTTCTCGTATTATTGTTGGCGAAGAACTGTATTCAGTCGCGATGGATGTGAAAGCGGTGTTGCCTAAAGGTGACAATTCCAAGCTATATTTATCCGATTGCAATACCTTGTCTGACAAAACCTCTGCACCCGAGGGCTGGGTGGACCTTGCTGAAAAAGCGCTCTCGTGTTCTTCCCAGAACCCAAAATCAAGTAATGAGCAACGAGCAACTGAGCCTTTTTGTTATTTTTATACCTCCGGAACTACAGGGTTGCCCAAGGCCGCAATACTAACGCATGGTCGATTTATGAAAGCTTATGGAGGTGTTGGTTTGGCCAGTATTCAACTAAAGCCTAGCGATAGAGCGTTTGTTACCTTACCTTTTTATCACGGTACTGCTTTGATTATTGGTTGGGGGAGTGTGCTTGCAGGTAGTGCTGGCTTAGTCATGGCGCGTCAATTTTCAGCGAGTAAATTTTGGCCTGAAGTGAGACGAACAGGTGTGACAGCTTTCTGTTATGTTGGCGAGTTGTGTCGCTACCTTTTGGCACAAGGGCCAAGCATTAATGACCAGAATCATCAGGTTCGGATGATGTTTGGTAATGGTTTGCGGCCTAACTTATGGCGAGAATTTAAATCACGTTTTAATGTGCCCAAAGTGATGGAGTTTTACGGGTCGAGTGAGGGCAATATTGGTTTTATGAATTTATTTAATCATGATTGTACCGTCGGGTTTACCACTATTCCGTATGCCATTGTTGAATATGATTTAGACCTTGATGAGGTTGTTCGTCAGGACGATGGCTTTTTACGGAAAGTGAAAAAAGGTCAATCAGGTCTTTTGCTGGGCGAAATCTCCGATAAAAGCCCTTTTGATGGTTATACCGATCCGGAAAAAACAGAAAAATCAATTTTGAGAGATGTATTTAAACCGGGCGATGCCTGGTTTAACACAGGCGACTTAATGCGTGATCAAGGCTATTTACATGCCCAGTTTGTTGATCGTTTAGGGGATACGTATCGATGGAAAGGTGAAAATGTATCCACCACAGAAGTTGAAAATTGTATCAGCACGTCTTCATCCATTTTGGATGCCGTGGTTTACGGTGTCGAAATTCCTAACACCAATGGTCGTGCGGGTATGGCCAATATTCGTTTGATGGAGGGAGCGCAGTTTGACCCGGTTGAATTTTATCAGCATTTAAATAAACAATTACCTGCATTTTCAGTTCCTGTCTTTTTACGAATTTCTCAAAAAATGGAAACCACAGGTACCTTTAAATACAAAAAAACAGATTTAAAGAAAGCTGGTTTTGATTTAGCTAAAGTGCAGGACCCTGTTTGGGTCTGTTTACCTAATGAGGGGGGTTATCAGTTAATGGATGAATCCCTTCAGAGAGATATTGAGCAAGGGAAATTCAGATATTAAGTGCAGGTTTTGTTGTTCATATTAGTGAGTGAATAAGTTTACAGCATTTTTTATTAAAAGGAGGTTGGTCGTCTTGCGGATTGTGCTGAACTCCTTTGTAAGAAAAACATCGAATTCTGATGCGCTTAAAAAGCTGATTAAATCAACAGGGGCTCAATTACTGCGCAAAGGGCGCTCTCGTAACTGGCTCTTGCAAGTAGATACTCAGCAAGTACTTTTGATTATTGAATTAATTCATCAGTCTGGCGAAGAGGGTTGGTTTTGGGTGGCAAAAAAAATATCGGAGAACAGTGAGCACTTAAGTCATGACGAGCTGCTTGAATTTGCGAGAGGAAACCCTGATATGACTGTCACAAAGTTAATGTCCGCGACGGACTGTAAATTGCTTGAGGCGAGAAAAATCATAGACCAATTAGAGTGGGAATAGCCTTACTTTAAAGAAAGCATCAACCTGGAATCAGTGAGCTAATTTTGAACGTATATGGGGAGCGTTATGGAGAGTGTGATTAAATTTTGGTTTGAAGAGTTAGAACCTCGACAACATTGGGTGAAAGATGAATGCTTAGATCAATTGATCGCACAGCGATTTTCTAAAATGCATCATGCCGCGGTGAGTGGTGAGTTGTGGTCGTGGCGCAAGACCCCTGAGGGACGCTTAGCTGAAATTTTAATTCTAGATCAGTTCTCTCGAAATATGTATCGAGATCAAGCAAGAAGTTTTGCTTCTGATCAAATTGCCTTGGTATTAGCGCAGGAGGCGATCGCTCAAAAAGCTGATGAAGCATTAACTGTTGAAAGACGATGCTTTTTATATTTGCCATACATGCATAGTGAGTCCTTACTAGTGCATGAGCAGGCTGTAGAATTGTTTAACCAGCCTGGTATGGAAGATAATTATCGCTTTGAGCTAAAACATAAAGAAATTATTGAACGTTTTGGGCGTTATCCTCACCGAAATTTGATTTTAAATCGACAGTCAACACCCGAAGAACTGGCGTTTTTACAAGAGCCCGGTTCTTCTTTCTAATACCCTTAATCAATGCCTAGTAACTTATGTAGCTGTAAGGTAAGACGCCATTGAGGATGGTTTAAACAATAGTTTAGCGCTAGCTGTGTATTGTTTTTTTTCTGAGGGTCATCACCACAACGAATAAGCGGGCTGGCCATTGGTGATAAAAAGAAATGAGTTGATTTGAAGTTTTCAAAACGTTCAGGCAGTGCTTTTTCTTGGGGATAAACAAGCTTTAGCTCGTTGCAGTAATCGAATACGACCTTTGCGTCAGATTTTGGGCTCAAACAGACCCAATCAACACCCTTAGGTAAAGGTAGTGTGCCATTACTTTCAATGGCAACTTCAAACCCGAGTTGGTGCATGTGTTTAATCACAGGTTCGTCTAACTGCAGTAAGGGTTCTCCTCCTGTAAAAATAACATAAGGTTTTGTATTTTCAGAGAGATGAATGGATGGCCATATTTTATGAATCGCAGTGGCTAATGACTCAGCAGTATCGAATTTACCGCCATTCTGTCCGTCAATACCTACAATATCCGTATCACAAAAATTACAGATGGCTTGAGCCCGACTATCTTCTCGGCCATTCCATAAATTACATTTACTGAATCGGCAGAATACAGCTGCTCGGCCTGCACGGGCGCCTTCACCTTGAAGGCTGTAGAACATTTCTTTAACTCGATACATATTTGATTCTTAGGTGTGTGGTTGACTATTTGTAGAGCCTTAAATTGTGATTTTATGCCAATTTACTTCGAGTTGTTACTGTTTATTGCTTCAAGTTGTGCGTTATGACCGTCCATTAAACCCTGAACTTTTTGAGCATCATTTAAAACATTCATTGCGCGCTCAAGTGAAAGAACATTGCTGAGCGGAATGTCTGGAGAGTTGGTGGTGTTTGGGGTGCTTGATGGCGCAGCTGGTTCTGGAGCAGGTTTCGCGGGAATACTTTGAATAACGTTAGTATTACTATCTACCTCGATGGTAGAAAAGAGAGGGCCATTTACGGGAGGGGTATCGCCATAGTGCCATGTGCCATGTTCGTCTTGCCACTTGTAGAAGGTTTGAGAGCTCGACGGTAAAGAAGGGATTGTTTTATCTGATATTTTCCCAGATGTTAGGCTGGACGGAATGAAATCCTTCGCCTCGGGCAATGAAAACATAGGTTTACCTTCATTATTATTCATAAAAAAAGGAAAGAGCATGGCGCCACCAATCATAGCGATGGTAAGTAAACGATAAATCCATTTCATAATATGTATCGGCTCATTGTGATGTCGTTAGCGATTCGATGCATGCCGCAATATGTGACGCAGGATGTATGGGAAGGCATGTTTGTACTAATAATAATAGGTCTGATGGGCTAAGTGTGCTGTATTTTTTCTTTTGAAGATTATCGATCGTCTTTAATTGTTTAATGGTTTGCGCATGGACTGTGCAGGCTAATAAATTTTTGATCAAAATAGATAACGTGTGATTAAAAGGCTGAGTGGGGCTTGCGTTAAGGGTCGTGGCAGGAATTTTACGCGCGCAATTAAATAATAGTGATTGCTCAATTTGCTCGGCCAATAGCTCGCTATTTTGAACTTGAGGTTTGAGTATGGTGGTGGGTGGTTGCAAAGGTAATATTTTACGAACCTTACGTAAGGGTGCTACAACTTGTTGGTGCCAAGACTCTGTTGCTTCAAGCGTGGCAATAAGGTGATTGGCTATCGCTTTTTTTTCAATGCCTAGCCACATGGAATACAACAGTAAATTAACACGGAGATGCTGCTTATCTTGCAGCCGGAGTAGGGTCTCTTGTGCTTTTTTGTCCTGCCAGAGCGATAATGAAAATTGCCAAAAGTCATTGTCTAGCTGGAGGTTGTCGGGTAATTGAATGGTCATAGCGTAAGAATAACCTGATATTCAAATTTAAGCATCATTGATGTTAGGGCAGATATCCGTTAACGTCTCGGTTTTTGCGAGTCATTCTTTCATGCTGAAGATTAATGCATTAACCCTTAGGCGGGGACCCGAACCCCTATTAGATGAAGCAAATGCCATTGTGCATGGTGGTCAGCGTGTTGCCATCATAGGTGCTAATGGTGCTGGGAAGACGAGCTTATTTAAACTGATTTTGGGCGAGCTCACGCCAGACTCCGGTGAGTTTAGTTTGCCAGGGCGTTGCCGAATTGCTCATATGGAGCAAGAAGTTTCAGCGGGACAGCGTTTAGCTTTAGATCATGTACTGGATGGGCATCATCTTTTAAGGGAGCTCGAAGAAGCATTAAAAGCGGCAGAAGAAATTGATGATCATCATAATATCGCAAGAATTCATGGAGAGCTGGAAGCGATTGGTGCCTATGAAGCGTCGGTAACGGCTGAGAAGCTACTGCACGGCTTAGGGTTTCAGCAGGACGAGCTGTCTAAACCTGTTAATGATTTCTCGGGTGGGTGGCGTATTCGTTTAAATTTGGCGCAGGCATTAATGTGTCCGTCAGATTTATTACTACTCGATGAGCCAACTAACCACTTGGATTTAGAAGCGGTGATCTGGTTAGAACATTGGCTTAAGCGATACACCGGAACCATTTTATTTATCTCTCACGATCGTGATTTTATTGATTCGGTCGCGACGCATATACTGCATTTTGAGTTTAAAAAGCTAAATCAGTATAAAGGTAGCTATAGCGACTTTGAGCAGCAGCGCGCGCAGAAATTAGCTCAGCAACAAGCGCAATATGAAAAACAACAAGTGCGAATTGGTGAAATTCAATCATTTGTTAATCGCTTTAAAGCAAAAGCGACAAAAGCGAAACAAGCTCAGAGTCGGATGAAAGAATTAGAGCGTATGGAAATGATTGCGCCTGCTCATATTGATTCGCCTTTTAACTTTAGTTTTCCTGAGGCGGAGAAGGTCTCTAGCCCCTTATTGAGTATTCAAAAGTCTGACCTAGGTTATAACGGAAAAACTATTCTAAATAATTTTTCGACCAGTATCTTGCCAGGTACGCGGATAGGCTTGCTGGGGCCGAATGGTGCTGGAAAATCTACCTTGGTAAAAAGTCTGGTTGGCGATTTAGCGCAAATTAATGGTCAGCGTTCAGAAGGTGAACATCTAAAAATTGGGTACTTTGCTCAGCATCAATTAGAAGAACTTGATTTGAATGCGAGCCCCTTTCTTCATCTTCAGAGAATTAGACCTTCAGCTACAGATCATGAAGTTCGTAATTTCTTAGGCGGTTTTGATTTTCGAGGTGATGCCGCTTTAGAAGTGATTACGCGTTTTTCTGGAGGAGAGAAAGCGCGCTTGGCTTTGGCGATTATTGCTTGGCAAAAACCAAATTTGCTCATGCTGGATGAGCCAACTAACCACCTTGACCTAGAAATGAGGCATGCCTTAACGATGGCGCTTCAAGCCTTTCAAGGGGCGATACTAATCGTTTCACACGACCGGCATTTACTGAAAAATACCGTGGATGCTTTTTGGCTGGTTGCGAACGGTAAAGTGGAAGAGTTTCAAGGTGATCTGCACGATTATGAAGATTGGCTGCAGGCTTATCAAAGCGATAATAAACGAGTAGAAAAGGCGGGGTCTGGTGAGGATAAACTGGTTGAGTCTCAGGGAGAGTCAGCAGAGGACAAAAAAGAAAGAAAACGATTAGCTGCGGAAAAACGTAAGCGTTTAAGTCCATTAAAAAAGAAACTCTCGAAAGCAGAAACTGACATGACACTGCACCAAGAGCAATTGGCATTATTAGAAGGCGTGTTAGCCGATTCAGCTTTGTATCAAACCGAAAATAAGGCAAAACTTAAAGAAGTACTAGACCGTCAAACTGAGCACAAGCAAGCACTTGAAAATAGCGAGCTTATTTGGTTCGAACTGAGTGAAGAGATCGAGGCTGCAGAGCAGGAAGATGATTAAAGAATAATATGCATGCCACAGCGCAGATTAGAGCGGTGTTGCGCTTATTTATTCTTATTGGACGGCTTTACGCTTCTCGAATTTTTCATCGATGTTATCAAGTATTTTTATAAGTCGCTTCTGAATGATTGGGCCTATGGTTTTGGCGTGAGCTTTAGCTTGTTCTTGGCTTCTTTGGGTGATGTCTTGAGAATGTTTCAAGAGTTGCTTTCCTGCTGGGCTATTGTAGAAATTAACGATGTCCTGCATTTGATCGGTAGAAAAATACTCATCATATAAACCATAAAAAATATCATTAAATTTGTTGTTGAGTACAAACTGTTCTTTTATTGCTGTTTTTACTTCATTATGAATGATTAGCTTAAGGTTGTTGTCGATGTCGCCACGACCCTTAGCGACGGCTGTGATTATTTGGCCGGTTAGCGCCGATGTCATTAAGGGGATAAGCTCGGCTGTTTGATTAATAACTAAAATTTGATCGACTATATCTCGCTTTTTAGGCGAAATTTGCTCTGCTAGCGCGTGGTTAATGTAAAAAATAAAAGGGAGTAAAATTAATAATGTACGAGCAATCATGCGCTTTTCCTGTTGAATGAGCTAATTAGTATAGTCTCAAAAGTCTGTGTTTTCAGTGCGTCATTCTTTGGCTTTAATGCTATTTAATCGGTTTTAATGGAGAGCCTTCAAAGCGAATGCCATCCCAGCTAGAATCCATAAAGTTACGTATGTTTTGATGGTCCGTGCCTTCAGGGTTTGAGAGTACGTCTTTTCGATAATATTGGCCAAAACAATCTAACGTTTGCTGTTGATCGAGATTGTGTAATTTTGCAAAAGCAAAAAGCTTACATGAACCAGAATTTTGCTCCGATTCATTTTGTTGTTGGCCGTTACTAAACGCGCAAGGTGTGAAATCATAGTGAGTATCAATTACCGCCATTGTGTCATTAAAATCGATCGTCTCAGGTGACTGTGCTAACGTGTTTAAAAAAAATTCTACTGTCATAACTAAATTTCCGGTGTTTCTAAATAAAGTGTTGTTGAGTATTTGTATCGTGACGAGATAATACCTGCTTTGTGTGCACCTAAGAAATATAGATGCCAGTTTTCTTACTTATTTTAAAAGGTCCTTCTATGAAAGCTGTTGCGTATTGTCATTCTGAATTTAATAGCCCGAGTGTTTTAGTTGATGAAGAGCTTCCTAAACCTGAGCCTGTGGGGCATGACTTACAAGTTCATATAAAAGCGATCTCAGTGAATCCGGTTGATTGTAAAATTCATCAGAATGTTAACCCAGAAAAAGGCAAGCAAAAAATACTTGGTTGGGATGCCGCAGGGGTTGTTACCGCTGTAGGAGAGAAGGTTTCAACTTATAAAGTTGGCGATAATGTGTATTTTGCGGGTGATTTAACGCGACAAGGTTGTAATGCAGAATACCAATGTGTAGACGAGCGTATTGTAGGTAAGATGCCTCAGACATTATCATTTTCAGAAGCTGCGGCTTTACCATTAACTGCGATTACTGCTTGGGAGTTGCTATTTGACCGACTGGGGTTAAAAAGTACTTCAGATTCAAGCGATGATGTGATTATGGTGACAGGAGCGGCTGGGGGGGTTGGATCTATTCTTACTCAGTTAGCCAAGTGCTTGACTGCTGCGAAGGTTATTGGAACAGCTTCTAGAGAAGAGAGTCAGGCATGGGTTAAGAGTATGGGGGCTGACCTAGTAGTGAACCATCATCAGAACCTTGAATTACAGCTTAAAGAGTATGGGGTTTCATCTATTACTCACGTCGCTAGTCTTACACATACCGATCAACATTATAAAAAACTTGTTGAACTGATGAAGCCGCAATCAAAATTCGCACTTATTGATGACCCGGTTGAGCTGGATATAAAAGTGTTTAAACGTAAAAGCATTTCGCTACACTGGGAGTTTATGTATACCCGTTCTATGTTTCAAACTGAAGATATGAACGCCCAACAAATAATATTGAATGAAGTGGGTCGGCTGGTTGATGCTGGGTTGTTAAAAACAACCCTTACTCAGCATTATGGGATGATAAATGCCGAAAATTTGAGTAAAGCGCACCAAAGAATTCAAAAAGGAGATATGGTTGGAAAGCTAGTGTTAGAGGGGTTTTTAGGAAAAGTTTGATTTAAAAATAGGGATAATTTACCTTCGGAAGAGCACATAATGATAAACAGGTCTTTACTTGGAGAAAGTTTACCATTAAAATTCGCGCCCCAAGTAAAGCTGTGTGTATATTTTGATCGTTGCTTTGTAATATAATGAAGCTAGCGAAATGATGCAGTAAGACAAAAACTAACAAAACAATGGTACTTTTGAATGCCTTCAGTAAAACTTAAAGAAAACGAGCCGTTTGATATTGCTCTACGTCGCTTCAAGCGTTCATGTGAAAAAGCAGGCGTATTGTCTGAAGTTCGTCGTCGCGAATTTTATGAAAAGCCTACATCAGTTCGTAAGCGTAAAGCTGCAGCTGCTGTTAAGCGTCACGCTAAAAAGGTTCAGCGCGAAACTAGACGTTTCGAAAGACTGTACTAGGTTAAACGCTAAGTACGTACGGTTAAGCAACTTTATTTGGTGGTCTCTAGATTTTTAAATCTAGAGACAAACTAAATATGGTGATTACTAATACATATCTGAAAGTTGGTAATGTATGTCTGATAGTGCCTTAAAAGCAACGATTACATCTGCAATGAAAGAGTCTATGCGTGCACGCGATAAAGTTCGCTTAGGTACGATACGCCTTATATTGTCTGATATTAAGCGAATCGAAGTGGATGAACGTATTGAACTAGATGATGTGCGTGTGCTCGCAGTGCTTGATAAGATGCTTAAACAGCGTCGTGACTCAATTTCTCAGTATGAAGCGGCTAGTCGACAAGACTTAGCGAATGTGGAAGTTGCAGAAGTTGCTGTAATTGAAATGTTTTTGCCTACGGCGCTAACTGAACAAGAAATACTTGAATTACTCGATGATGCGATTAGTTCATCTAGTGCTGACTCTATCCGTGATATGGGTAAAGTGATGGCGATTTTAAAGCCTCAGCTTCAAGGTAAGGCAGATGTTGCTAGTGTAAGTCAGCTGGTTAAGAAACGTCTTTCTAATTAAATATTTTCCCTACTGATTTTTTCAAATCATGGCTGGATTGATCCCTCAAGGCTTTATCGAAGATCTTGTTGCGCGAGTACCCGTTTCTGATGTGGTTGGCTCACGGATACAGCTCAAAAAAAGCGGCGGTACTTTTAAAGCTTGTTGCCCTTTTCATCAAGAAAAAACCCCTTCCTTTCATGTAAATGCTCAAAAGAATTTTTATCATTGCTTTGGTTGTGGCGCTAGTGGTAACTCAATCAATTTCTTACGTGAGTATGAAAATTTATCTTTTAATGAGGCGGTTGAAGAGCTAGCGAAGATTGCTGGTGTTGACGTTCCTAAAGATGAGAGGAATCAACAGGCTTATAGTGCTCAAAAAGTACTGTTGGATGCTTTGGATTACGCAGGGCTGCGTTATCGTAGTGCGCTTGAATCTCATGAAAAACACGCTATCGCTCAAAATTATATAAAGAAAAGAGCGTTGTCGCCAGAAATTGTTGAACGTTATGGTGTTGGTTTTGCGCCTGCTGAACGTGATTTTCTAAGCTCAAAAGCACCTGCTGATACGTTAAAAGCACTAATTAAGACAAAGACGGTCTCAGATAAGTACGAGCGTCTATTTGACCTTTTTCAGAACAGATTGATGTTTCCTATACGCAATGCGAGAGGTAAAACAATCGCTTTTGGAGGGCGGACCTTAGGTGACGATAAAGCGAAGTATATCAATTCGCCTGAGTCTGAAGTGTTTCATAAAAGCAGCGAAATCTACGGTTTGTATGAGGCGAACCAAGCTAATCGTCAAATAGAGCGGTTGCTGGTTGTTGAAGGCTATATGGATGTGGTCTCGCTGGCGCAGTTTGGTATTACTTATGCTGTTGCAACGCTAGGCACGGCAACAAATACTGAAAGTTTGACGCAGCTTCTTAAACGTTGCCAGAATTTAGTGTTTTGTTTTGACGGTGATAATGCCGGTATTAAGGCTGCTAGAAAGGCGATGGAAAATGCATTGCCTTTGTTTCAAGACGGTATGCAAATTAGTTTTTTATTACTACCTCAAGGTGAAGACCCTGATACGCTAGTGCGAGATGAGGGGCAAGAAGCGTTTGAGCGAAGAATTAAGTCAGCGCAGCCGCTTTCCGAATTTATGTTCCAAGTCTATTCAGATGGTTTGGATCTTGAAGTGGCTGAGCATAAAGGCGTATTAAAACAGCGTGCTGAAGAGCAAATAGAGTTAGTGAAATCGCTGGTATTGAAAAATGCCTTGAGGCAAAAGCTTAACTCGTTAACTTTTCGAAGGTTGGGGAGGAATCATGCTGAGGCGGTGCCAAAAAGAGACCTTGTTAGTAATAAAGTGCTTCGAGATCCTGATGGTGGGGTATGTTTGGCATTGTACTACATGCCTGAAAGAGCGGTTGAGTTTCAGAAAATTTTAGAAGGTGCAAAAAAATTCCCACGAGCGACTGAATTTGCAGCATTTTTAGTGGAGGCGGCGCTAACAACCACAGAAGATCTTTTGTATTGCCTTGCAACTGACTCATCGGGGCAGCGTGAGCAATTTAATGATTTGTTTAATCGATTGGATTGGGTGCCGAATGCGGAAGAAGTACAGGTGGAGGTTGAAGAGGTTCTAGAAAAAATTATAAAAGATAAGAAACAGGCAAATGGTTTAAAATCTACTAAAGTGTATAGGCGACCAAGTGAAATGTCCGCTGAAGAAAAGCAGGCGCTTAGGTCAATATCTATCATAAACCCCAAACCAATAAAGTAATTGATGATTAGGGGTTGAATAAATTATATTTGGAACCATATTTGTTGGTTGCAAAGTAAATTTTCTATATAATGGCCGACTATTTTTTGATCGTCCACTAACCAATAGGGTGAACATGTCAGGCAATTCACAACAGTCTCGTTTAAAAGATCTAATCGCTCGTGGTAAAGAACAAGGGTACCTGACCTACTCTGAAGTAAATGACCACCTGCCTGAAGATATCTCAGACCCGGATCAGGTAGAAGATATCATTCGAATGATTAACGACATGGGTATCCAAGTCGTTGAAGTTGCACCCGATGCAGACTCGCTTCTAATGTCTGATGGTGACTCTACAGATGAAACTGCAGCTGCAGAAGCAGCCGCAGCACTGGCTGCTGTTGAATCAGAAGCCGGTAGAACAACAGATCCTGTTCGTATGTATATGCGTGAAATGGGTACGGTTGAACTTCTAACGCGTGAAGGCGAAATTCGAATCGCTAAACGAATCGAAGAAGGCGTACGTGACGTCATGGCTGCGCTAGCGCATTTTCCTGGCGTGGTTGCTTCTATTCTTGCTAAATATGACACTACCGTTGAAGAAGAGGGGCGTTTAAGCGATATCCTTTCTGGTTTTGTTGACCCTGATGATGATGGTGATGCGATTCCTCCTCCAGGCGGTATGGCTAAGAAATTAGAAGATGATGCTGCAAAAGCTGCAGGTACTGACGATGAGGACGATGAGGACGAAAAAGAAAAAGGTCCTGATCCTGAAATTGTTCGCGTTCGAATGGAAGAGCTTCGTGTTCAATTGAAGATAACTCTTGATACCGAAGAAAAGCATACGCGTAGCAGTAAAGAATCAATTAAAGAATATAATCTATTAGGTGAGATTTTTGCACCGTTTAAACTGAATGTTAAGCAGTTTGATCGTTTGATTATTGAAGTTCGTACCACGAATGAAATTGTTAGAATGAATGAACGCGTTATTATGGCGATTTGTTCAAGACGTTGTGGAATGGAACGAAAAGAATTTATAAAGCGTTTTCCTGGTAATGAATCTAATCTTGATTGGATTGTGGGAATTATTGAAGAAGGTCACCCGTACTCAATAAAGCTAGTTGAATATAAAGTAGAGATATTACGTGCTCAGCGTAAAATTGGTGAAATGTCTAATGTGACAGGGTTGAAAATCTCTGAAATTAAAGATATTAATCGACGCGCTTCGATTGGTGAAGCGAAAGCACGAAGAGCTAAAAAAGAAATGGTTGAAGCGAACCTTCGGCTTGTTATTTCGATTGCTAAAAAGTACACCAACCGGGGTTTACAGTTCTTGGATCTAATTCAAGAAGGTAATATCGGCTTGATGAAAGCGGTCGATAAATTTGAATACCGTCGTGGTTATAAGTTTTCAACTTATGCAACGTGGTGGATTCGACAGGCGATTACTCGTTCAATCGCTGATCAAGCGCGAACAATTCGAATTCCGGTTCATATGATTGAAACAATCAATAAGCTGAACCGTGTTTCTCGACAGATGTTGCAAGAAATGGGGCGTGAACCGACACCTGAAGAATTAGGTGAGCGGATGGAAATGTCAGAAGAAAAAGTACGTAAAGTACTTAAAATCGCAAAAGAGCCAATTTCGATGGAAACACCGATCGGCGATGATGAAGATTCTCACCTAGGTGACTTTATCGAAGACGGTATGGCTGAATCACCTATTGATACAGCAACGGGCGAGGGTCTTAAAGAAGCGACCAAGTCTGTTTTATCTGGCTTAACGGCACGAGAAGCGAAAGTATTACGTATGCGTTTTGGTATTGAAATGAATACCGACCATACACTTGAGGAAGTAGGTAAGCAATTTGACGTAACGCGTGAGCGAATTCGACAAATTGAAGCCAAAGCCTTAAGAAAACTTCGTCATCCAAGTCGTTCAGATCATTTACGTAGCTTCTTAGACGAATAAATTCGTTTAAGCAGTAGCATCTTAAATCGGGGCGCATTATAATGCGCCCCGATTCTTATCATCTCTTTCTGATTTGATAATCTCGTCTTCAGGCAAAGATATAAAGTAATGCCTAAGTGTGCCCCCTTAGCTCAGTTGGTTAGAGCACCCGACTCATAATCGGTAGGTCCCCTGTTCAAGTCAGGGAGGGGGCACCATTTATTTCAAGGTTTTACAGGAAATACTAAAATCCGAGACCTTCACCCTCCGGTCCATGGCCGGCACTTTGTTGATTGCCTCATAAAACATAGCTTATTTGATTTGAGGGCATAGCTTTGCAAGTTCAGCTGTCCCCACGCCGTAAACCGCAACCCAGTTGCCATCTATGGTGCATTCAAGCCAAATACTGTCTAAGCCAGTTTATGAATTCATCCTTTGGCATTGGTCTGGCAAATAAGAAGCCTTGAAAAAAATCAATATTCTTTTGTTTCAATATATCTAACTGAGATTGCTCTTCAACCCCTTCAGCTACTACCTTAAAATCAAAACTTTCAGACAGCGACACGATAGCGTCAACAATTGCGCCCCCACTTTTAGTTATTTGATCTACAAAACTTTTATCAATCTTTAACTCATCTATCGGAAACGAATGTAAATAGGCAAGAGAAGAATAACCTGTACCAAAATCATCTATAGAAAAACGGAAACCTTTATTTTTCAGAGTCTTAATTTTTTCAATTACCCTGTCAACGTCCGCCATTAACATGCTCTCTGTAATTTCAAGTTTGAAAAATTCGGGCGATAAATCATATTCCTTTAATACATAACATAAACTTTCTTTTAAATTTGTATCAAACTGACACGCACTTATATTGATAGCAACCGTAAACCCTTCTGGACAAATATTAAGTTCATGCAGTTGATTAACAAGGTCACATGACTTTCTTAAGATAATGTCCTGTAAACGATGAATTACCCTAGACTGTTCTGCAATTGAAATAAAGTCATCAGGAGGAATCATGCCTTTATGAGGATGAATCCATCGAATTAATGCCTCAGCCCCACACAATAAACCATTCTGATCAAATTGAGGCTGAAAGAATGCTGAAAATTCCTGCTTTTCAATAGCCAGTTCAATATCTCTCTCAATTTGTAAATGCTGGTCAGCAATTTTCTGCAATTCTGGATCAAAAAATGAAAATTGCCCACCTCCCCTTTTCTTTGATTGATACATCGCTGAGTCAGCACGTTTAAGAATATCATCCGGGGTAATATCAGCATCTTTAATCAAACAAATTCCAATACTAGCTCTAATAACATAGCTCGACTTATTTAATACATAACTATTAGAGAGTACCTCCAACACTCTTTGAGCAACATGACTCGCTTCATCCATAATAATATTTTGATCTGCTTTAGATGAGTCTAGTAATATCACAAACTCATCACCGCCTAGCCGGGAAAAAGTATCGCTAGCCCTTAGCAAAGGCTGCAAACTTGACGCTACTTTTAAAAGCAATTGATCACCAATGGCATGCCCTAAAGAATCATTTATACGCTTGAAATTGTCCAAGTCGAAAAACAACAACGCACCCACCTCGTTTTGACGTTTTATCTTTTCAACATAACATTCAAGTCTATCCTGAAAAAGCCTACGGTTTGGTAGGTTCGTTAATGGATCATAAAAAGCTAATCTCTCAATTTGCATATCAGACTGTTTACGTTCAGTGATATCCCTTACCATCCATAATACATGCTGTGTCTCAGGTTCATCAGGCAAGTAATGATTCAATACCGAAACGCGCGCCTCATAAGTACCCCCTTTAAGCTGATATTCAATCAATTGAAGCTTATTACTCTTAAGTGTTCTATTAATCGTATCAAGTACCCGCTTAGATAAGTCTGGAGCGAGTACTTGTTTTACATTTTTACCCACAACGCTCTCATCGAGTTCATTCAACAAGCGAAGATCTGAACCATAAATATCGACATAATTACCGTCCTGATTAAACACTAATCCCAGGTCGGGTATAACAGACGTAAAGGCTTTAAGCTTTTCATTACTGGCGACCAACTGAGCACTTAAAGCCGTGGTTCTGGTCTCCGAATGCGCCCTTTCAATGGCCAGACTCGATAAATGAGTAAAGTGATCAATAAGCTCAAGATGAGATACGGAAGGCGCTTTGACTTTTGAATAGTAAATAGCAAAGGTTCCCAATACCTCTTTTTTGGATGAAAAAATGGGGGTCGACCAACAGGCCTTTAATTCATACGCTAAAGCAATTTCTTTAAAGTTTTCCCAAAGCGGATCACTTGCAATATCCGATACAATAATACGTTTTTTTGAGTACGCTGCCGTGCCACAAGAGCCGACACACGGCCCTATTTGAACCCCATCGATAGCTTCACAATAAGCAGTAGGTAGTCGAGGCGCAGCCCCATGACGAAGCTGTTCATCATCCAAGAGTAAAATGGAACTCTTGGCAAAAGGAGTGTCAATACAGGCTTCTAGCAGCTCGCAAATAGACAATAAACACGCCTTCAGAGGCAGGCCGGAAGAGATTTTCTCAACTAAAAGCTGTTGCCCGGAAAGAAGTTTAGCTAAATCTGCTGAATCCATGTATTGCCTCAAATACTTTCGTTCATTTAGAGTAAGTATAGAGTAGTATTAATCTCATTGATCAATATTTATCCCTCTATATCTTTCTGAAACTAGCTTTAAATGCTCACCAGTTTTAGTTGACCATTACAATCAAGTGTCTAAGAAAATATTAGGCTGCCAGCCTAATAGTCCTGCCTTCATGGAGAAAGCGCTTTTTTCTTCCTATACTAAATATATGAAATTCAATAATGATATCTTCATCAGCTATGCACATATCGATAATCAGCCTTTAATTAAGGGATCTGAAGGATGGGTTTCGCAGTTTCATCATGCTCTGGAGGTTCGGGTTGATCAACTGCGAGGCATTAAATCATCCGTTTGGCGCGACTTGAAGCTGCATGGGAATGATTGTTTCGACGATACCATTATCGACCAGCTACCCAATGTGGCCGTATTAGTCTCCGTACTTACACCCCGTTATGTTCATTCAGACTGGTGCACCAAAGAGTTAGATGAGTTTTGTAATGCATCGATTAAAACAGGAGGTTTGCGTTTTGAGGATAAAATGAGAATTTTCAAAATTCTCAAAACCCCCGTTCCCATTGAAGAGCACCCCCTTAATATACGGGATGTCCTGGGCTATGAGTTTTTTGTCATCAACCCCGATACCGGAAGGGCGCGAGAGTTAAATGAAGTTTTTGGCGTCGATGCAGAGCGGGAATTTTGGGTTAAACTGGATGACCTCGCTCAAGACCTATGCCAATTGCTTGATCAACTAGAGTATGGGAAACCTGCTGAACTTCTAGCTGCCAATGACAAAAATGCGGTATTCGTTGCGAGTGCGAGTTACGATATCAAAGAACAATATGATTCAATCAGACGCGATTTACTTGGGCAAAATATCAGAGTACTGCCAGATCGCCCATTGCCACTAAACACTGACGAGCTAATCCCTTTTTTAAGGGAAACTCTGGCCCAATGTCAGTTGTCAATTCACCCAATTGGTAAGCAGTACGGAGTGATCCCTGAAGGCGCTGAGCGCTCTTTGATCGCCATACAAAATGAACTTGCGATTGAACGAGAAGAACAAGGTGATTTTAGTCGTCTAGTATGGATTCCCCCTGAGCTTGAAATTGAAGATGTACATCAAAAACAATTTGTCGAAGCTCTCCGCTCTGACCCTCGAATTCAGTTTGGTGGCGATCTACTGGAAACACCGCTTGAAGATTTAAAAACACAAGTCTATGAAATCTTAAACGCCAAACCAAAAGCCTCAGTCGAACAAATAACAATTTCCCCAGAAATGCTTAAAGTTAGTAAATCTGATTTCGCTGTACCATTAACTGAAACAACACCGATAACAACGGCTATACCAAGACCAAATGAAACCATTCAAAGTCCAATAAAGGATAATGATTTGGATGAGTTTATTTGCATTTATCTTATTTGTGATGCACCCGATTTGGAAAATATTACTCCTGTGGCTGACTGCCTCTTTGATCTCGGTTATGAAGTCATACTACCCGCATTTGAAGGTGACGAGGCCGAGGTTCGTGAAGACCATGAAGATAATTTATGTCGTGCTGATGCGGTGCTGATCTATTATGCCACGGCGAATGAACTCTGGTTGCATCGTAAACTTCGTGAAGTTCGTAAAAGTGCTGGTTTGGGTCGAACTGAACCATTGAAAGCCAACGCAATACTGGTATCTCCGCCCAACAGCCAGAGTAAAAAATGGCTACGCAGTCGTGAAGCGATCGTCATTCATCAGCCAGACGACTTTAGTTCTGAGTTGCTTGCCCCATTTTTGACTGAGTTAAAACATTAGCTGACAGGGATAAAAGGGTAATGAACACAGCAAAATTGTCCAACCCATTTCGAGGCCTGTGTCCTTTCGGATCTGAGGAAGATTATCTGTTTTTTGGACGGGAACAGATTGTCGATCAACTATTAAAGCGCCTACGTCAAACCCGTTTTCTGGCGGTGATCGGTAGTTCTGGTTGTGGAAAATCTTCATTGATTCAGGCGGGTCTGATTCCTTCCTTATACAGTGGTTATATGACGAGTGCTGGCTCTAGTTGGCGAGTCGCTATTATGCGTCCCGGAGCCGATCCGATAGGCAATCTTGCTAGGGCTTTGAGTCACCCTGACATACTGGGGCGCGACTCAAGGATAGAAGAAACGACCCCGGTTGTGAATGAAGCGACGATCATTCGAAGCAATTATGGCTTGGTAGATTGTATTCGTCTTGCACGGATACCTAAGAATGAAAATATATTAATCGTAGTGGATCAGTTTGAAGAGTTATTTCGTTTTAAACGTACGCATCAACAGTCTCAAACTCATCAGCCATCACAAACGCAAACAGTCGAACAAGCACGAGCAGAAGCCGTCGCTTTCGTGAAGCGTTTAACGCATGCCGCCAGGCAAACAGAACTCCCCATTTATATTGTACTAACGATGCGTTCCGATTTTATTGGTGAATGTAATGAATACCCAGGACTTCCCGAGTCAATTAACGAGGGGCAATTTCTGGTTCCGCGTATGACGCGTACCGAATTACGTAGCGCGATAGTCGGCCCTGTTAAAGTCGGTGGTGCCAATATTTCACCACGACTACTCGTGAAGCTGCTCAATGATGTAGGTGATAACCCAGACCGGCTTCCCATATTGCAACATGCTCTGATGAGGGCCTGGGACTATTGGTATCAAAGCAGTTATCAGAGTGAAAATCCAAACGAGCCGATTGATCTGCATCACTATCAAGCAATTGGGATGATGGAACATGCCTTATCCAATCATGCAGACGAAGTATTTGAAGAACTAGGGTCCGTTCAAGCGAAACAAATAGCGGAAAAGATATTCAAATCTTTAACTGATACCCTATCCGATAGCCGCGGGGTTCGGCACCCTACCTCACTTGCACGTCTTTGTTTGATCGCTCAGGCGGATGATAAAGACGTAAAATCTGTCATCCATGCTTTCCGAAAATCAGGGTGTTCATTTTTAATGCCAAGCGATCAAACCAAGTTGAGTCCTGAAACAATCATCGACCTGTCTCATGAAAGCCTGATGCGTGTTTGGGAACGGCTGATACGTTGGATAGGGGAGGAGCATACCTCAGCACAAATCTATTTGAGACTGACACTCGCAGCCCAAAGATATGAGCAAGGAACGGCAGGTTTGTGGCGAGATCCCGAATTGCAAATAGGGATAAGATGGCGAGAATCAACCCAACCGAGTGAAGCCTGGGCTGGGCTCTACAGCTCTGGTTTCAGTCGTTCAATAGCGTTTCTTGAGGCAAGTAAAGCAGAACGGGATCGACTGGACGCGGAAAAGAGAAAGACACATCGGCAACATCTACAGCTTGCATGGGGGGTCTCTTTTATACTTTTGATTTTTGCAGTTTATGCACTAATCCAGCAGCAAAGAGCGGAACAAGAACAAACTCGGGCTGAGAAAAATTTTCAACTGGCTGTTCAGGCCGTGGATGAAATGCTGGGGGATGTTGTGGTGGAAAACTCGCTCGCCAACATTCCCCAGACAGAAGCACTTCGTCAGAAGCTTCTTGAAAAGACTCGTCGGTTTTACGAATCGCTTCAAAAAGACCGGGCTGCAGATTTAAGCTTACAAGTGGAAGGTGCCATCGCACAGATTCGTCTCGGTAAGATATACCAACTACAAAGTCAGCCAGAAAAAGCAGAAAGAGCTTATCAAGAAGCCATTCGTCAATTAAGTGACTTGCATGAACAGTTCCCGGATAAACCTCTCATCCAGCATCACTTGGGCGAAGCTTACGATTGGTACGGCGCTCAGGTCATGCTATACAATCGTTCCAAGGCAGAACACGCCTTTCAGCTAGCACTAGAATACCTTCAAGACCTGATCAACCGCTTCCCAAAAAAGGGTGAATATCAATACGAATTGGCACGTATCTATAATAACCGAGGTATTCTACTAGGCTCCGACTTAGCTCGTGCAGAAGATGCAGAAAAGAGTTTCAAAAAATCAATCTCACTCTTCGATAACTTGCGAATTTCAAGGGGGAAGCCAAATGATTCGTGGCGCCTTTCACGTACACAAAATGGTCTGGGGGGATTATTAAGACGCCTTAATCGACCAGAAGAAGCGGTCATGGTTTACCAGCAGGCCATTGCAATCGTAATCGAAATGTTAGAGGTAGCGCCTGATAAGCGTGAATACAAAGAGGGATTAGCAAGATTCTATAATAACTTGGGGAACCTTTACCTTGTTAACAAACAGCCCAATTTAGCCTTGGAATCAAATACTAAAGCACGTCAATTATTTGAGAGTTTAGCCAAAGCGATCCCCGAATTACGTAGCGAAATCGCCAATAGTTACAATACTCAAAGTTCAATATTGAGAGGGTTAAACCGTAACAAAGAAGCCTCTAAAGCAGTAGAAATAGCGATCGGGCACTATACCGATCTGGCTCAGTCATCTCCGGATTATAATCTGGATCCAAGTTTTAATAATCGTTTTGGTGGTTTTTTAGCCAGCTTTGCTATACTTAGAAGCGATTCAGGCCGTTTTGAAGAGGCGATTGACCTAGTATCACGAGCACTTGAGCACTTTTCAATAGCTGTTAACTCAGCAGCACCGAGTTCGGGGTATCAGCGAAATCTGAGCAATGCCTACTGGTTGTTGGCAGATACTCATTTAAAAGCAGGCAACCATGTTGGGGCGGAACGTGCCTTAGCATTGTTGTTAAAAACAAACGTGGATAAAAATGAGCTTGTTGGCATCGCTCGTCTTTATCTTCGGGCAGCCCATCTCGTTAATAGCGACTCAACTCTAGTTGAGATGGAACACAATGATGTAGCGGAATCATACGTTTCAAAAGCCGTTTCATTACTGGATCAGGCTATTAAAGCAGGGTATTCCAAAGCCATCATTAAAAAGAACGGAGAAGCTGGCGGTGAATTTCAAAGTATTAGTCATCGTGAAGACTTTCTAAAAATATTAGCAACAGGTGTAGATGTAAGGATAGATGAGAGCAAGTAACGTCCATAAAGCTGACAGTTAACGGAGGCTTAATATTCTCTGTTTTGCTGCAGTTAAACGAATAGGGGGCCAACATGCAGTATTTTTCAAAGCAAGCAATAACGGCATTACTGGGTATAACAATCGTATGGGTATCAGTGATCTCTCCAGTATTTTCCGCAGAGGAATCAACGATGAACTGGGGTGGTGCTAATGACATGCCCATCTTTATCTCAGATAGTAGTACTGGTTATATCGATAATGCCCTTATTCAAACCCAATCTCGGATACGCTTCGATGCAGGCTTCAATAACACCGCCCCCGATCGAGCTGAATTTTTCTATGGCGCCTGTGGTTGCGCCAGAGATGTTCCCGGACTCAACAACAAAGCTCCGGGGCCGTCCGGCAAAGTGATTCCCGGTGATATTCTAAATTCACGTCTCATTGAGACCTCCCTGGATTATCAGGAACTGCGTCTTGATTTCGAATATGCACTGCAAGATAATTTTTCCCTGTTTACAGAACTGCCTGTTCGATTTATTGATGGTGAAGTTCTCGAAAGCGAGCAAGGTCTAGGAGACATTCGTGCGGGATTCAAATGGGGGCTGCTCAATAACCCTTCGCACAACCTAACCTTCCAGTTGAGGGGCTATTTCCCAACAGGAAAGGCCGAAGATGGTCTAGGTACTGACCACCTTAGTTATGAACCTGGGCTACTTTATTTAGGTCGTTTTGATGAACATTGGACTGCCGCTTCTGAGTTGCGCTACTTGATTCCCGTTGGTGGAACCAGTGGGTTTGCTACGGGGTTTGATGAAGACTATGCCGGAGAAATATTACGTTATGGTTTTGGTGCGGGTTATGACATTAACATTTCACCAACAACACGAGTAACACCAGTGTTGGAATTAGTCAGTTGGATCGTACTGGGTGGTCTGGTGCTAGAGTCACCTAGTGGTACGCCCGCAACTGCACAATACAAAAAAGCCGATGGTGAAACGATCACTAACCTGAAATTTGGCGCACGAATAAGCCTCGATAAAAAACACTCGGTGTATATTGGCTACGGCAAAGCCCTTTCCGATGATGATTGGTATGAAGAAATTGTTCGCGTGGAATTTAGGACAACTTATGGCGGTTAATGCTATTGCTTCCTATTAAGTTGAATTGGTATGGCGCAACAAATACATTGAAAGATCCCCGTAGCCTTTAGCAGCGGGGATATTACCGACGTAATCGCAGGCGAAAACAGCATCATCTTCCAAGGCCAGCATGGCAGCAAAAGGCTCTGTCACATAGACACAACCTTCCGGTGTGACAGGCTCGATCCGGGCAGTACAACTAACGTGCGCGCCAAAATAATTATCGACTTTCAGGATGGGGTCATTGGCCCGATAGATTGGCCCGTAATGACCTCCAAGACGAAGACCCAGATGTTTAGGCAGACCGCACTCATTATGATGTAAATCACTCATCGATTTTTGCATCGCTATCGCGCAAAGCGCCGCATCTTTAGCCTCCTCAAACACAACAAATATGCCATCCCCCCAGGTATTTCTGAAACACACTTTATCACCAAAACTTTCGATAACATCGGCCAGACGGCCAAGAACTTGGTCAACAAAAACCAGAAGTTCCTGATCCTTGAGTTGACTGAAGCCCTTTACATCACCAAAAAGCATCGCGCGTTGAACGCGAACCAGGCGAGAAGAGGGTATTTCCTTATTGGGTGATATGTTGCGTTGCCCCGACACGGAAATAATAAACTGGGGTAAATTCAAATCCCGCCAACAGGAAACATCAAAAGCAGTTCCCACTGGCATATCAGGAGGTTTACCATCCCAAATGGCAAGTTGGTTTATCGGTCCATCCAGATAACGAGACCTAAGTACTGCCAAACCCATAGCAAGGCCGCTACAATAAGTGAACAACTGGTTATCACCTAAATAACTATCTTTAGTGGCATAACGCACACTGGTCGCCGATTCCAGGCAATGATGAAAACGTTTTACCCAATCACCACCACTGGGCCGGACAGATACCTCAATAAACTCCTCTAAACAGAACGGCAGCGCGACATGTAATTCACCGCCGTGTTCGAGAATGGCTTCAGCGATTAGAATATCCGCACCGGAAGCCAGCGAACCAAAGGCAATGATCTCGCTGGTCTGATCAAAATATTTTTGAATAGATTGAGTTACTGTGTGTTCTTGCTCAAAGGGGAAGCTGCCATCAGCGTCTTCAGGCGCAATGATATGGCCACAATAATGAATCACCGTAGGCGGTAAGAATGCATCAAGGATAGCTGTATCTTGCCCAGTCGTTATACAGACCAAACGAAGTTGCCGTCGAGTGCTTGCCAGCGCTGCCCAGTCATTATTGACCGCCTGAAATGCGTCAGCCAAGATGGCAGATACTTCATCGGCTTGCCCCAAAATCATCAGCGCTTCTACACGGCTAGCCAAGCGGTAATATCGATCTTCATCTGCGTCAGTATTATATCGCCCCTGAGTATCTGTACTGTCACGGTCCAGAGTATGAATGACTTTTTGAGCCAAGGCATAGGCTTGCTTATCCATACCCGCTACAAGATACATGGTAGCTGCATTTATAGCGGGGTAATAGCCTCCGGTACGATTAAAAATAGACTCATATTGTATTGCAGCGCTAGCGGCTTTCGAAGTGCGAAGTGCTCCCGTTTCGGACAAAGCGGAATCTTTTGATAATCGTGCACCCAAGGCGGCAATATCTTCGGATGGATGAGCAGGCAGGTCATAGTCTTTATATCGCTGCAGGGCAAGTGGCGTCGCACCTGACCGTGCCAATACCAGTACCGACCGGTGTTGCAGCATTAAATCATGAGGGTACTGTTTAAGTCCTGAAATAGCCGTATCATAAGCACGTAGAAACTCTCCGCAGCGTTCATATTCACGTGTATGTGCAAGCCATTCCTGAGCGTTTAAACTTTGTTTTGCTTCAGATTCCTTTTCCGTCATCATAGTTGGCCTTAAAAATAGTTGGTCTTAAAATCAAAAGACCGTTAGCTACTTACAGCAATTATAGGCTAAATTGACTGGATCACGACAAATCAAGTGCGATCAACTGTGCTTCAACCACTATCAACGAGTTCAAGGTAATCTTCTAAACCAAACAAACTACCATCTTGCTGCTTTTGTGTACCACGGCCTTCAAACTTAGCTAAAGCTTTATGAATAAGCCTGAACTTAAATCAAAGTGCTGTAAGGGTTATTGCGGAGTTCGTTGTATTTCTTTCTTCTTAAGCTTCCCCTACTCCAATATATATATGATTCATATTAAAGCTCAAGTCGGCTAATACAGCAGGGCCTCATTAATCTTTTAAAGTTATACCAGAAAAGCCGGATGGTCTGTGGTTGGTCAGCTTGGACGCATAAACTGTCCTAATTTCTTACCCTTTCAAAGCACCGTTATAGCAATTGCCTCTATTCGTAAAGAACGTCGTGCAATTTATTTGTGGCAGGTGTATTCACGTCTTGTGGTCAACATATACAAGTAGTTTCATCATTGTTGTTTTATCAATTCTTAGTTATATTCCATTAAGTGGTTGATTTTTAATAGAGGTTAGAATGGATAGGAATTTCAAAGAGTTTCCAGATGATAGTGCTGGAGAGGCGTTATGGGCGATGAAGCTCCGTGGTGATGATTTAACTAAATCCCGTGAAATTGAATTTACGGTCGTATTCCCTACAGAAAATGAAGCGATGAGTTTCGGTGAATCATTACTTTTGAATCGTCAGAAGGTTTTACTGTGCGACTCTAACGAAAGTGATGGCTACCCGTTTGAAATTGTTGTCTACGTTGAATTGACGCCAACCCATCAGAGCATTGCTGAGTATCAAGAGCTGTTGGAGCAGTACGCATTGCCATTGAATGGTTTAAATGATGGTTGGGGCTGTATTGTCTAAGGGTATTAAGTGTCACGCTAGCGCTTGAATAGATTAATTTAGTTGGTCAGTGAATTGGAAATATGTTTCTTATATAAAGCCTCTCTGAACTCTGGATGTCATCGTTAAGGGTGTTAATATGAATCAATAAAAGCGGAGACAAGAAAATAGACCCATGAATTTAAGGGCTTAGAGTAAGTAATGCAGAGCGTGTGTTGTGCATTATTCACTTTTAAATCAGGTAATCATCATGAACTCACAAACACCACAACATCATATTGTTATTATTGGCGGTGGCGCAGGAGGGCTAGAATTAGCGACAACACTCGGGCGTAAGCTAGGAAAAAAAGGGCTTGCCCGTATTACGCTTGTTGATAAATCATTAACGCATATATGGAAACCTTTGCTTCATGAAGTCGCCGCAGGGTCGCTTGATTCGGGTGCAAACGAGATTAATTACCGCGCTCATGCCAAGCGGCACTATTTTGAGTTTCAAATGGGCGCAATGCATGGCTTAGATCGCGAGAACCAACAGATATTAGTCGCTCCGATTTATGACGAACATGGCGAACTTGTTGTGAAAGAACGACAAATTTCTTATAGCAGCTTAGTGATTGCAGTCGGTAGTACTGCGAATGATTTCGGAACAGATGGCGCGGCAAAAAATTGTATTTTTCTTGATAGTCTTGAACAGGCTAGGCGTTTTCATAGCCACCTTTTGAATATGTTTTTAAAATCAGAATACGATGCGTCACATCAACGAAGTCATCCGATAAATATTGCGATTATTGGTGCGGGTGCGACAGGGGTAGAGTTGGCGGCGGAACTACACTTAGCCTCTCAGGAACTGCCTAGTTATGGCTTAAATAATTTAAAACAGAACGATGTACGTATCAGTGTGATTGAGGCGGCGGATCGTATTCTGCCGGCTTTGCCTGAGCACCTTTCTTCCGCGGCGACGCGAGAATTGGATCGATTAAATATAAAAGTGCTCACAAGTAATCGAGTAACCCGAATTTCAGAAGATGCGATTGAATTTGCTGATGGCGGACACTTGAATGCGTCTATAAAAGTATGGGCTGCTGGCATTAAAGCGCCTGATTTTTTAGCGCAGCTTGAAGGTTTGGAGGTTAATCGAATTAATCAGCTTGTGGTTCATCAGACACTTCAAACAACGCACGACGAGAATATTTTTGCATTTGGTGATTGCGCTAGTTGTCCTCAACCGGGTTCAGACCATCCTGTTCCTCCTCGGGCTCAAGCTGCGCATCAACAAGCGAACACGTTGGCGGTCACCTTGGCGCGTCGTTTAAAAGGGGAGGAGGCGGTGCCATATTTGTATCGTGATTATGGTTCACTCATCTCTTTTAGCCGGTATACCGCTGTGGGAAACTTAATGGGCAAGCTGGTGGGAAAAAACCTAATGGTCGAAGGGCGAATCGCCAGAATGTTTTACGTCTCGCTTTATCGAATGCATCAAGTGGCGTTACATGGTTTTTTCCGTACGTCGTTAATCTGGCTAAATGATAAAATTAATCGTGCCTTGCAGCCAAGATTGAAACTGCACTAAAAATCACAGCGCTCATGTAGGTGTGATTATTTTTGATTCATCGTGTAAGCAACTCCGCATGGGGTTGCTTACACTATAAAACACACTCTATTTATTTATATACTAAATGCTAAAAATCTATTAGCTGCTAAGTCGTAGTGTCTATATTACAATGGGCTATTCTTACCTCATATGTATGTGGCTACTCCTTATGAAATCAAAAGCGCTTAACACTCCAACTATCTCAAATTATAAACCAGAGGTATTGGCGCCAGTGGGTAACTGGGATATGTGTTTGGCTGCGGTTCATAACGGTGCTGGGGCAATCTATATCGGTATGCCAGGGTTTAATGCACGCGCTCGAAGTCATGACCATAGCTTTGAGGAATTGAAGGAGATTATTCTCTACTGTCGGCTTTATGGTGTACAGGTCCATGTTGCCTTTAATATCTTAATCTTTGAAAAAGAGCTACAGATTGCTGTTGAGGGTTTAAAGCAGTTATTGCCTTTACAGCCTGATGCCATTATTTGCCAAGATGTTGGGTTGGTGCGCTTAATAAAAACGATGGCACCTGATCAGGTCATTCATGCTTCCACTCAAATGACCATTTCGTCTGCTGAGCATATCGAATTTTTAAGTGATTTGGGTATGCAGCGCTATGTACTGGCGCGTGAGAATTCGCTGAGTGAAATGAAAAATATCCGTTCAAAAACAGATAAAGAGCTAGAGGTGTTTGTACATGGCGCTTTGTGTGTGGCTTATTCAGGGCAGTGTTTAACCTCAGAGTCGATGGGTGGGCGTTCGGCTAATCGTGGGCAGTGTGCGCAAACCTGTCGCTTAGATTACCAGTTGAATGTGAATGGTAAAGTTGAAGACTTAGGCGCCCAAAAATATTTGGTTTCACCAAAAGATTTGTTTGGCGTCGATGAAATAGACGCGTTGATGGCGTTGAAAATCGACTCCTTCAAGATTGAAGGCCGTTATAAACCTTCTGAGTATGTGGCAGCGGCGTCTAAATTATATTCTGAAAAAATTAATGAAGTACTGGGATTACCCTATAAAAAGGTCAATGCGGATGCACTAAAAATTTCATTCTCTCGAGACTTCTTTAGTGGTTGGTTAAATGGCGTTAATCATAATGAATTGGTTGATGGGCGATTTAGCTCTCATCGAGGTCTAAAAACAGGTCATGTATTATCAATTAAAAAAGATAGGAAATATCCGACGGTTAAAGTATTTTCTTCGTTAACTATACACTCGGGCGATGGTTTATTTTTTGTTGATGCTAATGAACAGATGTTGTTTGCTGCACGCGCTTACGATGTAGAGGTGCTAGGTAGTGATGCGTATATGGTTAATTTTGAAAAAGGTTCAGACTTATCAAAATTAAGTTCGCGCTCTCTCATGTATATTAATCGCTCCCCTGCAAGAGATAAAATATTGCAGCAATCTTATACGGATAAGAGTCAGCTTAAACGCATTCCGTTAACCATTCGGGTGGATGCCGTCTTGGGCGAACCATTACGAGTGCGTGTGAAAGATGACCAAATGCATGAAATTTCTGTGGCGACCGAGCAGGTTTTAAGTGAGGCGCAAAACTCACCTTTAGATGAGGCTAAAATCCGTAAACATTTTAACGCGCTAAGTGGGAGTGTATTTGAGTTAGGCTATTGCGATGTTAATATTGAACCTGGCTTGTTTATTCAAGATAGGGCGATTAAGAAGTTGCGCCAGTTAGCAATCACTCAGCTTGAAGGCACACGTTTACAACGCCAGCATTCCGACACGTACTTGGACACGCCTATCGCAGACATTATTGCATCAGTGGTGCTTGGAAAGAATACCTATGATGAAGAACTTGCTTTAAAGCTAAACAACAAACAGCAGACTAAACTGAACGTATTGGTCAGAGATGACGCACAAATTGATGCGCTTATTCACCTCTCTAGTGACGTGATCGGAACAGTTTATTTAGACTACAAGTATGGTCAGCAATATGAAAAATCAGTCGATAAAATCAGGGAGCTGGGTTTTAGAGCCGGCATCGTTACCACACGGGTATTTAAGGCAGGTAAGGAAAAATTACTGGGAATCATTAACCGTATTAAGCCTGATGTTGTATTGGTGCGTAATGCGGGCGCATTTGAATATTTTAAACAAAAATACAAAGACCAAATGCCATTTGAACTAGTGGGTGACTTCTCTTTTAATATCACCAATCACTTAAGTGCACAGTATTTCTTAAACAAAGGTTTAAGTGTCTTCAGTCCATCTTATGATTTGAACTTTCAACAATTAGAAGAGTTATTGTTAAGCCAGAATGATGATGGCGCCGGTTTGGCTGGTCAGGCTGAGGTAACTATTCATCAATACATGCCTAGTTTTCATATGGAGCACTGTGTATTTGCTTCGTTTTTATCAGACGGCTCTAGCATTAAAGATTGTGGTATGCCGTGCTTGCACAATAATGTGGGCATTGTGGATAATAAAAAAATTAATCATCCTGTTTTAGCTGATCAGGAATGTCGAAATACGATGTTTAATGGTGTTCCTCAGTCGGCAGGGTCAATGATTCCTAAGCTGTTATCATTAGGTGTTAAACATTATCGTATTGAAGCGCTAACAGAAGACGCTGATGTGCTTCGAGAAAAAGTATTGGCTTATATGGATGTATTGACTGGTGTGAGTGATGCGAAGAAATTGTATAAAAATTTAGGTATTATCGAAAAATACGGGATTAGTGAAGGGCAGCAACAAAACCTTGATGTGTATTCAGATAGAAAGAAAATGAGCAAAGATATTTCTGTTAAAACGCTTTAGTTAAATGAGAGGGGACACGCGAAGTCGTCTTACGCGATAATCGCTCGCAGACAGAAGGTCTGAATATTTTCAACGAGCTCAAGTCGTTTTTCTCGCGTTGTGCTAGGCGTTGTAGGGCCTAAAGGTCCTATGAGTGTTTCTGATAGTGTACCAACTAATGCGGCTGCAGTGACTCTTGTGTCCTGGGGTAAAAATTCGCCCGTCTTGATTCCTTCTGCAATTAAAGTATCAAAAATATCAGCGTAGGATTGTCGGTATATCAAGCGCTCAATTTCAACTAAAGGGTCTACGGGTTCGCCGATGAGTGCATACGCTAATCGGTGTCCTGCGATGGCGCGTTCTGCAAATGTTTGGATGGCATGTGTTAAACGCTCTTTACAGCTTTTTGGTGCATCAGGGAAAGCTGCTTGCTGTACTTGGTGAACTTCTTTTTCGGAGCCCTGTCTAAACACTTCTGTACATAATATAGCTTTAGACTCGAAGTATTTGTAAACGGTACCTGTGGCAACCTCCGCTTCTTCAGCGACCGCGACAATCGTTAAACCTTGAAACCCTCTAATAGAGACAATTTTCATAGCAGACGATAATAAAAGAGCATGCTGAGATTTTTTTCGTGCCTCTGTCTTATCTGTTGGTCGGTATGACATGCCTAGTATCCAGTCCGTTAGATTGTTCGAATAATTCTAACGGATAGAGTTAGTATTGACTATGTTATAAACAAAACGTGTTTCACAAATAATAAACATTTATTAATGTAAGTTTGACACTTTTTTTTGATAGTGATTAAATTCAAATAAAATGAATTGTGATTCATTTTATAATTTTGATGCGTTTAAAGGAAACAGAAAATGCCTTCTACTCCGGTCTCACCTTCTCCTGCACATTTGAAGAAAAGCGATATTGACTTTACACCCAGCAACCAATATTGGGCTGAAACCCACGCGATTAAAAATATGCCGAGCGTGTTAGAAAACTATAATACATATAAACAGGATCAGGCTTTGATTGACGCTGTGGGTGCTAATGGTGGGGGCTGGTCGGAAGATGACTTATCTCGTTTTGGTAGCTTATGTGGCTCGGAAGAGCTTATTGCCTGGGGAGCGCAGGCAAATGAAAATAAGCCTACTTTACATACGCACAGCAGACAGGGAACTCGAATTGATGAGATCCATTTTCATCCAAGCTACCACCAACTAATGGAAGTCTCAACGCGAGAAGGTATTCATTCGTCGCATTGGACTGCACCAAAATCGGGTGCTCATGTCGCTAGAGCGGCAAAAAGCTATTTAATGGCTCAGATTGAAGCGGGCCATGGTTGCCCAATTACGATGACGTCAGCAGCGATACCAACATTAAAACGGCAGCCTGATTTATATGCTCAATGGGCAGATAAAGTGATGAACCGAGGATACGACGCTAGAAATATCAGTCATGATTTAAAAGAAAGTGTCACCATTGGTATGGCCATGACCGAGAAACAAGGTGGGTCGGATGTTCAGGCGAATAGTACGCGCGCTTTTCCAGTAGGGGTAAAAGGGGCGGGTCAATTATATGAGCTGGTGGGGCATAAATATTTTGTTTCCGCACCAATGAGTGATGCTTTTTTGGTGCTTGCGCAAACTGAAGGAGGGATCTCGTGCTTTTTAGTCCCCCGGTGGCGCTCTGATGGAACAAAAAACCCAATACAGATTCAGTGTTTGAAAAATAAGATGGGCAATGTTTCGAATGCCTCAAGTGAAACGGAGCTTCGCGGCGCATTAGGCTGGATGATTGGTGAAGAAGGGCGTGGAGTGTCTGCCATTCTTGAAATGGTCGCGATGACTCGCTTTGATTGTATGCTTGGCTCTTCGGGTTTAATGCGGCAGGGAATTGCTCAAATTACGCATCATTGTAGCCAGCGTTCAGCTTTTGGTAAGCGCTTGACCGAGCAGCCATTAATGCAGAATGTGTTGGCTGACTTGGTCTTAGAGCATGAGGCAGCGATCGCTTTTAGTATCCGGCTTGCTCGATCTCTGGACCTTAGTGAACAACATGAGCAAGAAAAGCATTTGGTCAGAATGGGCACCGCGATTGGTAAATATTGGATATGTAAGCGCACGCCCGGACATGTGTACGAGGCCATGGAATGTATTGGAGGAAGTGGTGTCATGGAAGATTGCATTATGCCTAGGCTTTTCCGTGAATCGCCGATTAACACCATTTGGGAGGGAAGTGGCAATGTTCAATGCCTGGATATGATTCGAGCGATGAATCGAAACCCTGAGTCACTTGATGCTTTTATGAATGAAGTGCATAAAGCAGAGGGTAAGCACCCTTTAATGGCTCAGGCTTTGGGTGACTTGCAAGCGGAGTTATCAGACAAAAGTAATATGGAATACCGCTCTCGTAATATCGTAGAAAAGATGGCTCTCACTATCCAGGCTTCGACCTTATTACAGCATGGAAACGCTGAAGTCGCGGATGCTTATTGTAAAGCTCGCTTAGATACATCTAATCAAGGTTGGGTTTATGGCACGCTACCAAAAGGTATTGATTGTGCATCATTAATAGAGCGTGCCAAACCGTGTTAAATGTTATACTAACATCGCTATAAAATACGACTAATATGAACTTGGGCGAGTGGTGATGAGTGAAACAATAATTTGGTTGGGTATTCTTGTGGGCTTGGTAATGATTGCTGGCTTGTGCTGGTTTATTGTGACTAAATCACTTGAGTTAAAGGCGCTTCGAGCTCAGCGCTCACAACAAGACACTAAACAAGCAGAGCAGCGGGAGTATTTGATTGATAGCATTAAAGTGATTGCTACCACAATACTAGAGAATCAAGTTGAACTCTCTGAAGGTTGCATTCGTATTAAGGTTTTAATTGACCATTTGGATGCTTCTTTACACGAGCAAGATGCATTTAAAATTTTTGAGAAAATGTATCGAGATACCGAACATATGCCCACGCATCAAGCGCGAAAGAATACCGATAAGAATTTTATTAACAAACTCGACCAACAACGTTTTGCGCTAGAAAAGACACACCGTGATAGTATCCGAAAAGCGTCAGTCGCTTTATTGGAAAGGTTTTCGTAAGCTATATTTACTTTATACAATCACGTCATGTCAAGAGTTTTCATTTAAAACCACCGCTAGTCCACATCGCTAGTGGCTTTCAACTACTTATGTATTGCGCTTAAATATTTATAGATCGTGCTTATAGCTTTTGAAACTTATTTTATAAAGTAATGCGTATAATACAGGGATAAAGCCTAGAGTGAGTAGGGTTGAAAATAGTAGCCCTGCCATGATTCCCACAGCCATGGGTTCCCACATTTCACCGCCCCCTAAATAAAGTGGCACTAAGCCTAATACCGTCGTGGCAGTCGTTAATATGATAGGGCGCATTCTTCGTTGAGCCGCTTCAATAATGGCTTGCTGCGGCGTGCGCTGGTTGACATCAATTTCTAGTTTGATACGTTCTAATAATACAATGGCATTATTTATCACAATGCCTGCTAGTGAAATAATGCCTAGTAGTGTCATAAATCCAAAGAAAGAGTCGGCGATCACTAAACCCCAAATTACCCCAATTACCCCTAATGGAATGGTCGCAAGAATTATAAATGGCTTTCTTAAAGAGTTAAATTGCATCACTAATAAAATAATAATGATAAAAATGGCAATAGGAAGTTTTTCTGCAATAGATTGGCTAGAGGTGCCGGATGATTCTTTTTCTCCACCATATTCAAAATAATAGCCTATGGGCCACGTTTTACTTTGCGTATATAGCCACTCTTCGATTTGAATAAAGCCTTCGGCAGCAGTAAAGTCTCCTTCTAATTGAGCGCCTACGGCAACCGCTTTTAGGCGGTCACGACGGAATATTCTTGCTGGTTGCCATTCAATACGAATGTCTGCCACTTGAGCAAGGGGTACTGATAGACCGCTTGCTTGAGAGAAAACCGATAAGGTGTCTATTTTACCTATGTCTTGTCGGTCAGCGGCGCGTGTTCTAAGAATAACCGGGATAGATGTCTCGCCTTCTCTGTATTCGGTCATTTCATAACCACTTAAGCTGGTTTGTAATGAAATGGCAATGTCTTGGCTAGTAATACCTGCTCGTTTAGCTTTTTCCTGATTGACATTAACCGTAAACTTTTTGGTCTTTTGGCCCCAGTCATCGGTAATTGTTTTTAATCCTTCCACACTCGCTAGCTTAGCCTTTATTTGTTCGACGATCGTAAATAGCTGATCAATATCTGGTCCAAATACACGGACCTCTACAGGGTTCTTAATCGCTTTGCCATTCTCTATCAAACGCGCTGTGGCCTGAGCATCTGGGTGATGTTGATTGATATATTGTTCAAGATTCAACATCAAATGTTGGTTCACATTAGCCCCTGTCGTATTGATAACCATTAGGGTATAGGAAGAATTTGCTGGTTTTGGGCTGTGTGTTAATAAAAATCGAACACCACCTGAACCTATGTATGAAACCCAGTTAGTGATGCCTTCTGGTTGAGTTTCAGAGGCTTTTAATGATTCCATATAGCGTTCAATATCGCTGACGACACGTTCGGTTTCTTCTATTGCTGTGCCCATCGGCAGTTCGATATCCAATTTAAAAAAGGGGCGGTCGGATGGTGGAAAAAAGATATTCGGGATAAGTGATAATGCTTGAATACTTGCCCAAAACAACGTAATCACGGCTACGAGTATTAATACCCGATTCTTAAGAAAGGTAATTAAAATACTTCGATAAATAGGGTAAAAGCCTTTGTTAAAACTTTCTTGCTCTGTTTTTACTTTTAGAAAAAGTACGCAGAGTAAGGGGATAACTGTCAGGCTCAACACCCAAGAACACAATAGAGTGATGGTCACGACTTCAAATAATGCTGAGGTATATTCTCCCATTGCAGATTCAGCGAGAAATATAGGTAAAAAGGCGGCCGATGTGGTGAGTGATGAGGTAAGAAGAGGAACTTTAAGTTCGTTAGCTGAGGAAATTGCGGCTTCGATAGGCGACTTATCTTGGCTCATTTGTACCATGATATTTTCAGACATCACGATGCCGTTATCAACCAGCATACCGAGTGCAATAATTAGTGCCGCTAATGATATTTGATCTAGCCCTATGTTGAGTTGGTTCATTACAAAAATAGTACTGATCATGCTGAGGGGGATGAGCGCCGATACCACAATGCCTGTGCGAAAACCTAAGCTGAACAACATCACGGCAGCCACAACAGCAACAGACTGTAGTAAATTACCTATAAAGTCGTTCACCTTGTCTTCTACCTCTTTTGGCGAGAAGTTTACGGGCTGAAATTCTACGCCAATGGGTAATTGGGCTTCGACGCGCTGAATGGTAGTCAGTACTTCTTTGCCAAGTAAAATATTATTGCCGCCTTCGCGCATAGAAATAGCGATCGCTAAAGCCGGGACGCCTGAGTAACGAATTCGTTTCGTTGCAGGATCAATATATGCGCGTTTTATTGTGGCGATATTTTCTAAATAGATTACATCAGTGGAACCAGGTAATTGAATTGTGGCACGGCGAATATCGTTTACATTTTCAAAATTCCCTGAAGGCTCTAGCTCAATGCGTTCTTTGCCTAAGCGTATTGAGCCACCTGATACAACAATGTTTTGGTTTGCTAATATTTGACTTAACTGTAATGGCGTTAAGTTAAGTTCTGATAAGCGGGCATTATCATATTCGATAAAGATGCGTTCTTCTTGTTCTCCATGAATTTCTATTTTACCGACTTCAGAAATACGCAATAAGGCATCTTTAGCGGTGTCAGCAACGTCTTTTAATTCTGAGTAAGAATAGCCTTCTCCAGTGAGTGTTAACACTACGCCAAACACATCGCCGAACTCGTCATTCACATTAGGACCGATAATGCCTGTTGGTAACTCACTCTCAACTTTATCTATTTTTCGTCTAAGGTTGTCCCAGATGGGGCGCATATCTGAATAACTTTCTTTAATGTTAACAGTGACAATCGATACGCCAGTACGGGATTCACTTTTAACAAAATCTAGCTCGGGCAGCTCTTGCACCACTTTTTCAATTTTGTCCGAAATAAGTTGTTCTACTCGCTCTGGGCTACCGCCAGGAAAGTAAGTAATTACTTGTGCTGCCCTCACTATAAATCCTGGGTCATAAGCCTGTGGTATTGTTTTATATGCTTGTATGCCAAGTAGTACTAATACAATAAGAAGTACTAGCGTGGTGCGATTATTATCGATAGCGAGGCGTGTAATATTCATTAGCGAGCCTCATCCATTAAGGCAACATTTTGCCCAGCAGATACCTTACTCATACCGGCCGTGATAACTCTGTCTCCGATTTTTAACCCTTGTGTAATCTGAATACCATTTTCATTTACTTTTCCAACCACAACGTTACGTCTGACAACTACGCCTTGCATTGTCTCTGGTTTTTTTTTGACGGCGTAAACAAAACGTCCAGCGCTGTCTTCCAAAACGGAATGAGAGGGTACATAAATATCATGATTAATCGCACTCTTTTTTTCTATTGCAAAAATGGTTGCGCTCATTCCTGGTAACACATTGATCGACGTTGGCGCTTGCATAATAAATTTAATTTTGTAAGTTTGAGTTTTTTCATCTGCGCGCGTAGAAACCTCTTTGAATGTCAGTGGGAACTGACGTTCATCAATACTATCAAAGGCGGCATATACATCATGATTATTCTCTTTGCCCTTAATCTTGATCATGAGGCTTTCGGGAATATCAATACTTACTTCAAACGCGGAGAGATCTTGAATTGCCGCAAATTGTTCACTTGAACTGATTTTTTCAAAATTTGAAAGGTAGGTCTTAGCGACAATACCATCAAAAGGCGATGTTAAAACGGTGTAATTCAGGTTTTGTTTGGCGCTATCTAGTTGAGATTTTGCAATATTTTTTTCTGCTTTTAGTTTTTCAAAGTCAGATTGTGAGATAGCACCCTTTTTGATGAGCTTGGAAGCACGATTGAAATTTGCATTGGATCGATCAAATTCAGATTGCGTGGCGTTTAGGCTGATGATGAAATCTGTTTGGTCTAATTCTGCAATGATAGTCCCTTGTTTGACGATCTCGCCTTCTTTCACATTTACTTTTTTCAATACACCCGAGACTCTAAAGCCAATTTCAGCATTTTGAATTGCATCGACGACACCTGGAAATGTCTTTATCGACTGGGCTCCTTCGCCGATAGTAACGGTTCGAACAGGTTTTAGTGGTTGAACGGGCGGTCTCTCAACATCCTGGCTGCTTTTGTTGCATGCAGTTAGGATAAGAAATGAAAAAATTAAGCAAATGTGAATAAGCAATTTCATAGATCGCCTTTAAAGATAGAGGGTATGAGTAAATAGGGTGAGTGTATGCCTATTCAGATTATGGAGGTAATTAAGAATAGTTCAGAATAATGTCAGGGCTTAGGGTTATGTGATTGATTTGGATAATTTTTGTGACTGATTTGAGGTTAATAATGCTTTCATGATGAAAACAATAGATGGACAAATATTAACTTAGGCCTCATTATGCCGCAATAGACGTCTTTGAAACTGATTTGTTTGTTCAGTGCTCGGTTGCATAATTCGATAAAGTTATTAGATTTTATTGAGTTTTGCTGCTAATTTAAACCTTACCAAAGGTTCAACCAAGCCAACAAATATAAAAACGGAGCTTAAATATGCCTACAGTAAATAAAGTAGCTAATGAATCTGAAGTATTAGCTGATCAACTGGCCGACGAAATAATTACGGTCACTGAAGCACTGGAAAATGGATATTTCTATCTTGAAAATCGACGATTTGAAGGGCCATTTGCGACAGGAGAGATCGCATCTATTGCTGCGCTTGAACACTGCAATTTGAGTATCCCTGGAGAGTGTCGCGCTATTTATCATGGCACGGTACAGTTAAATTCAGTCACTAATTTACGTGAGCCTTTAACGGATATGCGCCAAATTAATTCAGTTGAGTACTCAAAAGCTCAAACACTTGAAAGTGCTAACGAAGGCGCTGCTTAATCTTACTGACTAGCATATTTGTTTCTTCCAATATGCTGCTATGAATCGTAATGGTTTGTTTAAGTTCTTCTTCATTTAATGGTTCCAAGGTCTTAATTTGCTTAAAAACCACATTAAGATCTGCATCGGACGCATCGACGCCTTCCATTGCTCGTTTTTGAGTCCACTCTTGGATCACTGACATTGATGCTTCGCAAAACGCGATACAAATTGGTACGCCGCGTTCATTGGCGACTGTTTGAATAACATCGCGTTGCCATTGCCTTAAATTCGTTGCATCAATGATCACAGATAAACCTGAATCTAATATCTCGGCACATAAAGTAGTAAGTATGTTGTAGGTTTTTTGTGTGGCGTTCTCACTGTAAATGACTGCTGCTTCTGTTGGGCTGGGGTGTTCATTCGCCGCAATGCCATATAAGCGTTTACGTTCGACATCAGAACGTATACGAATAGGACCTAGGCGGTCAACGAGGCGAAGTGCTATGGTACTTTTACCGGTTCCAGAAACGCCATTCATGATTAGCAGAAAACGGTTAGGGAGGGCGGAATAACTTTCTGCTTGGTTGATGTATTGTTCATATTGTTGCATGAACTCCTTTTTCTGAACGTCATTAATATCGGGAGATAGTCGGCTTAAAAGCGCTATTTTGGCGCGAACGACTGCGCGATAGGCTTTATAAAACGAGAGCAGCTTTAAACCGGCATAGTCGCCCGTTAGTTCTAAGTACATATTTAAAAAACGATTAGCATAATGGGGTAGGTCATGCGCTTCAAAATCCATTACTAAAAAAGCAATGTCGCTGATGATATCAATCCAGCGGAAATCTTCATTGAATTCAATACAATCAAACAGTGTGACACGGTGATTAAATAAGGTGATATTTCCCATATGCATGTCGCCATGGGCTTCTCGCACAAAGCCAGATTCTTTTCGTTTCAATAATAGGGGGGCTAAGCGTTCAAATGTAGACTTAGTCCACACTTCAAGTTGTTCTAACTGGTTTAATTGTTGTTTGTCTGAGATTAAATTACGGATCTGCTCGAAATTTTGTTGCATCGGGGCATAAACCTGATCAGGGGTTCCATACTTACTTAATTTATCGGCAGTTCTGACATTGTCATGAAATTCTGATACTTGTTCTGCGAGCGCATCAATATGTTCAAAAGTGAGTTGGCTAGCAAGGTGTAATTCTTTGAATAATTGGCCTTTGCCAAATTGGTTCATTTTAATCGCGTATTCTAGAACTGGGCCTTCACCGTTGAGGGATGGTGACTGGCTGACACCGCAAATTTCAATCAGTCCAAGGTATAAGTCTGGTGCGGAACGTGCATTTAAGGTTAATTCGGCTTCACAATACTGTTTACGTAGCGCTAATGTCGTAAAATTTAAAAAACCAAAATCGACAGGTTTTTTAAATTTATATGCGTATTTACCCGTTAGAATGATCCAAGAAATATGTGTTTCAATCACCTCAATTTCGGTGCATTCATGAGGGTAGGTGGAAGCTTGGCTCAGGGCTGTCATTAGCTCAGAATTCACAAATATTTTGTCCTTTGGTGAATAAGGGTGGATAGGCTCGTTGGAGCGCTTGTTGATGTTATTGTAAGTAAATTACTTGAATGATAAGAGCAATAATTTCACTGCTCTATCAAGTAAACCTTATTAATGTAAAACGATAGTTACTTAAAAGAGATAGTTTGGCTTAATGTCTAAGAAAAAATCAACCTCTAAATCAACTCATGTAGGCCGTCGATCTTGGTATAAACATCCGACTTTCCTAAAATGTGTCGCGGTAGCATGTTTGTGCTTTGTGGCTTGGTTCATTTATCTAGATGCACAGGTGCGTTATAAGTTTGAAGGCAAGCGCTGGGCTTTACCCGCTCAAGTATATGCTCGTGCGCTTGAAGTGTATGACGGCCGAGCGCTGAATATTCAAAACTTAAAACAAGAGCTTAAGCTTCTTAATTATCGAAAAGTAGGTCGTGTTCAGTCTGCGGGTGAATACTCTATTCAAGGCTCAAACATTCATATCGTAACGCGTGCTCATAACTTACCGGGCGCCAGATACCCATCAGCTAATTTTCAATTCTCTGTACAAGGAGATGTGGTACAAAACTTAGTGAGTGTTGATCAAAGCAATGAACAGCTTTATACCCTTGAGCCATTCAAAATTGGTGGGATTTATCCACGAGTGAAAGAAGAGCGTGTATTAGTAAATATTGAGGCTCTACCTAAAGAGTTGATTGCGGCTTTGCTGGTGACCGAGGATCGAGATTTTTATCATCACTTTGGCATTTCACCTTTTTCTATTTTAAGAGCAATGTGGGTTAATTTACGAGCAGGCCGCGTCGTACAAGGCGGAAGTACCTTGACGCAGCAGTTAGTAAAAAACTTTTACTTGAGTCGCGAGCGTTCTCTTTCACGCAAGTTCAATGAAGCTTTTATGTCGTTAATGTTAGAGGCGCATTACGATAAAAGTGCAATTCTTGAGACCTATTTGAACGATATATATTTAGGACAGTCAGGTTCTACCGCAATTCATGGCTTTGGCATGGCGAGTCAGTTCTATTTTGGTAAGGCGCTTGAGCATTGTGAGTTAGATGAGTTTGCATTGCTGGTGGCAATGGTAAAAGGGCCTTCTTCTTATGACCCAAGACGGTTTCCCGAGCGTGCTTTAAAGCGTCGTAACCTTGTCTTGTCATTAATGCGTGATGAGGGGGTGATCACGGATGCTTATTATCAAGAACTTATCTCTAATTCGTTAGGCGTAGTGTCAAAACCGAAATTTCAGAGTAATCGTTACCCTGCATTTATGGATCTAGTTAAACGCCAGCTTCGTCGAGATTACAATGAAGAAGACTTACGAACGGAAGGTCTGAAAATTTATACTACGCTAGATCCTCAGGTCCAGCACCGGGTTGAGCAATCAATTGAAAAGTTAGTGCCGGCACTGGCGCAACAAAAAGGTTCGTCAGAACTACAAGTAGGTACCGTCGTGACAGGGGTGGGGACAGGTGAAATAGTGGCTTTAGTGGGCGATAAAAATATTCGTTTCAATGGTTTTAATCGAGCACTTGATGCGGTACGACCTGTTGGTTCATTAATTAAGCCCGCTGTATTTTTAAGTGCCTTAGTTCAGCCTGAAAATTATTATTTAGCCAGTGTATTATCAGATAAAGCATTTAGAATAGAATTTCAGGATGGACAGGTATGGGAGCCACGTAATTTCGATAATAAGTCGCACGGAGAAGTTCCGCTCTACCGTGCTTTAGCAAATTCATATAATTTGTCTACGGCGCGTTTAGGTTTGGAGGTAGGGCTTGAAACCGTTCAGGAAACGCTTAAAAAATTAGGTGTCGATAAAGGAATTAATCCCTATCCTTCGCTATTTCTAGGTGCGCAGTCATTGTCACCTTTTGGTGTGAGTAAGCTGTATCAAACCATTGCGAGCAACGGCTTTAATATGCCTTTAAGAGCGATTCGTGAAGTAACAGATATGCATAATCAAAGTGTATCGCGCTATCCTTTTCAAATTGAGCAAGTATTTGCACCGGAAGCTATTTATCTATTGCAGCATGCCTTACAAGAAGTAATGCGTACAGGTACCGGTCGATCGGCTTACCAGCATTTACCTGAAAATCTTCACGTTGCAGGTAAAACCGGCACCACCAATGAAAATAGAGATAGTTGGTTTGCAGGTTTCTCGGGTGACTACCTTGGAGTTGTCTGGTTAGGCTTAGATAATAATGGGCCGATGAAGCTAACAGGCGGTACGGGAGCCTTGAAAGTTTGGACTGATTTTATTAAACGCATTCCGCAACACTCTCTTTCGATGATAAAGCCAGCATCTATTGAACACCATTGGTTTGACACAGAAACAGGAGCGCGAACAGACGAAAACTGTCGTGGCGCGCAGGCTTTGCCTGTTTGGGGAAAGTTTGAGAATATAGCCTATCAACCTTGCGAGCATGGTTTTTCATCAATGGGAGGTTGGTTAAAGTCATGGTTTTAAATCATTGTTTTATGAGTGTAGCTTTGGTGCTTTTTTTGACAGGGTGCAGTACATTGCTGACGAGCTCTGATCAGCAGCGTCAGCAGGTTATTCCTGCTTATACTGACCCTGATGAAGAGCAGGGTGAGACGCAAGATGATGACTCTGAGGAGGTGAAGCCAAAGAACGATAGGGGGGATGCTTCTTCGAATACTACTACAAAGCAAGCATCGCCTAAAAAAGCTGCTCCACAAATAAAACATGTTCAAGTAAGTCCTTCAGAAAGCACTTCTGCCATACCTTCTCCTTTAATTGTACAAAGTCTTATTGAGCGGGCTAAAAAAGCTATAAATATGAAACAGTGGCTTAGGGCGCAGCATATATTGGAGCAAGCGCTCCATATTGCACCAGGTAACGGCAAGATCTTTTTAATTTACGGCGATGTCTATTTGAATTTAGGTATACTTGCACAAGCAGAGCAAATGTATCGCCGTGCGATGGCTCTGGCAGGTGAAAATAGTGCAATAGGCCACATGGCATCCATCAAACTAAATAAGCTCGAGACAGGGAATTAAGCTATGGCCTTAGGTGCCACGATTTATAAATTTGATATTGATTTAAGTAATATGGATAAGAATCAGTATGAGTCCGTATCACCACGTGTCGCTTTGCACCCCTCAGAAACACTTGAGCGGATGGTCTTACGTTTACTGGCATATTGCGTCAATATGCATGATCAATTGAGTTTTACCAAAGGACTTAGTTCCGATACAGAGCCAGACATTTGGCAAAAGTCCTATTCTGATGAAATTGAAATATGGATTGAACTAGGTTTGCCCGATATGAAGCGTATTAAGAAAGCGGCATCAATCTCACAACAGGTGAAATTATACGTCTATGGTGGTAAAGGTGTTGAACAGTGGTGGAAGCTAGTTCAAAAAGACTGTCAGAAATTAAAAAATGTGGATGTCTATCGTTTTGATCAGGCTGCTGTAAATCAATTTGCAAGCCAGCTTGCGCGGAGTATGCACATTTCAGTCATAATTCAAGATGGCTTGATTAGCTTTTCGTGGGATGAACAAATGCTTGAGTTTCCTATGGAAGTTATTCATGATCAAGAACAATCATAGTTAAACGTGTGAGCACGGAATACTTTTATGTCATTAAGATCAATTTTTCTCACTGTTTTGGTTTTTTGTGCTGCATGGTACTGGTTACGTGCGCGTGAGCTGAAAGATCAAATTTTGAAGCATGCAGTGCGGCATTGTGATGACTTGTCGTTGAAACTATTAGATGAATCTATTGTGTTAAAAGAACTGAAACCACATAAATTGCCCCAAGGAGGCTTGTGCCTTAAACGAAGGTATGTGTTTGACTTTACTTCAACAGGAGAAGACCGCTATCAAGGTGAAATTGTGATTTTTGGGCGGCATATCGAGCACGTAAAGCTTGAAACTCACAGAGTTCAATAATCAAACTCTTTTGTTAAAGTCAGCGAGGTTTAAGGGGAGGTGCTTTCTTCCTTAGGTTTTATCTATCGGCTCATTTCTATCGCATTTTTTACATTCAAGTGCTGTTCCTAGCATTGAATTTCGTCCAGTTTCACTCATTACCCAAGGTCGGTTAATGAAAGGCGGCTTATGCCGTACGTGTTGAAAATGTTGGCAAGCTAATTCTGCAACCCAATCATTGTCTTTGTCTTTATGAAAACCGAAGATAATTTGCAGCATGATTTTTTTAAAAACCCTCTGAATAGTGCCGTTTTAATGGGGTTGACGTATTTTGAATTGTTAAATAACGTCAAAAGTTCGGATTCCAGACCAAAAAAACCTTTTCGTCAAGCCATTTGAAATACATACTACGCAATGTAGTTAATTTTTGGTGTTTTTTTGCTAAACGGGAAGTGAAATTGAAAGTTGTTGTGATTGATGATGATTCATATGACAGAAAGGTCATTTGTGACTCGCTAACTAAGGAAGGTTATGACGTTATTGAGGCTGAGAATGGCCTTTCAGGTTTGGAAGCCATTCAAAATGAAAGCCCTGACCTAATCATATGCGATGTTAGGATGCCGGAAATGGACGGCGATGAATTATTAGAAAGAGTTCGTAATTCTAATAACGGAATGGGAATTATCCCATTTATTTTTATTAGTGGTTTTACGAATGGTGAGCAGAAGATTAATCGCCTTAAAAAAGGTGCTGATAATTTCCTAGAGAAACCCGTTGATTTGGAACTGTTGTCAGCTTGCGTTAAATCCAATCTGATTGGAATGGAGCGCGTTTCGAATTATATGAAGAATCAGCTTGATTCAATCGCTAAAGCGATGTCGAACGTGTTTGATCAAGGTATTGTGATTGAGAAAAATCAGCTTCAAGAAAAAGAAACTCCTCAGAATAGTTCAGTTGATAATTATGTTGAAATGATTATATCTGCACTGCAGAGTGTTCAATTAAAAGGTGAATACTTTCCTGAAGCGAGCAATGGGCATATCAGTCGCTTAGATTATATGAACTTTTTTCTGGCTGAGTATGAAAAACGGAAAGTTCTGGCAAATACAACGAATGGTGAAGATTTAAGTTGGTTATTGATCTTTCAAGTGGCTAAAGCTCAGGTACAAGGTAATAAATTACCGATGTCAGACCTTTATTTAAGTGCGCCTTCAGCAAAATCAACGATTAATGCCCGTATTAATAGCCTTATTGAGCGCAATATTTTTATTAAGGAACATGATGTCACTGACGGTCGTCGGCAGTTGATTTCTTTATCGGATAAGTTTCATTCTGATTTACTTAAACATATCGATGCGAGTGTCTATATGATCAAACAAAAGGTTACTTAGCTCTTTGCGCAACTTTATCAGTTAGGGCTTTTTGATAATTGTAACGAAACAAATTTCACTCGTAACAGCTAACTTTTTAGTTCACATCTTCCTTACTGCAGACTATTCAGCTTGCGTTAGTTCAAAAAAATCAAATTACATACCTTATGGTCCATAAAGTGGGCTGTAGGGGTAATTCTCTGCGCCGTTTAGGTAATACAATTCTGGATGATTAATATACAATTTTCGATTAAATGTTCGTATAAGAAATAAATATGAGTATAAACGGTCTTATTTGTACTTAGTGTTCGTTAATTGTTAATTAATCTAAAAGGTAATCCAAATGCGCAGTAAAATTTTCCTTTTCGTAGCCAGTTGTTTGATGGCATCTATATCATTGGCTGAATCGTATGTTTATTTGACGAACAGTACGATGGAGACCTTAACGCTTGATACAGTTCAAACAGGCTACAACAATATCTCCCATGGTGATCAGTGGGAGCAATTAGTTGATTCGGTTCCTCCACTTGCAACGGTAAAATTTCTTCGTTTTAATCGAGATGATGGGATTAAGTGGGGGCGTACCTACGTTTTTCAAACGTCTGTTCAAGGTGCAAGTAATTCAGTTGAACTTCAACAGATGTTAGAAGGTACGTGGAATTTTAGTAAAATGTGGCTTTCTGCTGAAAATGATTCATGGAAATATGATCGCGATATCCACACGATTCCAATGGAATTTGATGGAAAAGATTCTAATCTAGCTTACCGCTCTCAATATGCGCGTACTTCTGGTGATGATATTCATTATGTGATTAATAACGACTGGAATATGGAAACGCGTGATGAGGCGAATAATAGCTTTAAGGTACTAAACTACAATGTATGGGCTTTACTTCCTGGTATCACCGCAAAAAATACACATGCCCGCTTAGATACGATTGCTGAATACGTAAAAGGTTATGATGCTATTGTTTTCGAAGAGTTATTTGACCCTGCATTAACGGCTCATTTTAGAAGCAAAATAAGCACCGAATACCCTTACATGACGGATATACCTTTCAAACTTGGAAAACTGCTAACCGGCGGTTCTTTTATTGCTAGTCGACACCCAATTATTGAACATGATGATGCCGTTTATGATGCGTGTCGTACAGATGGCTGCTTAGCTTCCAAAGGTATGAATTATGCCAAAATTAATAAAAATGGAAAAATCTATAACCTGTTTGGTACGCATACACATGCCTATACAACGTCTGAAGATATTGATGTTCGTTTTGCGCAACTTGCACAATTAAAAAACTTTATTGATAGCAAAAATATACCCGCTGATGAACCTGTTCTAATGGCGGGTGACTTTAATGTTGATAAAATTCACTTCCCTCAAGAGCATTATGACTTTCTTGAGGTGATGAACGGCACAGAACCTATGGCCCTTGGCGGATATCCTCATTCCTATGCAGGGCCTGTTAACGTGTATGCCGAAGATCAATATACAGAGTATTTAGATTATATCCTTTACTCAAATGATCATGTTGAGCCCATCTACTCTCAAAATACTTTGTTAGTACCTCGGAGTATTGATGCTGATCATTGGGGGAGCTGGGATCTTTCAGACCATTACCCTGTTGCAAGTGAGTTCGTATTTCCTGCTGAATAACGATCTTTGTCTATGACGTACCCATGAGCGAAATTGAGATAGTTTTGCTGATGGCATACGTCATTGTTCCATTGATATAAATCAAAAAAATAATAAAATTTGGGTGCTAAATGACCCTGCTGAAAATTAATGGGAAGAGATTCGCATTGATAATCAGTGCAAGTTTAACCGTTGAATTCTATTTGAGGTGATTCTTTCTGTACTGATTAGGCGTCACTTCAAACCAGCGTTTGAATGCTCGATGAAATGCACTTACGTTGGCAAACCCCAAAAGAAAAGCAGCTTCTCCCAAGCTGATATTTGCTTGTTTAAGCATTTGTTGAGCGACCTTCTTTCTGACCAAATTTCCTAGTTCAAGGTAGTTGGTCCCTTCATGCTGAAGGTGGCGTTTGAAGGTGCTTAAGCTAAAACCAAAGTGTTTTGCAGTTGTTTCTGCATCAGGCAAACCCTGGCTCAGGTTCTGCTCAATATAGGTTGAAACTCGATCGGCTAAACGAGAGCATCCTAATTCAAGGGTGACAAGTTTATCGACCATTTTTATCATAGAGTCTCTAAGAACTGGGTTGGGGGAGTGCACTGGCAGGTCTAGAGTCTCATCATTTAAAATAATCAGGTTATTACTTTGTTCGAACTTTACCGGGCACCCCAGGCTTTTTTCATACACTAATAAGGAAGCGTTAGGTCTGTGTTTGAAGTGAACTTCTTTAAATTTGACGCTATTTTTTTTTGATCGCTCTGTTAAAAAACGGCCTAAATGAAGTATGGAAGCAAAGTCAAACTCTATTAAGGGGCTGCTCTCAAGCAAACTAAAACCAGAAAGCTCTACACTTAAAGTTGTTACGCCTTTTTCTGGTTGTTTGATTTCAGCATGAAAAGCATTATTCATTAAATGTTTATAGTGATTTGTTAGCCGTGCTGCTTCACGTAAATTTTCACAGTTCATCCAAACATGAGACATAATGCCGTAGTCAGAGGGATGAATATGTAAACCGGCATCAAGCCCCAATGTTGGACACTGTGTAAGCTCTATCGCTTTGGACCAATAGTAAACGATATCCCTTACGGGGAGTCGTGTTTTACCACCAATGTTTACATGGTTATCGGGTTCACATAACTTTAGGAAATTCTGCTTTTTTATTCCGTGCCGTTTTAGGGTTTGAAATAAAATATCTAAATAAAGTAGTGAGGCGCTTGATTGATGTTTACTTTTAGACGTTGCCATCGTTTTACTTTACCACGGAAGTGGTTCGCCATTACTATGCCAAAACCCGCCGCTATTATCGATATTCAATTCCTCTATTCGTTGACTCAGGCCTATGGCTGCTTGTTCTGGGCTTAAGTCACCATTAAAACCAACCATACGTGTTTGTACAAAGCCGGGGTGTAGTTGTGCGACTGCAATGCCTCTAGGTTTTAAGTCCATGGCTAATGACATACCCAAAGCATTTAGTGCGGCTTTGGTTGCGCGGTAACCATAATAAGCGCCGGAAGTGTTGTCTTCTATGCTTCCCATTCTGCTCGTAATATTCGCAATTTTACTGCCTGATTTTAAATGGGATAATAGGGCATGTGTCACTTTTAAAGGTGCCAACGTATTGACTTCAAACTGCTGTCGTATCTGGTCGTAATTCATTGAATCGAGTGTTTCGTTTTGAAATAATCCCGCATTATTAATTAAAATATCAATCTTGAAATCATCACTATGAGCCATTTTTAATACCTGTAGCACGGTATCCATTGCTTCATCGTGAGAAAGGTCAATACCACTAATAACTAAGTCGGCCATGTTTTCGATTTCATCAGACGTGTCACGACACACTGCAATGACTTGGTCGCCCTGTGAGGTATAGTGGCGGCTAAGCTCTAATCCAATACCTCGATTAGCGCCGGTAATGAGTACGATTTTATTCATTTTTTGCTCCCATGTGATTAAGGCTTTATATTAGTATGAATGCGCTATTTTAGCGAAATCATTTTCGTTTAAACCAAGGTGTTGAAATTTGCTGTTGAAACCTGTTAGTCAGCCATGTATTCGAAACCAAGAGGCTATTTATCAAACTTTAAAATCGCATTTTAGTATGCCAGGAAGTGTGCTGGAATTAGGTTGTGGTACTGCACAGCATGCAGTGTACTTTGCTGAGCGCTTGAGGCACTTGAATTGGCAGCCAAGTGATTTAGCCTTTTCACTAGAAGGGGCTAGGTTATGGATAGAGGAGGCTGTTTTAGAGAATTTAAAGCCTGCTGTTATGCTCGATATCGATGAAAGTGACTGGCATGTTGCGAATTTTGATTATATTTATAGTGCTAATCTTGTGCATTTTGTGGGTCATAAAAGTGTTAATGCTATGTTTTTTGGTATCTCCAAACACCTTAATAACCAAGGGGTGCTCGCGTTATACGGGCCTTTTAATAAAAATGGTTATACGGGTGAAGGCAATGCACGCTTGGATGAATGGTTAAAAGCAGAGGTTAACCCTGAGGCAGGTATTAAAGAGTTGGGTGACATCATCGTATTAGCAAATAAGCACTGCTTACGGTTAGAAGCGAACCATGCTATGCCTGCCAACAATCATCTGCTTATTTTCAGGAAAGAAAAATAAGCAGTTTTATATTGAAATAGGGTCTCATGCAGACAATGCAGCACCTTGATTGCGAATCATTTGGCGGAAGGCTCTAGGCGTTGTACCGTACCGACGTTTAAAGTGTCGGTAAAAATGGCTGAGATTACTGAAGCCGACTGAGAATGCAATTTCAGAAATATCTGTATCTGATTGGGCGAGCTGAGTTGCGATGGCATCACAGCGTACTTTAAGTAAATAATCAATCATACTAAAACCCGTGTATTGCCTAAATTGCCTAGCAAAATGGCTTCTAGACATATTCACTTGCTGGGCTACCTTTTCAAGGTTTAGTTCTTCTTCATAATGTTGCTCTATCCATTTTTTTGCTTTCGCGATTCTAATCGCTGCGGGAGCATCTTCTTGGTTATGAAGGCTAATATCTTCGCTGATATGTGCGAGTAATAATCGCAAATATAAGTTCTCTTTGATGCAGGTTTGAAAGAGTGAGTTATCCTTATGGATTTTGAGGAGATCTCTTGAAATTTCGAGCATGTTAGGGCTGTTGGTTTGGGTCATACTGATTGTTTGAACCAGTCTTTTTAAATAAATACTATTTGCGGGAGTGGCAAAGGAATCCAGCACCTGAGAGTTAATACATGAAAATAATAATTGGTTATTTTGCTCTTTGTTCACGCTGGCACTATGACTTATGTTTGCAGGTATAAAAATGGCCTGTCCAGTGCGCAGGCCATAGCTTTGGTGTTCGGTGTGAATGTTTATCTCGCCTTCGAGACAGACAACAAATTCATGAACGTCATGCGAGTGATGAGCAATATCTGTTTTGAAATTAACATGAGAGAGCCAAAGCATATTACAGTCCAATAGTACATAAAGTTGATCCAATCCTATATGAAGTTAATAAGTATGGCTATTACAATGTATTCTGAAAAGCATGATTGCAAAGTTATTTTGTTTTCTAATATGCTGATGCACGATTTAGGCTAATAAGTCAGCTAGGCGATTTAATTAAATATGGAGAAAAATATGGTCATTGTTCATCATCTTGAAAACTCACGATCACAGCGTGTGTTATGGGCCTTAGAAGAGTTAGGTGTGCCTTACGAAGTAAAAAAATATGAGCGAGACCCTGTGACAAACCTAGCACCTGAAAGCTTAAAGAAAGTACACCCTTTAGGTAAGTCTCCTGTCATTACTGATCAAAGTGCAGAGGGCGATCCAGTAACCATTGCTGAATCTGGTGCGATTATTGAATACTTGGGGCAGACTTATGGGAAAGAAAGCTTCACGCCAAAAGCAGGGACAGAAGCATCTCGACAATATAATTATTGGATGCATTTCTCTGAAGGCTCACTGATGCCTCAATTATTGCTAAAAATTGTCTTCGATAAGGTGACAACCAGTCCGATGCCGTTTTTTGTAAAACCTATTGCAAAAGGAATCGCTAAGAAAGTAATGACAGGTTACGTGAGTCCTAATATTAGAGTGATGTTGAATTTCATTGAAGGCCATTTAAGTGAGCGCGATTGGTTCACGGGAGAAGCGCTTACCGGAGCCGATATACAAATGAGTTTTCCATTAGAAGCCTGTGTTATGAGTGGTGTAGCTGGTGCAAAATATCCGAATATTCAAGCGTATGTTAAACGTATACATGCACGGGCAGGTTACCAGAGAGGTTTAGACGTGGGTGGCCTCTACGATTATGCGTGATTGTATAAATGTAGTTATGCGCAAATAAGGTTATTGATTCATATGTTTGACTAGAGTGCTATGTTTTAGCACTTTCTATTGGTTGTTTCCCATAAAAATATAAACTATCTTGATACTGACCTTACCGTGTTGATTTCTATTTTTCTTCACGATATTTTTAGTTTAGAGAAGTATATGGGTAAATTTTTTATAAAATGGTTGTCTGTTCTAAGTCTTTGTTGCTGTTTATTTGGTAAGTCTCTTGCTGAAGAAAATGAAGTGATTGAAATTAGAACAATTGGTATCCCGCCTTATGGTATTCAAATTGATGAAAAGCCAAGTGGTGTCTATTTTGATGCTGTAAATCGTTTAACTAGCTCTGCTGGTTATCGTGTGAATAACAGAATAGCGCCATACGCTAGAATTATTCGTGAGCTTCAAGCTGGCGTGACAGACATGTCAATTATGTTTAAATACAAACAATTAGAAGATTTTGTCGTTTACATTGCGCCATTAGAACCTCTTAAGATTGTTGTAATGGGCCTTGAAGGAACTGATTTTGATTCTGTGAATAGCCTTAAGGGAAAATCAATCGCTTACTTAAGAGGCGCAAAATTCAGTGATGCCATTGATAATGATCAAGAAATCATTCGAGTTGATACGACAAGCTTTACCCAAGGCATAAAAATGTTAATGCTTGGGCGGGTCGATGCGATTATTGGTCCATTGGACCCTATAATGTTTAAAACTGAAGAAATAACGGCTAATAAAAATATATTTGGTGTACCGCTTATTATTGATGAAAGAACACCATGGTTACAGGTATCTAAAAAAAGTGTCGACAAGGTTTCGGTTGAGAAATTACAGACAATATTTCAAAAAATGGTAAAGCTTGGAGAGTTAACGGCGCTACGTACAAAATACATGAATATGAAGCATGTAGCGGCCGATTAATTCTATTTTAAAGCGCTTGTTCAAGTATTTTACGACTAACTTCTGGAGTGATATTTCGATGTTCACCTAATTTTGTCATACCATGAAGCTCAAGTTTAGGTATGATTTTATCTATGTCAGAGGCACCTAGTTGAACATCGGATAAACGGGTCGGCATATTCATTTCTTTAAAAAAATGTTCAGTTAATTGAATGGCGTGATCGATACGGGCCTCTTCATCATTTTCTTTTAGTTGCCAAACTCGCTCAGCATATTGAAGTAATTTATCCCGTTTGTCTTCACGACATACCTTCATTACCGCAGGTAAAACAATCGAGAGTGTTCGGGCATGATCTATGCCGTAACCTCCCGTAAGTTCGTGACCAATCATATGGGTTGCCCAATCTTGAGGAACGCCTGAACCAATCAAACCATTGAGCGCCAAAGAGGCTGACCACATGATATTAGCGCGCACAGTGATATCATCTTTAAAATCGGCTGATAGTGCTTTGGGGCCTTCTTCAATCAATGTTAAGAGCAAACCTTCAGCAAAACGGTCTTGGACATTTCCATTTACAGGAAAAGTAAGATACTGCTCCATGGTATGAACAAATGCGTCGACAATGCCGTTACTTACTTGTCGGTCAGATAAAGATAAGCTGGCAGTCGGGTCGAGTACTGCAAACACAGGACGAACCAAAGGGTTTCCAAAAGCGAGTTTGTTACCGTTGCGGGTGACAACAGAACCACCATTAGACTCACTGCCAGTCGCGGGCAAGGTCAATACAGCGCCAAGCGGGAGAGCTTTTTCAATTGTATGTCGCTTTGCTAAAATATCCCAAGGGTCTTCTCCTAGGTAGCATGCGGCAGCTGCGATGAACTTCGTGCCATCAATAACAGAACCGCCGCCAACAGCTAATAAGTAATCAATCTTGTGTTTGCTGATAATATCGAGTGCTTTGATCAGTGTGTCATATTTGGGGTTGGGTTCAATGCCTGAAAACTCAAACCATTCATGCTCATGTAGTGCATCGCTAACCTGTTGGTAAATACCATTTTTCTTAATAGACCCTCCACCATAGGTCATGAGCACCTTTGCACCCTTTGGAATCTCAGTAGCCAGCATCTCAATTTGGCCGGTGCCAAATAAAATTTTTGTCGGATTATGAAAGATGAAATTTAACATGCTGAACTCCTTACTTACGGTTCATTATTTATTAGGGGCGAATAAATGATAGTATTTCGAATCTTCAGTACAGAGTTTAGCTGTATTTATGCATTATGGCAGCTATAACCGCCGTAGTTTTTATTAAAAGTGAATTGACTTAATGTTTCTTATAATTGCAATCGTATTAATCGCTTTAGCTTATTTTTCAATGACTACTTATCTTATAGCAAGTGTCGTTTTGTATGTTTTTTATCAAATTATTGGCGGGAAAAAAAGTGGAGAGCATAAAAAAATACGTATCAGTTGTTTTATTGGCTGGCTTATCTCAATTCCCTTCTGTTTAGTCATGGTTTATTTAAAGGCGGGTACTTAAGACACGAAAGTGAACAAAAATAGGGTGGAAAAAAATGAGAAATTCACCTACCTTATATAGATTGGACTCTAATAACGCGTTCGCAATATTGGGGGTAGTCTATGCCAGTACTCAAGTGTTTTTACGAGGAACTGTGGCAACAATATATTAAGATAAGCCCACAGGCCCTTGCTATTCATCATTTGTTTGAGAATGAAGGCGAGGCATTGGTTAATGATCACGTCGCTTTTCGCACCTTTTCAAATTCAAATATCTCAATTGATCATCTTGAAGCGCAGATTTTCTCTTTAGGGTATCAATATCTTGAATCTTATCACTTTGATGCTAAAAAATTAGATGCACGTTGTTATGTGCACCCAAATTCTCCAACCAAGATCTTTATTAGCGAGTTACTTTGGCCGAAATTATCAGCGTCTGCACAAGCTATTATACGATCGTTCATACAGCAAATTGATGTGTCAACGGTCATCGGCCGAGAGGTCTTAAATGTACCGCGATTAAATGCCGGTCGAATATGGGGGATGCCAACTTATAAAAACTATCTTAAATTATTAGAAGAGTCAGAGTATGCCGCCTGGTTGTCGGTGTGGGGTTTACGCGCTAATCATTTTACAATTTCTGTGAATCACTTAAAAAAGTATTCGGAACTTTCACAGGTTGTGGGGCTGTTACAAGGTTATGGTTATGTGCTTAATTCGGTAGGAGGTGTGATTAAGGGATCAAAAGAACAACTGTTAATTCAATCCTCAACGATGGCTGATAAAGCGTTTGTGCTTTTTCCAGATCAGGGAGAGCAGCAAGTAAGTACTTGCTATTATGAATTAGCTCAACGTTTTAAGCAAAAAGACGGCTCATTATATCAAGGGTTTGTTCCGGAGAGTGCTGATAAAATATTCGAGTCAACGAACCGGGGAGTAGCTAATGACTAAACGTATTGTTGTGCTTGGTCTTGGTCGAATTGGTGGTGCGATTGCACATTTATTCAATGGCGACAAACGCTATCGAGTGGTTGGTGCTGATATAAATGCTGAAACACTTAAGCTTTATGCTAATCAGTTTAAAACTGTGCAAATTAAAAATAATGACTTCTCTAGTCTCTTGGCAGGACAGGATGCGGTGTTATCGGCATTGGGCTTTAAGCAAAATCCTCAAGTGGCGCAAGCAGCATTAGAAAATGGTTGTAGTTATTTTGACTTAACTGAAGATGTTCAATGTACAGAGATTATTAAGCGCATCGCTATAAAAGCCACTGCAGGACAGGTATTTATGCCTCAGTGCGGTTTAGCGCCAGGATTTATTGGTATTTTAGCGTATAGCTTTCGGCAATATTTCGACCAAATGGATAGCTTAAAGCTAAGAGTCGGTGCTTTGCCAGAGTACCCATCAAACAGAATGATGTATAACTTAACCTGGAGTACAGAAGGTTTAGTAAACGAGTATGCAAACCCTTGTGAGGCAATCAAAAATCATAAATTAACCTTACTTGAACCTTTAGAGGGGCGAGAGCAGTTTTCAGTGTCGGGAGTGGAGTATGAATCGTTTAATACTTCAGGAGGGCTTGCTAACTTATGCCATACTTTGGAAGGGCAAGTGAGGGAGCTAACGTACAAAACGATTCGATATCCCGGTCACTGTGATTTGATGCGTTTTCTATTTCATGACTTACGTTTAGGTGAAGTTGGTAAACGTAGAGACATGTTAATGGAAATTTTAGATAGCTCCGTTGCAACAACTGCGCAAGACTTAGTACTTATTTCAGTGGTAGCAACAGGGTATGTAGCTCGTAAGTTACAGCAGCGTAGTCGAACGTTTTTATTGCGCCATAGTAAGCAGCAAAGCGCAATTCAAATATCAACGTCATCCGCAGCCGTTGCAACGATGGACCTCATTCTTAATAGCCCAAAAAATAGACAAGGTTTTGTTGAACAAGAAATCTTGGATATTGACTCACTTTTAAATAATGACTTTGCCAAACCCTATCGAGATGCTGAATTAAGCATTTAAATGTTGTTGATGAGGTAAAGATATGAATACCAAAGATATCAAGACATCATTAAAAAAAGTGCTCGTTGGATTTTATGATGAACATAACCAATACGGCAGTGCTTATGTTGGTGCAACACGGCTAGATAGCCAAAACAAAGTTTTAGCGATTAGCCCTATTAATGGTAAGCAGTTTGCATCGATATCCATAGCCGATGCCTCCCAGCTTGATTCTGTTGTAGCGCAATCGCACGCAGCTTATCTAGAGTGGCTGAGTGTGCCGGCCCCCAAAAGGGGAGAGTTAGTACGTTTATTCGGTGTGAAACTAAGGCAACATAAAAATGAATTGGCAAGTATTATTACTTTGGAGTCAGGTAAACCCTGGCAGGAAAGCTTAGGTGAGGTGCAAGAGTTAATAGACGTGTGCGACTTTGCTGTGGGTTTATCACGACAGCTTTATGGTTTAACGATCAGCACTGAAAGAAAAGACCATCGTATGATGGAGCAGTGGCATCCTATTGGCCCTATATTGGTGATTAGTGCGTTTAACTTCCCTATGGCTGTATGGGGCTGGAATGCAACTTTAGCTTTAGTTTGTGGTAATAGCATTATTTGGAAACCATCATGTCAGTGTCCGTTAAGTGCCTTAGGGTGTCATCGATTACTGCTCTCTGCGATCGAAGACTTTGGTGGGGATATGCATTTAAGTAGCGTGGTTTATGGTGAGCAAGGCGTGGTGAAAGCATTAATTGATTTACCTGATATCGCGCTGGTGTCTGCCACAGGTTCATGCAACATGGGGCGCGCAGTTGGGGCACGTGTTGCTAAAAGAATGGGGCGTTCATTACTGGAATTGGGAGGCAATAACGCGATGATTGTTTGCCCAAGTGCGAACTTAGAGCTAGCAATTCGAGCGATAACCTTTTCAGCACTCGGTACTAGTGGACAGCGTTGCACAACCCTAAGGCGTTTAATTGTGCACGAGAGCTTGAAAAAAGAAGTGTTAGCTAAACTCACTAATATTTATGCTTCAGTAAAAATAGGCGATCCTTTTGACGAAGAGAATCTAATGGGGCCGCTGATAAATCAGCAAGCGATTAATGCGATGAAGTCCAGTATAAAAAATGGGGTAGAGCAAGGTGGTGAGCTTATTACTGGCGGTAAGGACGTTAATAATTTAGGGATTGGTGATGGTTTTTATATCACGCCAGCACTAATGGTTGTTTCGCCTGATGCACCAATTATACAAGTAGAAACCTTTGCTCCCTTATTGTTTGTACATACTTATAGCACTTTCGACGAAGCGATTAGTATTCACAATAACGTGAGTCAGGGCTTGTCATCTGCTATTTTCACTCAGAATATATCTGAAGCAGAGCTGTTCTTAAGCGCTAAAGGGTCTGATTGTGGCATTGCAAATGTTAATATCGGCACTTCGGGTGCTGAAATAGGCGGTGCATTTGGCGGTGAAAAGGATACGGGAGGCGGGCGTGAAAGTGGCTCAGATGCGTGGAAAAATTATATGCGACGTGTCACTAATACGATTAATTACGGGCAAGAGTTGCCTTTAGCCCAAGGGATTAGTTTTGATCTGCCAGAATAAATACCGACTTTTTAAGCAGCGATGATATAAAAATATCAATAAGGTAAACAATGAACTCAAAAAGTAGGCTTCGAGACCTCAAAGGCTTTGGTCCTAAAAGTGAAGAAATTCTAGCGCTAGTTAATGTTCATACGATTGAGGATTTTATGGCGATTGACCCTTTTGACCTTTATGCAAAGCTAAAAGAAAAAGTGAAAGGCACTGGGCTAAATTCTATTTATGCCATTATCGGAGCACGCGAAGATATACACTGGCAGAAAGTGGCGAGTACCCGTAAAACCGGCATCCTTATGAAGCTGGATGACATGGGCTTAGCGCCAAAATAGGATTAATACCTGAATGAGACTTACTTAGTGTAATCTTATAGGGAGTGCTTGCGCACCAACATCGAATTTTCGGTGGGCTAGCACACTTTAGTAAGTGCCATTTGGTTAATACCTATTTCAACCCCTCCAAGCTCTTGATGCGATGCCGGTACAAACGGCTAGCTCACTTCGAAAATATCCTTGATGTTTTGGTAAGTCATCGTTTATGTCTGCGGTACGCCGGTGGTAGAAAATATGTGCCTGAGGGGGTGGTAGCGATGAATGATCAGGATAGTGACTACTTGCTACAAATGCTAGCTGGATAAAGGGCGCTAGGCGAAGATAACCAATAACTGGATGCTTGCATGTGATACATACCCCTCTTCTTAGTGCTGGCGGCCGTCGGTAACGATCAAATTTAATTTGGCTTGTATCATGGAGACTTACGTTACTTGAGAGCATAACGGTAAAGTCAGCAAAAGGCTTTTGATATAGACTTTGACAAATTAAACAATGGCAAAAAAAACGGGTTAATGGCTTTGTGTGGACATCGAATGTTGATGCGCCGCAGGGGCAGGAGCAGTGTTGACTTAACTGTCGATTAACCATGTTTACCTCATATTAGTGTGCTGTATCAACGATAATAGATGAAACGATTGTTAATAGGGAGCTTTTTAAAATTATCAATTGTATGTGTAAGGTTATGCAGCAACATGCCCGTAAAAGTAGTTCGTATATCAGTCCTTTATTATAAATTATGACTAGCGTTGAAAAACATGATTGATATAAACTATTTATGTAATTCAACTAAAGTATGAGGCCATTAATGTCAGTCTGGCGTTTAAATAATATGAGTGAAGTTCAACACACAAATGGTTATAAACTTAGGTTGGGGCATGGAACTTGGAAGGAGCCTGAGGATATTCACCCAAGCATTCCTAAAGGTTTGAATCTAAGCCCTTTAGAAAGCATTAGGCTTATGCGTGAAGGTCTTCAATATGCCGTTGAAGAAACTGCTACAGTCGAAACCTAATCAAGTATTTGTACCGCTCGTAAGAGAATTCGCGACAATGGTGCTCTAGCGTTTTGCACGTAAGATTTTTATCGTCGCATACGTGCTCAATACTTTCCTATCCTCAATGCATAAATATAGTTGAGACTGTGATAGCGCAAGTTCAGTCATCGTGGAAGCAGGCTTCAGTTGTACCTTGGCGATCAGTCATGTGATTTTCCTAAAATTTGTTCATTTAGAATTACCGGTCTAAACTCTATGTTTACATAATAATAATAATTGCTTTTTTTAGCTGAGCTAGAGGGTCTAATGGTATCTAACGTAAATGCCAGCCGATGTTATAACTTGCTATGTGCTATAAACGTTACAGCTTTAATGTTTATCACATTGTTTTCTCCGCTTTCGTCAGCAGAAGAGTTTCAACGCGTAGATTTTAGCCCTTCTTCACTTACGCCGGTTACCGTACAGCTTAAATGGCGTCATCAGTTTCAGTTTGCTGGGTACTATGCCGCAATAGCGCAAGGCTATTATCAGGAGGCAGGATTTAAGGTTAATCTGAAAGAAGCCAATCCACAAATTAATCCTATCGATGAAGTTTTATCTGGCCGAGCTGATTTTGGCATCGCTAACTCAGAATTAATGCTTTATCACTTAAATGGTGAGCCTGTCATGGCAATAGCCGCCATTATTCAGCATTCACCGATTGTTTTAATGAGCTTGGAAGCTTCTAATATATTAAGTCCGCAAGATTTGATTGGAAAAAAACTGATGTATCCCGTGGGACATTATGGTGCGAACACGCTAGGTGTTTTACTTAATGAAGGAATCCAAGAGTCCCAAATAGAATCTATTCCACTGTCTTATAATCTTGAAGACTTGATAGAGCATAAGGTCGATGCAATGGTGGGATATGTAACAGACCAACCTTTCTTATTAAAGGAGCGAGGTATTGAATACAATCTAATTAACCCCCGAACGTATGGTATCGATTTTTATGGTGATGTACTGTTTTCCAACAAGCAATTAGTCGAAGATAATCCTGAAAAGGTTGAGCGGTTCAGAGTAGCAACATTGCAAGGATGGCGCTATGCGATAGAGCATCCTGAGGAAATGGTTGACCTTATTTTAAGCCAATACCCTACGCTAAAAAACAAACGTGAGTTGCAGTATGAAGCGCAAGAAACGATCAAGTTGATCGTGCCTGAATTGGTTGATTTAGGGCATATGAACCCTGGTCGCTGGGAGTCCATTGCGCAAACATTTATTCGTTTGAATATGACAAAAGGCGCCTATATAGATAAAGCCTTTCTCTATACTCCAGAAAGAGAGCTAGCGTCTAAAACACTTAAACTTTTTTCCCAAATTGCGGGCATTATAGCGATATTTGTCCTGATCTTTATTGCTTGTTTGTTCTATTTTAATAAACAGCTGAGGTTGGCAATTACTCAAAAAACGATGTATTTGACTAAGGCAAATAGAGAGTTGATTGTTTATACCAAGCAGTTGAAAGACAAAGAAAGTGAACTATTCAATTTAAACAAAAACCTAGAACGGCACGTTATTTCTCGTACAGAAACAATTAATAAAGTGAATCATGAATTGACGGCTGAAATAGACCAACGAAAACAGCGTGAGCTATCTCTCTTGCTATTATCAAAAGCAATAGAAAGTAGCCGCAGTATTGTTCTTATCATCGATAAGCAACATATTATTTGTTACGCAAGTACTGCTTTCTTGAAGTTGACTGGTTTGTCAGAGTCAGAGGTTCATAACCAGGCGATTCAAGCGTTGGAAAACAGGTTGACCTTACCAGAAATTCCAAATACTGATTTTTCGCCTAACTCGAAAGGCGTGGTAGAAAGCGAGTTAACGTGGGTCGGGGCTGATGGTCAAGCACGCTGGTTAAGTACTTCTATTTCCTTGTTATGGTCTGAGAGCAAAGAAATATCACATTATGTGATTACTTTTGAAGACATCACGGAGCATAAAAGCCGTCAGGAGGAAATGGAACAAATAGCTTTGTACGACCCACTTACCGGGCTTGAGAATCGTGTGCTATTTAAGAGCCAGCTTGAGAAAGTGATTAGTAATGTGCAGCGTACTCATACAAAAACGGCCTTGTTATTTATTGATATTGACGACTTTAAGTCGATTAATGATAGCTTAGGGCATGAATCAGGAGACTATGTGTTAAAGGCAGTTGCCACGCGTTTGAAAGCACATGTTCGTAATAATGACTCGGTTGCAAGAGTGAGTGGTGATGAGTTTATTATTCTGTTAAATGACCTTCAAAGCTATGATGATGCGAGTAAAGTCACTCATCAGATTATTGACTCTTTTAAGACGCCAATTGTAGAAAGAGGGCGAGAGATTTTTATAACTGTCAGTATTGGTATCAGTATGACGCCCGATGACTCGATTAAAGATTCTGAACTGATTAACAATGCTGACCTTGCAATGTATCGTGCCAAACAAAATGGACGCAATAATTTCCAGTTTTATTGTGTAGATATGAATGTAGAAGTTAGACAAAAAAGTTTGATTGAGACGGAACTCAAAACAGCCATTCAAAATGAAGCTTTTTATTTGGTTTATTTGCCGATAATTAACCTCAAATATAGCAATATTGTAGGTGCTGAAGCACTGATTCGGTGGTCTTTTTCTGAAGAAGAAGTTCGAAACCCAAATGATTTTATTCCCATCGCAGAAGAAACCGGTTCTATTATTCCAATGGGGCATTGGGTGATGCAGCAAGCATTTAGAGATATTCAAAAGTTTTTAAGCGTGCAGATAAAACAGATCAAAATTTCCGTCAACATCTCTTCACGCCAATTTAAAGACAAGCACTTTATACCTAGCATACGAAAGCTCTTTTTATCACACCCAAATTACATCCAGTATTTTGAATTTGAAATAACGGAAAATTGTTTTCTTAATAATCAAATAGAAAATATTCGTTGCTTGAATGACCTGCGTAACATGGGGTTTTCAATCGCATTAGATGATTTTGGTTCTGGCTGTGCATCATTAAGTTACTTGCAGCGTATACCGGTTAGTACGATTAAGATTGATCGCCCCTTGATTAATGAACTACCAAACCATAAAACACATAAGCAACTTACCCAAGCGACGATTGCGATGGCACATGAGCTCGGTATTAAGGTTATCGCTGAAGGGGTTGAAACAGAAGCTCAGGCGAAGTTTTTAAGGTCAATTGCTTGTGATATGGCTCAAGGCTTTCACTACGGAAACCCTGTGGGTGTTGAGCGGCTGATTGCACAAATATCGGGTGGAAAAGTACTCTCTATAGATACAAAACAACGTTCTAATCCTTAAATGTATATTTCTTAAAGGAGTATTCTTTCTGGTTTATAGAAAATAATCGTCTCAATTCTGATCGATTTTACTTGGTATTCGGCCCGACCTGAGGGTATGTTAATACTAAGTATGCGTGATTGGAGCGATAGTTATGTCATTTCAACGATTAATTGACCACTTGAATAGCCACCAGGCAAAGTTTTCACTAGAAACCCATTCAAAAGCCTTTACTGCTCTAGAGGTGGCTGAACGCACTCATGTTCATGGCCTTAATATGGGGAAAGTCGTGGTGCTTGTTTGTGATGGTTGTTTGGGGCTTTGCTTACTTCCTGCACATTATTATGTGAATTGTGCTTCATTTGCTGAAGAAATTGGCGTTTCTGACGTTCGTCTAGCACAAGAACGTGAGTTTTCGGATCATTTTCCTCAGTGCGAGTTAGGTGCTATTCCTCCTTTTAGTGAGTTATGGGAAATGCCTATTTATATGAGCTTTGCGTTTGATATATCACAAGATCTTGTTTTTAATGCGGGGAGTTGGACTGAAATCGCACGCATGTCTTGTAACGAATATATTCGAGTCGAAGAGCCAAAAATAATATCTAAAGGTGCGATGCCACCAAGAATAACACCGCCAAAAATATCTAGACGTCGGGGTCGTGAAACCTTATTGGTTCACTGAAATACTATGTTTATTGAAACCCTACGCTATTATCACCCACGCTATAAGAAACTATTTGGCTAATTTCTTGATGAGATAAACAACTTTGTTGCTGCATTTCATTAAAGAAATTTTGCGTAGCTTGTAAGGATTTTTTGGTGTTTACTCCGCCATCAATATGAAGGTGTGCACGTAAGTAACCTTCTACA
>Ga0209825_1000193_pt1 | contig 61718 bp, 50 predicted proteins | sample EN8Hudsemesocosm_FD_184631 | JGI IMG/M metagenome (GOLD analysis project Ga0209825, IMG submission 184631) | Methane-oxidizing microbial communities from mesocosms in the Hudson Canyon - EN8B Hudson Canyon (SPAdes) (version 2) | ecosystem: Environmental > Aquatic > Marine > Cold seeps | place... | reverse complement strand
ATAAATAAATAAATAAATAAATAAATAAATAAATAAATAAATAAATAAATAAATAAATAAATAAATAAATAAATAAATAAATAAATAAAGTATAGCCTATAGAATAGTTATACCGTGCAAGTCGTCAATTATTAGCTTTTGGGTCGTTCTATCGAGTTCAAAATACGTTTTCCCTGGTCAGGTTTTGGCTACAGCATAGAGGTTGATGAGAAACTAGTAGACGTTTCTGTACGTATTCCATTTTGGTCTGCCGCTTATTACACGCATCGATATGAACATGCCATTGCTGCTTTTTCAGGACCACCGCTTTTTACTTAAGGTGCGCATTGTCCGGAGTTACATTGAGCTAGGCCAGATGATGCTCTTGGATCGTTTACAAAATATAGCCTACTTATGAGAGACGATCATTTCAGGTATTTTATTCAATGCTATAACGTGATCTGCTGCGCCAAGTTTCACTGCTTCTTGCGGCATACCATACACAACGCAAGTTGCTTCATTCTGAGCAATCGTTTTAGCCCCAGAGTCATGCATTTCTTTCAATCCTTTTGCACCGTCATCCCCCATTCCTGTCATTATAATTCCAAGCGCATTTTTTCCTGCATACTTTGAGACCGAGCGAAATAACACATCAACAGAAGGTTTATGCCGACTGACCTGTGGTCCATCTTTCACTTGTACTGATGCTCCAAATTGTGTGGTGTGTAACATCATATGCCTCCCCCCTGGTGCAATCAGCACTCTTCCTGAGAGTAACGCGTCATTATCTTCAGCTTCTTTTACTTCTACGCGGCACAATTGATTTAAGCGTTCAGCGAAGGTACGTGTAAAATTCTCAGGCATATGCTGCACAATCAAAATGGGTAAAGTATTCGCAGGGAGCGCCGTTAAGACCGCCTCAAGTGCCTGCGTACCACCGGTAGAAGCCCCAATCGCAATCAATGCGCCTGTTTTACGGACATTTCTGCTCACACCTCGGCTCAACATGGCATCAGCAGTTAGTTTTGCTGTAAACTTGGAGATAGGTGTGATCGCCTTGGGTTTAACACTCGCCATATTTGCTTTGGCTGCCGTACGAATAGCAGACACAAGCTCGGAAGAGGCTTCAGGCAACGATGCCTTTAGATTCACCTTTGGCTTAGCGATCACATCAATCGCACCGATACTCAACGCTTGTATGGATGTTTTCGTTCCTTCACCCGTCAAAGTGGAGCACATAATCACTGGAGTTGGTCGCTCTGCCATGAGCTTTTTAAGAAAGGTAATCCCATCCATACGTGGCATTTCAACATCTAAAATAATCACATCTGGCCACTCTTTTTCCATTCTGGCCAGCGCGAAAATAGGGTCTTGAGCAGAGCCAATAACGTCTATACCGGAAACACTTTCAAGTAGCTCTGTTAGCACCTTTCTAACGACGGCTGAGTCATCAACAATAAATACCCGAATGCTCATTGAAAATCCTTCATATATTTATTAAATAAGTTATAGCGTTTGTAAGAAAGCACATTAAAAACCTCATCATTACCTAAATACCATCTGAGCATTGCTCTTGCAGATTCTCTGTTGTGACTAGTCAAAACTTCTAATTTCGACATATCCCCCCCCAAACGCTTTATAACATCATCGCTAATTTTTTTTCTTAAACCAAGCCTCATTACATTTGCCCATAATGTACCCACACATCACCAGAGTTAATATCAAATGCAATATGTCTAAAGCCGGTATTTCCCACATGCGATACTAATAAGGGGATACCAAGTTCTAAAAGTTTTTGTTTCACTGCTTTAATATTTTTCGTGCCTATTTGGTCATCTTCATGCAGCTTTGAACTTTTTAACATATTACTACCGCCAAATATTTTAGCTTGATACTCTTTCAAATACGTACCTCGTACAAAAGCTTCCTTCTCGAATAACATCATAGCCGTATCAGAATATCGCCCACTTAACGACTCCCCAAAATAATTCGTGCTATTTAAACCGTCACTTGAGTACGGCAACACAATATGACACATACCACCTATTTTAAGAATTGGATGCCAAAGCGTAATGGCCACGCAGGAGCCGAGAATCGTGTGAATCTGACAATTCGAATGACCAAAATAAAACTCGCCGGAGTTAATAAACCGACGAATAATATCACCCTGAATTTCACCCATTCTAGCCCTTGGAACAAGTTTCATATCATTTAACTTTAACTATTTTTTGATAAACCGTTGGTATCACGCTTTCTAAATTGTCATTAATGCCCTTTAAAGATTCAGAATGTCCTATAAATAAATACCCACCAGGTTTCATCTTCTCAACAAGTTGTTTGATTACTTTCGCTTTCGTTTCCTGATCAAAATAAATCAATACATTACGTAAAAAAATAACATCAAAAAAGCCTACTTCACCCAAAGGCTTCTTTAAATTCATAGGCGAAAACGTAAGTCTTTGTCTTAATTGTTTATCTATCAAGAGTGTACCTTCATGCTCCCCTGTACCTTTAAGGCAATATTTACGTAGGTATTGGGGAGGTATTCCATCAATTCTATCTTGAAGATAATGACCTTGTTGCGCTTTTTTTAAGACACGACTACTTATATCAGATCCAAAAATTTCCCAAGGGCGCCCCTGAAGTACATCGTCTAACATCATTGCAATACTATAAGCTTCTTCTCCTGAAGAAGAAGCAGCACTCCATAATCTAAAGGTTTTCCCTCCGCCCCATTTTAACAAAATTTCTTTTTTTAAGAAGTCAAAATGTTTAGGTTCTCTGAAAAAATAAGTTTCATTTGTCGTTAACAAATCAATAGTGATTTGTCGTTCTCCGTCCGGTGCTGACAGCATCATAAGATCATAATATTCTTTAAAAGAATTCAATGAATGGTGACGCAACCTTTTACTTAGTCGAGAAGTAACCAAAGCTTTTTTTTCATCACTCAGGTTAATACCTGCATAATCATAAATAAAAGTTTTAAATAACTTAAACTCACTATCTGTAATCTTGAATTGAAGCATTAATAAAAGATTCCTTTAATAAATAAAGTGTTTGCGCGAATAATTTAGAGTGCTTAAAATTTATTTAGCTGAGGCTGTTTCAAGGTATCAGCCTTTCAATTACTTCAAGTAATTTGGCTGGTTGAAAAGGCTTAGTCATCCACGCTTTTGCACCGGTTGCTTTTCCCTTATCTTTTTCTGAGCGCCCGGCTTCAGTTGTTAGCATGCAAATAGGTGTATATTTGTAATCCGGTAATTTTTTAATCTCTTCAACTAGCGTAAAACCATCCATATTAGGCATATTGACATCACTTAAAATAAGATGAATTTTTTGACCCGTAAGTTTACTAAGCGCATCTTTTCCATCACACGCCTCCAACACCTTATAACCAGAATCTCTTAACGTGTTGCCTACCACTACGCGAACGGATGATGAGTCATCAACAATCATAATTGTCTTTGTCATTTGAATACTCCTTTGATTATGCACGCATAATCGCCCTAGACTTATTTGTCAGTAGAGCCAGATACATTAATAGTGATTTCTAGAAACTTAAACCTTAAAATTCGATAATTTACCATTCAAGTCACCGGCGGTTTTAGCCATATTTTGTGCAGAAGCCTTTACCTCATCAGACAACGTTAAACTATCCTGAGTAAACATAGAAAGTTTATTAGCGTTTTCACTTATTTCTCCTGAAACAACTGATTGCTGTTCAGCTGCCGCGGCAATTTGAGTGTTCATGTCAGTCATTAACCCAATAGAACTATTGATTTCTTCCAGTGATGTCCACGCCAAGTTTGCCTGCTCAACAGCCATACTTGCTGAGTGCTTACCTTGCTCCATTACTGTATATGCATCACCAGCACTGAGCTGTAGACCTTCGATCATTTGTTGTATTTCTTCAGTTGAAGTTTGAGTTCGAGAAGCCAACGCTCTAACCTCATCAGCTACCACGGCAAAGCCACGCCCCTGTTCCCCAGCTCTTGCTGCCTCTATCGCTGCATTAAGCGCCAGCAGGTTTGTCTGCTCTGCTATACCACGAATGACGTTCACAACATCATCAATACTAGCAGCATCATTTTTAAGTTTATCAATGGCTAAAGCAGATTTTTGAACATCATCTGAAAGGCTATTAATTGCATTTTTAGTTAAGTCGACAATATTTTTTCCTTCAATACTTTCATCATTTGCTTTCTGTGCCTGCATAGCCGCACCACTTGCATTTTGAGCGACCTCTTGAACCGACGCAGACATTTCTGTAATAGATGTTGCAAGCATGTCGGTCTCTGTCATGGAGCCATCAGCCAGTGTGTAGTTTCGTTCTGATGATTTATTCAGGCTATCTGCTTGATCAGTAAACTGTTGGCCTAGCGATATAATTTGTCCTAACAAGGTGCGCAAGCTATCAATAAAACTATTTACTGCATCGCCCATTTGCCCTATTTCATCTTCAGATTTAACGATAATTTTACGTGTCAAATCGCCTCCTCCTGATGCAAGTTCTTTAATGCGCGCGGTCATATCTAACATCGGACCAACAATTACTTTAGGGAATAAATACGAAATACCGGCTCCAACAATCAAAGATAAAAGCAATAAAGTAAGTACTGTTCCCTTCGTACTTGAAACAGAACCACTTGTTTCGGCTATAGACTGGCTTGAAAGTTCCTCAACATATTCCACCATATGATCTATTTGGTCACGCATCTTATCGAATTGCTCAGCAGCAGAACCAAAGCTCATTTCAATGGCAGCACGCCGGCCAGCTCGCGTGTCTGCTTCTCTTTCTGTACGAATTTTATTAGTCAGTGCTTCCCACTTATCTCGATACCCTGCATAGGTGCTAAACATGCTTTCAATTTCTGCATCAGTAATAAAAGTTCGAAACTGCTCTGCACGTTCACGCGCCTGCTTGATGTTTTCTTTATGTGATTCAGCTAAGCCACTAAACTCGTCTGATTTAGGTTCCGAGAAAATCATACTTCGTTCAGCGACTAAAGCCTGATAAAGATCTCGGTCGGCTTGTAATAACAGGTCGATTGCATGAATAGAATTCTCAAGACCTTTTACATTTTCATCTATAACATTTAAACGTAAAGTAGTAATTAGTGCAGAACTAACAATTAAAACACCCAATATCAAGTTTGATATCAATAACTTACCACCTACACTCAAGTTATAGAACCAAGCCATTTAAACCTCCAACATTCAATAGTTACTGAGCTTCTAAATCATCTAAGTTAAAGCCAATTTGTTTTGGCTCCGATCGCTTTATCACCCTCGACAACCGGCACAGATATTTGTACTAAGTAATCTTGGGCACTTCCATTAAACTCTATTTCACCAATATGAACAGCCCCTGCTCCACCTTTAAAGGACTCCTGCCATTTTACTTCGTCGCCCTGCCAATAGTCAGAAGTTTTATTGGTCATGGGCACATTTGCACCCTGAATACCCATTAAAAAAGTTCGAAAAAATAAGACTGGCCTTTTCAAACTCACTCAACTTCTTTACTGCTACACTACTCAACAGATCCTTCATTTCAGCATCTAGGCCTTCTGTATTTCTCCAAGAAGCATCACGTGCTTTTATATCTTTAAGACTAATACTTTTCCATTTTTGACTCTTTACAGCTTCAATCAATACAGAGTCTGCATCCCATGCTTAAACGCCGGTATCAGAGTATTAACCTCGGGTGGGAGCTCCTCAGCGATTGCTGAAAGTAAACAGACTGTTAGAATGCCCATTATTAGTTTTCCAATGCTAAATCACCTTTGTATTTATTTGAAATAGAATATAAGACGCTAACTTATAATATAGTTCAAATTTAATTGATTAGCTTGAATACGAACTTTTATACATACTTATATAGCTCACCGACCAAGCTCCGTCAATTAGATCAGTTCAATCATTTTCATCAAATTTTCCGATAAAGTCACTTATTGAGCACTTGAAAGCAAGATGAGTAAAAAGGGATAATGACAAAAGAGAAAGAGAGGAATTTTCGCATAAAACTGAAACACTGATCAGTCGTGATCAATTTTAGTTTGGGTCATAACGGTTTGAGAGTGTAACGTCTGTAACTTAATAGATAATAGACAGTAAAGTTGTAAGACCGCAGTTTGCTTCGTGCGCGCGAAACAAACTAAAAGCTATGCCCTGCGCAAGATATTTTCATCTTTATGTTCAAATTGCTTTGTTCCGTATATATCTATTAGCGTCGTTTGTTGGTAACTAAGTGTGTCACCCTCTACTTTCAACGTTTGATTAAAGGTTGTGGTGCTCGCTTTTTTACTCATGAATTCAGATTCAATAATTCCCCAGTTGGCACTACCTTTAGTCGCCAATACAGAGAATATTGTTTGGTCGTTAGACTTAGTTATCGTGCCGCCAGCTAAGACGGCGACACGGCGCGCTATCGTAAAACTATTGCACACCACTTTAGCATCAGCATCCCATGTCCAATAACCTACTTGGTGATGTAAAACTTTATCATTGGTTTTTCTTCGTACTAGCTGTTCATATTGAAGCGTTGTGAGTGTTTGCTCTTCTGCATTTTCAACATCGGGAACGGCTTTAAACTCTAGTGTTTCGTAATAGGCGTTTTCTTCAATTCCATCTGGTTCAGGCGCTATGTCTTCTCCACTCTCACCTTGCCATTTTCCCAACAATACTACTAATGGGCCAAGTTCAGAATTAGTAATCGACATTAAGCGTTCCTTAAATATTATTTTATTTACACGACACCCACTGATTTCGTAAAAATCAGTGGGTGTCTTATTCAACCATGAAATGAATAACTTATTTCAAACTTATAAATAATTTAGCATGGTATCGATACCACTAACAGTAAAAGGGTCTTCTGGACAATTATCCATCATGCCAGGTTCAGCAAACTGGGCTTTGATTTCGCCGTCGACGACATGCATCGAATAACGCCATGAGCGATCGCCAAAACCTAGGTTTTCTTTCTTCACTAACATGCCCATTAAACGAGTAAAATCACCATTACCATCAGGAAGCATTTTAATATTTTTTACACCTAAGTTTTTAGACCATTGAAACATGGTGAATGCATCATTCACACTTAAGCAATACACTTCATCGACACCTTTTGCTTTAAGCGCTTCATAATTATTTTCGTAGCCTGGTAAGTGCGTACTTGAACAGGTCGGTGTAAATGCACCAGGTAACGCCACAATAATAATATTCTTACCAGAGAAGATATCTGCAGTCGTTTTATCTTCCCACCTAAAAGGGTTTTCACCCTCGACAGATTCATCACGAACGCGGGTTTTAAATATTACATTTGGAACCGTTGAGTTGGTCATCGAAAGCCTCACTTTTGTTTCTATGTTTAAAGTAAAACCAGTGTATTGAATTTAGACAACTTAATAAAATTAATTAATTTAATAATTCCCATAGCTAATAACTATACCTATAATAAAAAACTAATTACGCCCATAAATGCGTGATCGATCAAACCGCCAAAAATCATCCATCTCTTCTCTCGCTATCGTAGGCGCCTCATGTTTGAAGTATTTTACTTGAAGTTCATATAGGGCTTCATCAAATTCGGCACCGCTCAGATTAGTCGCAACCTCTTTGCGTTCAGCCTTATAGTTGTATCCATTTTGCCATCGTTTCTCAAGATGCTGGTCGCGCTCAGACAATTCTGCGATGGTTATTTCATCAAACCCCATAGTACGTCTAATCGAGTCGATTTGAACTTGGCGCTCATCATTGGATAACTGCTTCAACTCCCTCTGTACCGAATCAAAACTAAATAAAACCTGTGAAAGAACCCCGGTACTACCCAATACCGCGTTTTCAACCGTCTCATCATATTGCTCATTATAGGCCGTTTGGAGGATAAAAATTCGCTCATTCATGGTGGTATCATACGCTTGGTCTAATAAAGAGACCGTTTTTTGAAGCTCAACACGCCGATCTTCTTCTGCAGTTAGTTCTTCAGACCAAATCTTTTTAGCATCCTCTCCAAATAATTCTTCTCGTTTTTTCCAAAGTTCGCCTTTTTGCGCTAATAAATTCATATCGTTTAATGTAAGTATGTTATCTAATAACCATTGGTCGTACTCAACCATGGTTGCTACAGCGATTAATATCTTCTCGGCCAGTTCTGGGAATGCACCTCGAATCACACTTTCGAATAATGCACGACCTCTTTCAGGATACGCTTTAAGCAGGCCATCTAAAAAATCTTTAAGAGATACTTGTATAACAATATTTTTAATAACGGAACCGTATTCATTGCGAAGTTTTTTAATCAAGTCCCGCTTTAGTGCTTCAAATTCACTTTCTTCTGTCGCAATTTTATCTGCTTTTGGTAATTTGGTAAGTTTGATCTGAGGAATAGGTATATTGCTCTCAACAATATTAGTCTTAGGCGCACTAATTGACGATTTTGCATTAGTACTTTGAATAGAAGCATCACTTGATAAGTATAAAAACAGGAACACTAGCCCTATTGTTATGCTTGCTCCAGCTAACAACATATTAAAGTTAGATGATTTTTCTGCCATGACATACCTGCTTATTATTTAATTTTCATCTTCGGAAGAACGTTATTCTAAAGCCCATACTTTCAAGACCTGTTCTTAAATACAGTAAAGACCGATGCCTTTGATAAGACACCGGTCAGTTTATACAAACCTAAACCTTATAAGCGGCTTATAGTTCTTTATTGCGGTTTATTATAGTAACGGCTGTAGCACTGGCCAGATTTGTGTCGCTAGCGTTAATGAACCATTTACAGTTGGGTGAATATTATCACTCAACACATCTTCAGCAGGAATTGTTCCACGGGGATCTACAAATGTACAATTAGCGGTTGTTGCCACATCACAAGCATAACCTAAGTAAGCATCACCATAATTTAACGTTTGAGTTAAGTTAGCATTGCCACGAGGTAACTCGTAATACCCTAAGTAAACAATATTTTGAACACCATCCGCATCCATCGTATTTAACAGGTCAACAGCTGTGACGTATTGATCTTCAATTAAATTAATGCAGCTCTGGCTAATATTCCAACGCCACCAGTGCGTACGGCACCCATAAGGGTCAAACAATGTCGCGGGGATGAGTAGATCATTACCTCCTCCGTCCATAATAATAGTATCAATATTAGCATCCGTTGCTTTTGCAGTAGCGTACTGAGAATCAACCGCAGCAGCTAAAGCACCACCGGAGAGTTCTGCACCACTTTGCGTATAATTACGGAAGGTTTGACCCGCCCATGACTCTAGATTGGCTTGAATTTCACCATTAAGATCAAAGATAGAATCACCGAGAGTGATTACATCCATGCGATCAGCTGTTTCTACGTACGACGTTCCTGAACAGCCAACCACGCTTGCAGCAACGACGATTGCCGCAGTTGCTTTAGCTACATTTAAGAGGATAGATTTCATTACTTTTCTCCAGTATTTTATTTTAATGTTTGGAGATTCCAGACTAACGCAATTAATTTTATTTTAGGTAGGCGAAAAACGCCCTAAGAATTCGTAATGTACGCATTAGACGTGAAAACAACCACTTACGATTGATGAAACCTTAAAATGTGACAAACCTCACACTTCAAAAGATTGAGTTTAATTAATGAATATGTAGCAATTTTAATATTCTTTAATTAAACAAACGTAAAGTAATCAAGAAAAAAGAGAATGCTCCCCTTATGAGTACCATGTATTCACTTGCAAGCGTGAAGTTTACGTTAGTTGAAATGCCTAAAAAGTAGCAGGATTTTCCGGTTCGTATAAGCTCCAATTGTTTTTACCTTGATTTTTAGCTTGATACATAGCTGCATCTGCATGCGCTAATAAGTCATCAATATCTTCGTCTTTAGCCGTCATCATCGCGATACCGATACTGGCAGAACATTTAACGCCTGCGTGCTCATCTGACAATCGAATAGAGCTTAATGCCTTAATCATACGGTCGGCAATCACATTTAACTCACCATCTTTAAAACTTCTAATAATCATTCCAAATTCATCACCGCCTAATCGCGCGACAACATCAGTGGCACGTGAACTCTTATTAAGAGTATTGGCTACCGCTTTAATTAATTCATCACCAATATAATGGCCAAATTGATCATTCACCTGTTTAAAGTCATCTAGGTCAATAAACACAGCAGCAAAATTTCGATTAAAGCGTTTTGACTCAGCAAGGCTTGCATGCAATTCTTCTTCGAAACGACGACGATTCAGAAGGCCTGACAAGGTATCGTGATTCGCTAACCAAGCTAACTCTTGCTCAGCCTTAACACGTACCGAAATATCAACAGCTACAGACAATACTTGGCGAATTTGTTCCTCATTACTATAAAGGACCGTATGGCGCCAGGCGAGATGTAAATGTTCACTATCACGTGTTTTTAGCATGGCTTCATGCTGATATTCACTCAACTCACCTTCAATTACTTGGTGAATACGACGACCCACTCTTTCAGTTTCACCACTTACTTCTAATAAGGATATAAATGGCTGACCACTCATTTCATTCTGAGAGAAACCACTTAATCTCACCGCGAAATTATTACATAGCCGCATGTTACCCTCATTATCCTGTATGATAATGACGGCATGAACGGTATCCAGCAACTGACTGACAAAGTCTCGTTCTTTTTCTAACTCTGCCTCTCTTAATTCAAGCTGCTCTACACGTGTTTCGAGTTGATATTGCAGGGTTTCTAATTCAGAACTTAATTTTATCGCCGTCCCATTTAAGATATCGGTCTCATCACTGAAGATCAGTCTTTTACTGAGTTCACTAAAAGAACGCTTAGCATCTTTGAAATTATTTTCGGCGAGTAAAGGTAAAATGTCAGCCGTCTTTTTTAGACGTGTCATTGGTTTCCATAACAATACAAGCAATAACAGTTCGGCAATAATGAGTGCAACCACGCTAATTCGAATGCTTTCTGATTGCGATTTTTGCATACTAAAGACATCTTTCGAAACATTTGAAATCACCACAACCTGACTACCTTTTAAAGGTAAGGCACGTAATTCAAATACTTCGTTATTGATATCAACAAGGTGCACACCTTCGGCCAGTTCTTGTAGAGAATATAAAGTCGAGGCACTGTTGATAATGGCTTTGCTATTTTGAGGGTTGGTTAACGCCACCAGACTCTTATCCCATGACGGGATAAACTCATGAAATTCATTTTTACTCTTTCGGTTAGTCAGTAAGCCGGTATCAATTTTAGAAATATGTTGAAAACGAAGCATAACATTACTTAATGGCTCCGATAACAATAGTGCACCAATTACCTTCCCTTCATATAAAACAGGCGCTCCTCCTTGGACATAACATTTCGAATCACAATACACTGCCGACTGTGGGGTTTCAGAAGATAAGACTAAATCAACTAATGAGCTTTCCCCTGAATTTGCAGCCCCCCCTAATAAAACGCCATTAGCAGTGTAAACTGCGACACTTTCAATCTCAGAGTCTACCTGTAAAGTCCAGCTGAGCTCATCTAGTGTGTTTTGTACTACTAATTGCTCAGTACGAGCGATAGCTTCGACTAAATGAGCATCCAGAGTCGCAGCATTGGCGAGTTGAATTATTTTCTCTGCAGCAACTTCTATTAGACTATCAAGCTGAAGTTTATTTTGGTCATAAATATGACTCCGGCCAATCTCAAACTGGCGTAAAGTCGATTCAGATACAAAAATAAGGAAGGCGGCAATAATGGTCGCCAGCACAATGCTTGTCAGGCTAAATGCCTGCCATTTAATACTGAAATAACGCCTCCCCATTACTTGCTCAGCCATTTCTAGATACACTCCTTCTTATAGACACTCACCATTTATAGGCTACTTGGAACATAGCCGCTGTCCAGTACGGGTCTTGTAAATTTTTATTCGGGTTGTCACGACTCAACAATCGGCCTTGCCCCTCAATATAATGAATCTCAGCTCGGATTAACCAATTATTATTTGGCCTGTAAGAAGCACCGATATTGATATCATCCCAATTAAAAGCATCTTCTCCGATATCATCGCCATGCGGTTCGGTTGAGTCATAACGAAGGTAAGCTTCCCACTGTTCATTCAGACGAAAAAGTCCTTGAATATAAAATGCCTCTTCATAAGCAACAATTTTGGAACCAAGCGATTTAACTTGAAATTTATGCCGTAAATATTCTGCGGTTACTGACCAATCAAACTGATTATATTCTAACGAGGTTAGCATGTTTTCAGAATAAACAGTCGCGCCTGTATCTGAGACGATTACAGGACCAATAGGTATTAATAAATCAACATGATACTCAGGACGGTAATAGGTAAATGCTGCCCGGAAACCATCAAACTCAGAACCGTAACTTATTTTCGCTAATAAACTTTTATCACCATCAAAGTTACTTGGGTCTAAAAATTCAGCTCCCCCTGTTTCATTATCATCAGCAATAGGCTTACTAACATATACCTGTGCCGCTAAACGGCGGTTAGCAAAATCACGAAAGCCATATAGTTCTACCCCATCGGCGGAATAAAACGAGTTTCTTGTCATATCGAAATAAATTGATTGCGGCATAACAATACCAGTACGGGTATGTGGTATATCACGGGTTTCATTGTAAAACCCATAAGATGAGCGAATGCGACCGAGCCTAACACCCAAAGTGTTATTCTGCGTCTGATAAAAGGGATAGCTTAAGAAAGCATAATCAACACGAAAGTCATTACCACTGTCCTCACTGACTTTACGCCCTAAGACCTGAGTCGAAAAAGTTAGTTTTTCACGTACTATCGTTGAAAATAGTATTCCCGCTTCACGCATGTCAAAAGACAAAGTATCATCAGACTGACTCAAAAAATTATAATCGCTACTATAGATAGCACTTTGACTAACAAAAGCTTCCCAATTGGTCTGTTTAAACCAATCGCCTTGGCTACTTGAGTTTGCGAAACAAGTTCCAGAAAACAACAATATAAAGAAACTACTTAATGGTAATAATTTTTGTTTTTTCATTTAAGCTCTCTGATTGAAGATATCCAATTGCACCAGGTGTATTTGCTACACGCTCCAGCATCTCGGCTTCGCTATTTACTCGAATTGGAGATGCCCCGGTACCTGAATAGACGAGACGATACCAAACTGACTCTAACTGTCGGGGAAATACCTTGAGTAATTCCCTACAAAAGGTTTTATGTATTGCGTTATCACCTGAATACACAAAAACAGAAACAGGCTCACCCTCTGCCCACAATCGTTTTTTCATGGTGTAAATTGATCTTAAATCTTTTAATTTTAGTTGTTCCAAAGTAACTGAAGAGTTAGCGATAACCCTAATAGGCTCAGCATACACATCAGAGCTAATTACAATAAATAGCAATGCGGCTACTAATAGAAAAAAACGTTTGAGTTTGATCATCAATTTAGAAATCAATGTTTTTTTGAAGCTTTGTTTGTTCAGCATATAAATACAAAATATAGCAGCAAAGGAAATTTCAGCTAGTCGAGGAGCCAATATTGATAAGAAAACCCCAGCCCAAGTTCGAATATGAATATTCCTCTCAGAAATTGACCGATATGTAACATTTCTACTCTAAAACAATAACATGTTTAATACTCCCTACCACCACCAAAAGCGTACAATTAACCAAAGCTGTTCGCAATCGAGCTAAACGAATGCAAAAACATAATCAACTTGTGTAAGATTGATTAACTTAAGGACATCTGAAGATAATCACAAATTAACATGGAGCGACCAAATTCGCGAGTTAACTAGCTCCAACTTGAACACCAAGATTGCAGCCATCAAAAAACAACGATAAAAACAACACTGCTTGGTAATTAGTATGAATATATGGTCTTTAGTCATCCTCTCGACTTACATAAACAACACAGCCAGTAAACACCGGCTGGACTATAATGAACTAGTCACACTCAATATTGGCCAATGATTTACCTTTGACTAACACCTGAGTTAATGCGGTTTATTTATGCTCGATGATATTTACCCGAGATTACTTCTTGAAATTATTCCTGATGAACTTAAGCTAAACAGCTTGGGTATTCAGCGTCTAGTGGCTGAACATAATTCTGGCACTAAATTTAATGCCGTCTATGGCCAACTGATCAAATCAATTTATCAGGCCCAACCCGATTCAAATATCGGTATCCAATTCGGTAAGTATTTACTTCCGTCAAACTTATGCGATTTTTCAAGAGTACTTATTACCTCTCAAAACCTGAAGTCTGCTCTTGAACTTATTCAAAGAAGCTACTCACTACACAGTGGAAGTTACTATCCATTTATTTCACACAGAAAAGGAGTCGTATCAATATCATTAACTTTTCCTTATAAAAGTTATGTTCCCTCCAGACAAAGAAGGTTCTGTGCTGAATCAGTTTTCTCCTATTTAATTAATGCAATTAGAGTTGCCATCAGCGCTGACTTTCAGCCCAAAAAAGTTACGTTCGACTATAAGCGACCAAATTATGCTACAGAATACACACCATTATTCGGGGAGAATGTTTGTTTTGGCAGACAAATGTGTTTGATCGAGTTTGATGAACAGATTTTATATCGCCCATTGTCAACCAGTAACCCGGTACTTCATCAGATGTACCTGAATAAATGTTTGGATGATATGCGTTTGAGTGAAAGACAAAACGACTTTGAATATAAGGCAATTACTTACCTTCTCCTTCACCACCCTGAGTCATTTAATAGTAAAAAACTTGCGACCAAATTGAATATTTCCGTTAGAGGTCTCCAAAAAAAGCTCAACAAACAAGAACTATCCTTTTCTTATATCGCTAATTTAACCCGAAGAGAGCTTGCCAAAGTTTACTTAATCCAAGAAAAACAGAGTATTGACTACACAGCTGAACAACTTGGTTTTCAAACAGATTCTGGTTTCAGGCGTTTTTTCAAAACCGAGTTTGATGTTAACCCTGCTGAATACCTAAAGCAGGCTAATTTATCCAGCGACCATGCATATTCACCTTTTCAAGCATAAAGCTAAAGAGCATTCTCCCATATTTAACATTTTTTTAAATAAATCCTCTTATTTTTAACAATTTGCATTCCATATTGCGTGTAATTTATTAGAATGAAAGATCGAATACGTTAAATCAGGTAGCTCTCATCATGAATAGAATTAAGAAGTCCTCAAAACTCGACAATGTATGTTATGACATTCGAGGCGAAGTCGCGCGCGAGGCCAAACGTCTTGAAGAGGAAGGCCATCGAATTTTAAAACTGAATATCGGAAATCCCGCGCCTTTTGATTTCGAAGTACCTGAAGAAATTCAAACTGACGTTATTCGTAATTTACCTAACGCACAAGGTTACAGCGACTCAAAAGGCATCTATTCAGCACGTAAAGCCATCATGCAGCATTATCAATCAAAAGATGTTCAGGGCGTGGATATTGAAGATATTTACTTAGGAAATGGCGCAAGTGAATTGATTGTTATGTCTATGCAGGCGTTATTGAATGATGGTGATGAAGTTCTGATTCCGTCTCCTGATTATCCTCTATGGACCGCTGCCGTAACCTTAAGTAGTGGACAAGCAATTCATTATCATTGTGATGAAGAACATTCTTGGTATCCCAACATTCAGGATATTGAAAGTAAAATTACTGAAAGAACCAAAGCGATCGTTGTGATTAATCCGAATAACCCTACGGGTTCGGTCTATCCTGAGAGCTTACTAAAACAATTAGTCCAAGTCGCACGTGAACATAAACTCATACTGCTTGCTGATGAGATTTATGACAAAATTTTGTATGACCAAGCGACGCATACCACTATGGCTTCGCTTTCGACTGACGTTCTCACGCTTACGTATAACGGTCTATCCAAAGCCTACCGAGCAGCGGGCTATCGTTCAGGTTGGATGTTACTTACAGGCCCTAAACACCTAGCGACTGATTTTATAGATGGTGTTGATATGCTGGCATCTATGCGACTGTGCTGTAACGTGCCTGCTCAATATGCGATTCAAACTGCGCTCGGGGGCTACCAAAGTATCAATGATCTAACTGTTCCTGGAGGGCGCTTATGGGATCAACGTGAATTAGCCTGGTCTAAGTTAAACAATATTAAAGGCGTATCTTGTGTTAAACCTGATGGCGCACTCTATATGTTTGTGAAGTTGGACCCTGAAATACACCCTATTTATAACGACGAACAACTGGTTCTGGATCTACTCAAACAACAACGTATTTTGATTGTTCACGGTACGGGGTTTAATTTAAGAGACCAACAACATTATCGATTTGTATTTTTACCACGTGTTGATGTACTTGAAGATGCGATAAACCGGTTTGAAAAATTTCTTGAGAGCTACGAGCAATCACCTGAAGATTACTTAAATAAACCTGGCAAAAATTAGTATGTACGACATTCATATTGAAGAATTTTTTTTAGATTGCAAAAAAATTCTTCAACAAATCTATCAAGCTTTTCCGAAAAACACGAATATTTATGTTGAAGATATTTCAGGCCCTGACCAAGCCGATGAATACGGGCTTCATAGCGATCGTTTCCAAAGCTGCTTTGGGGCGATGCTTTGGCTTGAACATGAGCATTTCATTCGCTTTGAAAGCACCATGCGCCAAGAAGCGATTGATCAAGCTAATTTAAGTTCAAAAGGTTTAAGGATGATGTCTAGTATTTGTCATGATGAATACATGAACAAGCTCTCAGATACAATCAAGCCCCGAGTTGATGGTTTAAAAGGTCGCCCAAACATTGATACTTTAAATCACATCCATCAACACGGCACGTCTAGCCAGTTAGCTTTAGCCGTGCAATATTTATTTCAGAAATACGCCTGAACTTACAAACTGAATTCACGGGCCTTATTATAGGTTGCTAAGACTTTACGAGGTGAATTGTCTTACAGGCTGTTCTTAAGTACGAGAGGCACAATCCATTTTTATTTTATTTTCGAAAAGTGTTTCCTAAAATTGTTTCCCACCTAGGCGCTGATTCTGCGACACAACTTCCTGTAAGTTGATTCTTCAGGCCTTCTTCAGAATTAAACCACCTGATACAGCTATATTCAGGAGCTGGCCCCATATCAAGCCAATGCTTTACACCTTTTGGAATGGTTAAAAAATCACCTCGCTCACATTGTAAAATATGAATACGTGCATTGATATGCAAATAGATCAACACCGTACCACTCAAAAACAAGCGCACTTCATCTTCTGTATGGGCATGCTCAGATAAAAAATGATTTCTACGCGCTGAAGCAAAGCGATCCGTTTTCGTAAGTGATATCACATCAACAAATTTATAGTCTCGCTCATTCTTTAGCGCTTCAATATCGACATGGTAACGATTTAGAATTTCATCATCACGACATAATCGATCTTCCTCTTCTGATTGAGACCTTAACTGCCATTGTTCAAAACGCACACCATCTTCTGCAAGGTATCCTGCAACAGCATCAATATCGCTCGAAACCAAATAAGGCTTTCGCATATTGAATTGGGTGTATAACGTTAATTGGCTCAATACTTACTCTTTTCAGTTGTTATCAGTTTAAAAAAGCGATCATTAATCTTGGCGGATTAATCATGGCACACTCATTAGAGCTAAGGTTCGCTGATAAATATAGATGAAAAAAGTTTAAAAAAAGGGGGGATTTAAACAAAAATAGAACAAATCACAATGATTCACGTTTTGTTTACAGGCCCTCACAGTGCGGGTATAGATGGGGAAATAATATTTTACAGCGTGTATTTAAATGTAACTCTTTTATACAATGCTACGATTTGTGAATCGAATATTCTATTCTCAATAACTTATTTTGAACTACTTTAAGCCATATTGTTCACGATTTATTTGCTTTGCTTTGGCACTTTTTTTCAGCATCACATAAACAGCGCCTGTACCACCGTGTTGCTTCAGAGCAGAATGAAATGCGAGGACTTCATCTATCTGAGGAAGCCAAATCGCTAAATGACTTTTAAGCGTCGCGATATTATCGGGATTCCGGTCCCCTTTTCCATGCAAAATCATTACAACCCTTAGATCATACTTTTGGCATTCGTTTATAAAGTTGAATACTTCTTGGCGCGCCTTTTCAACAAACATTCGATGTAAATCCAAGCATGCATCAACTTCGTAATACCCCATCCGAAGTTTCTTATATACACCGTGCTGTACACCATCACGACGAAATGCCAACACATCATTTGACTTTAAGTTCTGAATCCCTGCAGACATCAAGGGGTCAAGCGTCTCACTATTTTCAACAGCAAGATTTCGGCGAACCACTTGCCCCGGTGTTTCTACCACAACTTTCTTATGCACGACGCGAGACTGCTTTAAAGGCTCAACATCCACAGTTTCTTGTATAAATGACTGTTTATCTAACTCGCCATCGTGACTCATTGCATTAGTTTCCGACTGAATCCAAAGTCTTGGTGCCTACTTTTGTGCTGTCTATATATGGATTGGTTGTAAAAACATCCGTTAAAGTTTCCCAAGGTGGAATAGGTTGACAGCTTGAGAAGATAAACTCTGTAAAAGCAACTACCTTTGACGGCGGCTCACGGCGACTGGGATACACTAAGTAAAAAGTTCGTTCAACAAATGGCGTTTCAGGTAATACTGTAATTAATCGCCCCTCTCTAATATCCTCACTAATCAAAATTTGCGGAACTGCACCGATACCAAATCCTTCAATCGTCATTTTTCTGAGCATTTCCATGTCATTAGAAATCATTCTGGATTTCGGGTCGAAGTCGACTTGTCCATTTGTGCCTCGAAATGACCAAGGCGAAAGAGGATGAGACACGCACGTATGCTTATCTAAGTCATTCAGCGTTTTGGGAACACCATTGTGCGCTAAGTATTCGGGAGAGGCGCAAAGAGAGAGACGAGCGGTACCTAAATTTCTAGCAACTAAACTTGAATCAGACAAAGGACCAATCCGAAATGCGATATCCACCTCTTGATCCAACATATCTACTTGCTTGTCATCAGAAATAATTTCAACATCGACTTTAGGGTACTGGTCTAAGAACTTTTTTATCGCACCCATAAAAAAAGGCGTTCCAAACGAAAGAGGCGTACTAATACGGAGCAAACCACTGGGTTCAGCTTGCATATTGCTCACAACTCTATCCGCTTCCTCTGCTTGCTCAAGCATTTTAAGGCAATGCTGATAATACAACTTTCCAGTTTCAGTCGGTTTAAGGTTGCGCGTTGTTCGATTAATTAAACGCACACTTATTCGTTTTTCTAACTGGCTTACTTTTCGACTTACCGTTGATTTTGGTAATTTGAGCTTTTCTGCCGCTTTCGTAAAACTTCCAGAGCCAACTACCACAGCAAAAATAGCCATTTCATTTAAATCTTGCATACTTGCTCCAGCCTCTAAATTAAAAAAACTCATACTAATTTCTTTATCTAGACTAATTTGCATCAACCTTTATTGAGACTACAAACAACCTACTTTGTTCCAAAAATGGAACAGTAATTCTAAATCTAGCCTATTACATCATAAATAGGAACAGGTTTAGAATCTATTTCTAGTTTTCATACATTTAAGTACGGTCTTTCAGCAATTTTGATTGCTAATTTAACCCTTCAATCGTAATGACAAAGTGTTTTTCTTATGTAAAGCTCTCCCTTCAGCAGGGTCCCAAACATCAATAAAGGAATAAAATATGGTCAATCAATTTGCTGCAGCAATTATTCGTTGGCGCTGGCTTATTATCATTGCCAGTATCTCAATTGTTTTTCTGATTGCTCGAGGTGCAGCAACAATTGGCTTTAGTTCAAATTACCGCGTCTTTTTTTCAGAAGACAATGAACAACTTGTGGCTTTTGAAACACTCCAGAATACCTATTCAAAATCTGACAATATAATTTTTGTGTTACATCCTAAAGATGAACAGGTGTTTACACATAAAATGCTAGGTGCCGTAAAAGACTTGACCGAGCGCGCTTGGCAACTACCCTACTCCACTCGTGTTGATTCAATTACCAATTTTCAACATACAGAAGCCCAAGAGGATGATTTACTTGTAAATGATCTTGTTGAATTTCCAGATAAAGCTGACCTTCAGCGCGTCAAAGATATTGCACTCAACGAGCCATTACTGTTACACAGGTTATTATCACCCAAAGCTCATGTCACCGCAGTCAACGCAACAGTTCAACTACCACAACTGACTGAAGTTGAAATACCAGAAACGGTCAAATATGCTCGAAAAATGATCGACCAATACCGTCTGGATTACCCTGAGATTGAAGTCTATGTTACCGGCAGCGTGATGCTTGGCAATGCCTTTTCAGAATCGGCACAAAAAGATTTGAAAAATCTTTTTCCCGTCATGTTTCTTATTATATTCATCACTTTATTATTACTCCTTCGTTCTTTTACCGGCACTATCAGTACCATGATCATTATCATCCTCTCAATCGCTAGTGCAATGGGCATGTTTGGTTGGTTAGGCTGGACATTGACAGGTCCGTCAACAATTGCCCCAACCGTCATCATGACAATGGCCGTTGCCGATTGTGTTCATATATTAGTGACCTTTCTATTTAATATGCGAAGCGGTATGGAAAAATCCAAGGCGATGCAGGAAAGTATTAGAATTAACTTTCAGCCAGTTTTCATAACCAGTGTAACCACTGTTTTAGGTTTCTTAACCATGAATTTTAGCGAGGTTCCACCTTTCCGAGATTTAGGCAACACGGTTGCAATGGGCGTGATTGCAGCTTTTTTCCTCTCTACGATATTACTGCCAGCACTGGTAATGGTGTTACCAGTTCGCGTTAAGCAACATGATAATCGTGCACATAAGAACATTGACGCAATTGCATTATTTGTTATTCGAAATAGCACTAAGATTTTAGCTGGCACAGCCATTATTTCCGCTCTTATTTTTGCCGCAATTCCTCTCAATAAAGTAAACGATGAATTCGTTAAATATTTTAAATCTAATGTTGATTTTAGACAGGACACTGACTTCACTGCGGCTAATTTATCCGGAATTTATACCATGGAGTATTCACTGATTACAGGTGAATCAGGGGGAATCAGTAACCCTAAGTTCTTACATCAAGTCGAAGCTTTCAGCGAATGGGTACAAACGCATAAAGAAGTGGTACACGTTGACACCCTGACAGAGGTATTTAAGCGCCTGAATAAAAATATGCACAATGATGACTCCGCTTATTTCAAACTGCCAGAATCTAAAGAATTAGCCGCACAATACTTACTACTGTATGAAATGTCATTACCCTATGGTTTAGACCTAAACAATCAGCTCAACGTTGACAAATCGTCTATCAAACTCACAATCGTTTTAGATAATATTTCAAGCATTCGAACTTTAGAGCTAGAACAAGAGTTTGCCGAATGGCTTCGTACAAACACAGATATTTCCGAGTTTTATGCGGCAAGCCCCAACATTATGTTCTCACATATAGGTAAACGAAATGTCGTCAGTATGGTTTCAGGCGTAACTTATGCGTTAATTCTCATTTGTATTATTATGATGCTAGTTTTAAGGTCGGTAAAACTTGGATTAATTAGTTTAATCCCTAATCTAGTACCAATTGGTGCTGCCTTTGGCATTTGGGGCCTATTCCATGGCGATGTCGGCATCTCCGTCGGTACGGCAACAGGTATGATATTAGGTATTGTAGTCGATGATACTGTTCACTTTTTAAGTAAATACCGCCGAGCGATTAAAGAAAAAGGCTATAGCAGTGAAGAAGCTGTGCAATATGCATTTAGAACTGTTGGTACTGCTCTTTGGGTCACCACCTTTGTGTTAGTCTCAGGATTTTTGGTACTCGCATTATCTGACTTTAACATGAATGCTTACATGGGAATTTTCACTGCATGTACTATTTCACTCGCTCTGATTTTTGACTTTATTGCACTCCCTGCACTCTTGCTCAAAACAGGCGGAAAGAAACTAGCAAAGACTTCATAATAAATACTTCAAACGAGGGAGTCTCCTCCCTCGCTCTCAGTTTCTTCATACAAACTTCCCTCTCGCTATTATTACTATCTGGTCAGAATCATTGCATTGCGCTTTATAAAATCTCAAAATAGCGTCAGGGTTAAATCAACGCTTTATAGTAGTCCCTACGATATAACACTAATATAAATTGAGCCTTTCGGTTCTTTAAATAAGATCAATTGGAGAATAATAATGTCTGCTAAAAAAAGATTATCCGGTACAGCTCTAGCAGTAGCTGCTGCTAGCTTTGCTGGTTACGCTTCACTCGCTACTGTTGCTAGCCCTAGCATGGCCGAAGATAACGTTCATTGCTACGGCGTAAACAGTTGTAAAGGCCATAATGATTGCGGTGGCGAAAATAATTCGTGCAAAGGTATGGGTTCATGTAAAGGTACTGGGTTTTTATCTATGACAGCAAGCGAATGCGCTGAAAAAGGCGGTACTGTTAAGTAATTTAACAACAGTTTCGTATTTTGAAGAAGTAAAGCGAGCATCAGCTCGCTTTACTTGTAAGCGACTTTTACTTAGTAAATGGTACTAATTGCACCGTTATGTCATCACCTCTAGATAAACAACTTCCTTATTCAAATGGTCATAAACCTTTTCACGGGTTTGGACTTGGTTTACGCCCAGAATACTACCAAGATATTTTGGATCAAGAACCCAAGCTCGATTGGTTAGAAATAATCTCAGAAAATTACTTGGTTGATGGCGGTAAGCCATTATATTTTCTTGATCAATTTAAAGAGAGATACCCTATCGCCATGCATGGCGTTGGAATGAATATCGCCTCGACAGATCCATTAAATTTAGACTATTTATCTGAGCTTAAAAAACTAATCAGCTATGTTAAGCCTCTGTGGGTTTCTGACCACTGCTGCTGGACTGGTGTAAATTCTCACAACACACATGATTTACTCCCCTTACCATTTAATGAACAAAGCATAAAGCATATTGTTTCACGCATTAGGCAAATACAAGACTACCTAGAACAACCAATTTTGATAGAAAACCTTTCAAGTTATTTTAGCTTTAAGGCATCGGATATGACCGAGTGGGAGTTTTTAACCGCAATATGTGAAGAAGCTGATTGCTACCTACTACTTGATATCAACAACATTTATGTCAATTCTCGCAACCACAGTTTTGATCCCTTAAACTATATTCAAGGTGTACCCAAGCAGCGGGTCATTCAACACCACATTGCAGGCCATTCAGATCATGGTGATTACATCATCGACACACATGATGCGCCAATCACGCCCTCGGTATTCACTCTTTATAAACAAGCACTCGAACACTTTGGACCAATCTCAGTAATGATTGAACGTGATGATAATTTTCCACAACTAAAAGAACTGCTCTCCGAACTGGATACTCTAAGAGAAATTTTTAACGACGTTAAAAGCGGGCAAACATCATGACCCTTAAGCAGCTTCAAAGTGACTTTCTGGCTAGTATTTATTCTCCAGATGAGAATAACTCAGAAGAAAATAAACACAATTTCACAGATCATTTGTGCCAGCAAGGTAAAATAACGCCAAAACAACGTTTGTCCATTTATCAAAATGCTTACCTATCAAGGCTTTGTAGCGTCATAGACAGTGACTTTCCAAACCTTGGAAAACTAATTGGTGATGATCTTTATCATCCGCTATGCCAAGCATATATAAATGCTTTCCCATCTAAAAAACCTTCTCTCAATAATTTTTGCGCTCAACTTCCTAAATTTATCCATCAGTATGCGCCCTTAAAAAAGCACACTATTACGACCGAATTATGCGATTTTGAATGGCAACTCAGAAAGAGCTTTGATGCAAAAGATAGCATAGCTTTAACAATTGAGTATTTACAAACTATTCCCAGCGATCAATGGCCCTCTCTTACGTTTAAATTCACGCATGGTTTTGCTTTAAAATATTTTTCAATGAATACAGTAGAGGTATGGAAAGCACTAAATAATGATGAGCAGCCTGAAATAAAGAAACTAGGTGTGCCTCAAGCATGGGTAATTTGGAGGCAAGGGCTCGTCACTCAGTATATTTCAGTCCCGGTAGATGAAGCCTATTCATTAGAGGCCGCCCAAGAAGGGCAAAATTTCGAAAGTTTATGTGAGTTATTACTGGAGTGGTGGCCCGAAGAACGCGTTCCTGAACGCGCCTTTCAGTTATTACAGCATTGGCTTCAGCTCGGACTATTAAGCCAATAAGCTAAAATATTTGCCACCAACTTTTTTCTTCCTGCTCTTCTTTATCTTCTAAGCCTTGCTCTTCTAAGTTCTGCTTTTCAGATACCCGTTCTTCTGAACGCGACTCTAATGAAGCCTGTTGTACTTTATTTTTATTCCCTAGTGCTAGTAATTCTTTTTCCAGCTTTTCTCGCTCTTCTCGCTCACGCGCTAGCTCTTCTTCAATTTTTGCGCGTTCTAGTTTCTCACGCTCAAGCGCTAACTTCTGTTCAGCATATTTTTGCTTAGTTAATGCCTGTTCTTCTTTCTTTTTCTGTTCAAGCCTTTGTCGCTCGAGCTTCTGTTGCTCAAGTTTTTTCTTTGCAAGCTTCTGTTGCGCCATTTTTTGTTGTGCTAACTTCTTCTGCGTCTCTTTCACAGACTTTTTGGGCTTTCTTTTTGCAACCGCTTTAACAGAAGGTTTTTTATCACGCTTCTCTATATTAACTGGAGATTCCTTACACTCTCCTCGAGAACGATCCAAACGGCAGCGTATCTTCCAAAATAAATGTAAAGCTTTCGGGTGATTTATGCCATCTTCCATTAGCGCTATTCGAACTCGCTTACTAAAATGATCGATATCATCTTTTACGAATTGACTTGTTTTAATCCAATATTTGTCAGGAATTTCTTCCTCAGCATCTTTTACCAGCTTGTTTATTGCTTTCATGCGCGTTTTAACATAGTTGCGCATAGTATGACCAAATCCTTCGGGGAACTGATCTCGCTTTGCAATAGTCTGAAGCATGCCATAATACAATCGTTTATCTATAATGCCGCCCTTAACTCCAAGACCCTGATATAACTCAAAAGTATTGTAAGCTAATGCTGGCATCACCACGATATCCACTTCGCCTTTATTAAAACGATCAGCGAAAGAATCTAATGTAACACCCACTTGAGAAGCACCAGCCAAGTCAGCAAATTTTTTCATTTGGGGGTCGCCGTTTAATATCGATATACTTTTACCCGCAAATTTTTCAATCGTATTTATCGCACGGTCATTCACAAACGCATACATTGAACCGACAGGAAAGGTCGCAACCGTCTCATATTTTCCTTCAGTCATTAACTTACCGGCTTTCGGACGAGCCAAGCTATTTAACGCTGTTTCAAGGCCTTCTTGAGAGTTAATTGCACCAATAGCATCCATTGTGCCACCAAATTTAACAAACTGACGCGCTAAGATACTGGTTAATAACACGGCCTCACAACGCCCTGCTTTAAAATCAGCCGCTGCTATTCTTTCATCGGTATAAGCCACAAATCGTATACTCAAACCCCAGGCCTGAGCTTTAGGAATGACGTCTGAGTAGAAAGACATAACGGGCCCATTACGACCCACAGGATCCCAAATACAAAATACTTTTCGTTCAAGTGCAAAAACAGAAAAACTGAGAACAGACAACAAAACGAACACTAAAGAATTACGCGCCATCATGCTGAACATACTCCTCGTTATAAATTAAACCGACTAAAGGTGATAAATAATCTTTTTTGAAGCTAACCGTTAACACAAATTGTATTTTTTTTATTAACACGAATTATTATTTCCTTGTTATTAGTCGCACCTAAAATACGCTAAAATATAATCCCATTTCTAAAGCGGCTATGTCATTATGTCAGCACTTTTAACACTTGGTCATGCATGCTTTGGTCATTATATTCAGACCACGTAATACTTAGCCGGTAACCCTATAACGAAGTCTGATATCGTTCAAGGTCTAATATCCAATAATATGACACATAACCTGCATTCTCCCTTAATTACTTTACTTGGCCCTACCGCTAGTGGTAAAACCAAACTCGCAGTCTCTTTAGCAAAATGTCTAACTGGCGAGATTATTTCTGCCGATTCACGTCAAGTATACAGAGGTATGGACATTGGCACGGGTAAAGACCTAAATGAATACCAAGATATACCCTATCACCTAATCGACATCATTGACCCGAGTCAAGAATACAATCTTTTTGAATTCTCAAAGGATTTTTGTCACGGTTTCCAGGAAATTAGAGCGCGTAAAGCACTCCCCTTTTTAGTCGGAGGGACCGGCATGTATTTAGACGCTGTTCTCAATCGTTATAAACTAACCATAGCGGAGCCCGATGAAAATGCACAAATGTTACTCGAAAATAATTCGGATGATGAATTAAAGACTATTTTATTAGACCTGAGCCCTAATCAACACAATGAGACTGATCTACAAGATCGAAAACGCCTATTACAGGCGATCCATATTGCAAAATCGATACAGCAGGCCTCTCCCGAACTAACATGGCCAGCGTTTTCTGCACTAATTATAGGGATCAAAGTATCTAGGGAAGAAACGCGTCGTCGCATTACTTCTCGTCTTCAGGCACGTTTTAATGAAGGCATGATTGAAGAAGTCGACCAATTAAATAAAACGGGTATTAGCTGGGAAAAATTAGACTTTTTTGGCTTAGAGTATCGTTTTATTGCAAAGTATTTAAAGGGCGAATTAAGTTACAACGATATGTTTCAGAAACTAAATTCCGCGATCCATTATTTCGCTAAACAGCAAGAAAAGTGGTTTAGGAAAATGGAACGGAGCGGGTTACACATACATTGGCTAGAGCAAGATGAACAATTATTTGAGAATTCACAGCAACTAATTCAGCATTTCATTACGGATATAGTATGACTTCTGTAGTGGAACCATCGATATATTCAAACAAAGCTTTCGCAGCCAAAACTAGCGATAAAAACCTACATTTTGACGCGATTATTATTGGTGCAGGCATTGCTGGCTCAGTATGCGCACTAGAACTAGCAAACAAAGGCTGGCGCATAGCTGTCCTTGAAAAACGACAATCTCTTTTAGCATATAAAAAAATCTGTACGCATATCCTTCACCCTTACGCGGTGAATCAACTTAAAAAAATTGGCGTATTCGATGAGCTATTAAATAAAAGTGCTCAAATGACCTGCATGAACATCCATCATAATGACCGTTCTATCTTATACCCATTTGCGGGAAAGCTAAGTGCAGCTAATATCGAACGTAAAGATTTAGACCCAGCATTAAAATCGACTTTATCCAGAAATAAACAGATTACACTTTTAACCGGTTTTCGAGTGAAGTCATTGCTTAAATCTGGCAATCACGTCACTGGCGTGACAGCCTTATCATCAGTAAATGAGGACTTTCGCCTTACAGCACCCTTAGTGATTGGTTCGGATGGCCGAAATTCGGAAGCGATCAAACTTAGCAACGGCTGTTTTAAGAAAACAGACAATCAGCGCGTCGCCCTGTTTAGCTATTTTTCAACCAAAACAATCATCAATGAAAGCCATGTATGGGCTTTAAGGCAAGGACAAGAATACATTGGTTTATTTCCCAATAAACAACGGGTGTTGATTTCATGGTATTTACCCCGTGATGAATTTGAAAACAAGTCAGAAACACATGAGCAGAGCTTCGACCGACTCCTAGCCTATATTGCTGAGCAAGGTATTCAAGTTGGTGAAAGACTGGAAAGTGTCATTGTAGTGAAGGACTCTTCACCTCAAACTACATCTACCTCAGTTAAGTCACTAGCACTTATCGGTGACAGCAAACTTGCTGCAGACCCTCTCACGGGTATTGGTTGCACATGGGCAATGCAATCGGCGAACCTGCTAGTCACTTGCTTAGGCCAAGCTCCTTCACACAAAAACAGCGCACGCATTAATATGCAAATAAGGCTGTTTATTTACGCCTTTATTCACAACGTTACCTTCAAACTTTCGTCTGCAATAATGACGTTTGTTTCAATGCACGGTAAGTGGGTGTTTAACTCACCTATTTATCGCTGCTTAGCTTGGTTTACGCGTAAGAAGTAACCCTCCCTATTTAAACGCTTGCTCTAGCGTCTCATTTCCCGCCCAAATATCACACGATAATTTACTCCGTGTTAATGCGGTATATAGTAACGCTTTTGAAAGCAGCTCTTTTGCGTAATCAGCCAGTACAATCCCCACATGCTGATACTCTGACCCTTGGCTTTTATGTACCGTCATGGCATATGCTGGCTGCCATTCACGCAAGCGACCTGGAGCGACAATTAAGGCGGTTTCATTTTGAAGCGGGAAGTGGATATTCCAGCTTTTTGTTTTTTTAGTACTCGCCATGACAAAACCAACATCCCCATTAAATACACCTAAATGTGGATGGTTACGTGTAACTAAAATAGCTTTCCCATGATAAAATCCATTGCCATAACGCCTTTGAGGTTCATTCTGATAAACAAACTGGTTCTCAATTAACTCGTTCATTTGCACGACACCAAGTGGCCCTTCATGCGTTGAACAAAGCAATTGAAAGCACTCAAATGCTTTAACAATAATATCTAATGTTGGTAACGATGCTTTTGATTGAATGCATTCAAAGTACGCTCGATACCCAGAAACAAAAGATAAGCGCGTATTATCATCATTCATGACATGCCACCGAACGGCCTGCTCTAGATCTTGCGTAGCTTGCACGGCGAACTGTTTTTTAAATAAGCGACTTTTACCATGCTTGATTTGCTCTGCTGCTGTTTTTAAATCGCCACCGAAACGATAGGTTTTTCGAAGCTGGCAGAGTGGATGAAATTCAGCCTCTGCGCCCTCTTTTTTTACTGTTTCTCCGGAGGTTAATTGGCTGTCATTACGTAATTTATCTTCATCAAACCCACTTAATACCGCAAGACGACACGCTAGGTCATGTGAGTAAGTACGACATTCAAACCTTTCAACACACTCAGCAAAGACCTGGCCGGGTTCAACAGCTGGCAGCTGAAAGTGATCGCCCAGCATAATGACCTGCGCATTTGGAGGTATCACTTGAATCAATTCAACCATCAAAGCCAAATCAATCATTGAAGCTTCATCAATGACCAGGATATCAACATTAGCCTGACGACCTTCTTGCCGACCTAGCAACACCTCTTCACTACTAAACAAACGATTCTGGTTGAGAGATTCACGCAATGCGCCGTGTTCGTACAAAAAACGATGAATAGTTTCGCCAGATTTTGGTAAGCAGTCACTCATACGAATAGATTTTAAATCAGAACCCAACAACCGTGACTCGATCGAAACTAAGTGATGGCGTATGGAGTCTGCCAATTTTATTGCTGCTTTACCTGTTGGCGCGAGCAACCTAACCTTCAAAGAAGTATCCGCTTTCTTGATTACTTCGCACTGTAACTTTTGTCGTTGCATAAGCAAATACAATAAGCTCGCGGCAGTGGTCGTTTTACCAGTGCCTGGCCCACCTGTAATGATGCTAAAATTTAGCAGTAATGTATGTGCGGCTGAAATAGCTTGCCAATTCAACGCTTCCTGACAGATGTCTTTTTCTGTTCCTGATAATTCGCCATTTGATAAATAAAACACGTCTTTCAGCTGCTTGGCCATTGGTACCAGATGCACCTCATCTATTACCTGACCTACGATTGATTGTGAATAAAGCCAATGCTCAAGCAACTGGTGCAGCCGCCAATACCGAGCTAGATATAGCCTACCCTGCCATAATATCAAAGGGGCTTGTTCAAGCGTTTGAACACATTCTTTCTCTAGTAGAAAAGAAGACCTTGCATCACAAGCAACCTGCCTAATTGCACTTGACTGACCCAGATTCAGCAGCCATTCTGAAAAATCGCCATCTTGAAATTGATACGTGGCAAGCACATCGTTTGGCAAATCATCTAGTGTTAGGTAGGTTTGCCCTTTGCTACTCACAAATGACACCATGAGCGCTAGCACGATTACATCTTGCTGATAGTTGTCAGCTAAACCTTCATTAGTATCACCCACTTTTTGGTGACAAGAAGCCACATACTGCGCTGAATACAGGTCAACCCAACGTAATGGGCTCATGCCCTTATCAATACGGCTTTCTAACTGCTTTAAAAAAGGGTGCGTTAATAAACTCATTCGCCTGCAATCTCCCGATCTAAAGCATCAATCAATTCAAATTCAGGTTTTATAAAAACTACGCCCGTATCAATACTCTGTTCGTTTGAATCTAAAGCTAAGCCCCTTAAAAACAAATAATACACACCACCAAAATCACGTTCGTAGTCGTACGCCTCCCCTAAGCGGTGCTTCAAGAAACGGTGCGTTGCTAGGGTATAGAGTATGTACTGAATATCATAACGGTGATCATTCATCACCAGCTGTAAAGCCTCTGTTTGATAGTCTTCTATCGTTTCGCCTAAATAATTCGATTTATAATCAAGAATATAATACTGACCATTTGCTTGAAAAACCAAATCTATCGCGCCTTTCAAATGACCTTCAAATGTTCTGAAATCAATCTCTGTCGCGTGGTGATTAAAGCGTTTGATTAGAGCATTAAACTTATTTGCTTGTAGTTGTTGTACAGGAAAATAAAAAGCCATTTCTGACACATAATCTTGCTCTTTCAGATTCGACAAGCTTGTTTGTTCAGTTAATGAAAAGGCCAAAACAGCTTTCATCCAGTCAGTTAAATACTGACTCCACTGTGGCACCAGCGCCTCTTCAACCAGTTTACTCAAGCTCAATTTTTCATGAATGAGTGTTTCTAGCGATTCATAGTGAGCTTGAAGCTCACGAAGTGGCTCTGCCGTTTCAAAGATCACACTTTCAAACAAGGTATGCAGAAAGGTCCCTGCTCTACTACCTTTTGGAAAACCAAAAATATTAACCGACTCACTTAAAACAGGGCTTTTAATCTTTTGAACGATTTGGGAGTGCTTAGCGTGGTTTTCATACATTAAGCCTGTAAAGCTTTGAACTCGCCAATCTGAAGTAATACGATGTTGTAGCGTTTGAATTTGCCGATTCGCCCGCTTATTTTGTTCCAGCACGTCATTGTCTGCATCCTCAATCAAATCACTAACAATAATATTCTCACCGCGGCATTCATTAAGACAGGGATCATCTATACCCAGCCGCTGTACTTCAACCACACCTTGATACCGTTGCTGAAACATCGTTAAGCAATCATTTAAAACACTATCATCTAAAGGTTTTGGCGCTTCACCTTGAAAAAGTAAATAAGCCCAAGCTGTTTGAGCTAAGCCCAAGGATTTTTTCCCTATGCCCTTGTATGCCGTCGTTCCAACATAACATTGATATTTAGCGCGTGTTAATGCGACATATAATAACCTAATGTCTTCGGCTAAGCGTTCATTATCTGCCTGCTCTAGGTGGTCATTGCTTTTAAGTAAATCTAGGGTCAGATAACCTTTGAGGTCGTTCTTTTTATATGAGTAAAACCATGCTTCATCAGCCCCTCGACCACTAAATAAAAAAGGGACGAAGACAAAGGGGTACTCTAAACCTTTACTCTTATGTATGGTGACAATACGAATAAGCTGTTCATCACTCTCTAAACGTAGTTTGCTTTCATCATCTACCGTTCCCGCGCTAGATATACTGTCACTTAGCCAACGAATCAAAGCAAAATGGCCGCGGTAGATTCGCGACTGAACTTGTAATAATTCTGCTAATTGATTGATATTAGAAAGGCTTCTCTCCCAGTCATTACTAACGGCCTCAAGGTCTGTTGACTGCCAATGTTCATATACTTTCAATAACCTCAATGCTTCACGCACCATTGCCAAAACACCTGCATTCAACCAACGTTTATGCAAGCCTTCAAAAATTTCGAGATATCCCGATAAAACCTCAGCGTCGTCATTCAGTTTTTTATATTGCTTATCATTGATGCCATACAACATTTCAGCTAAACAGCGTCTAACAGAAAACTCATTCTTGGGATCTGCTACCGCCTTCAGTAAGAAGTAAATCGCTTTGGCTTCAACGGATTCAAAAATACTTGATTTACCTTCAAAGCTTGCGCTAATACCAATATTAGATAAGCGTTGTTTTATTAATTCACCTTCTGCACCTGAACGAACCAAAATAGCGATATCAGAGTTTTTAAATACTTGCTCTCCCGTTATACTTTTCGATATTGGGTTTGAAAAACTATCCAGCAAAGCACTGATCTGCTGTGCACTATGATCGGCTAGTTTTGATGACATCTGATCTTTGTTAAGGCCTTCTGAATCAAGCTGAGTAATATACAACGCGGTACTTGAAAGCCTTTCATCTGATTTCTTGGCCGCCTTAACGGTCTGAAATGGAATATCCTTAGCTCTAAATGGGTTATTCATGCCAGAAAATACTGCATTCACAGCATCAACCATTTGAGGAGACGAACGCCAGTTTGTATCCATGGTGAACACATCCCCTCTCGGATGCACCGAAATTTCACTTTTAGCTCTCAAATACGTTGCAATGTCTCCACCACGGAATGCATAAATAGCTTGTTTCGGGTCACCAATCAATACTAATCTAGAGGCACTTGCATCCATGTTAGGTTCAGATTCCGCTCCGCTATCAACCCCAAATAATGTACTAAATATATGATATTGAGTTTGATCCGTATCTTGAAACTCATCAATTAACGCAACCTGATAACGAGACCGAACGATTTCAGCAAAAGTATCATCGGAAGAGGTTAAAGCCTTCGATACATTTAAAATTAAATCATCAAAACCGAGTACTCGTTGGTCACGCTTAACTTGTGCCAGCATTTCATGCACTAAGTCATAAGACTGAACAACAAACTGAGCCTGTAATGAAGGGGGTTCACTACTTAGGTGACGAGACAAAAAATCAAAGAACGAATGCTCTGGGGCTGAGCCTTTAGCCTTGGTTTGGGCAAGTAGATTTTCAGGTAAAAAATCTACAAACAAGTTAGTTCGCTTTCCTGCAGCTGGAAAAGAAAAATCAACACCCTCCTCCGCACTCCAAACTCTAATTTTATACAACCAATTTTGTTTATCTTTTAAACGCTTGAGATCAGATTTAGCAATTAACGTTTCCAGCTCATCAATACTCTCCGCCACAGCTTCTTTTAAGACAGAAAACCAAGTATTCGCCTCTCCGTAGCAGCGAGACCAAGCGCCCAAACCACCATCAATAATTGAGGGGATGAGCATTTCGGGTGATCGGTTCAATAAGGGCATAACCGATTTTAAAATAGCACCTGGAGAAGCCCAATTAGCACAGACATATGCCAGTTCATCTGATGCTAAAGCAAGCACATGCTGACGCCAATAATCCTCGACAACTTGTTTTAACAGGGGTTTTTGATCTTCCAGTAGTTGTTGCTTTAATGGTGATTTAGAGTCAAGTGCATGACTGCGTAATAGCTGCTGACAAAAACCATGAATCGTGTGAATTTCTGCTTGATCTATTTGACGCTCTGCTACTTTTAAGCAAAGACGATCAGCTTCAACACTCTCATTTTTAATTGATATTTGAAATAGTTCTGTAAGCACATTATCGGTGGTTTCATGCCCATCAAAGACTTCACCCAGTTCTTTAATACGAGACCGGATTCTGTCTTTTAATTCCTGAGTCGCCGCTTCCGTGAAAGTCACCACCAGAATTTGATCGACGGTAAATTTCTTTTCAAGCAAATATCGCAAATATAGATTGGCCAGCGCATACGTTTTTCCTGTACCGGCACTTGCTTCAATTAAAGACAGGCCATCCAACGGAAAGTTGATGAGATTTAAGGCTTTCATAACTCACCTCCTTGTTTGTCTGGCAGACCCAATTCTAAATCTATTTGTTCAGGTAATTCCAGTTCATTGACCTCTATCTGATCGACTAAATCAACAAGCTGTCGATGAAAAATAGAGTTAGTCAACAGTGGTAGCTCTTCTGCATTAAGTGGTGCCTCTGCCTTCTCTGAGAATAAACAATAGCGCTGCCAATAAGGGTCATCCCGTTCGCCCTGGATCAAACTATCACCGATATTCACCCCTCTAAATGCTGACTTAACCTGTGATTCCTTTTCAAACAACAAAGCAAACGTCGACTTTGCTAAAAATGGATAAGCGTTTGTTTCCAAGCTTCTAAACAGCTCAAGAACATCATTGGCATATTGTTCTGCGAGCGCTAAGTCTAACTCGGGCAAAGTCCACACTTTATTTATCGTGACTAACGTACTTTTACCCGACAAGTCTTTTTTACCGGATCCCGTAGTTGCAGCTCTACCACAATGAACATTCCAAAAAATATGCTTAACCCAAAATCCAAAAAAGCGACCGGCAATATTTTTGCTTAAACTTAATTCAATTAGGCTCTTATCTTCAGTATTCTTAACGAGAAACTCACCCACTACTTTGTCTTCGTTTGAGTTACTTACAAACGTTAAACTAATCGTATGCTTTGAACTTTCAGCGCAGTTCACAACGTACGCTTGCATTAAAGATAAGGATGTTACTGCATCGTCATAATAGAATTGATCAACCGGCGATCGAGGTAAGCTATCCGATAGTTTCCACTGAGCATAAATTTCAGATGAATCAGTAACCGCGTGTTGATTCCAAGACTGCGCTAGATCTGACTTTAGGAAATATGCATCTAAATGCGATAACGAAAAAGGTTCACTGTCTTCTAGCTCCGAGTCAATCTCGGTATAAGACAAGCCTAAGATGTTTCGGTAGTAATAACGTAGCGGGTGATCGGCCATATTCGTAAGATTCGTTAATTCGAATACTCTACTGTCACCCTCCGTTTCTTGAAACATATCAAATTGAGGAATTATTAACGCTTTATCTGCGGGAGTGGAGTCAACGGGAGAGACATCAGAAGAATCCTTTTTCACAACCTCCTTTTCTGAACGGTGTAAGGCGACCCAGTCAGCGCTATAACTCTTTGGTAGTGAACTGACAGTCACTTCTTTTAAGTGGCTTAAACGCGCGTTATCAAAAAAATACCAAGGGTGAAAAGGCTGTAAACGATGCTGAATAGTCCAATGATTCAATAGTCGTTCAGTAGAATTTTCATCCAATTCATTGAGGTAAAAGTAACGTCCGCAGTAATCTTGCAACTCACTCACTAATAACGAAGGATAACGCTCGGAGTTATCTTTAATATCTCGCCCACAGTAACTAATATACATATTGTTTCGCGCGCTACAGATGGCCTCTAGAAAAAGATATCGATCGTCCTCACGCCTAGAACGGTCACCGACCCTAGCCTTACCCATAGCAAGAAGGTCAAAACTAACCTTTTGCTCTGGCCTAGGGTATTGGCCTTCATTCATTCCCAGCATACAAACGACTTTAAAGGGAATACTCCGCATTGGCATCAAGGTACAAAAATTTATTCGCCCCGCGAGAAAACGTTGATTTACTCGTTCTTTTTCAAACCCAGCAGCAATCACTTCAGCAACAATAGAGAAGCTAATTTCTTGCTCGAAATTTGCGCAGCTCACTTGCTCACCAATACTCGTTACGGATAAATCCATCAAGCGTTGTACTTCTTCACTTAAATATTCTGTATCAAACCATGCATTCCAAAAACCTGTCACGATTTGCAGCCAAGACTGTATCTTTTTCTTCCCTTTTTGGTGATCAAGAGTTTGCTCTACCAAATCAATGAATCGTATTAGTTTGCCCGCTAGCACTTGCATCTCACGGCTATATTGGCTTTGAGCAAAGACCTCCCCAGCACCATCATGAATATGTGAATTCACGCCATAAACATACCCGGCAAGTAATCGTTTAAACCCACTCACCCAAGTATTCGCATCGCCTGATCCTTGCACAGATGCTGTAGACGACAAACACTGGTCCCGGTGCTTTTCAGATAAACCCCAGCGAATATTTAATCCTGAAACCCAGGCATGAATTTGCACAAGATCTTCTTCAGAGATCATGAAGCGCTCTCGTATTGCTTCAATATCCAACCAATCCAAAACTTCAGTGGCGGTAATTCGTAAGGTAGATAAATTTAGAATTCCACTTAGCACTTCTACCATCGGCTGATCCAATGCCAGCATTTGGTCAGAGATACCATAAGGCAAATACTGTGGCTGACCATATTGATCAAACGCTGGTCGTGAAAATATCGCATCAACCAAGGCAGCAAAGTCTTGCACGTCTGGCATCATGACAATCACATCTTTAGGGCTTAATTCAGGTGATTCATCCAAAAGCTGAAATAAATAATCATGCAAGGCTTCAACTTCACGTAAATGACTATGACATGAAATAAATCGAATAGACTTATCTGATTCATCAACCTCTCGGGAGGTTGCTTGCAAGTTCAATATATCAGTTTGAAGATACGCTAAAGCACTGATTGAAACAGCCTCATTCTCAGAACGTTCGAGTAAGGCATCATCATAAAGGTCAACAGGCATTTCTTTTATACCATCATGACCATATAGAATTGAGAGGTAATCACGACCTAAGCGCCCCCAAGATGCTAATAACTGATTACTTTCTATGTATGTATCCGCTGCCGTACTGGCACTGACACCACTCGCTAACAATGACTGTTCTAATTTTAATTGTTGCGCTTCTGATATCACGTCGCCCCAGTAGTATTGACAGGGGTTTTGAATCATAAAGTGCACATCCGTATAACGGCTTAAAGCCACTAGAACGGGCAACCATTTTGGTGGTAAAGCTGACAAACCAAAAATAAAAACACGTTCTGGCAGACGCGCTTGTAAATCACTTGGGCAATGCTGTAAACAGTCTAATAATTTACTGAGTAAAATAGCTCGATGATTACGTTTTTCAATGCTCGATTCTGGATATAAACTTCGCCATAAATCTGCCTGCCAAGCTTCTAAGTTCGAAAAAGTAGCCTCTACTGATAATTCATGACTTGCTTGTTCACCTTTTTCCCAAGCATCAATCCAATCAGGACGATAATTCTGATAAGCATCAAACAGATCCGCTAAGACATCACTCAATTCAAATAACACTTGCTCACTATAAGTAGATTTTTCAAGCGATGTTAGCGAACATGGCTCTACCTTTGATGACTTAGACAGTGCATCAATATAGATTTTTAAGTTTTTGTACCTTGGATCAGACAGTTTTTCAGGTAAACGCTCAAGTATCTGCCACCGCACATTGTTTTTTTCAAATATAGGGATATGCGTTTCTTCAGGCATCAAAATCTGTGAAAGCTGCCAAATAAAAGAAGCAGGCATGGTGCATTCAATCATTGCAGCTATACCCAGACTTTGAGAAATTTCTTGTTGTAACCACGTCCCCATACCATGGCTTTGTATTAAGATAACTTCGTTCGAAAATGAAGACGATAATGGTGAAGCCTTCATAACTTCAGCAATAACCACTGCCAAGTGTTCTGTTTTATTTGAAGGGTAAAGACGTAACATAAGGACCTTTATTAAGTGGCTCGGCCAATATTTCAGCACGCCAATTTATTTTATTGTCTGACAGTAATAGTTTAACGTTATTTCTTAAAGTAAGCTCTCAACTTATTAGCAAGTACTTGAATTATCTAATGATATCGATTCTTCATAACCACTCAATATATCCATATACGCTTATATTTGTTCTTATTTACAAGCATTTTTATGAACACGTTCACAACTACAATGCACAATATAACCATTACTTGTTTTCAATGCTTAGAATGAATATATTCTTGCCCAATTATAATAATTGTTACAAGCGTTAAGTCATAAGTTTCGTAAGGGAGTATTAGAAACTTGTTCCAGTCAAATAAAAATAAAAAGCAAATGGGCACCTGGTCAAAATTAGTCGCCCTTTGCACCAATGCCATGGGCGGTTACTACCGTTCAAATGGCACCATTGTCAGAAATATTGCATCAGGCAATAGCAGCCCTGATAACGACGCTATATTTGTTGAAACAGATGTTCAATTCGCCAACTTATCAGAGCGAACGCATGCGCGCGTACGCCATCAGGAAACCCAGCGCCAAGAAAACATTGAAGCTATATTATCATTGGTTTCTGGACTTATGGGCGAAAAAGTAAGTATAAACGCCGTTGATCCAGATTGGGCGAATGTATTTTTCAATTATGCTCAGGATGTTAGTAACAAAAACATGCAAAGCCTTTGGGCTCGCGCTATGCTTTGCGAGCTAAAGCACGCTAGCTCCATTTCAAAACGCAGCCTCAGTTTCCTTTATCATTGTGATCTCTGGGAAATTGCCGCATTCAAAAAAGTAGCAAACTACGCGTTCATAGGTAGTAATGGTCATCCTTTTATTTTTCGCTCCAAACCAAATTCTAATGCGAAAGATGATATTTTTACAGAATCACGTTTCCTTTCTCACTGTGTTAACGCCGGTATGATCGCCCCCGAGCCAAAAAATTTGCTTGTCGGCTTTGAGTTTGAATATGAGAAAAAGGGCCACCGTATTAGCCATGACTTTACACCGGTAGGCCAAAGCGTTGGATTTTACTTTCAAGCATTTTCTAAAACTGGCAGCGATTTAATGAAGTTATTAGGAGGGCTTGAAACAATACCTACATCTAACTTACAACGGAGGATTGTTTGGGATTTTATCTCAGACTTTATTGATATTGAAACCGAATGCGAAGAAGAGTCAGTGCTCGCTGGCTAGTTCAACTTCGAATAAATCACTCACTAAAGATGAAACACTATGTTCCAACATAGAGTCATTGAGTATCAAATAAAAACAATTAAAGTGTTAATTAAATTCTACGAAGAGCACTTATTATGGACGATAAAAAATACGCACCCGCTTATGCGCATAATGCGATTGAAGAACTATTTGAGAATGTGTTTTGGGTACATGGGAGCATTAAGATAGCTCCGGGTATGACGATGAATAGAAACATGATCATTCTCAAACAAGGCGCTGAGTTAACACTGATAAATCCTGTCAGACTCAACAACCAAGAAGAAGCAAAGCTATGTGCATTAGGTGAGATTAAAAAAGTTTTACGTTTAGGTGATTTCCATGGCTTAGACGACCAATATTACATTGATCGATTTGATGCAAAATTCTGGTGCCAAAAAGGTCAATCTACCTATAAAGCGCCCTTACCAGACACTATCATTCAAGAAGACACCCTCCCCCCAATTAAAAACTCAGCGTTTTTTATTTTCTCAAAAGCAAAATTCCCTGAGGCTGCGTTACTATTAAAAAGCCACAATCTATTAATCACAACCGATAGCATTCAAAACTTAACAAATTGGAGCTATACAACATTCCTAACAAAAGTTGTACTTAGACTGATGGGCTTTAAGAAAGAATTATTAATTGGTAAACCATGGATCAAAAGAGTCACACCAAAAGGTGAGTCTATGCGAGGCGATTTTGAACGATTACTTGATTTAGATTTTGACCACCTCATCGCCGCACACGGAACATTGCTACGAGATAATGCGAAACCAGCATTACAGCGAGTCGTCGCCAAAACCTTTGATTAGCTTTCTTGGCTACTACTTTTTGAAGTACCGATTTACAGTTTAAATTTAAAATAGAATCTAATCGTTAAATGTATCTAGTAAGCACTCAACCTGCTTTTAAAGGTTTCAATTACAAACTCTAACAGTGCTTTAACTTTTGGAATTTTTACTCGATGCTGTGGATAGAGTGCATAAATATCTACGCCTTGTATTCCCCATTCAGGCAGCACCTGAATCAATTTTCCAGATTGCACCGCCTCATGACACATATAATCAGGTAAAACGGCGATGCCTAATCCATCTGCAACGGATTGTTTTAATATAGAAAAGTCGTCAACTACAAACCTAGGTCGTATTTTTAGTTCTACATGCTTTGTTCCTGATACCAACTCCAAGGTATTGCTGGCGTTCATTCTGTTCATTAAAAGTACGTCGTACTTATGTAATAGGTCTGGCGTTTGTGGCGATCCAAGTTGCTCTAAATAGCGCTTACTTGCGAACAGACTTCTTTTGGCACTTCCTAAGCGTTTTGCGACTAATCGAGAATCGTTTAATGAGCCAACTCGAATTAGCATATCAAAGCCTTCTTCGATTAAGTCAACACGCTGGTTAATCAGGTTAAGTGATAAACTCAGCTTCGGATATTGATGAAGAAATTTCGATAATGCGGGCTTTAAAATTTGTTGGCCAATGGTAACAGAAGCTCCGAGTTTTAAGCTTCCTGCATAATCATTCAGTATTTCAGAGACAACTGTTTCGGCTAAATCAACTTCTTCGTGAATACGTTTGCAATGATTTAGGTAACGTTTACCTACTTCTGTTAAGTGCTGAGCACGCGTTGACCGTTCTAATAATGTTACGCCAAGGCGTTTTTCAAGACGGGAAACTTTACGACTAACGTTTGCTTTTGGTATTCCGAGCCTATCAGCTGCCAGTGTGAAACCACCTGTTTCAACCACCGCTAAAAATACCATCATATCGTTTAGGTCTTGCATTATTAATCACACCCAACTGTTGTCATATTTGAATATATAATATCAACAATTGAGCATTTATCAAACAATAAAATATCGCTATTATTTCAACATCAAAACAAAATAACGGAGATAGCCATGCAATTAATTAGAAGAGATAACTTACCCTTAGGCGGATTTTCTGGATTGCGCGAGCACCGTATCGTGACAGACAGCCGTTTATTTGGAAGCCGTAAATCATCAAAAACGTCAGAAGGACTAGGTAATTTTGTTTATTTAGCCGACGCGCAATTTAACCCAAAAGGTGAAACGGGTATGCACCCCCATAAAGAGATTGATGTCATTTCCGTGATGATAGAGGGTCAAGTTAGTCACGCAGGGTCACTTGAACATGGAAAGAGTTTAAAAGCCGGCGATGTGCAAGTTCAACGTGCTGGCGGAGAAGGTTTTGCGCACAATGAAATAAACCCCGATAGTGTGAAAAACAGAATGATCCAATTATGGGTTTTGCCTGAAGAAACTGGTCAGTCAGCGGGTTATAAATATTACACACCTAAAAAAGTAGGTGTTACGCGTATTTATGGTGTTAACGAACCAGAATCTAGGACGTTTGTAAGCAAAACCACGATCGATATTATTCGATTGAAAGCTAATACAAACATCACCCTCACGAAAGAATCGCTGAGTTACATCACCTCTGGCAAGGCAGTTGCAGTGGAAGGACGCGAATCTATTTCTATCTCGGATGGAGATCTGATTCGAAGCAATGATATAGAGATAAAAGCAAAAACTAACCTTAACCTAATCATTATTGGTCAGTCAGTTTAACGACAAACTAAATGGAGAATATTATGAATAAATTTGCTGAAACTTTAACGCCTGATAACGCTGTATTGGCGATGATTGACCATCAAACTGGACTATTGGTTAGCTGTCGAGACCAAGACCCACACTTAATGACCGAAAATATAAGAGGCCTTTGTAATTTAGCAAAAACAGTTGAAATGCCATCTATCATCACGGCAAGTATGCCTGATGGCCCAAACGGCCCGATCATGCCAGAAATAACGGATATCCTCGGAGATAAAGTAATCAACCGGGCGGGTGAAATTAATGCTTGGAAAAGTCCGGAATTTAAGCGAGTCCTAGAGGCAACTGGCCGTAAGAAAATAATCATGGCCGGGATTGTGACGGATGTATGTTTAATGTTCCCAGCCATCTCCGCGGTAGCAGAGGGTTATGATGTATACGCTGTTGTTGATGCATCCGGTACTTGGAATAAAGCCGTCGCTGACGCAGCAATCCATCGAATGACGCAAGCTGGCGTAAAAGTAGCAACATGGGCATCCGTTTTAGCGGAAGTAATGGATGACTGGCGTAGTGAACATGGTATGACTTTGGGTGGCGTATTAGGAGAACACACCAGTTACCGCTGGGTCTATAATAGTTTCATACAGGCGAACGGATAAAATATAAATGGCCGTAGTTTTCCGCCTTTGTTTAGGAGAAGATGAATGATTAACGACCAAAAACCTAACCAACACATTATGGCTTTGATTACTTTTCTGGCGCTAGTTCCGCTGGTTTATTTTATACCGGACTTCATAGCTCAGTTTCTACCTGCGAGCAAGCTGTTAAACGTTATTGTTGCCGTAGGAATTATTGTGCCGATTATTTCTTATTTAGTAATGCCTTTTTCGCTCAAATTAATTTCAAAATCTAAACATAAAACGCGTTGAGCGCTCTTTTGAATAAGAGCCCCCTTTTAAACATGCTGAGGTATTTATAAGCTTGCTTCTTTTAAACATTTAGAAACAACGAACAATATTTCTGCATGAGGGGTGGCCAACCTAAAAGATCCCCCCTCTAAAATTATCGCCCAGAAATGTAAAAAGTAGAATCCAGTCCTATTCAGTGATTTTATGTGAACCACTCCAATTCTCTCAGATTTAGTTTCGCCAATGATAAATTCTTACAAGTATTTATTTCTTAATCTGGTTTATTTTGGAACCTTGAGTCGGTAACTGAGCCAAGTAAATGAATAATAATAAAATTAGTCCTAAGCTTTATATCTGGAAAAATAGTCGTCTATATATCGGTACAGATCATATCCCTTTTCGTAAATATACCCTTGCCTGGAGTCAATTACTGGTGAGTATTCACGGGGAAATGCGTATTCAGTTAGAAGGTGGCAGCGAGATGACGACTCGAAGCTGTATGATAAAATCCGGTACTGACGTTAATGAAGCGTATATCAATACTAGCAACGCTGTTATCGCTATATATTACTTAAACCCGATTTCTCAAGATTTTTTAATTCTTCAGAATCAAATGGTTAATGCTAGGAAAGGTGTTTGCTATAACCACCCTAAAGAAAATAATTTAGTTCAGCAACTACTTCATATTTTTGAGAAACCATTGTCTTCCTATCAAGCTTACCTTCTATGCCAGGAAGCGATTATTCAATCTCATTTACGCCAAATGATTGTTAAGGAGTTTGACCCTCGAATTATTGAGACTTTACAAAATATTCGAGAAACCTTTCGAGATGATCTCTCAGTGAGTGATTACGCTACAAATGTTCATCTATCTGAATCACGGTTAAATAAGCTATTTAAAGAAGAAATTGGTATTCCTATCACCAAGTACCGACTCCAGCTTCGTTTATCTGTCGGCATCATTCTCCTCGCAGCTGGATACACCGTTACCGATGCCGCTTATGGGGCCGGATTTTCAAGCTCTGCTCACTTCTCAACATGCTTCAGTAACATGATCGGTATTCAACCATCCACCCCTTTCTTAAAACCACCCTACATGAATGCATTCATCTCTGACGATGTATTAGAAGCAATATCCCCTATCACCTTCTGTAGTTCCGACTGCTAATTCTCAACCCAAAATTAGTTTTGGAGTGTGACGTAAACCCTATAAAAGTGCCAATTCGTGAAAGCAGGATACATTTGCCTTCTGTAAATTTATCTCAGGATTGTCGACAACCCTAAAAAACAAATATAACCAATCATATAGGTTGATCACATGAACAAATCAATATTAGAAAAAGTTGTTGTTGGTACAAGCGCTTTACTATTTTCAATCAGTGCATTCAGTTTTACCCCTAGCCCGACGCCTACCCCAGACCCAGAACCTGAACCCTGTCAGGGAGAATGCGACTTTACACGTGGCCCCGACCCGACATCGAGTTACCTAGAAGCAACTCAAGGGCCCTATTCGGTCGACACCGTAAATGTCTCTCGTTCTGTTAGTGGCTTTGGCGGTGGCACGATTCATTACCCAACTAATACAACGGGAACCATGGGTGCCATCGCAGTTGTTCCAGGTTTCCTTGCGGGTGAATCATCTATTTCCTGGTGGGGACCTCGCCTCGCTTCTCATGGTTTTGTGGTTATTACAATTGCAACGAACTCTACTTTTGATCAACCTGCCAGTCGTGAAACACAGCTAGGAAGAGCCTTGGATTATGTTATCAGTCAGAGTAATTCGAACAGCAGCGACATCTCTGGCATGGTCGATAGTACCCGCGTTGGCGCAATGGGCTGGTCTATGGGGGGTGGCGGCGCGCTAAGAATTGCTTCCGGGAGTCGCTTAAGTGCAGCCATTCCACTCGCACCATGGCATACAGGCAGTAATGATTTCGATGAAATTGATACACCCACTATGATCATTGCCTGTGAAAATGATTCCACGGCCCCAGTTAGAAGCCATGCTTCACCATTCTATAACAGCATCCCCAGCACAACTGATAAAGCCTTGTTAGAAATCAACAATGGCAGTCACTCGTGTGCGAACGGCGGTGGCTCAAACGGTGGTTTACTTGGTAAATATGGAGTGTCATGGATGAAACGCTTTATAGATGAAGATACACGTTATAGCCAATTTTTATGTGGCCCTAACCATGCTTCAAATAGTGCTATTTCTGAATACCGCGAAACATGCGATTACTAATCATTGTATTCAAAACAGAATGGATAAGTGTTTTCGTATGGTCTCAGAAGGCCGGTTAGGCTGAGTAATTTAGCCACCCAGTAAATTTTTACTGGGTTTTTTCCTAAAAAATATTTAAGTACTAAGGCGAATGTTAATAACAATACTACGGCGAGAGCAAAATAATGAAGCTAGTTCCCTGCATTCCGAAGCTCCATATATGGTCAAACCAATTATTATTTCTGGGTGTGTCCCATATTCCTTATCGCGAACATCAGGTCGTTTCCGACAAACTGATGATCAGTATTCAAGGCAAGATGTTGATCACCTCAGCTAACGGAAACAAAATAAGCACGCGTACTTGTTTGGTCAAAGCCGGAGCCACCTTCGATGACCAATACATAGATGCAAACAAAGCCACCATGGCTATTTACTATCTCGCACCACTCACGCAAGATTATTCAGCACTAGAAAGTATCATGATCAAAGCACTTGATGGACTACATTACAACCACCCTCAAGAAGACCTCCTTATCCAGCGATTGCTTGATATTAGAGATGAATCAATATCCCCTGAAGAGGCCTACCCTATATTAAAAAATTTTATCGTTCAGCCACAGCTTCAGAGCATCGAGTTTAGAGAATTCGATACTAGAATTATTGAGGTCACTCAAAGAATCAGAGAAACCGTTAGCAAAAACTTAGGTATCAATGAGTTCGCTGAAGCTGTGTACTTATCCGAATCTCGCTTAGAGAAATTATTTAAAGAGCAAATGGGTGTACCTATCACCAAGTATCGACTTCGGTATCGTGTATATATAGGGATCATTCAGCTGGCATTAGGGCGATCAGTTACCGAAGCAGCTCTGACGTCTGGCTTTTCAAGCTCAGCTCATTTTTCAAAGTCATTTACTGCCATAAATGGCATTCCACCCTCCACTACATTTTTAAAGCCACCTTTTTTAGATGTACTCATTGCCGATGAAGTATTAGAAACGATGGAGACCAATAGAAGAAGGAATAACAGTAAAAAACATTCAAGAGCTCTTAGTTTTAGTAAAGAAAATAACACCATGACAAGTCGTGAAAGTAGTCGTTAAAAGAACCAAGACAAAAACCTAATTTAAATGGCACTATGCTAGTTTGTCATTTAAGTTACTTAAAAATAAACGAATGAAAAGTGAGTCGTAAAAATGAGTAGTGCCATGAATAAAAATGCTTTGTATACCGTCGCTATTTTATCGGGATTGATCATTACTGCGTTAATAATATTAACAAACGCTGACCCCGTAACAATCAACCATACTGCGAACACATACACTACAGGAATAATTGAAGCGGATTTACCTGAAAATACTATCGCGACTGTGTGGCAGTGGGACACAGGGCAAAGTAATGAAGACCAAGGCCAAAAAATTGAAACATCAGATATTAATCAGCCTACTAGCCAATCCGATAACACCTCAGATCTACCCTTTACTCAAGAATCAGTCTATAAAGCACTTCATGCTGTAAAGTTAGATGATAACGGAGACATAATCATTGATGATGATGCATTAACGGCTCTAGACACAACTCTAAACCATAATCAGCTCAAGTTAGATGATGAGGCCTTAGAAGAATTGCAAAGCATGATAAGAAAAGGTTTGCCAGGCAATGCAGGCGAACAAACAGCTGAAATAGTAGCCAATTATTATCAATATTTAGGGGCCACAAGTGAATTTAACTCGCTCTACGACACGAGAAACAGCTCGGACCAAACCATCGATGATTATGAAACGCAATATAATGAGTTATTAGCGCTACGCGAACTATATTTAGGGGAAGAAGTAGCCAACCAATTATTTAAAACCTCCAATGCTAACTCTCAATACATGTTTGACAGTATGGTACTAGAAGCAAACACAAGCCTAAGTGTTATAGAAAAAAAACAACAGCAAGCAAAAATCATCGAGCGTCATGCTGAAAAGACGATCAACGTAGACAATTGGAATGTACGCTTCCGTGAGTTTTTAAACGATAAGCAAAACGTACGTAATTCATATTTAAGTGATGATGATAAACGAGATCAGATCACCTCTCTTATGCACCAACATTTTACAGATGAAGAGTTAAAATACGTGAATCACCTTCGACTTGATTCTCTTTGAATATTGAATGAAATGTACCTCTAAATGATAACCAAAAGTCTGAAGTTTTCAAACCTAACGATTGTCTTAGTTATGTCTTTAGCAATGACCTTATCCACACTTTGGTCATTGCATGCTGAGTCTCAAGGTTTTTTGCTCAGCCCTGACAAACTAGACTGGCAACAACCCTCATCCATGTCAGAGAGCTTTCCTGAACTTATTTCAGCTCATCACTGGCAGTTTAACTATGAGGCCACTGAAAAGATTCTGCTAAAAATGAAACAAAAGAAAACCGGCGAACTAGTATTCAATGAGAATACGGCGAAGGTACTAAAACAAGCTGTTTCGGAACTACCAATAAAGATGGAAAAAGATGAATTACAACGCGTAGAATTTTTGGTAACCAAAGGTTTTCCAGGCAAAACTGGTCAGCAACTCGCAATCGTTTTGACTCAGTTTTATCATTTTCAACAAGCATCAAATATCGCCCATTCATCGATTAATATAAAGAAAAATAAACATAACAAAGAACTAAGCTTCCAACAAACTGTTTTACGCCAAGAACGTTATCTGGGAAAAGACATGACACGACAACTTTTTGGTCGACAAAACGCATTGACCCATTACCTTTATGCTCGTCAACATATCAACGAAAATTCAAATTTAAACCAAATACAAAAACAGCAACAACTTACCGCACTTAAAAATCGGTTCAAAACCCATGTGCGTTAAATCCATGTCCACCAAACTAAGGACCAATAAGCCTATAATTGATAAAACAAGTTGGTCATATAACAAACTTTCAACCCTAATACAAAAAACTCTATTTGCTCTCTTATCTGGCGGTCTGCTCTCTCTCTCATTTCTTGATGCCGCCTACTATTTTGTCGTTTGGGTCGCTTTCATTCCTTTTTTAATCGCGATAAACGGTGCCAGTTTACGGAGAAGTTATTGTCTTGGCCTCATATCAGGCTTAGCCTTTTGTATCAGTGCGGGCTATTGGGTAATAGATTTTATCATGTTATCGAAAGGCTACGATTTCAGTTTGAGCTTTTTTTGGTCACTAATTTTTTGGTTTTATTGCGCACAACTCAGTGCGCTGATAGCACTGAGTTTCAACTGGATGAAGCAGCGTAGTCAGGTGCATGAATTTATTCTGTTCCCTCTCGTCATTGTGACACTTTATTCTGCTTTCCCAATGCTATTCACGGTTAGATTAGGCGAAAGCCAAAGTCAGTTTTTGAGTGCCATTCAAGCCACAGAATTTACGGGCGTACATGGGCTGGATGCCATCATTGCATTAAGTAATATCATGCTGTTTAAAGTAATCAATCTTCTATCAACCAATCAGAAAAAACAGACGAATTGGCCTTGGCTTCTTGCTACAATCATTATCATTGCCTGGCTTACTTATGGTCTGTTCGCCATGCAAATCTGGGATATAAAGATAGAGGATTCTGACACCATTCGTATTGGCATTGTGCAACCAAACGAAGCTCCAAGTCTGGAAAAATCGAAATCATATCCCGGCTATAGCCGCGCCTACCCGCCAGAAATGGCGATGACAGAACGACTAAGTAAAGACGGGGCAGAAATTGTCATATGGCCGGAAGCAAAATATAAAGCTTACCTTGATCAGCCACGTGTGAGTAAAGCCTTTCAAAATCAAATTAATTTACTAAATACGAGCTTAGTTTTTCAAGATATCGAGCATAAAAAATCACCACAAAAAGTTAATAATCTACAATACAACAGCGCCGTAATGTTAGACCAAAATGGCGAAGAGCTTGGGCAATATCAAAAAATGAAGCGTATAGCCTTTGGTGAATACGTACCTTTAGTTAGTGATGTTCCAGTATTAAGAACTTGGATAGAAGATTTTTTTGGACGGTTTCTAAACGAAATGGCACAGGGTACATCGCATCAGGTTTTTGAACATCAGAAATTAAATATCATTCCGTTAATTTGCTATGAAGTCATGTTTCCAGAATTTGTAGCCGAAGCTGTTGCGCTAACTCAAGCTGAAAATAAATCAGGCAACTTATTGGTAGGCTTATCAAGTAATGGCTGGTTTGGCACCACACGCCAACCCTATCAACATGTAAATGCTTCGATACTGCGCGCAGTTGAAAATAGAACGCCCTTGGTGCACGCCGTTAATAATGGGCCGTCAATCGTAGCCATACCCAATGGGCGCGTTATTTTCATATCCGACTACCATCAGGCAGGTGGCTATGTTGTAGATATTCCCTATTCAAATAGTTTTAAGCGCAGTTTTTACAGCCAGTATCCTAAGCTGTTTACCTATAGTGTTTATGGAATATTAATTCTAGTTATTGTGCTGTCTTCAAAGACGGTAAAACGATCTTCAAAAGATGTCGTTTTTTAAAAAAGTCCTCTGATATTAACAATGATAAATTCCCTCAATGAAAGCTCAGCGCGGAGAACACAACATTCCGTAATAAAAAATGGCGGGGATCAGTGCCCGCCCTTAATTACTTTATTAATTTACGCTCTTGAAATATTTCTTTTAAAACATTAGTTGTTTCAATGAGTTCTTCACCGATGCCCATATTATTCGCTGAGCCTTTAATCGCCTTTTTAGCGCCCTTCGCTATTTCAGCTACCGTATCAGCGATCACACCAAAATCTTTTATTTGGGTTTTGGTTTGATCTACTGCGGTATACATTGTTTTATTTAGGTGTGATAGTGCAAATTTTGCCTTCTCTGCTGACGTGTTAGCTTCGCTTTGACCTTCGGATGAACCGCCAAGAGCGCTATTCATAATATCGCCAAGCTGACTAACCTTATTTCGGATATTCTCCTGACATTCAATTAAACGTGCAAGAGTGTCATTAATATTACTTGCATTAACCTTTGAGTGCCCAGCCAGCGACTTTACTTCGCCCGCTACCACGGCAAATCCTCTACCCACCTCGCCTGCACGCGCCGCTTCTATCGCTGCATTTAATGCCAATAAATTGGTTTGATCTGAAATATTAGTAATCGCCGTAGCCATACCTTTGATTTTATCAAACTCATCCAAAAAGCGATTTATCTCCTCATTTAAATCATCAGAAGCAGAGGCCGTCACCTCTATAGAAGAAGTCATTGTCGTAATATGAGCATGCACTTCATCGAAGGCTGTACCCACTTCAGAGGAAGCAATAACACCGTCTTCAAATTCTGCTGCATACTCTTTAAATTGATTAGAGACTCGCTCAACTTTAACTGCAACATCATCCGCAAATGACGCTCTAGCAATAGAGGCTTTATTAACACTCTGTGCAGTATTAAACACCCCCTCTGAGAGCGTAGAAATTTTCTCCAAAGGATGGTTTACAGATAGCATAACGGCTTGAAGTGTTGGCTCGACTATTTTAGGTATATTTGTTTTATTTTTTTCTAGCGCACTACTAATTGACGATACAAAATAAGGTACTGCATACGTCAAAAGTAACTGCCACCACACTATATTTGACGTGAATAAATTATCACCCTGATTGATTAGGTTCAATATTGTTCCTACAAAAAGAGCCGTCACCAGCGCTCTCCTTATGATAGAGATATTACTCCAATGAGCAAAAAAATCTTTTTCTTTTTCTAACTTCATTCTCTTCACCTCTAAAGTAAGCAATTTCTGCACTTTGCTTAGTGTCCATTAAATTGAATAAGTTCAATTTATTCTGCTATCCGCCTTTTAATCCAAAATTACTTTGATTGATATTCATGGTGCATCCATAAACACCCTTAATTACTTTAGTGTTAACCTAGGTTAACACATCCAAACAAACACTATATCTTATTGTTTTAATAGGAAAAAAATAAAAAAACAACAACTTTGTCTAGATTATTGTCACACTCATGTAACACCTTTAATACCGCTTCTATATTTTAGTTCCTACCTCATCGTTCTTTAATCTATAAAATTCAGACAGTTACTACCAACCGATTCTATTTGGCATACATGATGCTGAGCATCAAGAGCGATATCACCAGATATAAGCTAAATAATCTGAAGATATTCTGAAGATAAAAAATACTAAATTCGAATTTCATAGAGACGCATTGCGAGGATTAAGTCATGAATATTAAAAATATACTATTTGCATTTACAATTATGTTTAGCTTGGTGTTTTCTAACGTGGGTTGGGCTGATCCTCAGAATGGAAACACAGATAGCTCAGTATCAGACGGCCAATCAACACAAGACAATGATGGTCTTGATGCTGATATAGATGTGTCTGATTCATTTCAGGATAACGACAGCTCAAATAATAGTGGTCAAGACAACGATGGTGTCGATACTGATGTAGCCATTGATGTCGCTGATTCCTTCCAAGACAACGATTCCCCCAATAACAGCGGTCAGGATAATGACGGTACCGATACAGACGTTGCAGTAGATCTCGCTGACTCCTTTCAGGACAACGATACTTCCAATAGCAGCGGTCAGGATAATGACGGCACCGATACCGACGTTGCAGTAGATCTCGCTAACTCTTTCCAGGACAACGATACGGACGATAACAGCGGTCAGGATAATGACGGCACCGATACCGATGTAGCCGTTGATCTTACTGACTCCTTTCAGGACAACGATACTTCCAATAGCAGCGGTCAGGATAATGACGGCACCGATACCGATGTAGCCGTTGATGTTGCTGACTCCTTCCAAGACAACGATACGGACGATAACAGCGGTCAGGATAATGACGGCACCGATACCGATGTAGCCGTTGATCTTACTGACTCCTTCCAGGATAACGATACGGACGATAACAGCGGTCAGGATAATGATGGTACCGATACCGATGTAGCCGTTGATGTCGCTGACTCCTTCCAGGACAACGATACTGACGATAATAGTGGTCAGGATAACGATGATGTTGATGTTGATGTTGCTATGAGTGATTCATTCCAAGATAACGATACGGACGACAACAGCGGACAGGACAACGATGATGTAGATGTTGATGTTGCCATGAGTGATTCATTCCAGGATAACGATACGGACGACAACAGCGGTCAGGACAACGATGATGTTGATGTTGATGTTGCCATGAGTGATTCCTTTCAGGATAACGATACAGACGATAACAGCGGTCAGGACAATGATGAGACTGATGTTGATATTGCAGTAAATGATTCCTTTCAGGATAACGATACGGACGACAACAGCGGTCAGGACAACGATGAGACTGATGTTGATATTGCCGTGAATGATTCCTTCCAGGATAACGACACCACTCATACAGATACAGACAACAGCGGGCAAGACAATGATGGTACTGACGTTGATGTGGCTGTAAGTGATTCATTCCAGGATAACGACGATAATAGTGGTCAGGATAATGATGGTACCGATATTGATGTCGCTGTGACTGATTCGTTCAACACTACAAATAGCACTGACAACAGCATAAATACCGGAGATATAAACTTTGACCTACAAGCTAATAACTCTATGTTGAATGCAACCGTTTCAGGAAATTCAATAACCATGAGCTCTAATGGTGAAAGTACAAATAGTTACATGGCTGGTAATAACATCGAAAGCGGTGTAAGCACTACTGGTGTTACGATCATCAATCAAAATACGGGCTTACAAGCTTCGAATCAAAACTCAATTAACGTGATGTCAAATATGACTGTTGATTAGCACCCAATAGTAAGAGACCCGTCATTCGTGTCAGGTCTCTTTCTCCTGTTTATTTGAGAAAGCTTAGCTAGGAGAAAACATCATGTTTGTTGAATTAATTCAGAAACTAAATCAACTTATAGTGTGTACCATTTGTCTTTTTAGTTTCTCCATGTCACTGCAAGCAGACGCATTAGATGACGAACTAGGTTTATCCGATGCGTTAGTGTCAAATAATGAACTGGATTCTAACCGAGGCCGAGCAGATCTTGATTTGGTCTTTCAGTCCAACGAAACAGCTCAAAATGCATTAATGCAAAATAACACCCTTCATTCAGAAGGAACAGGCAATAACTCAATTTCAAGTCAAGCATTTTCAGGAATGTCAGGGATTGCAACGATCATACAGAACACTGGAAACCAAGTTATTATCCAGGATACAACTATGGTCAATGTACTGATTAACCAATAACTTTGATTAATCGAAGCTCTGATAAATAAGACTAACAGAGCCCCTTATTATTAATTAGACAAGTAAAACAAGGGGCTTTAATTCCACACTGCAACCCAATACAAAATAGGGAAATTGTCGATGTTCAAGCCCATTAGTTTCGCTTTACTCATATTGTCATTTACCCCTGTTTTTGCAGGATCCGTTATGGTCCCAGGCTTTGGTTCCACTCATGTAATAAACGTAACCAGCTACAAAGAAGCACGTTTTAAGTCGGTCATAAAGCAACAATATGATTTTAGTTGCGGTAGCGCAGCGCTTGCAAGTTTGCTGACCTTTCACTATGACGAGCCTGTTAACGAAAAAGAGGTGTTCACAGCTATGTATGAAACGGGAGACAAAGAAAAAATTAATAAAGAAGGTTTTTCAATGCTGGATATGAAAAATTTTCTTGAGCAACGAGGATATCGCTCTGAAGGTTATCAAATTGATTTAGATATGCTACAAGACAAAGCAAAGATCCCTGCAATCACCCTGATCAGCACCAATGGTTATAACCATTTTGTTGTTGTGAAAGGGGTCAATCAGTCCGAAGTTCTTGTAGCAGATCCTGCGCAAGGCTCACGCGTAATAGCTCGCCATGAATTTGAGAAAGATTGGAACGGCCTGATATTCATTATAAAAAGTCATGCAGAATTAGGCCGAAAAAAATATGATCTAAAAGATGATTGGAAAGTTCGTGCCAAAGCACCATTTGGTACCGCTCTTAAGCGAAGTAATCTTGCGCAATTTACAGTGACCCTCCCTGGGCCTCTAAATTTTTAGGAGTATATTATGAAAATTGTCGTAAATTCAGGGATTTTATTTGGCACCGTTTTATCAATAATTCATGCAAGCACCGCTTACTCCGAACAAATATTGAGCACTCAGAATAATGCGTATTCAGATGTTGAAAGCAGTCTTGACACCGTCTTTGAAAATGAATACCAATTGACGTTAGCACAATTGAGCAAACAAAGAGGCGGGTTCATTTCTCCAGATGGATTCAAGATCAGCATAGGTTTCGAACAAATAACGGCTATTAATGGAGAACTTAAAACAATATCAAAATTTAACGTTCCGTCTCTAGATTTGAGAGATCCTGTGAATTTATCAAAAATCGAAAGCTATAGCCTAACCATAGATTCAATTAGGGAGGCAATTGAGCAGTACGACTACACTATTCCAGGAAACCTCACCCCAGGTCAACTTGATGAGTTGACAGACCAACTGGACACTATAACAGGGACACTCACAGATTCATCCAATCCTGATTTGATTCCAAATACTATTGATCTGATTACGAGGATAAATAACGGCGATGCTCAGCATACCGATGATATACTCAGTATGCTAAGTTTGGAACAAAACATGATCAATCTACCAGGTGATTCACTAAACAACTCAGAATTTAATAGCCCTGTACCTTTCCCGCCAAATCTGATCGAAAATATGTCGTCTTTTATTATGAACACAACAGACAATGCACTTATTCAAAGCATCCAAGTACTAAACGTGAAAGTAGACAATATGGGTGAATATAGAAATAAGAGTTTAAACGCCCTGCTTTTACCGCAAATAATCCAATCTTTACATTATTAACCCGAGATTTACTTTGTCCTAAGGATTATTCTTAGGCCTTTTTTTGAGTTCTTAAACTTCCATAATGATATGAGTTAAAGATTACAAAGAAAAAGGAGCTCTGATGGTTAATTGCATATCAGGCGCCTGCTCCGTAACGCCCATAGCTAAAGATAAGTTAATACTTCTTTGTTTTGCCACAGCTTGGGAAATTCCTACCAGAAAAGAACCTGAATGAAAGCGCTTAAACGTTGAATCATTCAAATCTGGCGATTGTTCAACCTCTGTCTCAAATATTATATTGTGGTCATAACCCAAACTAAATGATGTTTTTTCATTCACAGAAAAACCGACCCCAAAACTAAATCCAAATGCATCGCCCGGATCTATTCGTCCACCTTTTGTTTCCCCCTTATCATCAGAGAGATTAAATAAATAACTTAAGCTACCGTATAACACTGCGGGATCAGATGGCAGCATCATAGATAGGCTAGGTTGAACAGACCAAAAACCGGAACCAGTTGGCTGCTCATCAAACACGACACCAATTACATCTCCATCATCATTTTTAAGCTGACGACTCGATATACTAAAAGGGCTTTCGCCGGTGGTCGATTTTACTCTCAAGTTTGATACAAAATAGGGATAGCCATCTTGGCCATCATTTAACTGATAGCTGATTGAACCTTCGATGTCGCCAAGACCTTTCCCAGTTGAGTCATTAACAATATCGACGGGTGTACCTTCCAAGGCCTGCCGCTCACGGATACTTTCTTCTACTTGTAGGAACGGAACTTTAAAACCAATTTCTAAGCGACTAGTAATGCCGTAATGAACACCCATAGAAAAATTAAAGAAGTCACGCTGAGCTTGGCTAATATTGATTAAGCCGACAATTAAAGAAGGAATGACGGTGTAACCTTCAATGGCTACAATCGTAGATGTAGAATGTGCATAAGAAAAAGACGGCTCGATAACAAATGACCCCTTTGAAGTGAGAATACCTCTTTCCTCAAACACGGTCACGATTTCATTCAAACTTTTTGATTTCTCCGGAAAGGATTTTTCTTCTGCTACCCCCTGAGACTTTTTTGATCCTCCTGGAGGTACATAGTCATCCTTACTTTCGACCTTTGATGAACACACGATAATCGAACAAAACAAGAACCAACTGACTTTTCTATGCAGCATCCTTCTTCACCTTATTATCTTTTAATTTTGATCATGCTTAAGCTTTTTTTGATTGAAACGCATACTTATCCATGAGCCGGTACAGAGAAAGTCGAGAAATATTTAATAATCTAGATGCCGCTGAGATATTATGGTCAGTACACGCTAAGCTTAGTGCGATTATTGATTTATCAGCCTGTTCTCGCGCACAAGCAAGCGTCATGGTATTTTTATTCTTCTCATCTCCAGCAACAAACCCCAGATCTTGTAGTGATATTTTGGAGTTTTCACACAATACGACAGCTCTTTTTACCCGATTGATTAATTCACGTACATTACCCGGCCAACTATAGCTCGCAATCATGACTTCAGCACTTTTGTTAAACTCTGTTATAGGACGATGCTGATGGGAAGTGAGCTGTTTAAGAAAGTGATTCGCTAGCAACTTTGCATCACCTGGCCTATCTCTTAGCGGTGGAACCCCAACATTCAACACATTCAAACGGTAATATAAATCCTGTCTGAATCCACCTTCAGCGATAGCTTTTTCCAAATTTATATTCGTTGCAGAAATGACTCTGATATCTAAAAGTATAGTTTCATTCCCACCGACTCTTTCTATTTTTCCTTCTTGAAGTACACGTAAAAAATTTACCTGCAGCGGCAACGGTAAATCACCAATTTCATCTAGAAACAAAGTACCGTAATTTGCAGCTTCGATCCGACCAATCTTAAGTTTATGGGCTCCGGTAAATGCTCCCTTTTCATGACCGAATAACTCAGACTGAATCAAATGCTCTGGAATTGCACCACAATTGATAGCCACAAATGGTTTATCAGCCCTGTCAGAAAGTGAGTGTATCGTTTTAGCAACCAACTCCTTACCTGTGCCACTTTCCCCTGTTACTAATACAGAAGCATCTGAGGAAGCGACCTTCCTCAGAAATGGATTTATCTCATTAACCCATTCACTCTCACCTATTATTTGAAACGAGGGAGCGATTGCATTATGACTCTTATTATCTACTTTAAGATTGGCCATGCCATAAGCATGGCCTAATGAAGCACTTAGGCGTGTTAGTTCTATAGGCAGTCGGTGATAATCATAGAAATAATCTCGTATAAACGAACGAACGGAAGACAGGTACAATAGTTTAGAAGATAAAATAGCAACCCATTCGATACCTGGATACTGCTTTATAAATTCTTCTAGATTCGATTTGTGTTTACCATCAAAAATATCTGTTTGCGTAACAATGCAAACAGATACATCAAATGTTTCAATCGCATTTGTCATTGCTGTCACTGTGCTTACTTCAATGACGTTCCAATCTTTTAGTTGTTTAACCTTAATTGAAGCTCTTTCGCAAAAAGCGAAATTCAAATGTACAACAGAGCGCATAATTGCATTCCTTGTATCAGTCAGCCATATATAATAGTTAATCTAACAAACGCAACTGCTTACCACGGCATACAACTAACAACATTGCCAAAATACGTTAAGTTTAAATTGTGATTTGAATATTGTAACCAGCAAACTCAAAGCCAGAACCATGCCAAAACCATAAGGCATTGATTACTAGAATTTTATTATATTCTCTCTAAATTTTTTACTTCCAACTGTAAAAATATCTGACGTCAAGCATTCATTACACTCATGTAAAGTATTGCGGCATATTATTAAAAATGGAGAGTATCTGGCTTAATATCATATACATACTGACTCAGCCATAATCATGACATTATACAAAATGTCATCAGCTAGTTTTTTGCTTTTGGAAACGTTGAAAACATCTCGCTATCGACATTTTCTAGACAGACTGTAAACCAATATTTTCTTATTGGTAAGCTGGAATAACCTCATGGTAGGCAGGTATATAACGATTGGGTATCTTTTAGTCAAAAAAAGGCGAGCCTAAGCTCACCTTTTAATGTTTGTTCAAAGTTTAACCTTGATCACGACCTTTACTCGCTGCAACTTACTAGCGAGAGTTAAGTTTGATAATACTTTTGGGCCATACGTAAATAAGCATATGGCATGATCAATCTATCAGCCAATCGGCCCATGAAAATATGATTATTTATGAACTTCCAAAGAATCAGCAACACCTGTAAAAGGTAAACCATTTGAATAGTAAGCATAAGTAATCAAACCTACAAAAACTGTAGATCCATTCCATTCTGGTAAAGTTCCCGGCAAATCTCCATTCAGTTCATATGACAACCAGCTATCATTTAATGTATCGCCTGTAAGATTTGGCAACTGCCAATATGCCTTAATGTTCCCCGATGCGTCGCCAACAAGTCTCAGATCTGCTCTTCCATCTGGTAGCTGATTTGCCCCAATATCACTCTGATTTGAGGTGCCGTTATTAGTCATTTTACCTTCAATCGTATCAACCGTATCACCTCTTTGACCTACGACTAAATGTGCAGAATTTGGACTATTTAGGTCAAGACTATGTACTTGTAAGCCAACAAAGTTGTAAGCACTACCATCAAAAGTATGATGACTGTTTAAATCACCCATGCTTGCAGTACCGACGTTACGAGCAATCACAGAAAATGGAAATGTGACTTGAACACCATCAAACCGACCTTGATCTTGATTGTAGTGCAGCGTTTGATTACTTGTATTGTCCGTCAATTCAGCAACATATTTTCCGCATCTCGTTCCAACACTTGGCAAGGCCACGACGTTATTTGACGTAAATCCAATTAACGGTTCTAGATTTAAGCAGTCAAATTGATACGCTACACTTGACTGAAAATCTGGGCCATTTGAGTTTGGAGTCACTTTCACTAATATAGATTCAACCGCTCTAAGACCCGCACTGTCCACAACCTGTAAAGAAATGGTAAAGCTTTCACTTCCTGCTATGATCGAAAAGTTCGAACCGTCCAAAGATTGATCAAGCGCCTGCCAATGAATGGCAGAACTTAGGTCACCATCTTCAACATCTGTCGCAATAGCACTTACATTCACGATATCACCTTCACTTACGTCAACACTCGTAAATGAAGGTGAAAGCAACGGTTCCTGGTTTAAATCGGGTAAAACATTATCATCATAAATAAACTTCATAGCGGTGGCACCGACATAAAGATTATTACTACCCGTCGTATCTATTATGACTGAACCGGAGGTGCCCGCTTCAAAATTATAACTACCCAAAGGCCGCCATTGGCCGACATATTCATCCGAGCTACAATCTTGATTAACAGACAAAGGTGATACACCATCAGCATGATTTATCGTATGTAATACTTGTGTAGAGCGTGGTGAATAACACGAATTATAAACTTCAACCTGATACATTGTGTTTAGAGGTAGCTCTGGGGTAAAAGTATACGTTTTATTTTCACCACTGACCGAGGTATATCGCCCCGAGTCACCTTCAAGCCCCATTGATGCAGCTGAAGCATATGACCACTTCCCTGTTGATGATGTACCATTTTGTTCTGCAATTAAGACAATTTCAGCTGCATTTATGGTGATTGGCAGTAGAAATGTACTCATTATTAGTAACAGTATTGTAAATAAAGATTTCATTTATTCTTCATTCCTTGATTTAGTAAAAACGGTGATTAATAAAATATTGAAGACGTAAAATTTTTTAGGTGCGCATCATATGTGAAAATTCTGAGAAAGACAGCCTATTGATATAGTTCTTCTCTATGCTTACCAGAGGTGATTTTTATCGAAAGGCCTGCCGTTATTAAGGTCTCAGTCACTATATCGATTTATAAACTGAATCATTACGATAAAGTAAAAAGTCGAACAGCCCTCATATTGAGGAATTTAAAGAGCTAGAGAGGTTCATTGAAATTCAGCTAATTTACACAACACACAATTTTTAAAAAAAATATTAAACAATAGTGTTTGGAGTTGCTCTAAAATAACAGCGTGTAGGCAGGTTTCTAACGATTGTGTAAAGGGTCTTTCAAACATAAAAAAAGCGAGCAAAAAGCTCGCCTTTTTGTTTGTTCAAAGCTTAGCCTTGATCACGACCTTTTCCCGCAGCAATTTGCAAACGAAGCGAGTTAAGTTTTATAAAGCCTTCTGCATCTTTTTGGTCATACGAACCGCCATCATCTTCAAATGTAGCGATACTTTCGTCAAATAATGTGTCATCAGATTTACGACCAACCACCGATACATTACCTTTATATAACTTAAGGCGAACAACACCGTTTACATAGGTTTGCGTATTATCAATTAATGCTTGAAGCGCTTTTCGCTCTGGTGACCACCAATAACCGTTATAAATCAGCTCTGCATATTTTGGCATAATGCTATCTTTCAAATGGGCGGATTCTTTATCTAAAGTAATTGACTCAATGGCTCTATGTGCTTTCATCATAATAGTGCCGCCAGGTGTTTCATAACAACCTCGCGACTTCATGCCAATATAGCGGTTTTCAACAATATCTAAACGGCCAATACCATTATCACCACCAACTTTGTTTAAATTAGCCAATACGGTTGCAGGGCTTAGCGACTCACCATCAATCGCGACAATATCGCCTTTTTTATAAGTCACTTCGATATAAGTCGGCTCGTCTGGTGCATTTTCAGGAGAAACAGTCCAGCGCCACATTTCTTCTTCAGGCTCCTGCCAAGGATCTTCCAAGATATCACCTTCATATGAAATATGAAGTAAGTTTGCATCCATTGAGTAAGGTGATTTACCTTTTTTCTTCTCAACTTCAATACCATGTTCATCACAGTATGCTAATAGGCTAGTTCGTGAACTAAGGTCCCACTCTCTCCAAGGTGCAATCACTTGAACACCCGGCTTGAGCGCATAAGCGCCTAACTCAAAACGAATCTGATCATTACCTTTACCTGTTGCTCCATGAGAGATTGCATCGGCGCCGGTTTCATTTGCAATTTCTACCATACGCTTAGCAATAAGAGGGCGTGCGATAGAAGTCCCCAAGAGGTATTCGCCTTCATAAATTGTATTGGCACGAAACATTGGAAAAACATAATCCTGTACGAACTCTTCTCGTACATCTTCAATATAGATTTCTTTAACGCCTAACGCTTCTGCTTTTGCACGCGCTGGCTCAACTTCTTCACCCTGCCCTAAATCAGCTGTGTACGTAACAACTTCACAGTTATAAGTTTCCTGCAACCATTTAACGATGACAGAAGTATCCAAACCACCGGAGTAGGCTAAGACAACTTTGTTTACTTGTGACATAAAGAGGCTCCAAATTAATAGCGTCAAAAAGCTCAAAACATGTACATTTTGAGACTAAGATAAGAAAAGGCGCTATTTTACGTGTACCAAGGCGGTAAACACAATAGAGATTAAAGGGAGCTCAGTAATTAAGATTAAGTTCTCAGCTTAAATGGCGATTAATTAAGTTCACCATCGGGCGATTTATCACTTGGTGGGTCTAACATTTCACCTTGAACTAGCCTAACGGTCGTTCTCCTGTTTTTCGACTTATTATTTCTGTTTGAGTTTTTAACGGCTGGATAGCGTTCGCCATGGTAACGTGTTCGAATCGTTTCAGTGGGTAGCCCGTTGCGCACCAAATAGTCACGAACCGCTTCAGCGCGTGCTTTAGATAAACGCCTGTTATAAATACGACGCCCGGTATTATCTGTATGGCCATCCACATAAATCGCTGTCACACTGCTATCAGCAGTCACATATAAAATAACCTTATCCAACGATTTTTTATCGTCGTTTGTTAAATCCGCTTTATCTGTTTGAAAATGAACGCGCGTTCGTTCGACTTGCTTAAAATTAACGGGGAGCAGTCCAGAAATGCACTCTAAATAACCATCGTAGACGGAGCGAAAGTGAATACTATTAAGATATAAACGTATTGAATCATCTGTAAACCAAGCTTTGCGTGTAAAAGTAGGCGCCATTCCAGCCAGTAAGCCACTCATCATCGCTGTCGCTTTTTTCTTATTCACAACAATTGGTTTAGTGCTATCGATCACCTCTACATAACCTAGATCCTCTATGACATTACCGGGCTTCCAAGAGGATGCTTCAATTACCAACGCCGCTTTTCCGGGCTTCATGGGATTGTTAATGGTTGTAGTAAGGAATTTTAGCTCTTCACCCGCTTCATGAAAAAAAATGCCTTTTCCATAGTAGGGTATTTCATGCACAAGGCTACACTCAAATATTGAAGCTGAAAGGTACCATTGGCTTTTATCCAGCTTTGCTCCAAATACCTTCGCTTCTAGGCCTTCAAATGGTGTGAAAGCCAACGACATGAACATTGAAAAAATGTAAAAAAATGGAACTCTTTTCATAAATCTCTTTAAAACCCTGATTTTGGTAAATTTTACCCGAACTAGAGGCAATTCTTTGC